>Ga0179593_1377602_pt1 | contig 10536 bp, 13 predicted proteins | sample CZODoug2_1_08_16_FD_185931 | JGI IMG/M metagenome (GOLD analysis project Ga0179593, IMG submission 185931) | Vadose zone soil fungal communities from Angelo Coast Range Reserve, California, USA - CZODoug2_1_08_16fungal (PacBio error correction) | ecosystem: Environmental > Terrestrial > Soil >... | reverse complement strand
CACTTTTCTCTTTGTTTTTTTTTTTTTTTCATAGTCCTTTTCGGCCTGTCTGGGGATGTTTGTCTTGGAGTCCCTTCCCTTTTGTGGAACCCCACCCCCTTTTTTTGACTCACTTCGGAGGATTTCATTCACCTGTGAAAATTCTTCTACCCTTTCCTCGGCACCTACTCGGAAACAACCTGGTCACCCCCCGGACGAAATTCTCAATCTGACCCAACACCTTCTTCAGCCACTTTGGACACGACTTTTGAGACGCAGAGATCCACAACCCCCCACGGGCCCCAGCCGGTGCACCCCCTTCCACACCCATCGTGGGTTTCTGGCGAAGCGTTCCTTGGGCCTGATGTTCCCAACTACTTCCTCGGACTACGCGTCAAGAACCAAGTTTATGGGGAGTGCTCCCTCTCTCCCCGGAAGTTTTATTGAAGCTATTTTTCCCCCCCCCCCCCACTTTCACCCCACTTCTGCCATTGCTCGACATCCACGGGAACGATGAGTGCCTTTTGCTCCCCCCACCATTCTTTTTTTTTGCCTACATTCATTCCCGATTTTGGCTTTTTTTTTCACCCCTGAATTGGACCAAAAACACCTTCCCAGCTGATCGCCACCTTTTTTCCCTGCGTCTGGTTCAAAAACTGCCGCACCAATCCTGGTACCCATCCATTTGTCTCTTTACGCTGAGTTCTTTTTTTGTTTGAACACAGTTTGCCACCGCCTCAGAGAAAGGACCAGTTCCCCGCGTAAACCCCTTTGCAAAATACCCCCTCCCCTTTTGTGGCTTGGGTTACTTTTGATGATTTTCTCCCCTTTATATTGGTTCAAGAAGTACTTTAAAGTCTTCTCCTTCCCGCCCCCTTTTTATGCCGGCAGACACCCTTTCCCTGAACGGATCCCCCCTCTTGGGATTTCTGCCCTCTCCCCCGGATTTTCTATTTTAGGTCCCCCAAAACCAAAAAAGTTGTCAGTGGGAAAAATTTCGTACTAAACGAAATCAAAGTTCCCATGTTCTTTTTAAACGATGAACCCGTTTGAAGATTTTGTGGTTTTTTTTTACCCTATCTCCTTCTGAGAGTTCTCCGATTGGACTCCTTTTGTGCACGTCCCTCGATCAATGATCCAAGCAAGCACTTCACCCATTTTTGATTTTTTCCGTGGCCCGCCCCTTTTCAAAAGGCTCAACTAGGGGTGCCCCCCCCCCCAGGAACCTCACTCCGTACACCCGTTTCGTTGCAATTCGTCATTTCTCTACGCCCCTCCTCTTGTAGGGACCGTGGTTCTTCATAAACGCCAATCACATGGGGCCCGTTTTGGAGGGAGCTGTGATTTCTTTTTGGCCATGCCTTCGTTTCGTCTTGGTCCCCCCTCCTGTTTTCACTTTCTGCTGACTGTGTTCGTTGTATCGGCAAGATTCCCTACCCCACGTTGCCTTCCACTCGATCGTTTCCTGGATTCCCGCTTTTTCTTTTAAAAACTCCCCCTGTGAAGTTTGCTTTATAAAGATTCAGTGACTCTGCTCTAAGGCCCAGTTCAAAACAACACAGCATATTGTACCCCCTTAATGACCTGACCCCATTGTTGAGTGGGGTTTCATGTCGTCTAGTTGCATGTCTGTTCGGATTCGAACCCCCCTACCCCCGTCACCCCACCAACCTTTTTTGCTGGGGAAATTGACCCTTGGACCTTGTTTTCAGCCCGCGATCCCCCCGATGAGTCCGTCCTGTCGCTATTGCGATTACGCGATCCTTTTTACCTAGTGTTTCCCGTCCCCCCCTGGTGCCCGTACTAGCCAGAATTTCCCTCGTTGCTGGGCTTTTCCCCCAATTGACGGAGGATGGCCCCTTCCCCACCAAAAATCGCCTCATTGTTGCCCCAATGGCCTTCTCCCTTCGTGATTCCGTCGCGGCCGAGAAGGTTGGGTTTCTCCCAATGCCTCCGTAAGCTCTGTGCTTGCGTTTTTTCGTGTGGTACAAAACAAGCGTCCCCAAATTGGGCGTTGCGTTTTTTTTTCACTCGTTGGGCCTTTCTTTGCTCAAAAGATTTTAGTTTTTCCCCCAAAACTTTTATTTTTTTGCACCACTGCCCCTGGAACGGGAACCCCCCCCTTGCTAAGTCCCTATGCCCACAAATATTCTCGACCAATGAACCCCCCCCCCCCCCCGCCGTTCGACTACCATTTCCGGTTCAGCTTTTTGCCCCAAGGGACATTTCAGCGCGTCTTTTTCCCCACACTTTCACTCTCTTCCCTGGTTTTATACCGTTCGTTTAAGATTTGTCCCCTCGCTTCCATGATCTTTTTCCACGCATCACCAGTACCGTGAACCACTCTTCGACTGTTCTGACCGACACTTGACACCCACGTTCCAATGTCTTGATTCAATCTCTTCTTTTACCTTTTCCCTTGCGTTCCCTGTCCGGTTCTTGTATTCCGAGGGTGACCAACCCGTTCCCTCCTTGGCTTCCCCGGAACCCTCTGTTTGCTCTCTATTTTTATGAACTTCCCCAACCGCCTTGATCCTTGCACTAGTCCGAACATATACTAGCGTTGTACCCTTTTCTTTGATCACGATGTTTAGTTTCTACACGCCTGTCTTGCCCCTTTTCTTTTGATGTTGACTGAAGAATGACGTGATCCCCAATCATTCTCCGCCTTCCCAGCCGTGTTTTCTTGCTTGATTCCTTGTGCAGTCACATATGGACGTGCGTGATTTTTTCGACGCGGTTGTTAATGGTAGCCCCGTTCACAGAAAAGCCTGCGCTTTCTCCCCCCCCGGAAGATATTTCTCTTGTTTGGGTCTTTTTGCCCCCCATTATCCGGGAGCTTTTTACTTGCAATAGTTCCCCTCCCCTCACATTTCCATTCCGGTTTTTTTTGAAACCAGTGGAAAACCGTGTCTGGATGAGGTGTTGGACCCTTCTTCCTTTAGAATTCCCCCAGGATTTTTTTCCTCGTCCAAGAGGCCAGCTCCATCCCGCTCGGTCCACCATTTTTTCTCGCTTAGGTAAGACGCATGCGCGCAATTCCCCCCCAACCCACTGCCAATTGGTCAGCGTGCGCATCCGCTCGGTCGTTTCCAAGTGTTCCCCCCTCGCCCCCTTCTAACGAAGCTTGATTTCGAGGGATTCCTTCAATTCCTTTCTTCCGAGGAGAGTTATAAAGCCACTATTTTCTTCTCAACATAGACTGCGTCCCCTGTGGGGCGACGCACAGTCTCTTCCACCAAAGGCGCTCCCGTTGACTGAGGATGGGAAAAAGTCCCCCCCCTTTTCCTCCACAGTTTACTGCTCTCCAGTTTTTTGACGTGTCCAAGGCTGGGGGCTTAACCGTTCCCCAAGTAATTTGTCTAATTTACTAATCCTATCCTGCTGGACGTACGTTTTGCACGAACGTGGTACAACCCCCTCGCTCACCCCAAAGCTACCTTTGGCAGTTCGAGATGAATCTTCGTTTTCTTTAGATCCCAGGACGATTTATCTGGTCCTTGCTCTCGATTGAGCATGTAAAAGTTCCCGCCACACCCCAAGTCTTTTGAGCCCGTTTATTTTTTTTTCTTTTTTTTTTGTTCAGGATGGGTTAAACTTGCAGGATCCTGGAGCTCTCCGAGTCCCATCTTAAAGTCGCTGGAATCATCTATCTCTTTTACCCCCACACCTCGTTTTTGTTTTTTTTTTGTGTTGAGAGGCTGTATCCGCCGGATGGGATATTTATTTCACTCTGTTTAGTCCGAAATTTTTTAGCTTTTTTTTTTTAACCCATCCTGCAGTCTGGTGAGACCTGCTTGTTTGGATTTTGAGCTTTGACCAGCTTCTCTCTCTCCCGTCTCGCCCAAATCGTCCTGGTTGCTTTCTCTAAGTTATGACCGCCTTCTCGCAGATGGACCAAGGTACCTTTCGGTTTTCCTGCGGGGCCACGTTCTTGCAAAAAAGTACCCCCCCGTTTTCTCTTGGCCTTAGTTCCATTCTTTTCCACCCACAAACATTACTTGGTGGTCCTTTTCCGTCCCCCAGTTGCCTGGCAACGTTTTTTGGCCACGCACAAACAGTTGACTTCGCAGACCACTGGGCCCTGGAATTTTTTTCCAAATATCAGCTTCCGTTATCGCTTTAGCTCGGTGCTGGCACGGTGGTCTGCCCAAATTTTTTGATGGCTCCTCATATTCCGGCGGTAGTCCTTTCGCGAGCCATGCTTGCAGGACCTTCTGCCTCCTAAGTTAGGTGATTTGTCAAAGGCCATTTTTGAAAGGGTTTTTGGCCCGCTTCGTAACCTCTGCCACGCTTCCCGGTCCCCCGTGGGTTTGCCCGTGCCCTCGATGTGCGTTGGTTTCTTTACCGATCAACATTGGACATGATCTGGTGCGGGATGTGGACTTTACTTGTGCCGGTTATACCTCGTTTAAGATGTTATGCATCATTTTCTCTACGTGTGTCACCACCTCTACCGCCGTTCGTTGGGTTCCCCCCCCCCCCAAACTCCCTACCTGGAAAATGTTTTTCGTTAGGAGACTTATTTTCCGGGTCTCTGCTCATGGCATTTCCCAACCAATGGCTAACCTATCGTCGTTCGCATGGCCTGCCTTCTTATTGAATTGGTGCCCAGGTACAACCCCGCGGCGAACTCCCCCTTCCCAGGGAACATCTTTTTGAAAAAGGAGTCAATGGTTGATAACAAAACTCATGGTGGGCGAAGGCTGGAGTGAAGGTCTTTGGCTTCCCCCACGGCTTGTCTTTCCAACCATCAGAACGTTGAAGACTTTGCTTTTTCGGGAGAACTCAACCCGAATCGTGATCACAGCATTGCAACCACAACGACGTGCGTGCGGTTTTCATTTGTCGTTCTTCGGCCAGGGGAACTCACTGTTTGAGTTGTTTCCCCGATGAAGCAACCTTACTGAACAAAACCACCAGTTCGGTTTTTTTCTTGCGAACCAACGGGCCCTCCTTTGCGGGGGGACTCGCATACCCCGAACCTTACTTCCCCTGCAAAAGGTCCACCCTTACGAGTTTTGCTTTCCCTCAACTAACTTTGCCTTTTTTCCTCATTCCCCACTGTTCAGCCCCTTTTTTCTACCCGGGCTTGACTCTTCCTTGTTATCGGGATAGAACCCCTGATCCGTGGCGTCTGGCGGCCTAGTTCTTTAAACTACCCCACTTCTCTCTTCGCCCAAACGGTTTCCCCCCCTGTCCACCCGGCTCCCTTTAAAGTCTGCCGGACTCTCTGAATCAACTTTTGTGGGCCTTTCTTCCTTACATTATTCGAATTTGCCTGGTCTCGTTTTTCTGATGGATATGGGTTGCTCCCCCCTTTTTTGTTCCTACTCTTCCACTGTTCCCTCCAGTTTCGTTGTTTACCCCAAAGCATATTTTGTTTCCCATACTCTTGTGGCGCACGAAAACCGGTCCCCCCCCTTGACCAAAACTCCCCCCGTTTTCCACACTTTTGGTAACGCTTTTTTTTTTACCCCCTCCCCAGCGTTAGGATGACGGCGGGGACAACCCCCCCAAACCTTATAGACTGATCTCTCTTCAGGGGAATACCTCCTTGTATCAAGAACCCGCCCTTTGAGCCTGATTTTTGTTTTTGAGAATTTCACGCATTCCCATTCGGTGGCCGGCCTGCATAGCTTTCGTATCCCGATGACCTGTGTGTTTGAGTTGATTCACTCTTACCCCACTTCCCCGCTGAAGTTTCCCCTCTTTTAGATCTCGAACTGCCGCGATGACCCCTGTGACAAACGAACCCCCACCTGTGCACCCCCCCCCAGCAACATTCCCCCTCGGGCTTTGTCGTTCTTTTTTATTAGCATCCCCCATGAAAATAAGAGACGAACTGCCCCCCCAACGCCCCATTAAATTCGTTCCCTCACAGGGTATTAGTTACGAGCTCTCGGTTTTTTTGAACGTTTTGGGCGGTGGGCTTCCACCAAGCTTCTTATCTTTTTGTCCGGAACCCGCCCGAAAGCTTTTTTTTTTCTTCTAAGTCGGTTCTATACCAAGGAACCAACGTCCACCATTTTTTCGTTTTTTCTTACGCCCCCCCCAAGAGGAACCCTTTGTAACTTGCAGATCCCCGCGTTCCCGGCAGTTCTCTTCTTTCGAATCCACGCAAGTCTTTTCACCCCGTCCCCCCCCTGTTTGTTGCTCCCCCCTCAACCCGTCGGTTGGACCAGTTTTGCGCTCTTTAATGGGCAAACCTCACATCCTCTTTCCCGTTCACTGCCTGTCGTTTTCTCCCCGGTTTTTTTCGACACGGGAGCTTTCTTTTTCTGAGGAAATGCCTTTTTTTTTTCTCCTTTTCCCCCCCTGACATGTACGAGTGAAGTTAGGGTTTGCCCTCTGATCATCGGTTGCCAGTAGGAGACCCCCCCCGGAAAACCTCCCACTTGTGCAGGGCGTTCTTTTTCGATGCCAGATTTCTTTTTCTTTTTTTTCAACACCCCCCCATTAGACCATTTTTCTCGATCCCCCAATCTCCGGGGGCAGGGCGGATAGTAATATTACCGTTCCATCTGAGGAACCATTTTTCAGGCCCCCCCGGAAGTTAGCCCCTCCTTTCCCTCCCCCATTTTTTTTTGGGGGGGGGGTTGGGGCCCCCCCCTACAAAACCTGTCTTTCCCGCGGGACTTTTTGCAGGATCCTCTCGTTTGCTTCGACCTGGTTTTTCTTTTTGATTGTAAGGCCGAAAAGGGCGTCGGCTTTAAATAATTTTCCCCAGATTTATTGTCCCTTATTCCAATGTTGTATCAGAGTCCCCCCCCCCCTCCCGTAACTCACCCCAACCAGGTAGTAGTATTTCTCCATCTTTTTTTAAACGCTTTGGTATGGGTAATTCTTATCCTCTCTCTGAGTGTCCCCCTGTGTACTCCACGGGGCGCGTCTTTTGCAAAACTCTTTCCCTTCTTTTGAGCTTTGGTTTCCTTACTTCCGTCAATTTGAGATCGCATTCCCCTTTTCGCATTACCTCCTGTCCCCTGATCTCTTTGCATTTCGCCTTGTATTTTCAACCAAAAAAAAAAACCTTCGTTTTTTCTTCCTCGGATCATCTGGCTTTTTTTTTTCCTGTCCTTGCTTTTTTGTTTTTGAAAAGGGGTTGTCTTCCCCTCGGACTTCCCCAATCATCACCCCCTCCTGAAGACGTCGGGCCCCAATCTTCCTTTGTTTTGCTGTTCCCTTTGTACCAGTTCCCCTCAGCAAGTAGTTCGAACATGGGTCCCCCGCCCCAGTTTATCGGCAGCCCAAAGAATTGTCTTTGTCCAGGGGTCACGGGCTGTCCCGTTTTGTGCTAGAAAGCACTTTATCAATTTCGTTTTCCGGAAGGGTCCTTCTCAGTTTCGTGTTCCAAGTCCGATTTTCTCTGTTTTCAGTTTTTTTCTGGGTTGTTTGCCTGTTTTCCCTCTTTATTTTGCGAGTCCCAGCTATCTCCTGAAAAGAAATTTTCTATCTTTTTCTCATCAAGTGTCCTTCGGTGCCGTCCCAGTTTCAACCCCCCCCACCACACCCCCGTAATTTATCAAAGCAACACCTGCCCATTCCTCCCCAGTTATGGGTGTGACAAAAAAGGCGCCTGATTCCCCCCCCCAACCCCTCACCTTCCTCTTTTTTCCCCTCCTCCTCCGTTTTTTGTTGTTTTTTCTCATCCGTCATGGGTGGTTTTTTGTTTTTTGATCGCCCTTTTCGCCTTGGTAGTGCCGTTTGTTTTGCTTGAAGACCTGGGTTTTTTTTTTGGAACACTGGTTTGCCGGCACGCAAATGGGACTTCTCCATAGAAGAAAATCTTATTTTTGCTTGCTCACATCTAGTCAAATGCACCCCGTTTTTACAAATCTGGAATCCTCGGCCACACCCCTTCGACTTCCAATTCGGGACCCAACTATTGCTACGTTATACCCACAAAAGGGGAAGACTCTTCCCTTTCCAAACACCCTCCTCTGGTCCGATCGGATTTGCCTCTGTTCGGTTACCCCCCTCCTTTTCCAGGTCCTCCAGGGGCGCCCCCCCCCCAGCTATGTGCTCCAAAACGTCTCCTGAGTGGCTTTTGAGAGACCATCCCACCCCCCCTTCTTTCAAAGTCCCCATGCTTCTCTTACAGCCCCCTATTGCTTCCGCCGGCCCCCCCCCACTCCCTTTGGGCCCTCCAACGATACTCTAGTGCCTGGAAACTTAATGCTCAAACCCCCCCACTTTTCCCGCGTCTGCCAAAGTTCCGCGTATCCCAAAAGGCCGCCTGCCTTGAAACCACTCGTGTGCGTTACCTCTCCGAGAACCTTTTCCCCACGCTACGCTACAGGTTTCTTCCTCCCCCATTTACAAATGGCTGTGCAAATACCTCTACCTGGTTTTTTAAGTTCACGCGGGTCGTTTGATTCGCAACATTTCTATTGGGGCAAGAAGGTTTTTTTTTTGTTTCTTCTTCTCCCCCTCAGGGGTCTTTCAGGCCATCCACCCCCGGTTCCCGTTGGAATTATCTCGTTCTCTTTATTGGGGCCCCGCGGGATTTCCCTTTTTTTTCGGCCAAACAAGTTCTGGGTTAGGGGACAAGAGATATTCCACCCTAAACTGCCCCCTTCCTAGAACTTCCCCAACTGGTATACCCACGATTTAAGTACGTTAAGATTTTCTGCCTTTTTCTCTTTGGTTCTTTTTTTTCTTTTTTTTTTGCGTCACTTTTCCCTCTCGATCAGGGAAAAAGGTTCCTCCCCCCCTGCAAGTGGTCGTGTTGTCGTGGCGCTACTCCAACCGGTCTCCACACGAGGTGTTTTGTGCCACCCGACCTCCCTCCTTCCCCCCCAAGTTTAGGGTGCACCCTGAGAAGTGCATTTATCCTTCCTCTCGGAGTGTCCTACCCCGGTTTCTGTATTTGTCCCTCCGAAAGTGGTCATGCCTTCTCTTTTTTGTTGTTGTGTTTTGTTTAACGCTGGAGTTTGTAAACTTGTTAGTAGTCCTGTTTTGTCCACCCAAGAAGGCTGTCCCGAGGACTCTGTTCCTCCTCCCGGTCTGGAAGTGGTCTCTCCCAAAGTGCAGAGGTTTTTGTTCAACCCGTCTCTTTTTTTCCTGCATGTTGATTTTGACGCTGGTGGTTTTCCCTGTGCAAATTGGACTGTTTGTCCTGGCTACCGACTATCCTTTTTTTCGCCCGTTCCAAACCCGTTTTTCCAGCTCGTACACAACCCTCCCATGACTAATTCAATGTGATTGTTCTGTTGTGTAAGTTCGTCTCTCGTTTCCGGACTAGATGCCCCCCATATGTTGGAAGTGGGGACCATTTGTCTTTTTGTTTCTTTCCGAGAGTCCTTTCTCCCGGAGTTATCAGCGCGAGCTTTCTTTCGTTGCGTCCTTTCTTTGTTTTTCTGAGTGTTGTGACTCTTTTTGCCAGGGCATTAGTCTGGCGGACCGGACACCTCTCTTTTTTTTACTTTCCGTACACCCATCACTTCTGGGTCCGACTAACAACCAAAATCGACACCTCATTGTTTTTGACACCCTTTGCCTTCTTCCTTGCAGTAGGATTCAGTCTTTATGAAGGTTGGGGTTTTTCCCCCCCCCCCCCCCCCGGCTCCTTCATCCGTGGCGGATGGGTGCGTACCCCCCCCCTGTTCACACCTTTGTGCTTTGAGTTTTTTTTTTTCCCCATACATTTGTTGTCTTTTTTTCCTCCTTTTCACCCCCCTTAGTGCCCACCCCCAACACTTGAGGCTTTTTGTTTCCCCCCCCCCACCCCGCCACTTTGCTGTTGACCCCCACGTTCCGTCTGAGTCACACACTTTCCCATCGTAAACGTTTTCCCAAACAGTCGATTTTTCCTCCTCATTACGGCATATGGCAACCCCCCTTCCTCCATGGCCCTTCTTCGCCCCCCCCCCTTTTTTTCCTAGCGCTGGTTCGACGTTTATCACGTCTTTTTTTTTTCGTGCTCTTCATTGCTTTTTTCACGCGCCAGTCCTTGTCAGCACTTCCCTTTTCTTTACCGGTGCGACGACACTTTGAACCAAGGTCCAATGTAGTGTTGCCCTCCCCCCTTTCGGTCTTTTTCCCTTTAAGTTCCCCGGTTCTGTTCTTCTTTCCCCGGCCGTGGGTGCCCTTCCCTCACCCTCCTTGTTTGTCGATGTTTTTTCAACTCTGCACCACTCTTGGATTTTTTTTTTCCCTGGCCTATTCCTCCTACCACACAACTTAGTATTGGACCACTTCTTATTCACACACCGCCGACGATTTTCGTTCCCCTCCCCCCCGAAATGACCCGACCCGCCATCTCTGTTTTCAAGCCCTCCTCTGACGTGTTTATTCCACCTCTTGCCCCGACACTACCACACCCCCTGACAGTCTTTTTCCCTACGACCCTCTGCCCCCCCCCCCCCCTTGTACCACACCACATTCCCAGCGTTACGGTTGAGCCCCGTGCGGGCAAAAGTAGGGGGGGTTCGAACTTTTCCCGTGAAAGTGTTGCAAAGTGTTTGCGCAGAAGGGAAAAGATATTCCCTTTTTTGTCAAAGACTCCCCCCAGTTTGTACAATAACTGAATCCCGAGTCACGGATTTCCCCCGC
>Ga0179593_1375569_pt1 | contig 10536 bp, 7 predicted proteins | sample CZODoug2_1_08_16_FD_185931 | JGI IMG/M metagenome (GOLD analysis project Ga0179593, IMG submission 185931) | Vadose zone soil fungal communities from Angelo Coast Range Reserve, California, USA - CZODoug2_1_08_16fungal (PacBio error correction) | ecosystem: Environmental > Terrestrial > Soil >... | reverse complement strand
TTCAGCTCTCCCGCAGTTCTTGGCGTCGCTGTTACCACTCTCTGGGTCGGCGTTGTCAGGGCGAGTTGTTGATCTACGACACTTCTTATCGTTTGGGGTTTGGTTCGCTCGCTAACCATTTTTTGGCAAGATCTTCCACTCTCCAGTGCCTTAGGGTCCGTTTGGTACCTCATAAGCTGCGGCTGTATTTAAACCCCGCGAAGTGATGCTGTTACACAAGGGTCTGGTGCTCTCCTGTCTCCACCCCCCCCCCCTTGAGCCTGGCTAGATGAGAGTCAAGACGGAGCTGGTGATAACGTCCCGTTGAGCTCCTGAGTTCCGGTGGATGCTGCTTTTACGTGTTTGGCTAGCCACCCACGATGAGCCAATGGCTGTTACTTTCTCCCTTTGTGACGGCCCGTTGCGGCACGTCTGGCCTATCCGCAGGATCTGGGTCCTTCTCCCTTCTTGGCAAGCGAGATTACTGGTCCTCCAGGTCTAGAGGCCGATTCTTTTGGGTCGTCTCGTATGCCCTTGTGATATATCCTTTTTCCCTCCCGTTGTTGTTTTTTCTCGGTAGTTTCCGCACCGTCCTTTCATTGCATGGCCTCTCTCGGAGTTTGGCAATCCTTTCTCTTTTTCCCGCTCCTTTAGCTGGAAGGCATTAGGCATCTTCAGAATGCCCCGGTCTATCTCAAAGAAGGTGCTCATTTTTTGGACCGTCCTCACCCCTTTCCTCCAACCTCCTCCTCTACCCGGCGCACCGTCCGAATCCCTCTCTTAGCGCTTCCCTACAGGTTGGGGTTGGGTTTGTTTTGTGGGGTATTGCGGGTGTTCCCCGAACATTGACCCCCTTGGTAATTCCCCGTCGCACTCCCCTGAGTGGTGGGCTGTAATCCTCTCTTTAAGCGGGTCAGCCCAATAATGCGACAGCTCAGAACCCTCTTTAGTTTAAGTATCGTTCCCGGTGCTCTCGCGACCACCCCCCCGCCGCTGCGATTTCTAAGTCTCCCCCTTAGTCACTTCCTCCCTGTCAACCACGCGAGTGGTCCCCTGCGACCTCAAATGCTTGAGTCGACGCGGATCCCAGTTGGGTGACCGAGTCCCAAGCATTTTTTATTTCTCTATCTTTCCGCCGCAGATGTATCACGGGTGCAATTTTTCTTCTGCCACCCCATGTTTTGGTGGCACCAATGATCTTCATGGAAGCATCCATAACCTCTTGACCATTCTCTCCCTCCCTTTTGAAATTCCGGATCAACTCCCTGGTTTCTCAGGCGCCTCGTTTGGCTCGCCGTAATTATTTGGCTGATGGACATCCTGTTGTGAAAAGTCCCCCTGCAAGATGATATCAAGTGCTTTCTTTTTTGCCTCTTTGGTCTCAACCCCCCGATCCGCCGTCGCTTTTGCGCCTCTGACCATGAATCGTGCTCTCTATCCACCCCCCCCCCTCACCCCCCCCCCCATGGCCGGTCTAATCTTTACGCGGATTGTTCATGCGTTTCTCCGGTCTCCGCCTCCCCCCCCTATGATGTCCCCAAGAAGCCCTTTCTCTCTTTGAAAACCACGTTGTCACGGGATGAAACAGATTAAGTTATGGCGAGTGTTCCCCGCGATCCATGAAGTTTTAGTTTCGCCTACCTATATTCTAATCTCGAAGAGCTATCGTCATATCTTTCCCCTTGTCTGCCCCTTTCCCCTCGCCAAAGCCGAAATTGGCAGAAGTCGGGTTCGTTTAGCAGTGTTCTTACTTGAAGTCTCTCAGTCCCCCCGGCTCGTTTTGTAATTTTTCCCTTATTGTACGCAAAGAGGAAGAAGTATCCAGTCCCCGCTCATCCGCTCTTTGTAGGAGGTGCTTTTCCGCAAAGACGGAGTACAGTGAAGGCCCCTCATGGTTAAATAGGTCCGACGATAACTCTGGGAGCCTCAATTGGATACATACAATTTTTGTTCTTCGGACAAAGACCTCCCGTTGGATCTCGCAGCAGTAGGAGAATGTGAGTGGGGCCCTTGAAGGAAAGGTACGTTCTCCCTTTTAGCGGATCTGTCCTAACATTCTCTTTTCCCTGCGACACCATCTTTCGCCCCCGAACTTTTAGGTTCGCTGTGTCAAAAAACATTACACTTGTAGCTGGTTTGTGGTAATATTTTTGGTCCTCCCTTCCTATCGATCGTATTTTTACACGCCACTTCTCTTATGAAGCACTTATCCTCTGAAATCTGTTTTCCATCCCGATGGTGTTAACGCGGAGATGCTCCATACGCTGTCGGTGTCCTCTTAATTAGATAAAAAAGCTTTGGCGCTGTTTCTGCGTCACCCTTTTCCACCGCGCCATCACCACGGCATAGGATTTTCGTTTCGGTTTTTGACCTCCCTTCCTTTTATGACGCCCCTTGAGCATCTCGTGAATGCCCTTCTTGACCCAGAGAGTGATTTTTATTGGCATGCCGTGAGTTCTGTCCACTGGCTTTTCCTTCCGTCCTCCATGAGGAAATTTTTTCCTAACCCTTTTTTAGTATTTATAGGGTTTTTTTTTTCTGCAGTCCCAGCGCAATGAATTTCGCCAGTGCATACCCGGATGAATTCCCTGCGATCTTAGTCTTTTCCTTTGGAACCTCTTTTTCCTCTTCCTTTGTCTTTATCATGCCTACTTAGTGTCATGAGAGGGAATTAGTCCTTTCCTCTTTGATTTCCCTCGGCTTTTCTTTCCCGGGACCTACTTGGCGATGATGAGCGCGGTATGTTTTGTGAGGGCTGGCTAGGATTCTCAGACGCCCTCCCTGGCTGGCGGCCTCTTCGTCGATGCCACTAATGTCTCTTTGAGGAGATGGCCTACCGAACTTTGCTGGTGTCGACTTTTGCATCAAACCGGTTTCCCGAAAGCACTTCCCCTCCGCGTAGTTGCCTCCGGGCTTCTTTTCTTTGGACTATTCCTACTGTTATCTTTTCGGCCTTCTGCGCCGAGGGACTTATCGGGTGGAGACCGTCTGCATGAACAATCATGTCTTATGCCTCCTCCGCGTTTCCTGTCCGGATGATGCAACGTTTTTCCCCCCCTGCCGTCCCACCACAGGCTTAAACCAATATTTCACCGTAAGGGCCACTTACACATCCCCCCCCTGGCCCGGGTTCGGTGCGGCTCGCATCTTTTCCCGGCCCCTTTGAATATAGTTTCGTATCCCCGGCAACGGACCGCTTTTGGGAACACGTCATCGTCAGAGTCATGGTTGAAACTCTGCCGTTATTCCAGTTTTTTGTCCATGGGCGCCGACAAGCCTCTCTGTAACACCCCCCTCCCCTCCTAGTACGCTGCGAACTTTCTATCCCCCCTTCCACCTCCGATAAGCTGTTCCAGAATTTTTCATTCCCTTCTGAATATCCTTGACTTCGACACGTCCTTGTAACCCCTTTCTAACACCTCCCCCAAATTGCTTCTTGGAAATTCCGCCCCGTTTCGGCGCATTCCCCTGGTCACTTTTCTGTAAATGAAATTCCTGAACACCTGGGCCTCCTTCCTGGGTACCTCCTCTCTTTCTTGTTTAAAGGTATCAGTTTTGCTTGGCACTTTTCTTCGTTCTCCCGGTTTCTAAGTACACTGGTTGGCTTCTGTTTTCTTGTGAGAAGTCTCCACAGGTTCCTACGTCGCTTCCTCTGACCAATCGACGCTTCTCCTACTCCAAACCCGTTAAAAAATACCTTCCGCCCACTGTCCTTTTTTTTGCTTTCCCCTTTGGTTGGTTTTCTAGATTCTCCCCGTCCCATTTATTGGAGTAGCAGACTGCCTATTACTGCCTGAACCCTTTACCTCCTTTCCCACCCATGATTTGTTGAGGCTGACCCCACTTAGCCATTACCTCTTCTCTCTTTGTTGTCTTTAATTCTCTCCTTTGCCGCCTTTCCATCATGGGTGGAAGGAGGCTGTAGGTGTCATTGCTTCCTTTTAAGACCGTTGATAGGACGTTGTGTCCCTATTTGCCATTGTTCCGGGGCATCGCATACCAACCCCCCCGCAGTGGTCCGATTGTCTTTTGCGTTTCCGAAGACATTTCGGTTGTACTGGGGAGTCAGAGAACCAAGCATTCGCTTGGTCGATTTCAGCTCCCCTTTATTTCCACAGGGTTTTCGTGCGTCTTCGCCTGTACCCACACCGTCCCCACCCCGGTAGTGAGCCCCCGGGGAGACTCCTCGCCGGCTTGCACGCCGTAGTGGCGGGTAGGTCATAACCACCCACTAATCTCGTCCCCTGTCCCTAACTTCTGCCCACGGCAGGTGTTGCAGTTTTTTGAGATTGGCCACCGTGGCGCTTTGGAGTGTCCGTCAGCGACTTTTTGCTTTCCCGCCGTACCAAGCTCCACTTTTTCGCGTCCTGTTCTCCACGGGATTTGTCGAAGGTCAGGCTATTCCTCCCCTTTTCATTTTGGTTTACCGACATTCGATGCGTCCCATTCTTACGCTTTTTACCCGGGATTGTCCGGTTCGGTGCTTCTTCTTATAACTTTTTTTTGGTCCCTTGCAGCGGTAGGTTCAACCATGACCACCCATGTTTCATTCCTGCCTTTTCCCCCAACCATTGACTCGCGGTTGCCAGCTTTTCCCGCCTGACTCTTTTTTCCTGCCCCTTTGATCCAGAAACCTCCCTCCCTTTTCTTTTTTTTTCCCCATTTCGGATGTAAGTACCATTTTCAATGACTCCCGCTGTTCGTTTCGATGTTTCCGTTGCCTCTTGTTGACCGCCGTTTTTCCTTTTCCTTGTGAAAGTGCAAGTTTAATCACCAGCTATCAGGCGTGGTATTGCTGCCCCGCTGTCGTTCAGGTTTTTTCTTCAAGCCGTTTGCTAATCTTAAAACTTCAGCCCCCATTCGCGACTGACCCCTGATTGAATTATGGATAGAAAACAATCCGGTAAAGTCTGGGCCACACATGCAAGATCATATTCGGCACGGTTTTTCTTTCGCCAGTCGCTGTTTTCGTCAACCCCATTTATTCACCACCAGCGACACCGCAGTTCGGTTGGCCTCACCAGAGTGCTCCCCAGATAAGCTGATTTCATCGACGTCCTTTCCTCCTCCATCCGGTGATGGTCAGGATTCCTGCCCCCTCCCTCCCGCGCTAAACACCAACCTCCCCGGGAAAATACGGAGAATCATAGACATAGATTTCACCTCATGTCCTCGCCCTTCCCCCTTCGGCTACCGACGAGAACGTCCCGACTTTCCTTGACTCCCCACTTCCCGCAGCCCTCCAAGCATCTTTTCAGGCCCGACCCTGACTTTCTCGTACGCCTTCTAAGGTCGGTATCCTGTGTGCGAAATCATTGCTACTTCTCTTTTCTGGGATGTATATATTCCACGCGGAGTCTCCGTTTTTTCGTCGGAAAACTAGAGGCTGCAGATTTTCCGCTCCTTGAGCCTGTGTCAAATCCCTCCAGGCCCCCTTTCCCAGACCTGCCTGGGTCAATCTTGATCTAATGGTTGCGTCCATCATGGATTCCTTTTCAAAAGGAGAAGGCACTTATCTCGAGCCCGGTAAGTGGCCCCGGTGATGGGATGTATTTCACTTCACTTCATACGTCGCCCACCGGTCGGGGTTAGATTGCTCTCAACCCGTGATAGAGAGACTTTCCTCTCCGCGTTCACCATCCCTGGATTGCCCGTATCGTTTTTATTTCTTAGATGCGCAGACTGCAGAGGGCCTTGGCTTGGATACATAGATGTTAAGACTTTATTACAATCTACCACCAAACCCCCTCTACCAAGTGGTTGAAGTTACCTTCCTATATGTGTGAGTTGATTGTCCTCCCTCTGCCGCCTTTCCTCGAGGGGGAGTAATAAGTCAAAAGGGTCCAACTTGGCGTTCTACCAATCCACCACGGCACATTTTGGTCCACTGATTGCTCAGGTCCTTCTTTCCGAATTCGAATTGTTCTGTGTGTGTTGCCACATTGAAACTCCTCCCTCGAGCTCGTTCCTCTGTGCCGTGGGGTAAGATGTCCTCACGTGTTCCCCCGCTTCTCGCCAATCCAGTTTCGCGATGATGGATGACCCCAGGTTGACGAGTTGTAGTCGGATTTAGGCATTTCACTGTCTCTCCCCTTTTCACGTCGACCTCCCCCGATCTTGCAGGTCACCCATTAAATGTGTGGCACGTTCAATTTTCTCGTGGGGGAGGGATCTTTGTGGGCCCCATTTTTCCTCGCGGACTTTTTCCCTCTCGGCCGTGATCGCGGCTGGTAAGACCTTCTTCGTTTCTGCGATGCTCCACCTTTCCCCCATCTAACGCGGTTCAGTGTGACGGAGTGTTTTGACTCTTCGGTCATGGTTTTCTAACTTCTTTTTTCGGCGGTGCTCCCGTCGCCCCTCCATGTCTCCTACTTTTTTTCCCCTTCGGCCCGGTTGAGACAATGAGAGCCGTTCTCGTAGAGGCAATGGACAGTTTTGCGACCCGTTTTTTTTCACCTCCCTCCCGCCCGGTGAGTCTCCTTTCAGCATGGGGCTTTTTCAGAGTTCAACTTCTCACGGGTTCTTCTTTCTCTTCGCCGTGTGACATAGGTCAAGTGTTCGGTCCCGCCGGATCATGAGGAATGGACGTGCTTCCGTTTTTCCTTCGCTATCACTTTGCAGTTCTTCCTGGATCTTTGTTTTTCCCCTCCACCGCGCTCCTTTGCCCTCTCCCACTTTCCATGAGGATGGATCTTTTTTTAGAGAAATCCACATTTTTTGCTAGTTCCGTTTCACCCCAATGGTAGCACGTTTCCCCTGAATTTAGTCTCGATTTTTTCTATGAGTTTCGTTACTTTCAGACGAGGTTGATAGAACTTTCCATCCTTTTTGTGGGAGATGCTCACCAGTCTTTTGAAAGATCTTCAAGCTGTCAGGCCCGTCCCTGGTCGCGGCGGTCTTCAGGATTTTTTTGCGTCAAAATATTTGTCCCCCCAGCCCACCTCTCTGAGTGCGTTTTACAAGGGTAGGGTGTCTGGTCTGGGAGACACACTGAGTCAGCCATGCCTCTTCTCGACCTCCGGCGCCGAGGCGTTTACGTTTTCTCAGTGATGTTTGATCTTTGGATTCGTTGTTTATACGGGGGGGAAGTCAACCGACTGAGAAGGTCCTTGGTTGAGAAGACTTATGGAGGAATTTCGGCACGGGTGGCCGCCTGCTGACGCTACTGAATGATTCATAGATCATGGGATCCAGTTTTCTCGGGCCGCGATCTTGCCCTATGGGGAGCATATCTATGGTTTTTTCTGACTCTTCCATATTGTGTGAAGGCTCGCCTGCACCTTTTCATACGATCTCTCCAGCGGCAGCGCTCGCTCCTCTCCCCTGATTCCATGGCTTCCGCTGGCCCGAAGGATATCTTGGTCACTGCCTTTTGAGCAAGTCTTCAATCGTGCCAGCACTTGACTGTCGTCTAAAAGAAGGTTTTCCCGTGGGGATCCCCCCCCGGAATCACCCTCCTCACCCTCTTCTTAAAGCTTCTCCTTAACGAATCTTTCCCTTTTCGCGTCATGCCGCCCGGTGCTCGAGTTTGTCTTGAAAGCAGGACACCCTTTTGCCTCCCCTGCGAACTAAGCGGGTATGTTTTTTCCTCCTCTTCGGGTCAGCCCCCCCCTCTTACCGCCGCTGGACCCTTGGCTCCTCTCCAGATTTTTCGCTCGCTCCCACCCCACAAGACGGCGGAATTTGTCGTCAGACCCCCCCCCATCTTGAAAGACATTCCCACATCGTCTTTTCCCAGCGCGCCAATTTTGAGAGCCCAGTTTTTCTCCTCTGCCCCCCAGCAGTTTGATTTTAGATAATGTATTCAGAGAGTACAGATGTGCCATCAAGGTAGGACCGGATCTTTGTCTCACCACCCCACCTGATGTTTTTCTCTCATCCCCCCTGCAGCAGCTGCCCTTGAAGCTCTGAACGGGCTTCGTCCCCCTCCCTCGACACTTCTTGACTCCAATTTTTCATCGAACAACTTGCCAGGTGCACAACGGTACTTCTTTTGTCTCATGGCACTTTCTTCCTTTTTTTTGGATTTCCCTGCTGTCTGGAACGGGCCCCACCTTTCAGTGCTTTATTCGTGGGTTCCAACCCCCCCGTCTCTGGGCCGAAGCTGACTTGCGCCCTTGGGCACGGGACTCATGTCCTTTTCCTCCTTTGGACATTGTGCGCGGGGTCGGGCTAGACGGTGTTAGCGTCTCTTTTGCCGTCCAAATGACGCCGCAAGGTGGCTTCCAGTAACCGACTCCGGTCTGAAACTACAGGGTATTTTTTCCTCTCTGTTGTTTGAGTCAAGGATCTTTGCTGATCGTCTCAAAATATTATTACAGATTAGGATTTCTTCTCCTCGCGATTTCCATTGATGCACCAATCTTAAAGACACTCGACACCCTTTGCAGTCAAGTAGGAGGTAGTATCAAAGTTTCTGACTGACTCCAGGAAGGTTTTGCCTTTCCTTTTCGTGCCCGCCTCTACGAAGACCCGCCCTCGGCACCCCGAGCTGCCTAATCATCTCCGGATGGAAGCCCCCCCCCTACAGCTAACAGCTTGAACTCATCTTGCCCCGCCAGGGCCATCGATCATTCGCTTTCTTTCCATCCTTTGCTCCCCCCCGACAACCCTTCTCTTACCCCCCAAACTCCAACGGCGGATCTTTCCTCAGCTGTTCTTTTTGACTTTTTTTCTCCTCCCGGTCCCCTTCCTCGCCCTTTTAGCTTTCTTTCAATTTTAGCCCCCATCGGGCTTTATCCCCCCAGATTTTTGCCTCACACGACTTACTTTGAAAATTTCACTTCTGAGTGGGGGGTGTTCTTCTTTTGTCCTCCCTCGTACCCCCTCCGCTTTTTCCCCGCCCAGGCTGCAGTCTGTCCCACGACGAAATATTCGCCCCCCCCCTTTCCACCACCGGGATGGCTTCGTGTATGTCGGACATGTTTTTTTCTTCCTCGCGTCCCCAGTGTTGAGCCGGGCCCCCCCCCCTTTCCCCATCGCCTCCACGCCAACGGCACCTACGGCGTCCCTTTTCCCTTCTCCGGCAGTCCCTTGATGCCCCGCCTCCTGAGCATCTCGTCCATTCCGTCTTTACCCCTGCCGTTGGGTATTTGGACTGTTATGTATTGAGGCCCTTCTACTCCATTCGCTCCATCAATGCCTGCACCAGTCAGTTTCGCGAACTCATTCTCCTCTTTTCATTCTTTCGACTCCCCGATTAATTTCCATTTCGCTTGCTACCCCCTCTGAATTGAATCGGACGCTTCTGGTGGGACTATGAAATTGCTTTCCGATGATTTAACTGTCGGAGTTGATGCTGCGGCGTTCGTTCGCGTCCTTTTTTCATTTGTATGAGTGGCTTCTGGCGATTCTGCGGCGGAGTCGGCCAGTATGTGTGGGGTTGAGTTCGGATTGTCATTGCGCTGCCGTGCAGACCCCATCCGTCTTCTTCGCGCGTTCGATTAGCAGGCGGGAATATGGCACTGACTTTTAGCTTCACCCCGAACTTGGCTTGTTTCGTTTTCTGGTGGCATTAATGTTGGCGACAGACACGATTCAGATTCTCCCTTCCTCCTAGCCTGCCTATGACTTACTCAGACTGTGGTTCCCGCTTTTTTGTGCTATCACGCCTGTTGTCTTGGGAAGTTCTGCGAGGGTTTTAAGTCTGTGTTTGCAGCCGCTATTGTTTTCATCCCCTTCGCGTCAGATGGCAGCTCTACTCGCTGGGCCCCCGCGTTGTACACCGACCCACACTGGTTCAAGTTAACCTTCTGCAAACGGCCCAAACGTTCTCAAAACTCTTGAAACGGTTCACGGAAACCCTCCGGGCCGGGACAATGTGACGTTGAAACCCTGTAGACAACGTGCCCCTTGCATATCTTGTCGGCATCACAGCCCCGTCCCACGGTTGGACTCCCCCCTTTTCTTTTTTGGAGCAGTTATGGTTGTTGCACGCTGCCCTTAACTTGTGGTCATGGGCCTCCCCGACTCTCTTCCGACCCAAATCCATTACTTGAGTAAGCTTGAACTACTAACCTTTTCCCTCCCGGGTAAGTTCAGTACACGCCTCGAATTTTTCCCCCCCGGTGACCTAGTCTTCTTACCCCCTCCCCCCATGGCCAAAAGAAGAACCCTCACACTCGATCCTGTCGTGCACAATTCCTCGTTTTTATCATCCTATTTCTCCAAGCCTCCCGGTTGCCCAAGCTCTTAACATGCAACTTCCTGTAACACCATTCCGGTGGGGGGCCCCCGGGACTTACGATTCGTTTTTGTGTGTTTCCGTGCGGAAGACGGCTACTAGTACTTCTTCCACTTTTTGAACGTTTGGGTCTTCTTTTGGTTTTCGGCGCGTCCCCAGCAATCCTACCGTTCCGATTTATCCGAACAATACGACCTTAACACGTAAAACGGTACCCCCTTCTCAAAAGACCAAGCAACTCTCCGCGTGCCTTATTTCACCAGGCGGGTTTTGTCCTTTTTTCCCGTCCCCATTCTCTGGGAGTCGTACAGCAGGCTTTAGTTACCTCGACAACCCTTTCATTCTTCCACACATGACTGCGCTGATGGCAATGT
>Ga0179593_1264913_pt1 | contig 10536 bp, 13 predicted proteins | sample CZODoug2_1_08_16_FD_185931 | JGI IMG/M metagenome (GOLD analysis project Ga0179593, IMG submission 185931) | Vadose zone soil fungal communities from Angelo Coast Range Reserve, California, USA - CZODoug2_1_08_16fungal (PacBio error correction) | ecosystem: Environmental > Terrestrial > Soil >... | reverse complement strand
GGTGGCAAGAAAAGCCCTTGCTAGTCCAATTTCCACCCCCTTCCTTTGCTCCATCTATGACTAGTTTTCCCTTCGGTCTAAAATTTTATGATTCTTCTTTCCGCTACTTCCCCCTATTTTTTTTAGAAACACCTAATGGACCTTTCTCTCTCTTCTTCTTCAGTGCGCTCGTCCCTCCCCCTTTTTTTTCAAGAAAAATGCTTCGTCGCCTTTTTTTTCCCTAAGGTGCCCTCACACTTTTGGTACTGATACACTAGTTTCCATCACTATTTCTTTTTTCTTGTACCCCCTTGAGAATAGTTCCTTCCCCCTGCCCCCCTCCTGTCCCCCCCCAATCTACGCTCCCAACGATAGCTAGACTTCCCTCTTCTAGGCAGCAATTTTTCCCCTCTCCGTTGTTTTTTTTAGTCAGTGACGTTTTGTTCTCCCTTTTTTCTTTATAGAGATGGGTTGCACTTGGCTGGCCCTCTTTTTCCAATTTTATAGCATGAGGTATGATCCTTCGAGCAAGTCCCTTGTCCTTTACCCCCCTTGGTGCCTTGCCTTTTTCTTTTCACCCTTTCCTTATCCTTTATTCTTGCCACGGTGCGTGCGGATTTATTCTCCTTCTTTTTTTCTCATTTGGGTTCTCATCACGAGTTTTCTTTTTTTATATGAGAAATTGACTGTGGTCCTCCACGTGGCCCCCCCCTTAGAGAGGATCGCGGTTCATTGTTCCCACTTGGTCTTTTTTTACTTTTTTCCTTTCTCAACCGCCACCTCCTAGAAGAGATTACATCCTAATACCCCCCCCCCAACTAACGGCGGAAGTAGGAGTTTGGTGTTATTTGTCTGGTTGGAATAGATCATACCCATCATTGGGTACGTTTTTCTACTCCCCCCATTTTATAGTTAAGCTTACCATGGCGAACATTCTTAGCCCGATACAGTAAATGTTTTTTTATAATACACCTCTATGTGTTATCATATATTTCTTCTTCCTGTTCAGGAGATAGTGTGCATGCCCCCCTTCTTGTTTCTTTCCAGCCCCTTCCCCCTATACCATGGCTCACAGCCCCAAGGTATCTCCATTTGACTTTTTCCCTTGCCGTGATAGCTTGTCCATGAGGAGGGCTGTGCATTGTAGCGTGTCTCTCTCCCGGTCTATGTTCCATATCCCCGTCCCCCCAATCTTCCCAGGACGCCCTCCTCCTTTTCTGTATATCCCTTTTTTTCCCTTCTCCCCGGATCTATGCCTTGCTGGTTTTGCTTCCCTCCTTTCCCCCCCAACTCGCCCTTGTTGCACCAGTTGCCGTAAGCCCCCCATGGATACCCCCCGCCTGACACGCACTTCATTGTCGCCCTACGGCTTTTCTCTCTCGAATTTCCCAGGTTCATTCATTAATTGGCACTTACCTAATTGCTTATATTAGTTAAAGCTTTCCTTCCTGACTTTCTTCCATTTTTCCTTCGTTCTTCCTTTTCTCGGCTCCTCCCTTTTCTTCATCCCTCAGTCTTCCCTGTTCTTTTAATTTTTACCCCTAAGATAAGGAATCTGTCTTGTTTTTAAACCTTCCTTCCCCCCCTTCCGCTGCGTCACAGAAGGTGTACGTTAATTAGGTTTTCAGTACCCCCCAAACCCCAACTTTTTCCCAACAAACTCCCCGTTTCCCCCCCCAACCCCACCAGTCGTGCTCCCTTTTTTATAGGTGGGGTATTAATGTTTCTTTCTCCTAGAGATGTATATCTTTTTAAGTATCTTTTAAGAATTTTTCCCACTTTAATTTCTCTCCCACTTTCCTTTGTTTAATGTGCCTTCTCTTATTGCCTTGTTGAAATCATTACCTCTTTACTTCTTCGTATCTATCATCAGCCCCAGTCCCTTTTGCTCGCACTGTCTTTTAGTCTTGTCCAATCTATGTGCGGTCGTTTTTCCTTTGATCGTTCAGGTTTTTCCCCCCGCGCCACATGGGAGACATGTTCCCTTCCAGATATAGCCCTTAAACGGTCTTCTCACCTGTCCTTTATCACAAAGCTGCTGTTCCTGACTGGGTAACCTTTTTTTTTCCGATCCGGTAGAGGCAGTCTGTTTTTCCCTCTCCTAGATCAAGGTCCGAGGTGTACCCCCGGGTAGTTGCACGAATATTGTGTCCGCTGAAGTTGCCTCTCGCTTCCATTTCCGTATCCGGCAGGGGGTTCACTGTGTATACCTTCTTTTGACCGTGTGTTGATCCCCCTTTGAGACGTAATGTCTCTTGCTTTGTTTTCGCTCTCAATCTTTGTATCTTTTAATTTTGTTTCCTCCGCGTAGTTAAAATCCCCGTGTTTTGGGCTGTCGCTTCCATTACCTTCTTTTTGCTACCGCCTACATGCTATCCGCGGCTTCTCACCCCCTCCCCCCAAGTACATTGTGCTTTTATATCCAGACAGGTCCAAAGGGCCCGTAACTTTCTTCTTTTGCCCCTTGTACATGCTCCGGATCGTCACCGTCTTCTCCTTTTTTTGGCGTACGACTACGCCCCAACTGTTTTTTCCCACGCGTGTCCCCCCGCCCCAGAAACACCCCTTCCCCCTGTCAGCGATCCTCATTTTTTGGTTCCCAAGATTTTTTTCTCCTATTGGCAACCAAGCCAAGAGTCGCGCGGCTACCTTTTCCTTTTTCATCCCGCTCCCGCCCCTTTCTCCTTTTTCCCAAATTCCAAACCTTCTCTCTTGTCCAACAACTAAACTTCATGCAAATAACGTCCCCCGATATTGAGCCCCTTTCCCGACATTATACTTGCCTCGCCTTTTTCTTTGCACCTTAATTCTCCCCCAGAACATCTTTACCTCCCACTTTTGCACTGCCGCCATTTTTCTCGACACGGTTCCAAAGGCCTCTCCCCGAATCTCTTGACCTTCCTCTTTCACACAGAAGAGCGGTGCTATGCTTTTCATTTTTCTTTGCATACGTTCAACTTCCATGTTGTTCCCTGATGGTCCCTCTTGCAAGACCCGTTTCCGCATGGGTGCTTCTCTTCTCTTTTCCTTTCTCCCCTCTTTTTTTTTCTCCAGACTCGTCGATTCACATGCCGCGGTTTGTTTCCCCTCTTCCCCATCCGGGCAGCCACGCCCTTCGCAAAGTATTCCCTGTTACCCTCTTGTTTCCCCGCTCCCTCGCTGCTTTTTTCTTCTGCTTTCTGCAGTATCTTGAGACCTCCCTTTTGCCGTTCGAGACCACTCTTCCCCAATGTACTTGTTTTAGGATGAGGAGTTCTCCGGCTGTGATAATATCTATAGCTGGGAACTTTCTTGGTCTCCTTTTCCATCCCGTTACATAACTTTGTTCTGCCCCTTTTGTCCTTGGTTTCTTATAGATATCTGTTCACGTGGCCGCCCTGATTTTCGGCCCCTTCCTAGAGACGGCTCGTATCCGTTTGGTTTCTCAATCGCTGCTTTGAGGCTCAGCCAGACGTGCCCAGTGCAGTTAGGCATGCTGGCCAGGTGTGTCTTTTTTGGGTGAGTCGTTGTGCTTTCCCCACCAAACATTCGGACGTTCTCCTGTTAGCTTGTCTGCACTACTATCGGAGTCCCATTCCTCTCTTTTGCGGTTTATGGCTCTGGTGGTCCTCTTCTCCCCATCTCACCCTTTCTTTGTGATGGGCACTTTGTTAGTCTGTTTTTTAGGCTGTAGTGTCCCAACATGCCCCTTTCCTTTTTCTGACAACCCTTAAGCCCACCCCCCCCACCCTCTTACCGTGTATGTTTTTTCTTCTCAGTGCGTGATTCTCACATTTCCCCCCCCCCTTTCGCCAATCTCCTTCTTCAATCTTCTTAGCCCCCCTTTAACCTTTTCTCCCCCCCTTTTCCATGAAGCTGCGTGATCTCCCCTTCCCCTGCGTTACCCCTGAGTTCGCCTTGGCACCTGACCTTCTCCGCAATTTCCTTGGAGAGCGCTTCTCCGCAACAGCCCTGCATACCGTCGGACACTGCATCTGGTCGCGCTTTGGGTTCTCCCTTTTTGATAAGGCCTTTTATATTCCTCAGCCGAATTTTTTCCCTCTGTCAAGACCCTTCAACTTTTGAAGTCTTTTTTATGAGAGACCCACATCACCCCTAGAGTTCCCCTCTTGTTCTACTAGGGCGAATGCTACTCGAGGAACGTTCTTTCCAGATAACCCCCATCCTAAGATGAGTAAATTTTACTTGCCAACAAGCTCCCTTTTCTTCATGGACTTCCCCCCCAATTTGAAATAAACTGCTCCCATAACACCTTTTTTCAAAGCCTGCCTCCCACGTTGCATGTCTCCTTCTGTATCGCGTGAAGCTCAGCCTCTTTTCCCCCCCTCCTGTCCCACCTTTTGGAATCAGCATGCAAAGTTCCTCGCTGTCTTTACCGTTTTCCCTTAACCTCATTCTTCCTCCCTTTACTGAGTTCTCACCGTCTCCTTGTTGTCTACTGCGTTGAAGCCCTTTCTCGTAAGAGCTCCCTCCTTTTTGCCCCACAATACCCGCAGAGATGCACTTCAACGAGTCCTTTTTAATTGCCAATGAGGTTGTGCTTTTATGTCAATTCAAGCTTCCTCTCCTTGTCCGAGTCGGCAGCTGCCCCCTCTACAATTTTTCTGTCAGTCATCTCCGGATGGTACCCATGCTCCCCCTGACGCTTGGCACTTTCCCTCCTACACCCCCTGTTGACTTTTGACCGCCCCAACCCCCACTACGGGCTTTCTACTTTTGAACATCCCCGTCGCTATCCTGATTGCTTTCCTCTTTTCTTTCGCTTAAAAGTCCCCTTTTATCCGTCTATCTACTCATCGGGACACTTCTGTACCCTTCTTCTAGGCAATATCCCCCCCCCAGCCCCTTTCTCCGAGAGCTTTGCTCGTTTTTCTGTCTTTTCACAGGCAATGGCCTAAACCCCTAGGTCACTTTGTCCCTATCCCTCCCGCTATTATGATACCCCACGTCAGGTGCATGTAGTCCCCAACCCCCCACAAAACGAAACACCCCCCCCCCCAACACAAACCCCAACTCTGGGTTGAGCCGCCTAATGGTCGTGTTTTGGTTTCCTCCCCCCCAGACTTTCTGGCAGCATATTCTACGGACACGGATGAGGATCCCCCCGACTGCCTCTAGTCCCAAACTTACCAATGCGGTTTAAATTGCCTTAACAACCATTCTTCGACTCGGCCATTCTGAGGCAGGTGTGGAGGATTTCTCATTGTCCCCGCCCTATGCTTTTGTCCCAGAACACATGCCAACAGTTTAGATTTTTAACACTTGAACATTAACCTTCTGCCGAGAAGGGCGGTCCTCTTATTTCCCAACCTTCCCTTTTTTTCCCCCCTTTATCCAGCAACTGCCGTTTCTCCACACCATCATGGTAGAAAATTGCTCCATCGTTTTCTCGGCAATCTTTCAAGCACTCCTTTGCACGAATGTGAATGTTCCTTTCGGCTTTCACCTATCACCCTTGTTTTAGGTCCCCCCGTAATATTCGCTCGAATCCCCCCCAATCATGCTATCCTTGTTGAACCAGGAGCCTGAGTATTTTACATTCCAAGAACAACATTCCCCCCTTTCCCACCGATGACTTCCACGATCCTGCCCTTGTCATGTGAGGTGCCGTCTTTCTTTTAGAATGGATGATAGTCCGTTTTGTTTTTTTGCTGCCCCTCCTAATGACCTCTTTTTTCCCCCTCTTAGTGGGGAGCGTTGGTCCTTGGGTATGGGGTGTTTTCCTTATATCATGTCTTAATCTAGTCCCTTAAGGATCAGTCCTTGTTCCTCATCCCCCCCACCTTGTTTCTTTCTTATTGATGAAAGTTAAATTAGCCCTTCTTGCCCCCTTAGCGGCGCTTTCCTAGAAGAGTTTGATCATGTCCTCCCTGTGGGTCTAGACATTTCTTTTAGTGTTTTTATAGTCGACTTTTTGAAGGGTCCTGATGGGTCCCGGTGGCCCTCCAGTTCCACTCTTCCTCTTGGACTGGAGTGCGGGGATTTTGCAAGCTTTGGGAGTTGGCAAAGGGGGTTTAGGGGGTGTAATAGACCTTTCCCCTATTCGTTTTTAATAATCAAAAACCGCCATCTTTAGGGAGATTTTCTCTGTTTTCCCTCAGTGTCATCCCCCCCCTGGGAATCTTCTTCCCAATCACTTTACCATATCTTTGCGCCCCCCATCAATTCGCCTTTTCAAAATTCCTTTATATTACACCGCTGTTTTTCTCTACTATCAGCCCCCAATTGGCATTCCCTTGCTTAGTTCAGCACCCTGTCCCGTATTTCCCCCCATTCCCCCTTTACCAGTATCCATGCTCTGTGATTTTTCAGCCAGTTGTGCTCAAATTCTGCGTCGAATTGAGTTTTCGTTCGCTTTTCCCTCCTGTCTCTATTGACGATCCAGATTTCCTGGCACCCTTTCCGCTACTGATCCTCAAAGTGTCAGGAGATGGCTAGGAAGGTTTTCTGCTTTAACCTTTCTCCTGTTTTTTTTGCCCCGGGTCCCCCCAATGTTCTCCTTTTTCCTTTTTACCCATTCGCTATGTTCAGGACCTGCTTTCGCTTCTCCCTTCTTTACTCTATGGCGGCACCCCACCGGCTGTGCACCTTTTCCTTCACTCCGGACCCCAACTGGTTCTTTTACAAGATTAATCTCGTAGTTCCTGGTTTGAGTTAGCGATTTCTCGTGTGCTCTTAGCGCATTCAGATGCTTCCATAAAAGACCTGATCAGGCTGAGTTGATGCCTGTTCTGACAGTCTAAGAATCTTTTCCCTTTTTTTGCGTACTTCTAGTGCGTCTTCCTGCCGCTTCCTGTATGTGGTTTTTTCTAGTGTTCGTCCGTCTAGGTTAATTTCGAACTTTATTTCACCTTAATATAGAGTAGTAAAATCCTTTTTTCCCTTTATTTTTTTCATCTTATGCATATCATGTTTCCCCCCTCCACTAATTTTCTTACGCTCTTCTGCCCCACTCGTATTCTTGAAGCAGTATTTCCTTCGTTTGTGGGTCATATTGAGTTCTTTCTCTTGTTTGAATGTTTTTCCACATGGTTGGACCATGCTGTACAGATACTCTTCATTCTTGGGTATCACCCCTTTTATGAATCCCTGCCTCCATTTTGTTAGTGCGGATGCAGGCAGCCTTGCTACGCTCTCCACTTCTTGCGTTCCATGGTTTTTCCCATTTTCGCTATGCTTGGTGTACCTTGGCATTCCCTTTTCCACCCCGTCATCAATCCTTTTCCTTGCTTTCTCAGGTTGTCCTTTGCACCCAGGGTTTTTCCACTTTTGATTTACCTTACTATTGAGACGTCCTCTTTTTGTGAGTGTTCCACTCTTTCCTCTTTTGCCACCCCATGTCCTCTGTTGTGGGATGTTTCCTATTTTTTTAAAGCTTTTTTTCGCCCAACCCCTTTTTCCAACCGGCTCCAAGACCAGGGACTCCCCAACATAACACAAATGTTTCCCCTTGGTCCTTTTTGTCTCCCGAGTCCCGGTTCCCACCCCCTCCAACTATGAACCACGTTTTCCTATTATTGCTCGTCCATCCGAGACACGCACGTTTCTCCCGTGTCAGTGTGCGCCCCTTTTTTTGCCGGTGTCACCCCTGCCTCATTTTTCCCCCAAATTGAAACCAGGTCTCGCTCCTATTGCGTATTTTTAATACGAGCAACGATTTTCACCTCCACAGGCCCCTTTATTAGTGCATCTCTTCTCCAGCCAGAACTGCTTTTTCAAAATTGCTCCAAAGACCCCAAGCTATAGAGAATGTTTAACCCTTAACGAGTTAGGACACCCCCACCCAAGTCATTCCCCTCTCAGCATTAAACAAGACATTCACTGTTTTCCCCTTATCCGGCCTATTTATGACAACAGAAAAATTATCAGTGACCCCCTACTCCTACACTCCAAAAAAGTTTTTTTATCATCCCGCCGACGTTTTTCCCCCACTTCAAAGGGCCGATCCTTTTTTTTCAAATAATCCCAGCCCCTCCAGCGAGGGGTGGGGATCTTGGTACCCCTGACAGGAACCTTCTAACTTGTTCCCTGGACATCCTACCTTCTCCTGTGTGATAGTTTTATCCGTCTTTTTGCGAGAGATCCCAATGCTATTTGTAACCCTTGATTTGTCCCCCGCAGTGATCTCACTCCTTGTAAGTTGATGTTTCCCAGTCCCTCAGCTCCCTCCCCCCTTGGGTGCCTCTTAGACTCTTTCCGTCTCGAGACGCTTGTTCGAGACCACTTTCGCTTAAGGGGGGGGGGTTTTTATGGATTTCTTTTGCTCTTTGCTAAATTTTTCTGATTGGCTTTACACTGTCTGTTCAATCAATCTTCCGTTACATACTTTTATGGCCCTTTCCAAGTTGGTTTCCTTCTTTATTTCTACTTTGTCTCCCTTTACTCCCAGATGTTCTGGTCCTCGGGTCTTCCCTCCGTTTTATCGCCTTTTCCGCTGTTCAATCCGCACCGCCTATCGTGACATGAGGCTGTTTATTCCTTCTCCTTTTGGGTCCCGCTTTTGACAGAAAAAAACCTGGGCTCTCTTTCCGCCGCTTCAACTTGCTTTCTAAGGTTGTTTGACGTATATAGAGATCATTATCCACTTTTCATTAGATGTGTGACTTTTTTTTTTCTTCCCTTCTCCTTTCTTTTGTTACATTAGAAACATTCCCCCCCCCTTTTTTTTTTTTCCCTGCCGCTTTAGAGCCCCATTGCTTTTGGGCGACACACCCCCTCTCATTTAGAAAACTCGTCCCAAACAGGGAAATTCTTTTTTATGGCTCAGGGTTCGACCAAATATTCCATCTCACCCAAATAGCACATGAGTCCGGGCCATCAAGTCAAATTTTACAAGGGCTAGCAAAGGACATGATTATACCAGTTTCCCCCACCCTCGGGGTCTTGATGTCGAGCTTCCCTTTTTTCGAGCATGCGGTCTCCCAAACCTTTCGTACATAGCAAGATGAAGAGAGAGTCCTCCCCCTTTTTTCTGATCGGCTCGTTCCACCCCCTGCCTCTGTGCTTACCCGGAGCATTGTGGCTGGAATGGCCCCTTTTCCTTTTTTCTCATCGGGAGATCTGTATCCATGTTTCATGTCAATCACCCTTTTTATTTTCACGACTCCCCCCTTTGCGGATCAACGTGAAATACCTCTTAGCACCTCTGGCGTTACTATTTCTATTTCCCCCTCCCCTCTTAGAGGATATCCGATAACAATTATTCTTCTATACTGACTTCCTTCCCCCCCCCTTTCCCAATACTTCCCTTTTTACGACTCATAATTTGACAATATACCCCCCCATGACACCCAATTCTTACCGATATATTCTTTCCTTTCAAAGAGTGGAAGACCCTCCTTTTTCTGCATACTTTTTGAAAGAGCACAGGACTCCTGCCCTTTTCCACAAATGTTGACTTCCCATTGAGAGAGCGTTCCAAGCTCAATTCCTACTTTTTTTATGAGGACGCATTTCCTTCTGCGTGTCTACTGGTGATGAGCTACTCCTTTTCTCATAAGGTTAGCCCAACCATTCCCCCTGGAGATCTCTTCCGCGTTACCGTGGCTACACTGGAACTTAGATTTGTGTGTGCCATGCAGCTTTTCCAGTTCGTGTATTTTCGGAAGAATGGCCCCTCCCCCCGGCTGTTTGTTCTTTCAGTTCAGCGAGTGGTATCCAATTTCTACCCCCCTTGTGCTTTTTGCCAAGTTTCGTTTGTTTTTTTTTCAAAAACGCCTCCTCTCATCTGACGTCAACCTGCTCATAGTAGCTTGACCCTTGATTTCCTGCAGATGGACGGCGGCATTGTTTCCTTTGGCATTTCTTTTCCTCCGATCCACTGCCCCTTCTTAACATATCATAGGTTTTCTCTGTATATACATTATTTCTGCCTCCCAGGGCTACTGGTAGAGATTCCTGGTTATGTAGTTCCAATGGCCCCCTTTCCCTTCAACAGTACCCTATTCCCCAAGAAGCTGAGAAGCCTTTGTATAATAACAACTCCGGTTTCTTTTTCCTTAAGTAAACCCCCCACCAAAACCTGTCTTTCGTTCATATGGGGGTGAGAAATAGGATCTTTATGACACTTAACAGTGTGTGCCCCCCAGAGGATACCCCCCCACCAGGATGTGCGATATGACCTCCCTCCTGCCAGTTTTTTTTTGTAGTAGGATGTTTCTTCGCCCCCTTTGAGGTTTACGCCTCCCAACGTTGAAGAGTGACCTTTTTTAAAATAACCGCCTTTTCTTCCCCCTCTTTTGGCCTTTACCCCACGGTCACTTTTAGGTTTAAAACTTCGTGCCTTCTTCCCACTGGCGGAGGAGCCCCCACACACCTGGTAGAGCTTCCAGGGCTTTGCGATCAGCTGTGCGACGGCCGCCGCTGGACCCAGGGCCCTAATTCCTTTTTTCAAACCTTTTAGTCCACCAGGGTTGGGGGACTGTCAAAATTGACCGCCTTATATGATCTCCCTGGACCAGTTCTTCCCAAAACAAAACCCCCGATGCCCCAAAGCCAACTCCCCGAAATGACCTTTTCTTGACTCCCCAGATTTTCTTTCCCCTTCTGTAGAGCAGC
>Ga0179593_1825794_pt1 | contig 10537 bp, 17 predicted proteins | sample CZODoug2_1_08_16_FD_185931 | JGI IMG/M metagenome (GOLD analysis project Ga0179593, IMG submission 185931) | Vadose zone soil fungal communities from Angelo Coast Range Reserve, California, USA - CZODoug2_1_08_16fungal (PacBio error correction) | ecosystem: Environmental > Terrestrial > Soil >... | reverse complement strand
AATTTTAGCCAGGTTCTGGAATTTGCCCAATTTCCACTTGGCTGATGCCGCAGGGAAATGTACCAAAGGGCGGGAAAGGCAATAACCAGAAAAGGGGGAAAGAAGTTGGAAAGAAAAAGGGGGACAGACAAAGGAAGGAACAATAACGATAACAAAACAGGGGGGAAAGTCTCGAAGAAAGTCAAAAAAAAGGGGTTGGTTGTTTTGTTGTTAGTAAGTAAAGGAAGGTAAAGGGGGGAAGTGTTATTATGTCGGGGTTTTTTTTGTGTGTTCTTTTTTCCCGCCTTGGCATTTGGCCAATCTTGGGAAGGGGAAAGGGGAAAAAAAAAATGAGGAAAAAGAGAAAAAAGGTGAAAAGAGGAAAAAACAAAAAAGGTTTTGGGGGTTTGTCTGGTGTTTTTGTTTGTTGGTGGTGTCTTGGCCGGTTCTGGCAACCCCATTCGGGCCGGCGGGGGATGTTATTTGGCGGGGGGGGGTCACGGGGTGATTATTTACAATACGTTGGGCCGGGGGGAAATGTTAGGGGTCCCGCCGCACAAACCGCGGGGGGGATTTTGTAACCGCCTCGTACCCACGGCTAACTGGGGCCTCGGCTTCCGGGTTTATTAAGGTGGGGGCGGGAAGGGGCGGATTTTTTTTTTTTATGAAGATAACTTGTTTGGAGGTTTCGGCCGGGGGGTGGTTCCGGGCGCCATTTTTCTGTAAAAAACCTGGATGCCTTCCCGGTTGTGCGTGCGGGAAAAGGGGAAGGGGGGGGGGGGGGGGGGGAAAACTAAACATGGGGGCTGGGTGGGATAGCTGCCCGGGGAAAGTTTTTAAAAAAAAACCAAAGGGGGCGACTATCCGCGGGGCTTGGCCGGGGACAACGGAAAAAAATAAAAAAGGGAGGGGGGCCCGATTGCCGCTTTTGGCCCTGCGGCAAGGGGGACAGGATTAAGGGGCGTTCACTGCGGTTTTTTTGCGCGGTTTTACCCGGTATAATAAAAGGTCGGAGAGGGGGGGAGGGAAGGTGGACGAGTAATAAAACGCCGACAAAAATTAGAAAAATTGAAAAAAAAACAAAAAAAAAAACGGGAACTAAAACAAAAAAACGGAAAAAAAAAAAAATGGTGGAAACCACAAACTACAAGAATTCGGAAAAAAACGGAGGGGTGGTGGGGAGGAACGTAAAAACGGGGAAAAGAGGGGAACCCCGGGGAAAAACAAAAAAACAAAACAAGGGGGAGAAAAAAAAAATGGAAACCCCCGGTAGAAAAAAAAACGGGAAAACGGGGGGGGGGACAAAAAATTGTGGGGAAAAAAAACAAAAGTGTAATTGAAGCATTTTTGGGAAAAAAAAACGTAAAAAAATACAAAAACAAAAAAAAACACAAACAATAAATATAAAAAAAAACAACAGAAAAAACAACAAAAAAAAAAAGAACAAAAAAACAAACAATAACCCAACAACAAACGGACATTAAATTTTCCCACTCCATTTTAAGACCTTCTCTTTTTACTGAACTTCCACGCTGACCCTGTGGCACAAACCAACTGTGGTTTAGTAAGTAATATGCCTCTTTTGACAACTCCCCTAAAAAAACAATAAAAAAAAAAATTAATAAACTTCCCTACGTTATCCCCTAACGTATTCTACCTCCTCTCATCCGCTCCCCTACTTCTTTTTCTGAATTAAAACTTGATCTACCTTTCTAACCATGATTTCTCTAAAAAAACACAACCAAAATACCGGATACGAGGGAAGGGGGGAATTTCATAGAATTTTTCTGGGTTATAAGGGTAAAAAGTTAATTAAAGGACGGGGGCAAAAAAAAAAGGGGAAAAAAAAGGGAAAAAAAAAAAAAAGGGAAAAAAGAAACAAAAAAAAAAACAAAAAACAACAAAAAAAAAAAATAAAAAAAAAAAAAGAAAACACCAAAAACCGAGGGGTTTTGTAAAATTGGCAATGGAAACAAAAAAAAAAAAAAAAAACAACTTTAAGAAATTTTAGATTGGGTCCTCCCTCGTTTTTTTTTTTTTGGGGGGGGAAGGGGGGTGGGGTGAAAAAACGGGGGGTCTCAAAAAAGGGACACTTTTTTTCTCTGAGGGTGGGGGGAAATTTTTTAATTTTGGGTTTAAAAAATTGGGAACAATTTTTTTTGTACACTTCTCTGAAACAAACGGGGGGGATTTCGACGAAAAAAAAAAAAACAAACCCAAATATCCGGATTTCGAAAAAAAAATGATTTGGGGTGTGCGGGAATGAAACACACCATAGAAATGTTTTAAAAAGTTTAGTTTGTTCGTCTTTAAAATTTGCGGGCCGGGAGGGTTGGAAAGCGAAAAAATGTTTGGGAAGAAAGACGGAGGGTTTGGGACAAGGGGGTTGGGAATTAACAAAAAATTGGGGTCTTCTCGGTACTTAAGGACCGCCATATTTTTCCGTGGGGGTGGATGGGAACCCAAAAAACCTCCAAGGGGAGGGTTTTCTCGTCTGCTTTTCGCCAGTTTGTTTTTGAAAAAAAAAAAACAATGCTGTTGCGCTTCCAAAAAACTGGGGGGACTGGCCCGGGCCTGGGCGGGCCACACAAAAGAAAAAAAACACATGAAAAAAAAAAAAAACAGGGGAAAGGCGGGGGGGGGCAGGGGGGGAGGGATTGATTTTGGGGGGCGCGGGGATTGGGAGAGGGAACATTGGAGGGGTTAGGAGTCTCGGGCTTTCCGGCGGGAGGGGGGGGGGAAAAAAATTGGCCCGGGGGGACTTTCCCCTCCCCACGGGGGAGTGGTGCCGGATGTTGTTCGGGGTGAAACAGGGCAAGAAAGGGGAAAGGGCCGGAAAAACCACAAGGAGAACCGGAAACCCAAAAAGGGGTCCCGCACGGATTTTGGTTTAAAAGGGGATTTTCGACAGGGCCCATTGTTCCCGGCGGGCGACCAGTATAAGCCCAAACAGGACTCAAGATGAAAACGGAAAAAACCGGGTACAAACACCCAAACACACAATACACCGACCCAACCGGCGGGCCTTGGGCCGGGGGGAGGGGGTTGCGGTTGCGCCGAATTTTTGGACAACTTTTTCTTTCTTCCAACCACCACGGCCCAAAAAAAAAAAAAAGGGGGAAGTTAAAGGAGGTGGACATTAATGGATTGGATGTCAGACGGGTGGAATATTGGAATTTGGGGGGGGGGGACAACGGTGGGGATTTTAAGTTCGAAAAATGTTCGGATTGTTGTGGGGGGGAGGGGGGGGGTGGGGGGGGGGGGACCCGGACAACGAATATTTGAATTTATTATCGCCTGCATTTGGGGGTTCCTATGGGGAAGCTCGTGTGAAACAAACGGTCGACCCACCAAGAACGAAGGGAGGAGTTCCGGTTGTTGGAAGGCGAAGAAAACACTCACCTTTCCCTTTTTCATGCCGACAAAAAAGAAGCTTATTCTCTTCTTTCGGGGAAATTTGCCTTGGGGGGAGGGACACCGTTGTGGTTTGGGAACTTATTAATATTCAAGCCAAAGCAACCCTGGGAAAAACAATAAAAAAGGAAACACAACCCAAAGAAAAAAACAGAAAAAACGCGATTTTGTGGCCGTGAACTGCAAAAAACCGTGGGGGTCCCCCCCCGCGCTTGGGGAGTTTTCAAATTTTTTTGTAAAAAAATTTTTTACGATTTAGTTTCCCCGAATCGGAAAGGGCCGGGGTCGGAGTCTGGACCGGTCAGGGGGGGGGGTCCCGGGGGGGGGCGCGGGAGCGAAACGGGGAAAAAAAAATAACAAAAAACAACAACAAAAAAAAAACAAAAACCGAAACGGAAAAAAAAAACAAAAAAAAAAACGCTTTTTTTTTACCGGTTTTATTTAAAAGGGGGCTTTACTGCGGGGGCCTGATGTTGGCAGGCCCGTGGTTGGCTTGTGCTTTTGTGGGGGGCCACGGGTCCGAAAAGTTTCTTTTCGTTTTTCGCCCATGTTTCGGGAGGAAGGGGAACCTGAGGGGGAAAAGGGAGGGGGGGGGAGGAAGGGGGGGGGGGGGTGAGGGGGAACTGGACCTTTTACCGTTTTTTCTGTTTGGGGGGGGACCCAAAAAACCTTCTTTTTCACCGAAGAAAGAGGAGGGGGGGGCGGTGGGAAAAATCAAAAAAATACCAAAGGAAACATAAAAAAAAAAAAATGGAGGGGGGGGGGGGAGGAAAAAAAAAAAAAAAAAAAGAAAAAAAGGGGGGGAAGAGGTGGGGGGGGGGGGGAATAAAACAACGAGGGGTAAAAGGGGGAAAGTGACAAAAAAGGGGGGGGGGGAGGAAGAAAGCCGGAAAGCGGAACAAAAAACGAAGGCTCTGGAAAAATAATGGTGGGGGGGGGGCGGGCGGGGACTCCTCGGGACTGGTGAACGGAATTTGATTAATTTAAAGATTCAACAGCCAAGAGGTACGGGTCAGTGATAATAATTAATTTTAAAATTTTTAAGTGGGGGGGGGGCGGGAAAAAAAAAAAAAAAAAAAACACTTCCAACCACCTTCGGTGGTGGGTCCCACTAAATCCCATATTTTTCAAAACACAAAAAAAAAAAAAAACAGGCGGGGGGGGGAAGGGTGTGGGGGAAACTCCCCGTGTTCAGGACAAAGAAAAACTCTAGGGGTGGGGGGAAATAAAACAAAAAAGAAAATGGCTTTATCACTCAAGGTTCCAGGGGGGGCCGGGCCTTTGCTATTTGCCTTGGCGGTTTTTTTGATTTGGTGGCTTTTGTGGGTGCTGGGCCTCGGGTGGGGGCAGCGAAAATCCCCGGGTGTTCGAATTCGTCCATTGTTTCGGGACATTTGTATTGTGGGTGTGGGGGTAAACAACCCCCAGGGTTCCTCGTTTTTCGCCCCGGAAAAAACCCAAAACAAAATTTTCCGTTTGGAACGGTTGGTTTGGTTTTAACGGTTTGTTGCTCTTTCCCCGTTTGGCCAGAAAAAATCAGAAACTAGAACGAACACAACCGCGCCTTTGGGGGCGAGCAACCACCCACCGGGGTCCCTTCTGGCATCCAAAGTTATATATTGTAAATTTTTTGTAAAAATGGTGTAATTGTTCGGGCCCCTGGCGGGAAACAGTAACAAAAAAGCCGACAGGGGGGGGGGACGGAGCTGGTGTGGGGGGTAAAATTTTGGGTCCCTGCGCCGTCCACCCCCCCTACCGGCAGGCACAAGCAAATTGATTCAGCGGGCCGCCACGGGACAACTTGTTTTTTTTTTTCTTCGCCCGGCACTTCGCTTAGAAAAGAAAAAAAACCAAAAAAAAAAATAAAAAAAAAAAACAAAAAAAAAAAAGAAAAACAAAAAACAACACAACAAAGCAAACCTAAGGAGTTACATGTAAACCAAGAAAATACAAAAATAAACAAAAAATCCAAAAACAAAGACCAAAAAAACACAAAAAACAAAAACAAAAAAAAAAAACAAGATAACACACCAAAAAAACCAAAACAAAAAAAAAAAACAAGGGACTAAGCGGGAAGCAGTTTTTTCGCGAACCGTTAAGGGTTAACGCGCACGGTAAAAACAAAAAAAATTATGCAAGCTCGCGGGTTGCCGTAAAAACTGAAATGTTAAGGTAAATTTTCTCCCGCCAGGCTCTGCGCTTGTTTTTTTTTGGGCAGGGGGCGTTTTCCATATCAAAAAATTCCGGTTTTTTTTTTTGTTTTGTTCTTTGTTTTTTTTTTTTTTTTTGTTTTTTGTTTTTTGTTTTTTTCGACGCGGCACGGGCCGGGGTTTCAAATTCATTCGAGGCGGGGGGGCGCGACCCCGGCCCTGCCTTTTGGGGATAAAAAACTGGAAATACAAAAAAAAAGCTATTATCCTTTTTTCAAAAATAAACACAAACTAAAAAAAAAAAACTCTTGGGGGGCCTTTCCGGATGGAACGGGGAAAAAAAATAAAAAAAATAAAAAAACAACCTTGGGGGTGCACCGAGCAAAAGCCCAGCGGGCCGTTTTGTGATTTGGGTTTTGGAGATCCTCAAACGAAAAAAAAAAAAAAAACCCCGGTGCCCCGTAAAAACAAAAACAAAAAAAAAACAAAAAAAAACAAACTGAAAAAACAAAAAAAACACAATTGCAAAGGGGGGGGGACTAATTGTTATTTTCAGGGGTATCCGGGGGGAAACCCCAAACTCAAGCCATCGGCCTAAAAATGAAAATTGTAAAATTAAAGGAAAAAAGTACAAAACCACGAACAAAAAGAAAAAACAAAAAACAAATAAAACAAAAAAAAGGAAAACACAAGAAAAGGGGGGAAGGGGAACCAGGGGGCGGGGGAATGTACTTAAAAAGACAATTTCCAACGAATTTCCCCGCCCCAAACGGGCAAGGACTTTTTTAACAAGTAACCTAATCAACTTAAATTTTGGGGAAAGTGGGGAGGGGGCGGCAAAAGGGGCCCCTGGCTTGGAAATATGGCTCCCACCGTGCCAAATGGTGCCGTGGGGGTTTTTTGTGGACGGGGCCCACAAAAGGGGGGCAAAACGTCGCCGCCAACAATCCGGGGGAATAGTATTTTTTGAAAAAAATAAGTCACCCCGTGTCAAAGGGGGGGGGACCCGAAGCCAAGTTTGAGGGACGGGGGGGGGAACACCAGGTAAAGGGGAAAAAAACCCAGCGTTGGGTTTGAAACCCTGGGGTGCCGCCAGCCATTAGGTTCACAAAAAAAAGAAAAGCGGTTGGGCGGGCGCGACCCACGGGGGGGGGTTTTTTTCGCGGCCCCGGCCGGAAAAAGCCCTTTAAGGGCCCGGGACGCCCGCCCCGGAAACAGGGGGGGAAAAAAGGGGTCGGGTTTTCAGAAAGGAAAAAACGCGTAAAAACAAAAACAAAGAAATTAAGATTAAACAAAAAAAGTAAAAAAAAATTGAAAAAAAAGAAAAATGTAAAAAGGTCGCCCGGGACGCTAAAGCTTTTCCTGTCCCGGCCGCTAAAAAAAAACGGTTTATTTCGGGTAGAGAATAAGGGGGGAGAAGTGGGCCGGGGACAAAAACCATTTATTAAAACCGAGGGCTCCGTTGTGGATTGTTCAGCCGATCCAAACGGGTTCCGGGTGTGGTGTTGGCCCCAATTAACCCCTCAAGGGGTAAAATCCCCTTCAGGGTTTTCCAAGAACACACGTCGAAGAACGAGACAGGAAGGCGACAACACCGAATTAAAAAAAACACGTGCAAAAAAAAACAACAAAATAATAGAATTCAAAACCCCGAAATAAAAAAAGGGAAAAAAACAAAAAAAATAAAATTTTGGGGTCAGGGTTTTTTTTTTGTGTCGGGGGGATTGTTCAGTTAAAAGGTCACAGGAAAAAAGGGGGACAAAAAAAAAACACACGTGGGGGCCGGGGCCGCGGTTGTCCAGGGGGCGGTTTTTGGTTTCTTCTTTGTCTTTCAAAAAGCGGGAAGAAAAGTGAATCATACTATTAGGGTTGGGTGGGGAAGTTGGATGGATAAAGACTAGCAGAAAGGAAAGGAAAAAAAAGGGTAACGACAGGGACCAAAAGGTGAGCAAAGAAAGTAAAAAAAAGGATAAAGGGAAAGACCCAGGGGGGAAAACGTGGAGACGCCGCTGGGGGGGGAAACAAACGTTTCCCGACGTCCCGGGTTTTTTTATTTTCGGTATTGGTTTGGGGATTGGTTTGTTTTTGTTTATAGAAAAAAGCTTCAGGAAAAAAGATGACGGAGAACAAAACTTCTGTAACGGCAATATTTTTTGGGTTTCGGGGTGTTTTCGCGGGATACAACCGAGAAAAGGGGGAAAGGATTTGCCTTGGCCTGGGACAAAAGGGGGCAACGGGGCAGGGCGCGGAAATTCGGGGGACCGGGAGGAAGGGGCCGGGGAGTTGGGTTTGTTTAGGTTTTCTTTGTAGGGAAAAAGACGAAGGTGAAAAACGTCCCCAAGTGGGGGGGACCGGTTATTTGGTTTTTTTTAGAGGAACCCGGAGGGTCGGGCCCAGGCAACATACACCATGCCCGCCCCGTTCTTGGAACAAGGATAAGAAAATGAATTGGAATTTGGGGATGAATAAATAAAAAAAAAAAACAAAACAAACCAACCACAAAGGGACCGGGGGGGGAACCAACGGTCGTTGCCGCCCCAAAACAACAAAAAAAAAAAAAAAAAAAAAGGCGTTGAAAAAAGCGGTTTGGTTGTGTTTGTTGGTCGATTCGGTAACGTGGGGCGGCTTGGTGAAATTCAAGAATCCAAAAACAAAAACCCAATTGGAAAAAAAAACAAAAAAAAACTGTGTCCACACTTGGGGGGGGGCCCGTGGTCGATTTGGTTTTTTTTGAAAAAGGTACAAAAAAGAAAAGAAAAAAAAATAAAAAAATGGAAAAAAAGTCAACGTGGGGGGCAAGTGCGTGGGGGGCGGCCACCATCCACGAGGGGGGGGGGGAAAATTTTTCCCAGGTTTCAACCCCCCGCATTTAATCATTTGCCCACGTGTGAATTGGAAAAAAAAAAAAAATCAAACCAAACCGGTTGAAAAAAAATCGTTGGGGTGTTTTTTGGGTGGGAAACACAAAAAAAAAAAAATTTCCGTGGCCACAGTAAGTTTGGGCAGTGGGGGCTGGTTTTTCGAAGGTTAAAGGGTAGGAGGGGTAGGGGGCCGTGGGGGAACAAAGGGGGGCGCCCCAGCCCCCACCGCCGGCCCAACTTTGTCCTTGTTCCCGCCAAAAAAAAAACAAAAAACATTGGGGTTTTCCCCCAAAAAAAAACCCGGCCCGGGGGGGGGGGGGGGAAAAAAAAAAAAAAAACATGTTGCGGGTTTCCCATGCAAAACCGCTGGGGTTTTGGGAAAAACGGTTGGTTGGATATAAACAAAGTTGGGAAAAGTTAGAAAGTTAGGGTACAAAAAGGGAAAAAAAAAAAAATGAAAGTTAGGAAAAAGGGAACAAAACAAAGGCCTCGGCCTCCGGGGGGAGTTTTTAACCAGGGGGGCGGGGGATATTTATGAAACAAAGAAAAGAAAGGGGGAAAAAAAAAAAAATCAAAACACAAAAAAAAAAAAAAAAAAAAGAAAAAAAACATAAACGAAAACAAAAATGGAAAAAAAAAACGAAAATAGGGAAAAAAAAAAGGAATTTTTTTTTTTTGAAGGGAAAAGGAAAACCTAAAGAAAGGGAGGAACAAAACGGGAACCCGGAAATTCGGCCCGGCGATCCAGGTTCCCCAGTAAGAAGGTGTTTCAGGCACGGAGGGAGCCGCGTTTGTTTTGGAAGAAGTGTTTGGGGGGTTACAAGGAAATAGGGGGAGCGTTTTTTTTTGAAATGAGTTGTTTTTTTTGGCATAGTTGTTGAAGTTGGTTGGGTTACAGGAGTTTAAATTGCGGGAAAGAGTTGGAAAGTTTAGGAGGTAAAAAGTGTTTAGCGAAGTTTTTAAGTGGGAGGGTTTTAGGTAAGGTTAGTTTAAAGTTTGTAGTCGGTTAGTTTATTGTTTTGTTGAAGGTTTAAGGTTTACCACACGGCACTTGGCCATCCCGGAAAGAAAAGTAAAGAGGTTTGTGGGGAACCCGGGAAAGGGGGGTGCCGGGTTTTCGGTTGCGGGGAGTTCGGGAAAAGCCACCGGGGAAGGGGGAGGGGGGGTGAACGAGAAGGGGGAATAAGGGAGAGAAAGACCGCCAGCCGTTCGGGCCCCCCGGGGGGAAAAAGGGAAGATAAAAAAAAGAAATTTTGTCTTGGCGGGCCCAGGTTGGAACCCAAGGGGTGGGAAAAAAAAACAGGGGGGGGGGGGGTGTGGATAAAAAAGGGAAAACCGGGGTCGTGTTTCAAAAAAAAAAAACAAACGGTTACCGGGTTTTTTTTTTGTCCTTTGCGGTTCTTTCCCCGCCCCTGTGGCCCAAACTAGTCCCTTTTGCGTTCGCAGGGGATTTTTTTTGACTGGGAACCAGGGGCTCTCTGCTTCTGTGGAAACTTTGGCAAAAAAACCGTCCTTGGGGGATAGTCGTTGTTTTCAAACGGCTTGGGGGAAATTTTGGCAGGGTGGCGCGGAGGGGGGGGGGGAAAGCCCCCGTGACGCCAGAAACAAGAAGAAAAGGAAAAAAAACAAAAGACAGGCAGGGCTGCTGCAGCCGGCTTTCCAAGGGGGGCCTGGGGCTCAAAAAGGGGGAACCAGGGCGGCGGGGGGGACTTGTCGCAGGGCGGGGGGAAGAGGGGGAAGGATGGTTATTTTCAATGTGGGGGGGAATAACGGCCGGTCCCCCGGCGATGTAAATATTTCGCAATTTTTTTTTAAGCCGCGTCCAGGAAACCTGTAAAAAAAAGGTTTTAAAGTGACGACAAGGAAGTAACACACAAGAACAAAAGTACCAAAAGGTTTCAGAAAGAAGGGTAAGTTAAAAGAATAAAAAAGAAGAAAGTTACAAAAAACTGGTTTCTTGTTTTTCGGGGGATAATTTGGGTTCGGGTTCACAAAATAGCGGGCGGAAAAAAAATGCGTGTGCTCGGTTCTGTGGGGGGTTGGGAGCAAGGGGGGCAATTATGAAAAAAAAAAAGAAAAAAAAAGCGTTTCGTGGCTTGGGGGCCGTCACTTAAGTTTAAAAAAAGGTTTCAA
>Ga0179593_1818538_pt1 | contig 10537 bp, 16 predicted proteins | sample CZODoug2_1_08_16_FD_185931 | JGI IMG/M metagenome (GOLD analysis project Ga0179593, IMG submission 185931) | Vadose zone soil fungal communities from Angelo Coast Range Reserve, California, USA - CZODoug2_1_08_16fungal (PacBio error correction) | ecosystem: Environmental > Terrestrial > Soil >... | reverse complement strand
CTCTGTTTTCAGAGAATCTTCCTTCGGTTGCACGCGCCTTGACCTCTTGCTTTATTCGGGCAGCCAGGGGAGGCCGTGACTTTTTTTTTTCCTCGCCAGACGTTCCCTCCTCTTCCCTTCAAATCCCTCTCCTTTCTTCTACCGCAGGTCTGGACTGATCTCCCCTTTTTTCTTGTCGAAAGCGCCCTCTGCGAGGCCTACGGCTTGTTGCGTTCTGCTGATGACGACCAAAGACGGACTTTCCAGGCACTTTTTTTTTTTCCTTCGACGTTTCTCCTCTTTTTCTTTGCAAGATGATCCGCCTTTTCCCCCTCCCCTCTGCCCGAAACGGTTCCTGCTCAACCGTTTGATCTGACCCAAGAAAGCATTTTTTTCTTTCATCTGGCGCCTTTTTTTTTCACCGAGGTTCCCTCTTCTTGCCACGGATTCGGATCTCAACTCTCTTTCTCGAAGCCGCCTCCCCCTGTGGACTCAAAGTTTTGTTCGAATCCCTCGTGGCGGCAGACTTTTTGGTGCGTTCAAGGATTTCCGACTTTTTTCTCTTCTTACAGCAAAAGGAAGGGATTTCTCTCCTTCCCTTTCATCAAAGCTCTTTTTTGGGCACGGTCCTTTTCGTCTCCGTCGACCCATGCGAAGAGCTGCTTTCTTTCTTTTACACCATCCCTCCCCCTAGGACTCGGCTCTCTCCCCCTCTCCTGAACCTGTGTCCCCCCTATCGCGCTTCTTTAAATGCCCCCAGGATTTCTTTGCTTTGCCGGCCCTTTCTCCCGGCCGGACTCTCCCCACGAATAGGGATTGCCCTCTCTTCCTCCTTTGGTTATTTCCCTCGCTCACGTGCGAAATGGATGCCTACTGGTCTTCCAATGAGGATCTCCCTTCTTTCCGGCCGGACTTCAAGCTGCGCCGGCCCTCTTTTGCAGATACTTCCTCCTTGCCTTGGTCTTTCTTTTTTTTTTGGAGTCGAACCGGCCAGTACTTTTCCTCCCTCCCCTGATTGGGAACCTTCGCGCTGCGCTTTCGTTACTCGGTGTGTATTATTTTTCTTTTCAAATTCTCTCTCGCGCCTTTTTTTCGGCATGGCGCCCCCAGTCTTGTGAACGGTGATCGAGGATGCCATCTTCTTCTTTTTTTTTTCTAAGGCTCTCCCCGCTAACCCCGCCCCTCTTCGATAAACGTGATGGTTTCGCACGCTTTTCGTGGAGGCTTCTAGCCAGTTGCGCCGAAGCCCCTCTTCCCGCTCCCCTCCAAACACCGTCCCCCGTTTTTCGATCGAGAGCGCGCTTTCCCTTTTTCCCCGGCATGGTCCCTCGGATGGACCCCACCCCGACAAAGACTCTCCCGGGTTTCTTGCGGTCTCCTTCTTTTGAACGTCGGACAGCTTCTTCCTTGTTTCTGGAGCCCCTCATCAGTGGCTTCCTTTCATTCGACGGCAGGCATGTAGCACTTTTCTTATTGTCTCCACGCCTCTTCTTTCCTTTAGGTTTGGAATGACGGTCCTTTCTCACTTCCGGACCTTCCACAGGGTTTTCCTCTGTTTTGCTACAGAATCGCGATGATGCTCCTTTCTGTTTGCGAGTCCTCTTTAAATAGAGGGGTCGGTTCCTCTTTTCCAGCAAGCTCCTTAGCATGTGTTCTCTTCCTGTCTAGACCTTCGAGCGTCCGTCTCGCTTTGTGATTTTTGCCCGATGACGTCGCCCCTACGATGGACGTTCGGCTACGTTATTATCGGGCGGTCTACCAGAATGAACTCCTCTCGGACGCCCACGATTTTCCTTATCCACTTGAGAAAATGCGAGTTTTGCCGAGCACCTTCCTTTGGCCTTCCGTTCTTCCACTCGGTTCTTGTGCCGAATGTGATCACTCCCTTTCCTCTCTTGCCACCGCTTTCGGTCGCGTCCTCACGGTTGAGAGCGGGATGTTCCCCCTTTTTGTTCTCGCGGGCTCCAGTCCTGGAAAATCCCCTTTGCTCCGTTCAGAGCTGGAGTAAAGCGGTTTTTTTCTTTGGCTTCCAATTCCCCCCCCTCCCCTGGTACGGACATGCCCTCTCTTGTCCCAAGGGCCTCCTTGGCATTTCGTTTTCTCTCCCGGTCTTGCTTCCGGGCGTAATCACAGGCGCGTCTCTTTCCCGTTTTTTCTCCTCATTAGTGGCCCGACCTGGATCCTCACCGCAGCTCGTCTTTTCCCCGACTTGCGCGGCACCCTCGTTGATGCGCGCGAAAACCGTAAGATCTTTTTTTGTTGTTGATTTTTTTCTTCACGATCACGGGCCTTGTGCCTCGTCCTTTGCCCATGAGAAAGACAGAGATTCTGATCTTTCTCTCTTTTTCCTGCCCGTGATGCAGATCCCTTCTTCAAAGCCCCTTCCTTTTATGTCTCGCAGCAGGTCTGGCTGATCTACAACGATGCCTTTCTCATTCCCCGGCCTTGGTTCCCTCCCCCTCTTTTTCCCGGCCACTTTGCGTTCTTTTTTAAAGCGGGCAACAGCGTAGGCGGGTTTTTCCTCATTCTTGAGAAGGCCTTCTTTTTCTCAGCCTGTCTTCCGTTTTCCGACAGGTTTTCGTAACAATCCCGAGCTCAAACCTCCCCAACTAATTTCTTTTTGCCGGGCGTGACACCTTTCCAGTTGAGGTCCGCAGAGAACTGTCAGGGCCCTTTCTATTCTCCCTTTGGTGCGCGGCGCGATTGTTTCCACGTTTTGTGCTAGACGTTGCCTTCGGGAGGCCTCCCCTCTTCGGAGTTCTCCAACGGAGAAGAACTGTTTTCTCTCATAGTAAAGCAAAAGCAGGGGATCTTTTTCTTTCCTTGAATTTAACTCGCGGCCTCTCGTGGGGTCTTTCTCGCCAGTCCGTCAGTATTCTTTTTATCCGCGCGAACTCCCCCACCTTCATTTGATCGGATCTCTCCCTCGCGCTTAAACTTCTTAATCGCGATGCGAGAAGCCTGTCCCCCTTTCTTTCGTGATAGCCGTCCCCTCCCGACGGCAGGCCTCAAACTGTAATGGCTTGGCTCGGGCGGCGCTCCAAAGACGTTCCCTTTACATGCATGGCCGTCTCTACAGAAATGTTTGGAGGCAATGGATTTTTTCTCCCCCCCCCAATAACATGTGAGTTCCCCTCTTGCTTCGCTTATACGGTATACCAGCAGTCTTCTTTTTTCCTTTCTGGGGCCTTCAAAGAATGTCCCTCCCTCCATGATGGGAAAAGTTCCTTCTTACTGAGGCTCCCTCTTGCCGACCGGTTTTATGTAGGGGGACCTGGTTTCTTAGATGTCCCTTTTGATAGTCCACTCCTTTGAAGTTCACCAAGCGTTTTTTCTGATCGCCTTATGACCTGATGTTACGCTATCTCTTTTCCGATTCTTTCGAGATCCTTGAAGCTTGATCACCTTGGTAGCCTTTTTCGGAACGGCCCTTCGATAAGAGGGCGATCGTCTCCATTTGAAAAAGGGCCCCCTTTCCTCCCCCCTCTGCCTCTCCTCTCGATGAAACGTTTCCCATTTCTTTTTCCCTTTCGACGCCCCCGTCTCAAACATCCAAGGCGTTGGTAGACTCTTTTTGCTTCCCGAGGGACTTCCTTCGATATGAGAGAAGGACTTTTCTCCAGACCCTCATTGGTCCCTAGTCGGCACAGGGGCATGTTTCTTCGATGCCCGTATTTTATGATGAACCAACGTTTTCCTCCTCGTCCCCCAGCCCGATCTGCAGGCTACTGCCAGAAAAAGGACGGCTCCTTTTTCCTCTTTTTGCATTGCAGTCCCTTAGATAGCCTCATCTTCTGCAGCAGGTTTTCCGAGTGCACGAGCGAGGACTTTTTCAAATCGATTCTCTTTCTTTTTCTGGCCTCATTTTTTTCGACGCCGTTCTTCCCTTTCCAAAAACCGGCGAGGGGCCCCTCCCTCTCTTCTTCCATTCCAAGTGACCCTTCTCCTTTGGCTGACGATGATCGATCAGTTCTTCCCGGGCATGATTCCTCTTGAGCATGACTCCCTTTCCCATTTAGGCCTGACACGTCCTTTCGCACTTAGCAACCCCTCCCCCATTGCGCGAGAGGGCTAACAATTTCGATAAAGATCCAGTTTTCACGCGGTGTGCCTTCTCCCCGGCGCCATCTGATACTATGCCCTTTTGCGGTAGTTGACCCTCTTTTTCACCGGCTCTTCCTCCCGTGTCGGGCATGCTCGGTTATTGCGACAAAGCGGATCCTTTTCCCGAGTTTTATTCCTTCAGCGGTTTTCCGTCTTTTTTATTTTTTCTCTGGGCCTGTTCCATGCGCGACTTTTTCCTGGCCCCTGTGACATCGTTGTAGAGCCTCTACTTTTCTCGGCAGTCCTCCCAGGAGAGGGTCTTTCTCCTTCTTCCTCTGTGCTTCCGTTTCTGTTCTGCTGCTTTGGTGTTCTGACGAGAAGATCAGCAGCCCGCCTTTTTTTTCCCTCTTGCGGGCACGGCCTTTCTTTCGAGAGAAAAAAAGTAAGTTTTTTTTTTCCTATTTTCTTTTTTGTTGTTGTCTCTTCTTCTCGATCCGCTTCAGCGCCAGTCGTTTTTGCACTGCGCCCGGGTCTTTTTTGCACGCCAGGGGTTTTCCTCCCCTCTCTTTTCTGACATCCTGCTCCACTACCTCCGACCACTCGCATGGGAGAAGGCCGATCTTTCCTTCTGAGACAACGATCTTTCTCAAAGGCCTGTTCTTCGCAGCGCTGCTTTACAGACATCTCGGGAGGGCTTGGTCTTTCCCCTCACCTCTTTGTGACGCAGCTCGGTCTCCTTCTTTCCTCTTTTTAAGCTTTGCCCGATTCTTGGTTCTTTCCCCGATGAAAGCATTTCCTTTCGAGCCTCTCCCTCTTGGCTGGCTCTCTCTTTCTTTATCACATTCAAGGCACCCTCCCGAAGGAAAAATGTAAGGCCACGTTCCCCCTTGGTGAGATTTTTCTCTCCTGCGAGCAGGGGCTCCTGTGGTTTGAGAGTTGCCCACCTTAGTGGAGGCCCTATGGTCTTCAATTCTCTCATCTCCGCAGACCGGAGAAGAACGTTACTTACCGTCATCTAAAGAAACCTCTTTATCCTTCTACGTCATATTCTTCCGCATCGCCTTTTTACGGCCTTTTATCGCCCTGACGTCCATTCTGATGGATCTACTTTTTTTTGTCGCCAGACCCTCTCTGAAAGCCAGCCTGACGCTATAGCCCTTTTTCCCGCTGCGCTCTTTTTCCTGCATCCCCTGGGGAGGGGGGGGATCGCACGTCCGTTTCTTTTGCGCGATCGCGGCCGTTCCACTATAGGGCTTTTTGCGTTTTCTTCCCCACCCAATCCGGGCTTTTCCATTCATTTGGGCTGGCCATATGGAGGCCCCCCCCCGTTTCCGCCAATTTTTTCTCCTGTCTTTTCATGATAGGCCGCAGATACGAGTTCCCGTTTAGGCTTTTTCCGGCCAATTGTTCTGAAGCAATGATGGAAACTTGCTCTGGTCTCTCGGGCCCTGGTTGTCCTCGGGGACCTGGGCCAAATTGCTCCCCTCTGATCGCCTCCACGGCTTTTTTTTGGCCGACAAAGGTGCTCTTTTCTCTAGCTGCCCTTTTTTTACTCCGTTTTTTGTTTGGTTTCTCTCATAGTAACAACAGCTTTTTCCTGTGAGTTTTCTCCCGGCCGCCCCGGCTTTTCGAGCCGCCGGCGCGCTTTTTTTGCCAAGGTAACACACTTCCCTTTCAACCCGATCTCCCTCCCTCGCGACGATGAAAGTTTTGGCCATGCGATTCCCCAAGCACGACCATCCTTCTTTTTACATTTCCTTGGAACCTATTGGAGTTCTTCATGCACTTTCTTTTCCCTTCTCTCATGGCTCCATTCTGCTTGTCATCCATTCGGCAAGGCATGGTCGCCCTTTTCCCGGCCCTTTGCCCTTAGATTTAAGCACTATTCAGGTCCCGGCAGCTCTTCCAGGCCGGCCGTGACTTGCGATCAGACCCCTTTTTTTTGCATTTGCCGGCTCTTCTTGAGTTCTCTCCTTCTCGCGCGGGCGAGAGCAGAGCAGAGTTCTGGCTTTTCTCTTCCTTTCCTACCGCGGATCCTTCGCCCGGCAGGGCGAGAAACTGTGCCCCCGGAGAGTTCTCTTTCTTCTTAGGGTCGAGACGTCGCCGATCCCCTGCCCTTTTGGATGTTCATTCCCTTACGTGCTTCTCCTCCCCAGATCATTGACCTCTCCTTTTTCCATGTAGGAAGCCCTCTCGCCCCCACTTGCAAGTTATTTTTCGATTGCTGCTGCACCAACTTCCGCTCCGATACCGTGGCCTGAAATTTCTTTCCTTTACTCCTGTGATAAATCCCTTCTTTTCCTAGGCCACGGCCTTTCTCCGTCTTCCCCTTTGCGGCCGCGGGTCTGTTAGAAAAGTTTGTAGTTCATCTTTCCCTAATCGCTCCGCCGTCTTTTTTTCTCTTCACGCGGTTTGAGACTACTCTGTCGCCTCCCGCGATTTTCTTTTACCTCCGCTCGCTTGGAAAAAGGCCTTCTTTTGCTTGTAGTCGCAAGAACTTGCGGTCTTTTTTCCTCAGCGAGGCGTTGTGATCCGGTTTTCCCGTCTGGCCGTGAAGACTCTTTTCTCAGAGCGTTTTGCAAACCGACTTGAGCGGCACTTTCTCTGCGCTCTTCTTCCTCTCTCTCTCTTTTCTTTTTTGATTTTTTTGTGTTTGCGCGTCTCTTAAGCGGCCCGGTGCGAGCCCTTTTTCCCTGGCAAGACTAGCTTTTTTTTTTCCGCTTTCCGCCGTTGATGCAGATAGCCAGTCGCCCCCTCGCCGGGAGTTTTCTTTTTTCTCACTCTTTCCTGGCAGCGCGCACCGCCACGCTGGTCCTTTCCCAGGCCATCTTTTCCGCCAACGCGGCAACTTTTCACCGCGTGAAGACCGTCTTTTTTTTTTTTTTTATTCCGCTTTTGTCTCTTCCCGCTCTCGACACGGTTCTCCCATCCCCCGCCTTTTTTGCGATCGGCCTCTTCGTCGGTGGCCTATTATCCCTCTCCTGCGTTCCCTCCTTCACACGATTGATTTTTCAATGTTCGCGGACGCACTCTTTTTAGGGACCTTTTTTTCTTCCTTCGGGAGGCATACATCACATCCTCGGAGTTCACTTTCCTCCTCTAAGAAGCTTTCTTTTTTCCCCCTACGTCTTTCCCTCCCCCCCAAGTGGGCCCCTTCGACGTCATCTTTCCTTGCGGCCTTCGCCTTTCCTTTTATCGCCATGCCCTGTCTTCTTCAGGAGCTGCTGGAGGCACGAGATTCCTTTCCCAAAACTCTGCGTTCTTCCTCGCTCTCCCCTCTGAACCTGCTTTAGCGATCTTTCTCCTGCAAATGTCCCAACCCTGTGGGATCTCCCAAGTCTTCTCCTTTGCCGCCCCTCCAAACCCGTTTCTCGGTCGTTTTGCATCACCCCTCCGGGATCGACTTTGCCATGCTTCTCCTGCCTTCCCTCCCACTGTTGGAGCCATGGATATTCCAGTCAGTGACGTAGCCTCAATTTTTTCTGCTCCTTGCCTTCTGCATCTTCCTCTTAAACGCGTTGCCTTGTCGGGGCTGGGGCGTAGGATTTCCATTTTCCCCTGCTGGAAACGTTTTTTTTTTTTTTTCGGCGCGCTGTTTTTCCGTCTTGCATTTTTTTTTGGTTCTGTTTCAATTCGCGCGCGCTTTTCCTCCCTCCGGCCGCAACGCGTTTCCTGACTCACGGGGAGTGATCTTTTTGTTACGATCTTTTTGTGCTCTCTAGCTCGTCTCTCTTCGTAACAATCCGTTGATTCCCCCGTGGGCGGCCGGACGTCCCCCTCCGTGGAGGCGATAGTTTCTTTCTGCTCAATTCCCTCTCATCCAACGTCCTCATTTCTCTCGCAGCACGTTTCCCCGCCTTTCAGTCCCTTTGCCTATGCGAACGCAAAAAAGTCCCCCAGGCCGTTTTTCTTTATCTCGGCGATATTGCTTGAGCAGGTTTCGAACGGAAATCCTGCCTCAATCAGTGATGTAGACTCCAGGAATTTTTTTTATTGTCTCTTTTGAGGACCCTGCCGCTCTATCATCGGTGTGGCCATCGGCCGCTGAGAGTACGGTCCTGTGACTTTGTGATCCAAACCTTGGCAGGCTTATATTTCTGCAATAGAGATTAGGTCTCATTTCAGCGATTTTACTCTAGCTCTTTTTTTTTCCTTTTTTGAGACTCCCATCAGCCCTTTTGGTAGAACGGCCTTTCCCTCAAAATTGCCCGTGCCCAAAGGCTTCTTGGTCTTTTTATTCAAATTTCCTCTTTCCCCACTTTTGGTGCTTTCGGTCGACGTCACGTTCTGGGCTGCTTCTCCCCTCCGCATTCTTTTGCTTGAACCTTCGCCCCCACTTTTCGCCCCTCGAGTCTGAGCTGCTTTCGATACGATCATTTTGACAGTACGGAGTCCTTCTGAATTTCTCTCCCTTTTTTTTCCATTCTCCCACCCAGAGCTATGCGTCGTGATGTCGTAGCTAGAAACGGTTTCTGTAAGACCTTTCGTGACTCCTCTGGATGATCATCGGGCCACCCAAGCGGGGGAAAATTCGCTTTTTCTGTTTGCCGCCTACGCGGTTCCGCTTGGACGGTTTTAAGCCCGCCCGCTATGGATGAGCTTCGTGTCCTCTTTTTTTTTTTCCTCTTTTTTGTCAGATTGCTTGGGCGTCCCCATGCGAGGGCTGTTTTTCGGATTTTTTTTCCCCGGGTCTTTGTTTTTCCCGAAGATCCTCTCTCCTCGTTTTTCAATTTTTCTTTTTCCTCGTTGCTGATGCGCGCGATCTCCTTCTTTCTTTTTGTTTTCTCTCTTACGGTGTTAGAGCGCTCGATCAGTTGGCACTGTGTCACCTTCGTCAAGTAGGGTGGCCCTCTCTGCTGATTTTTTTCCTATTTTTCTTCTTTTTTGATCCAGACGGACGTCGCCCTGTATCCAAAGCCCGAGCTCTTTTTGCTGATCTAAAACCCCTCTCTTTTTGAGAAGCGCCACGGCCTGTTCCTTCGCTCGCCGGACGTAATCCTTTTGCCCCCTCCCTTTTCCTCGTTTGAGCGTTACGGCTGACCCTCTGATCAGCCTGGAGTTTTTGGCACGACACGGCCCCCTCCCGCTCTCAAACCTTTCCCGACCTTTTTTTCTGGTTTTTTGATCCCCATTCCTCGTTCTCGGATCTTCTCGAAATTATGTTTGCCTCCCTCAGCCGCCCGTTCATTTTCTCCAATTTCCTTCGTGTTTCTCCCTTATTCACTGAGGCCTTCTTCTTTTTTTTGCCTTCTCCCCCCCCCCAAGAAGTTTTTCGGCGACGTCATTGGCATTTTTTTCTCCCCGCGATAGCGGTTTTTCGGTCACTTTTCTCCCTCTGATTAGCATGCGTCGGTCTCTTTCCCTGACCTCCCCGCGGATAGGATATAGCCTTCGCCTGCTGCGACTCATCGCATTGTCCTCCTCATGAAAAACTACTGCACTTACTTCCTCTTCCCCGGCATTTCCGCCTAGTTCTTGGATCGGTTCTGGTTATCTACGGGCATAGAAGAAACCTCCCCGCCTGGCAGACTCTTTATTGCGACTCCTTCCTTCTTTTAAGCTGCCTTTTCTCGGCCTCCTCTCAGTATCTTACCCGGCGGCCTTTTTTTGGGGTTTGGGATTTTTCCTCCCTCCTGTTTTCATCGGCTTCTTTCTCTTGAATCTGATCGGGTGCCATGTTTCACTCGCGCGCGCACGTTCCCCCTTCAAGGACGGTTTTCCTTAACTCTTCTAACCCGCCTTGTTTTGTTACGATTTCCTTTTTTTGTTGTTGAGAGAGATCTTTTACCGGGCAGAATTTAGCTGTTTTTCGGCCTTCCCCCCTTCTTTCTCCCAGGCCGATCTCTTCCCCCATTGGCCCCCGTCAGAAACACCTCATAAAGCTATCGCCGCCCCTCCCCCCCACATATTTTATTTTTCCTTATTCGATTTGTTTGACACGCTCCAATGGACGAGGGTACTTCTACGACTAGTCCTTTTTCCAAGCTTGCCTTCTTCCGCCAGTCTGTTGGGGATCCTCTTTCATGGCCTACCCTCCGTCAGCCATTAGATCGGAAAGGCCTTTTTCATTTTAGTCTTTTTTGGATTCCTACCCTCGGAGCCCTTTTTTCCCGGCGCTCTTCCTCCAGGCCGGCTGATGATCACGAATCAACAGGGTCTTTTTTTTTTTCCCCGCTGAGGCTTCCCCCTTGCATAGTCTCGCATTTTCCCTTATCTTTTTTGGACGAAGGGATCTGACCTTTCCCTTCTCCTTTTCGACGGCAGGGTAGTGTTCGGACGGCCTCCCTCTTCTCACTTGCGATTTTTTCCCGCTTTATTTTTCCCTTCTTTTTTTCCGTCAAGTTATTATAGGGCTGCTTTTCAACAGTCATTGAATACGATTTTTCTTTGTCCGTCTCCAACACTTTTTTCTCCCTTTCCGGGGGGTGGTTTTTTTTTTTTTGGGGCCTGGTGGTTGCGGGAGATTCGAGTTTGGGCCGGCACACAACGATCCGTTTCCCCCCTCGGTGTGATT
>Ga0179593_1679857_pt1 | contig 10537 bp, 17 predicted proteins | sample CZODoug2_1_08_16_FD_185931 | JGI IMG/M metagenome (GOLD analysis project Ga0179593, IMG submission 185931) | Vadose zone soil fungal communities from Angelo Coast Range Reserve, California, USA - CZODoug2_1_08_16fungal (PacBio error correction) | ecosystem: Environmental > Terrestrial > Soil >... | reverse complement strand
CAATGTCGTTAACCCCCCCTGAAACCTTTGTGTTTTAATCCCCGGTGACTCCCGAACCTCCCCCCCCGCCTTTCGTTATTCCTCTTGGAAGGAAGTTCTTTTCTTTCGAAACGCTGATGCATGTCCCGAGGTTTTCCGTCTCTCTATCCCCCTTCTAAGCCTTTGGAGCTTCTGAACCTAGGGTTTTTTTTTCCTATCCGATCCTTCTCGCTGTAGCCCTCGACATCTTTTGTTAGTAGCCCTCCAGAGAGTCCCAAAACTCCTCCTCATCTTTCTTCTCCGTAAAGCGGGATGTCCCTTTTCGTAGGTCTCTTCTGCGCCTAGGAGGCTTAGTGTGAACGCTCCTGCTCCCTTGAGATTCCCTCCCCTTTGTTTCCAGGTGTGGTCGCTTGTGGATTCTTTTTTTTTCTCCATTTTCTTTCCCTCCCCCCTTTGCATAGATGTCTTTTTCCGTGTTTTTTTTCCCCTCGAAGGGGAGCTACCGTTCCAGTAGTTTTTTCCTTTGGACTCTCCCAATCTTTCGAAACCTTTTTCCGCACTCTTCCTGTCCAGGTGTACTCCTAAATTGGATTTCCCCTAGAGGAGTCCCCGCCTTCGACTTGCTCTCCTTTCGCACGATTTTTTCTCTATGTCACCCTATCCATACGACTTTTTCTCTTGAATGTTCCCCGCTTTTCCGGACAGCAGACGCGCAATTTCCTTCTTTGACCACGCCCCTGCGGTTTTTTTTCTGGAGACAAGTTCCTGCCGCTTCTTTTTTTTCCTCGTTGAAGTTCCTTTTTTATCTTGCGATTCACGGATACCTCTCCAAGTTTCTTTGAGGATCAGGACGTATTAGTGGTTCCCGTCTCCTCCCCTCTTCTCCGGCGATCTCCTTCTCATTCCTCTCAGTAAGTCTTCCCTGTGTGGTTACCCCTCGTACCCTTTCCCCCTTGCTAGATCACTCTTCCCTTCTTGTTCAGCTGTGCATCATGATGGTCTTTTTTCTCGATGAAAGGTTTCAGCTCCCTTCTAAGATAACCTCTCGACTCGGCGTTTGCTGCTCCCATCGTGTCTCCCCTTCTGCTTTTTTGATCTTCAGGCGCATCCAACATTTTTTTTTTTCCTTTCGCATGAATGCTTCCCAACTAGCTTTCTTTGAGGTTCTTCCCCTTACGCAACGAGCGCCCAGAGACCTTCCTCATTCTCGAGAGTCTCCTTTTTCATTGGTGTCTTTCGGCTTTGCAAGCTTCCCCACGCCGGTTCTATTTTAACCCCCCTCTCCCTCACCTCTTTTCCTTGATGGTTTTTTTCCGAGAAATTTCCTTTCCTCTCCCTGCCGAATCTCGGAAAGGTCCACCATCCTTCCTTGACGACTTTTTTTCTCCTCCTCTGTTAGAATATGGTTTTTTCTTAGACCTTTTGTAGTGAGAGAGCCTCGGAAAGGTATTTCCCTTCCATTTTCTTACCCTCGCGCCTTTCTTACCATGAAGATTCCTTTTTTTAATTCCCGAATTTTTCCCTTTCAATAGCCCCCGAGCCTTCTTTTCTACGCGATAACAGACACTAGCGCCCCTTCTACTCTTCCTTCTTCTGACATTCTATCCCGAGTTTTTTTTTTTCTGAAGCCCTTGCCGAGTCAACAGTATGGAGCCCCTCCCCCAGAGCGCACGCGCTACGTCTCTCTCTTTTGTGACTTTCGTTGTTTTTTTTTTTTGAATTTGGAGGCGATTAGATGCCCCGCCGTTTCACCCAGGGTCCAGTGGCATTCTGAGTCCTTTTTTTTTTTAGGACCTACATCCGTTTTGCCAAGCTCCGTCCCCTTTCGACAGAGAGTTCCCTTCGACCATCCTTCTATTTCGCTTACTTTTTCCAGAAGCGATTTTGGGGATTTTTTCCTCTTCGGCGAGTCTCTACCCCAAGTCCCCCCCTTCTAATCGGCGCCTCTCGAGACTTCCACCAGATTTTACGTATCGTAAGTCTTTTTCGCGTGCTCTCCTCTCCAGGAGTCTTTCCCCGACTCTCCCTAGTTCTTTCTCTTACGGCGCACGTACCTGGGCGGCCCCTCTTTTTCTTTGTTTTTCCCTTGGAAGCGAAATCCCCTTCTTCCGCGTCTTCAGCGCGGTTTCCTCCATGTTTTTTTATTCTTCATAGGAACAGGCACCCGACCCTCCTCCCGGCGCTGTCTTAGCCCCAAAAGGCTTTTTTTTTCTCCCTCCTTTTTTCTAAAAGCCCTTCCTTCTTCCATCTGGTCCCTCCTTTTCCCCCAGATTTGAGGCTTTCACACGTTGATGTGGGGCCCGCTTCCTTCTGCCTCGTTTTGCCCCGGCTTTCAATGGCTCTTGAAGAGTCTTCTTCCCCGAAGCTTCCCTCCTCCCCTAATTCTCTCAGCGCTCCTTCTCCTGTGGTTGTTGGTTTCGAGATCTTCGCGCTGAGCTTGCACGCAATGTCTTTTTCTTTTTGCTTTTTTTCTTAGCTAGGCTTCCGAGGTTTTTTCCTTCTTTTCCTAGCGTCCTTCACCTACAGGATTTTCGACCACCTCTTTTTTCCCAAGTCGTTCTTTTTTCCGCAGGCCTTTCGTTGATCTCTTTTTGTATTTGATTTTTTTTTCTTTTCCCGGCTTCTCGAGACTTCATGTAGTATGATCCTCGAAGAAATTTAAATTTTCGGCCTTCCCTTGACGATCGTTTTCCTTGGCATTTCCTTTCCAGTGCTTCCCGAAATTTTCCAATTCTTTTTTTAGCGCTCAATAATCGGGTATCATCCGGGACCCCTCTCCCTTTTTTTTTTTATTCAGCTCTTTAATACTCCCCGCTTCCGAACTAGCGTTTGAATTTTTTTTTCGGATCCTTCTCTCGGTTGTGTCCCAGCCGGTCGTTTTCTCCTCAAATCATCCCGATATTTCTTCTAGTAACTATCCTTTCTTGTGCGTTCGCGGATGTTCGGTTAGTCACCGCACTCCTCCTCTTTTTCCTTCCTTTTTTTCCCTTCCTTATTCTATAAGCGCGAAGGAGGGCGAATTTCCCCCCCGCCTTCTAGGTTTTTCCCCAGAAAAAGCGTTGCGCGGTTTCTTTTTGATTCTTTCTCTCCCCTGGTTGTCCCGGCTGTTTTCCTCTTCTCTATTTTTTGGCCTCCCCCCCCCCTTCACATTCACAGAACCTTGCATTCTTACGTTCTGGATCCTCCCTCTTTCTCGCTGCTGTTTCGGTCTCTTTTTCGTGACCAATGGAGATCTTTTTTCCCCGTACTCGCCGGCGCGTTCCTTGTCGACAACCCCCCCTCCAGTTCACTCGCAGAATACTTTCCGTTCTTCTTTTCGCAATTTTTCTTCCTCTTGTCAAAAATACTTTTTCTTTCTATCACCTTCTTTGACTGTCCGGAAGACGTCGCTCTTCGGATTTTGAGATGTGCTACCTTCCGTTTTTTTCTTCAATCGCTTCCTATTCTACTTTTTCGTTTCTGGGTTTTTTTTTTTTTTGTTTTTTTTTTGTGTTTTTTTTTTTTTTTTTTTTTTTGTTTTTTTTGTGTTTGTTTTTTTTTTTTTTTTTTTGTTTTTTTTGGTTTTGCCGCGTCGCGGCCTTAAGCTTTTTCCTTCCCACTTTTTTTTCGAGTCTTTTTTTGAAGGTCTTCAAGGTAGGAAAGAGAGGTCTTCCTCTTTTTGCCTAATATTTCCTGCCCTTCTCTTCCCCGGGAGCCCTTCGTTTGACCGCCGATCTCGCGGACCCCTAAGTTTCGATCACTTTTTTTAGGCTTTCTGTCTGCTTCCTTGGGCTTTTCTCTCAAGGTCGGCCTCCTCTTAACACATTTTACCACAGAGCCGAACCTCTTTGGGGGTCTTCTTTGTGATGTATTTTTTTTTCTCCAGTCTCCTCTCTTATGAGTCTCTCCCCCCCCCCCCCTTTGATAGCCCTTCGATCGATTAGAACCCGTATTTTCTCTATCTTCCCTTCCCGCTGCTAATTCCAATGAGGTTTCCTTCCCTTTGCCTCCATCCTCTTCCTCCTTTCCCCAACCTCTTTAGGCTTTCCTTACGTATCTCAAAAGAACCCTAAGACCTGAAGGTTTCTTCTTGCCCCCCCGCTTTTCGAGTATTCCTTCTACCCCCCTTGTGATTCTTCCGCGGTCTGTTCGCTCTCCTAGGAAGCCCATCAGTTTGCGCGCCGTTAGAGGCGGACTACTCCTTCACCCCATGGCCCGAGACTTTAGCTCTCCCTTGGGTCTCGTCAGTTCGGTTTTTTCCCCCTATGAGTTAACAACTGGAAGTACTCTATCCGGTCTTGGGCTTTTCCTACAAATGCATCCCCAGAGCCTCCCCTTTGAATTCTTTTTTTTTTTCCTTCAGTCCTCCCTCGCCAAACTCCCCTGCACAACTAGGGTATGACCCTTTCTAAGTCCCTGCTAAGAACCGTGCAGGAAGACTTTCCCTCCCTGTTTTTCAGTCCCGTTTCTTCTGTTCCCCTTTTTAGGAGGGCTTCTCTTTCTGTCCACACACAATCTCCTGGTTTTTCCCCCTTACTCCCGTATTCGCAGGCCCCACCCCCCTTTGTTTCTTCGACTCCTGATGATGGGACTAGCGACCGATCGTTTTCTGAACGTTCCTTTTCCCCCTCTTTTCTAAACGCCACCCACCCCTTCCCCCCTGGTCTTTCCACCTCTTTTGCAGAGTTTTCTTCCTAAAGATAACGATACAGTTCCTTCTTTCGAACCCCACGCCCTCTTTCAGAGGTTCCTCCTACTCTTTCTCTTCTAGGCCTTTCAAGAAACGCCTTTCTCTGGTTTTGGATCATTTTCTTCGCACCCCTTCCCTCTTTTAGACAGCCGTCCCAGACGGATTTCTTTGTGTTTTTTTTGACGTAAACGTTTTTTTCCTGTGTATTTTTTTCCCAACGATCTTCTCGATGAGTTCCAAATTCACCTCTTAGGCGCCTGGCCGATATTTTTTTTTTTCTCCCCCTTTCATCTTGGAATCTTTTTTTTTTTTAGTGAAAGAATTATTCCACCCTCCCTTCCTTGGGGCCTCTCCCTTCTTCTGCACTGCGTCCTGAGTGTCGGCTTTTTTGTTTTTTTGGGAGTTCCCTCCGCAAGGTTTCCTGTTTTTTAGCTGCGACCTAAGTGCCTTTTCTGTTTTTTTTTTTGATTTCTTTTTTCCTCCTTCCTTACTCCCTTGCCTGACCCCTTTAAGGTCTTTTCATGCTGTGAGCCGCCCCCTTGTTTTTCTATCGCTTTCTTTTCTCTGCAAGGAGATGGTGACTATTGTTTTTCCCTGCTCCCCAATTCTTCTTTTCCTTTTCAGCGCTTCTCCGCACGTTTCGGGTTCACCTTTTAGATCACGAGGGCTCGGGATCTTTTAGGCGCTGTCTTTTACTCTGAGTCTCTCCTACGACCCTGACACTTTTCCTCCTGGTGTAGAAATTAAGTCGCTCACATCCCCCCCCCCAAGCTCTCCTAGCCCCTGAATGCTTTTGCCCTGAGGGATCCGATTTTTGGTCCTCGTTTGACCTTCCTTTCTGGCTTGGAGAATTTCAAGTTCCTAATCTTTAGTACCCCCTCGTGAGTCCTTCTGGATACTCTCCTCGGATTTTCTCCTTCTCGAATTTTTCTTGAGGTTCTTCCACAGCGCCCGCTGGCGGTGCCCCCTCGCCTAACCCTTCGTCCATGTCTTTACTTAGGGTTCTTTCCACGTTGATCGCATAAAGGGCTGCTTTCTCCTTCTACACATCTCCCCTCTTTTACCGCGTGAGACTCCTTTCCCTCTTTTGAACTTGTGAGATCTTTACCGGAGTCTCCCGTTTCACATCCTCTTCCCTTCCTTTTTCCCCCAAAGTCCCTCGCTTTTCTTTTAACGTCCCTTCTCCAAGAACCCCTTTTTTTCATGACGTTTCTTCCCTTCGGAGAATAGGATGACATTCAGCCAGTCCCCTCCTCCTTTCTGTTCGGACCCTTCTTTTTCTTCTTTTGCTTTTTCCTTTCTTGCCCTTTTTTCGCGAGACTCCTTTCCTCCCTATCTAAAAGCAGGCCGCCGGCAGTCCCCTCTCTTCAGCAACCCTTTGTTTCTTTGGAGGATCCTCGATAAAGTTTCCTCCCCCTCCTTAAAGGCTTCGTTCTCTCGGATTTTTTTCGCCTTTTTCCTCGCTCAGCCGGCGATCTCTCTCCCGAAGTTTTGAAGCTTGAGAAGTCCCCTCTTCCCTCCAATCCCCCTTTCTCTAGGGCTTTCCAAGTTCTTTTTTCCCCGCGTTTATCTTGTTTCTGAAGGAGTCTGGTGAGCCCCTGGAGGAAAGAGACTCCCCCTTGCTTTAGGTTCCCCCCCGGATGCCTTGCCCCCTCAACCCCCTCGCGCAGTTAAAGCGCGTTTTTTCTGGGTTGCTTCTTCTGAGGGGGCCTTTTTTTCTCTGAACATCTTTGAATTGTTATAGTCATCATTTTACTTTGACTCTTAGCGTCGTTCGGTGATCCTCCTCGAAGCGTTCTGTCCCCTTTAAGATCCCCTTCATATCCTCCTAGGACGAAGGGATACATGCGCTTATGGCATTGTTCAGGCCGATGCCTAGTCCTTCCCTAATCCTAAAAAGCCCCCATCAACGATTAGGGTCCCCTCCCCTCAGTCTCCAAATCAATTCTCGAGCGCCTTCGTGCTTTTTTTCCTTCTCCCGGTATACAGATGAACCCCTTTTTTGAATTTTTTTTCCGAAGAGGAGTGATTCTGCAGAATTCACCTTTCTTCCAACGAGTTCCCTTATGGTTACTGTTAGCACCCCCCCCTGCCTTTTTGAACTCGAGGCGGTGCGACCTCCTCGGCTCGTCGTCGTCAATCTCTCCCCCGTATATTTTACCCTTCTTTCTAAATGTTTGCCCCTGGCTTTTTTTTTCTCTCCCCCTGAGAAGAACTGACCGACTTATCCTTCTCTTGGCGAACAGTCCCTCAGGCCTTCACCCCCATCTCTTTTTCTTTGTAGTTTTTCCTTTCGAGTCCCCCCCTGACCACCACCAGAAGAGGTGTATGAGAGTCTGCCTCCCTAACTCTCCCCTCTCCACCCATCTTTTTCCCTCCTAGTTCCTCTCCTTGGGTTTTTTCTCCCCCTAGAGGACGTCATTTTTTTTTTATTTCCTTTTTTTTCGTATGAGTGTTTTGCTAGAAATATCGCCTTGAAGCTTTTGGGTGAACTCAATCCTCTCCCTCCCACCCCCCCCCCTTTTTTTTTTTACACACCATGTTGTAGAATCCTTCTCCTTTGCACACTTACCCTTGACCTGATTAGCTTTCTAAGCTTTTAGAGAGTCATGTAAGGTTAGTTGCTGGATCTTGTCCTAGTTCAGCCCCCCCTTTTATCCTTACGCGGGCGATTTCGGGATTGCTCCCGCTTCGTGACTTTTTTTTTCTTTCAATCTTTTTCAGATCGTTCTCGGTTCGTAGACTTAGAATCCTCCGAGGGACTGCTTACAGTTTCTAAACTGCTGCCATTTCTCCCAGAAAGTCTCATCCTCCAGCCCCTTCTTTAATCTTCAGTGCTTCCGCGGTTGTTTTGGGGGGTTTTCTTTTTTGGTCGCGGATGTCCTTTTCTCCCTTTTTTCTACCCTCCTGAACCCCCCCCCTAGCATTCGAAGGGTTCGGATAGTAGGCCCTCTGTCCCCGGGAACTCTCTTTTGGCAGCTTTGTTAGCTCATTTTTCTCGCACTTCTCTTGATATTGAATCTAACCGGCGGGAGATTTGATTTCATACTACCTCCCTGCCCGCCTTCCCCCCCCCCCTTTTTGAAACGCCGCATCCAGCCTCCGAACCGTTCCTTCTTTCTGAAACAGTTCTTGTTTTCGTCTCTTGCCCCTTTTCCTCAGGGCGGTCTGGCGTTGTAGCTTGCTCTCCCTACTACATCCCTCCCTTCTGAAAACGCCACCCTTCCGTAGCGATAGCTCACTCTCCTCCCGATCTTTGCCCCTCCATAGATTCTGCACTCCTGATGCGGTAGTAATCTCCCGACGGATGATTTCGACCCGCCCCCTCTGGTCCTCCCCAGCATACTCTCTCTCGGGATTTTCCCTAGACCCCCCCCCCTCCTAAAGCCTTTTTTTGCTGTTCGTCCTTCTGTTTTCGATATGCTGCGGTCCTGCCCGCGTTCTGGTTATCTGACATCGGTCCCTTGAGTTGCGCTCCGGTTTGACCTTTTTTCTCTTTTTTTTTTTCCTAGTCTTGAAATGCACCTCTGCCTCCGTCGAGGGACAAATGTTAGCCAGAGCTCTTCCCAGGTTTTACGGGTCCCCTTTTCGACTTTCTGTTTGGAGTGGAATATGGTTTTTGCCGTATTAGTCCCTTCTTGAATTTCCTGAGCCGTGCCTCTTGAGCGCTCCCTTCCTTCAGATTCTTCTCCTTTCGATCTTATCCTTGGGTCCTCCAAATCCCCCCCTTCCTCACAGTTTCTTCCAGCTTCTCTGTGTTTTTTCTTAGGGTCACGCAAAGCGCGTTTTTCTCCTTGTATGCCCCGTCTTCCTTCTTCAGCGCTTCAGCAATCCGCCCCCTGTCTTTCCCTTCTCCGTCTCAAAGGATCATCCCCCCCCCACGTCGTCTTTTGGCGGAGCCTTTTCTTTCCAGCACCGAGCCCAGCCTTTTCCGCTCTAGAAGCTCCTTTTTCCCCCTTTCCTTCGAGTCTTCTTCCCATCTTTGAAACGTTCCTTTTTTCGTATGGCTCGTTTCCCAACGTTAAGAATTTTCTCTCCTCCTTTTTTTTTCTCCCCCGCTCTTTTCAATAATATGTCCGGCCTTTCTTTGCCAGCCTTTTTCGTTCCCTTCTGATTCGCGCTCTGGGTTTCTCTCTTGTAGTTTTTTTTCCAATCGTTTTTTTTTCCATGCTCCTCCTCTTTTTGCAGGTGGAGTGACCCTAAACTTCCTCCCGTCCCTAGATCCTTCCGATGCCCCAGCAAAGTTTATTACCCTCCCCCCCACCTTTAGACCGAAGCGCATGCACGCGGCTTTGCTCCTTCCCCTCCTCTTTCCAGCGGCCCCACCTCCGAGGCCTTTTTTTCTCCCTTTACCCTGATGGGCCCTCTGATGCTTTTTTTTTTCTAGATGGGGGACCGTACCCCATCTCGGTGATCGATCGAATTTCTCTTCTCCGAGGTTTTTTTTTTCTTTCCCCTTGGAAAACTTCTTTCTCGACCTCCTTCTCTGGGCTATCCCTCAGATCAGAGTGGGGCTCATAGTCCAGTTCCCAGTTTCCCCGACCTCCCCCCCCCAACATTTTCCCCTCCTCTGCACCGTGGGAAGGCTGGCATTTGCTTTTCAGTCTTGACACCCCCTATTTTTTTTTTTTCCAAGCCTTCATCCCAGTGAACGCTCTCTCTTTTCCCCCTTTGGTTTTTTTTTTTCGTACAAGCGGCCCCCTTAGTGTCCTCAAACTTCTTCGGCAGGTGGGATATTATCTTTCTGTCACTTCCTCTCTGACCGCCTCTTTCCCGCGTTCTTTAGCCCGGGTTGTTTTGTTAGACCCTTTATGCACCGCCGTATCTATCCACAGTATTTTCTTTCTCCTCATTCCCATCAGCGCCGCTCCTTCGCTGGTCCGTACTCATTTAACTTTACCTCCCCCCAATAGACTTTTTAGTGTTGTTAATCTAGTAGCCCCCCCCCTCCTGAAGATTGGTGAATAGTGGGTTTTTTTTTCCTGTACCTCTCTTTTTCTGACTTTTTTTGATGTTTTGCCGACTGCCAGGGATTCGCGATCTGCCTTGTCTCTTTTTTTTTTCCCCGATTTTGATTTTCTCTCCAATAAATTTTCCTCCCCTGGAGTTTTTTTTCGGAATCTCCTAGTCCGCACTGAAATGACTGGTGCCCTCTCCCCTTTTCCTTTGTAGACACATGTTCTCCTTTTAAGGAGTTTTCTTCAAGACCTGAACCTTTTCCTAGAGTCATTTTTGATAACAGCAGGCTTTGAGAATTCTCAAGTTGGTCGCTTTTTTTTCCCTCTGCGAAAGCCCTTTTGACACTGACTTCCTTTTGTAGGACAAGGCAGACGGCCGGATAGCTTCACCCTCGCTTCTTCCTCCTTCTCCGGCTGGCTCCCTTGCTTTTCCGACGTCATCCCAGCTTTTTTTCGCTCCTTTTTTTTCCTTTTTAGGATTTGGTTTCCCTCCTTTTTTTCCCCTTGTGAGGATCAGGATGGCTTGCCGGCAACTTCCTTTCGAGATCGACTGCTGGAGACGGGGACCCCAGAGCCCGATCTCTATTCAAGCCATCAAAAGGGTTAACACCCCCTCTGGTCCTTTCGGTTCTATGTGCATAAATGGTCCTTTTCTCCCCCCCCGATCCTTGATGTTTCCTTTTCCTTTGTCAAAGATATCACAGATAGTTCCACTCCGACTTTGAGTTTCAGATTGTAGAGTTATCAATGATCCCTTCTAAATGTATGCCATCTCTCCCCTCCGTACAGAGGTCCTTCTTTTACTAAGTTAGGAGAGAGTCTAGGACTTCGTTCAAACATGTTCTAGACTGGACGCAGTGTTCCCGTTCCCGGCTTCTCCCCTTTTTGCAACGAAGAGGGACTCGGAAAGAATTTATCCCTTAGGTCCCCA
>Ga0179593_1599317_pt1 | contig 10537 bp, 14 predicted proteins | sample CZODoug2_1_08_16_FD_185931 | JGI IMG/M metagenome (GOLD analysis project Ga0179593, IMG submission 185931) | Vadose zone soil fungal communities from Angelo Coast Range Reserve, California, USA - CZODoug2_1_08_16fungal (PacBio error correction) | ecosystem: Environmental > Terrestrial > Soil >... | reverse complement strand
CGTTTTCGCCTCACGCTCCCTTTCGATGCCCTTTTCCAAATTAGCCTTTTTTGGCGTACTTCTTTTTTTGTGTTTTTTTTTTTTTTTTTTTCGGGGCTTTTGAAGATTTTTAACCTCCCCAATACGTTACTATAGGACCTATTTCCCTCGCAGATTTTCTACCAGGCCGCGAGACGCCTTCTAGCGAATTCTTCTTCGTGCCCCCCAGGAAAGCGTTTATCCCTGCCCTTTAGACATTTTGGATTCGCGTTTTATTAACGGTAAACTTGCTCGGGCCGCCCCATGTTTGGTTTCCGACATATGTCCGTTTCCCCCCCAAAGGATCTTCACCCTTCTGCAAATTTCAGGGGGATCGGGACCTCCGTTCATTCCTGTTTTCCCAGGAAATTTTGTCCGTTTCCCATTGTAATTTGTGCTCCGTGCGTGTACCTTTTCTTCGTCGAAGCTTTCAGGTCACCTCCCATTTGATAGTTTACTTTTTCCAGTCTGAAGTCAGGCAAAGTTCACCTAGGTTTCTTTTCTCCTGTTCTGTTGGGCGTTTGGTAACGTTTCCTCCTCTCTCTCTTTCTATTTTCTAGACTGTGTCCCAAGACTGTCACTTTTTATCCCCTTTTTTGGCCCCCTCCTGTGACCATTTCTTGTTTCCGTCGCTTTTCTTGATTTTCTAGCCCTTCCTTTTGACCCCTTCGCCGCCCCCCCAGAACCCCACCCTCGTGGCTGTTTTTCCCCAGTTTTTTGGTGCGTTTCCAAGTTGGACCACTGCTCGCTTTGTACCTTCTGTTTTCATAGATTCGTTTTTTTCTTTTCTTTCTGACGCGTGTAGTTCCAATCTCCGGTTCCCCCGGGAAGATCCTCCCGCATCACCATGCTTTTTTCCCTTCGCTCCTTTCACTTTCTCTTTCCCTTTTTCGGCGGCCCCGCTCTCGCTCATTGGTTGCCGTGGTTTTTCCCTCGACCATCTTTCTCGGTTTTTGGCACGCTCCCCCCCCACCCAACGCCTTTTTCTCCCTGCGCCCACAACCCCTCTACTTGGTTTGGTTTTTCTTGCTTTTCGGCCGTCTTCCTTTTTCCGATAGGGCCCCCGATGACCCGAGGACAGGACATGCTTTCTTGATCTCCTTTCGTTTTCAACCCTCCTTCTTTGACTTTTTTTTTCTTTTTCCGGGATCGTATTCCCCCCTTGGTCGGCCAACAGTTTTCTTCGGAGACGCCACAATTTTGTGGTTTACGGCATCTTACTTTTTTTCCCTGCCTTTTTGCCGCTTAATGCAAGGCCGTCTTTTTTTGTGCGGCATGCGATCATGCAATGGGGTCGTTCCCCTTTTCTTATGGGCACTTTCTTGGATTTCCTTTTTTTTTTCAGGTCAGCGCCCCTCTTGGGCTTTTGGTTTTAACAGTTCCCTTGCGTTTTAGAGCGCAGTCTTCCGCTACGGTAACTCCCCCCTCCGTCTTGTGGGACATAATTCGAGTTAGCTTGTCCCCACATCGCCAGGTTCGGTTTTTTGCTTCTTCGTTTTTTGTTTTTTTTCCTTTTTACAGATTCTCGCCGAGAAACCTTTTATCCGGAAGAGAAAATCGCCTATTCATCCACCAACCCTCCCTTTCCCGCTTCTCTCTAGGTTCTTTTACTTGCTCTCCCCCCCCCCTGGGACCGCTTCGCCTTCTCCGGGTCTCTTCACGGGAGTCTTGTCGTCCCCCCCTTTTAGTTGTTCTTCCTTTTCCCAGGAGGAATTTTTCATGTTTTGCTTGATCTCTCCCACCATCTGCCGGTTCCCAAAGGGCTTCGCCTGCGTCTCTTCCGCACCTTGGTCCCTTTGTTTTTTTTGCTCCTTTGATAGTATTCTCAACCTTTCCGGGCTTTTCTCTCTTTAGACAGGATTCCCGGTAATTTCGTTTGATCCCGTTACACGGGGATGGTTTTCTGAGCTCTCCTCTTTTTTGTTAGAATTTTTTTTTTTTATTTTTAGTCCCCCCCACACTCTTTCCTCCCCCTCAGGTCGCGTCATCTGCCTGAGTACAATAGTCTTGCCTTTCACGGGTTTTTGCTATCTCCTGGCATCCCATTTGATCTACTCTCTTTCTGCCCTTCTTTCGTTTTTTTTTTCCCTCGATCCCTTTCTTCTAAGGGCGTATTGACTTTCCGTCGGCTTCCTCAACAGTTTTTTCCCAATCCCAACCCCTCCTTTTATTGAGTCCCCTCGCCCACTTTTCCGGCCTTTGGCCGCGTTTCAAGAGACTTTCCGTAATTCCCTTCTTTAGGCCCTTCCGAGACTGACTCCCCTGTTTTCTTCCCCCCCCTTGCAAAACACACCCTTAGAGGGGAGCCCCGCGATTACGCCCCCCCCCCCCCGACCTTTTTTCGGTTTCCTAGTTTCCGTCCCTGTCGAGGTGTGAGGTCCTTTCTTCGCAAAATCACAGTCGTTTCCGCCTTCGGCCTTTCCACCTTTCCTTCACCTTTTCCTTTGCGATTCCGGCCTTCCGGTAATGGGGAATACGTGTTCATAGCTTTCCTGGCCCCCCCTTCCCAAGGGGATTTTTTCTCCCCCTGCCATCTTCTATCGGGTGAACGCGCCTGTGTCTCCCGGACGAGGAAACCCTCCTTAGCGATTACCTTTTTCTGACTTTTTTTGGTAGGCGATGGGGCTCCTTTCCGTGAGCATGGTTCGCTTGCCTCTGAAAAAGTTCCCCTCGGCACCCCAACCCCCCTCGTTTTTTTGCGTTTTTTTTACCTTCTGAGATGTTTTTTTTTCCCGATCTCGTCATTCGAGTCCCTCCCTTCCGACACCCTCTCCAGAACTCTGACTAGATTACATCCCTTGGCCGCCGGAGCTCCCCTTTTGTTACCCTTTTTTGTTTTTCCTTTTCATTTAGGGTTCGCTGGACCGCCCCCATAGAGGCCCCGGCCCAATTACCTCCTTCCGATTTTTTCCTCCAGGATGCTGATCTTTTGCCGCCAACCTTTCACAGGGCGGGGACGGCGTCTGTATGAAACCCTTGCCCAGGCTTATTCTCCTTTAAAGAATCTTCCCCTTTCCTGTTAAAGAGCTGGTATTATTGGTCCTTATGCTTTTTGACGATCCGTTCTTTTTCCCCCCCATCCCCTTTCCCGGCGGATTTTTTACGGCGTTTTCTCTTCCCCCCAGGGCGGCGTGTCCTCTTTCTTTCTTTTTTTTCCTACTTCTCCCAGGTCCTGCCGAACCTTTTTCAGATCTTCTGCCCTCCAGTCGGCGGAATTTTTTCTCTTATTTCTGGTTTTGCCGTTTTTTGGAGATTTTTTTCCCGGGTGCCTTCTGGCCCCCGTCCGCACCTGTCGTTCCCCCTGAGAGAGATTTTTTCTCTCTCTGCCTTGATTTTCCTTCCACGGCCGATTTTTCGTCTTTTCTTTCCCGGTGGGCAGTTTCCCCAGATTTTCTCTCCCCCCCCCTTCTCGCTTATCCCCCCACCTAAGGCTTTTTTTTGGTTTCGGGCCCTCACTTGCGACTCCCCGGGGGCGCTGTTCAGTTTTCGTCCTTTTGCCGTTACGTTTTCCTTTTTTTTTCTGTCGTCCTTTGCGTCCTTTTCAATCCCGATCATTTCCGTGCATTTCAATCTTCCCCTTTCGAAAGCACCCCGTGGCCTTTCTGCTGCATTTCCCCCCCGGACACCACGAGAACGCTCCTACCCCGCCTGCTGGTGTTTTGACCTCCATAAGGCAATATTTTCAAGAACGTTTCTCGATCAGTGTCCTTTGCAAAGGGTGTTGCCCTTCTTTACGTTTTGACGCCATGGCAGCTTCTCCAGTACCCAATTTCTCACGCCACTATCCCTTCAGACTTCAATCACTTTCCAGACCCCCCTTTCTTTCGATTCATCAGAGTCACCCCCAAACTGGTCCTTCCAAACAGCCTTTCTTCCGTCCAAAAGAAACGCCCCTCCACTTCACCTTTTTTTTCCCGCTTGCTCACGTGTCCTCCTTCCTCGTCCGTATCCTCCCCCACCAGCTTCCCTGTTGTTTCCCCCCCCTCCTCGGAAAGAACCGTCCCAGAAAGCGCGGCCCCCGTGTTATCTTTTGATTTTGCCCCCTGGGCCTTTCCCCCAGTCTTCATGTAACGAGAAATCCCCCTTGACCCACCTGGTTTTTCCTCAAACAGAATCAGGCCTTTCTCTTCTTTCGTGACGGTATCAATCTTTTTCTTTTTTTGAAAGAGTCTCCTATCTATATTTTTACTCATAGTTTTTGTTTCTCTGCCGTCTCGCTTTTCTCCCCATCTGATCGTTTTTCTCCACCCTCTGTTTCGGGGTTTCGGTAAGGAGGTTTTTTTGGTTAGGGCACATTGGGTTCCCTTTGTGGTTTTTCTCTCGACTTTCGTTCCCAGCCTCCTGGACGTCGATGTTTTTTAGTTTCCCAGCCGTTTTTCTTTAGGATTAGTTGAAATTTTCCCCAGGGATAGAATGCTTCTACGTTGGACACTTGTCTTTTCACGTTCTGCCCCTCCCCCCGGCGAGGCGGCCTTTTTTTTTAGTGCAAACTCTTAGTCTTCTTTTAATTGGGGAGTTCTGTCTGGATCTAGTTTTCCGTTTTTCTTTTACCCCCTTCTCGTTCCACTTTTTTTTCCCCATGAAGAATCTGCTTTTTTATGAAGGCGCTCTTGATTGTCTTATTGGACCCGGCCATTTTTGGACTCTAGAAGTCTCGGTTTCACCTTATTCCGTTTCTATCCCGTCTCGGCACCCCCTTTTCCTTTTCTTTCTTTTGTGTGTCTTTCGAAGATCTTGCCGTTCAGGCAGCCTCCCCCTCCGGTGATGATGCCCGGTTTTTCAATACTGGTTTTTTTTTTCCCTCTTCCTTCCTTTTCAGGGAAATCCGGGACGTTTCCTGGGGTGGCGTATGTGAAAACCTTTTGGCTCGGCTTTTGGCCCCCTCCCCTGACCCGCCCCCCTGTCCCCTTGCCAGACACCACTCACCCCAAAAAGGGGAACATTTGCGCCCAATTTTTTGTTTCGCTTTTTCCCTCTTCCACAAGACCCCCTTCGAGCTTTTGAACGTCCTTTTTACTTTATTTTTTTTCTATCGCGGAACAAGTCTGCCGGGGGCTCCTTCAGTATCCCCCCCCTTTCTCTTATCCAGCCTCATTTTCAGTGAATTTATTCTTCGGGCCGTTGGCGTTCTTCGGAGGAACAATGCCTTTTCGTTGACTTCTTTCCGACCTCGACTTTCTTTTTTACTGTCCTCCCCCCTCCCCCACCCAACCCCCAGCCGGCCATCCCCTTCGCCAACTCTCCCCCCTTTTGTTGCCCCCCGTTTTCCCCTTTTCTTCGGTCGGCTTGTTTTTGCGATGAGATTTTTTTTTCAGCCTTCGCCTTTTGACAAAAGGATTTTCTGCCGGCTTTGGAGCCCAAACCGATCGTCGTGAAAACCCCCCGCGGAATTTGTTTTTGGTGATAGTTCCTTTTTTCCCCTCCCTTTTTTGCCAGAGGCTCTCTTTCCTGAAATAGCTCCCCTTATTTTCTTTTTATGTTTCCCTCGGCTTTTTCTTTTCACAACGTTGCTTCAGGAAAGGGGAGAAGGGTTCAGAAGGTTTGCGGCGATTGTCAACCTTCATTTTCCCTTTCCACCCAAACTATGTCCTCCTCCCTAGTCTTTTCCAGTGTTTTCCCCTGTAGAGAAAATAATAGTCCTCCCCCGATTTTTTTTTTTTGCTTTTCCCTTTTTTTCCCAGCGTTCCCAAGGATGGTTTTCGTTCTCCCCCTCTCTCGCTTTTGAAGGTCGAGTTTCTTTTTTGGATGTTATTTCCCCCAACCCCGCCCTTTCCTTCAGGGGCGTTTCGCGCTGCTGGGAGGTTTGGTCTCTAGGTACTTGTTTTCCTCTCTCACCATGCCCTTTTTTTTTGTTCTTCCCATCGCCGGCCCCCCCCCTATCAAGGCCCCCCCCTTTCGGATGTAATCGATTTCTGTGGGCATTTTTCCCCCTTTTCCTCCCCCAAACGTTCCTCCTGGCCCGGTCTGCAAGGGGGGATTTTCCTTTTCTTTGGTTTCTTTTTTCTCCGATATTTTCCCATCCTTTTCCCATTTTTTCGGCCCCTGTTCTTTTTTTCGCTGTCCCACAAATTGCCTTTTGAAGCCCCTCCTTTTCTCTCTCCAACTTTTCCTTTTGGCTCCCCTGCTTTTCCGAGCTGACTCCCTTCCACATAATCGTTCCGGTAGGGATCTCTTGAACCCGCCTTTCTTTTTTTTTTTCACCTGACCTCGTACCTTCTTTGTTTTTTTCCTGATAGATCGGCCCCCTCCTCGATAGAAAGTTGGCCGGCTGCCTTGGTTGTGACCCTCTTTAGTATGCTTCTACTTTCGCCCCGGCAGGTGACTTTTTTTTTTTTGGAAAGGTGACTTTAGGATATTTCCTTATTTTTCTCTTTCCCCCACTTTTCTTTTCCGTTTAGAGTCTATTCCTCCTTTTGACTAACTCGCCGTCCTTTTTTTTAGGTCAACAGCCCCCATTCACAAGGGCGGATTTCTTTCCCAGCTTCATAACCTTTTCTGCTGCACGCAGTCTTTTCCTCGACCGTTGCTTCCCTTTTCGATTTTCTAAACATTCCGATGTTAGAGTTAGACCAGGAAGGGCGCGTTTCTTCGTTTGGAACTGCTTCCTCTAATTGTCCTCTCCCCATCGTCGCCCCCGCCCCTTTTTTTTTCCTAATCACCGTTCGCCCCTGTAACCCGGCCTTGTTTAGAGACTCCCCCCCTGGTCCCTTTCGGTCTTTGGGGTTTTCTTGGTTTTTCCCTTATCGAGCCTTTCTTATACCGACAAGGCCTTCCCCACAATCACAGTGACGCAGCCGCGTTGCTCGAACCGACCCCTCCTATCGCTACCTCTATTACTTTTTTTTGTGTCTTTGTCGTCCGTTTTTTATGGGCTAGGGCGGAGAATGGTTTCCTTCTTTAACCCACAGGATTTTTTTTTTTTTTGACCACCACCTCCCCGTTGCTGCGTTTTCTTCATTGTTGGAGATGATTGAGATTGGTTTTTTTCCGCAGAGGACTTCCCTTTCAGACCCCTTGGACGCTTCTTTTTTTTTTCTGGACTTCCCTTTTCCCCTTGCTTCTTTCCTCTTCCCCCCTGCCTTTTTTCTGTCCCTTTCCCCTTCGTCTTGGGGCGCTTGGGACCTCAACATCGCGCTTTTGCAAATTCCATTCCTTTCCGTCGACCCCGCCCCCCCTTCGGTCATTCTTTTTTTTTTTTCCCCCAAAACATGCAACGTTCTTTTCGCCCAGTTCCCCCCCCTTTCCGGGCACGTTTGTTGTCCCAGGAATCCTTCGGGACCTTTTTTTCCCCTGAATCTTTTTTTGTCATCTTCCTTCACTTTCTCCCAGAACCACGTTCTTCGAATGCGATAAGGTCTTCAAGAACATTTTTCCTGATCCCTCGCTTTCCTTCGCCCTTTTCCTCCTTTCTTCCCCGATGTCCCCCTTCTCCCCCCCTTCCCGCGCCGGCCGACCCCCTTTTTGTTCCGCAGATCACCCACCTTTAGAAGTCAGGCCCAGACTTTTTTTCGGATGTTTTGTTTTGCTTGGTTTTTTCGTGTCGCTTCCACGTCAGCAATTTTGTCGGGTTTTCCAACCAACGACTTCCCAATGTTTTCCCCTTCTGATCTTTCCGCTTTGCTCCCCAGCGCTCCACTTCACTGGCCTTTGATGCTGGATTTTGAATATTCCCTTTTTGGGCAGCTTAGATTTCCTTCAGATTCGCTGCCCACCACACCTTCGTTTCAAGCTCTTCTTGTCGGGGGGCGCTCCCCCCGCGCCAAGCGACAGTTTCCGATGTAAGTTTCTGTTTTTATGGTAGGTGGGTGGTCCTCCCCCCCCCCGACTGGCATTTCTTTCCCCCCCCCTCCCTCACCATGAAGTGACCCCCACACCGGCCTTTTTTAATGATGAATTTCCTGCCATTTTCATTTTTTTATCCACCCTCCCTCCTTCTGCCTGCACTTTTCCCCTCTGCATGCTTTCACGATTCCCGGCACCTTTTTTTCCCTGGTTGCCGAGGACGGTGCTCCACGAATACCGCGCGTTCCGTACAATTCTCCTCTCTTTTTTCCCTTCTTCCATGCCGAGGTGCCTCCGTCAGTGGGCTCTTCCCCCGCGGTCCACACCAACCCTGGTCGGCTCCACCTCCCGGGAAAAGAACTTCTTTTCCCCCCTAACGTTCTCGCTTTTTTGTCTTCGCGTGTCCCCACGAGATGTCTGCGCTAACATCGTTCTCTTCCGGGACCTTTTCCTTAGAAAGCTTCCCTTCCGGGCTAGACTTTTTTTTCTTTCATGCTTTTTCCGCCGCCTTTTCCCACCCATTTGTCCCCTCCTTGACAAACAGATCCGACAGCTATTTCATCTTAAAGATAAGATGTCGTTTTTGTAGCCCTCCCTGCTCATTCCCTTCTCCCTTTTTTTTTTTGAATCCTAGATATGATTCTCGAGATTAAGCCCCTTTATGATTGTAGGGTTGTGAAACGATCCCCCCTTGTAGGTGGAAGCCCTTACCTTTTTTGAAGGTGTTAGGTTCCTGTAAGATTTTTTTAGCTCCTTTCCTCCTCAATACCTCATTGCTTCCCCAGGAAGGCACCTTTCCCCACAGTCAGCTTCTCCCCCCTTCCTTTTGCCCCGTATGCCTTTTTCGCGCTCCTACATCTCGTGGACACTACGCGACTTCCTCCCCGCCGTGCATTTTTTTCTTTCTCTGTTTCACTTGTATTCCCCTTTTTTTAAGCTGTTGGGGGTCAGTTCCTAAACCAGTTGTTGGTTCAATAGTGATCGTCCCCCACGAAGAGTCAGGCACCTTCGAACTGCGCCGGCTTTTTTTCCTTCATTCCCTCCTCCTCTTATTCCCTAGTGCGACCGTATTAATGTCAACTTTTTTCCGGTCTTTTTTTCTCCCTCTTTTTTCAAGAAGGATTCCTCTTTGGGTGATTGATGCTCGGCGGATTGTGGGTCGGCAGGACTGTCCTCTGCTGCACCCCTCCCTTTTTTTTCTCTTTTTTGGTGTCTATAACTGCCTCCCCCCCCTGTAGGGGATTGATTCCCGACACTTTTTTCCGCGGAATCTTTTTTAGACCTCCACCCCCATTCCGCGCTTCTTGGTTTTCTATTGCCGGGAAAAAAACCTTTGCAAAGACACACCTCCGTTAAAACACGTCCTTTTTTCTTAGCTTTTTCACCTTTTCACTCTTGACGCGTTCTCTCCTAATGCCCCGGAAATGACCCGGCACTGTCCCATCTTTTCCCCGGGGTCCATTTCCGATCGGCGGTCCCCAAAATTCGCACTTGTTGGAAACCTTTTTGTTTTCTCCCTTTTTTTCCCCCCCCATCATTTGCTTTCTTTTTGTCGTTGCCCCCTTTTCCCGGGCAAGCTCCCCCACAAAGAAGACCTTCCCCTTCGCATGAATTTGTTCTCCTTTTCTTTCCTCCCTTTTTTCTTTCTTCCCTGTCCTTCTGTCTATATAGGGAACCGAGATGAAACCCCTTCGCAACCCAGTTCTCCCCTTTTTTAGGTCTGTCTTCCAAAACCTGTGTGAGGGCCCCCCGGGACGTCTTTCGTTCCCAACCTTTCCCTTGGGCCTTTCTTAATGTGAGTGGACAGGGATAGTTAATTCCCCTGGGTCGGCCCCCCCCACTTTCCTCTCGCTCTGACAGACCTTCCCCTCCGGGGAAGATTGACGGCCGCGATTCCTTTTTCACTTGCTCGTTCCCGTTTCTTTTTTTTCACTGGTTCCGCTGCAGTTTTGGCATGTTCCCCCACTTTTCAGAGACTGGCGGTCTTCCAGTGTTGCACCTCCTTCCGATGTTGACCCAGGCTTCAGGCGCATTCTTTCTTGAGGGCCCTGCTCGTAAAAGGGAAAGCTTTTATCTCGTCTTTCAGATTTTCTTTTTATTTTTCCTCTGCCTTCGTTATCTTCTTTGGTCTTGGTTTCTGCGCAGCGCATAGCAATCATCTCCCCCCTGAGGTCCGAGAAGCGGGCTCTTTTTCCCGTTCCCACCTCCCCTTCTTTGAACCCTTTGCGCTTTCCAGCCCTTTTAAGGAAATAAGCCCCCACAAAGGAGTACTTTTAGTTCTCCCTCAGGAAGTCTTTTTTTCGCCTTCGTCCCGGCCGCGGTGCCGGAAGGAGATTCTTCCGCGTCTTTTTTCGTGCGCCTTGGTCGGGTCCGGAGTCTAGATATTTTTTGCAGGCCTTCTTGTTTTTTCATGGAACCTTTGTTTTTCCCGGGCTTATTCCCTAGAACAATTGTCCTGTGAAGGGCGGCTCCTTTTGATTAGAAATACCGTGAGACGGTGATTTTTTTTCTGGCTTTCTTCCCTTCCCTCATCGTCCCGGTTTCTTGCGTAGGGCCGCCGTACCCCCAAAGCGAAGGGGCTGTTTAATTTGAGGACGTGTCTCCCTGCTTTGTTTGAGTTTTTTTGGCCCCTCATTGCTCGATCGCAAGGGAACACCTTCTTTCGAGTGACGGCCTCGAGATTCTTTCTTTGATATCGTTTCACGGGCTTCCTTTATATTCCCCCCCCTTTTTTTTT
>Ga0179593_1512325_pt1 | contig 10537 bp, 8 predicted proteins | sample CZODoug2_1_08_16_FD_185931 | JGI IMG/M metagenome (GOLD analysis project Ga0179593, IMG submission 185931) | Vadose zone soil fungal communities from Angelo Coast Range Reserve, California, USA - CZODoug2_1_08_16fungal (PacBio error correction) | ecosystem: Environmental > Terrestrial > Soil >... | reverse complement strand
TCTGTCCGTTGTCTATCTTTTTTTTTATATTAAGCCTTTTTTCCCATGCTGTCCTGATGGCCGATTGTCTGGGATTAAATGTGGTTTCTGCGTGTCCCACTTCAAAAAGTAATCACTACCTTCCTGAATATGCGGTTGATGATCACACAGGACCTTCCCCCCTTATGTTGTTTCCCTTCCGCTCTTGGCCAGCGTAAGGTGCTTACTTGTATTTCTTGCCAAAGCCTGCAGGACATGTCGAGCGGTCGTGGTTTCGGTGGGTGCCACCCCTCCCCCACAAGCCTAGAGTGACCACCCAACCTAGTCCCCTGAGAAAATCCCACCTTTCCGGCCTCTACGGTTCTTCACTCCCTGCTTTCAGATTAATTCCAGCACGTCCGCCCGAAGCCGTTGCCACATTCGTCAAAATTTCGTTTTCCGCTCTTGTGGTTTGCGCACAGTCTCCCATCCATTCTTGAGAAGTCCGGTGATTTGGTTTTCACTTGCCAGTAACTGGTGGACTTCAGCCATTTTTGGCCGCCTTTGGCACACCTGACGCAACCCTGCTGTGAACATTTATTGACCCCGACTTCATCTGCAACTTCTCTCTTGTAGCAGTCTGAAACCCATGATGGGCGCACGATAGTTTTGCGTTAGTCGCTTAACCCCCCTCACAGAGCCCATTGGTGATGCCCCCTCGTTTATGTACAAATTCACGACTGTGTTACGGTTTTCCTGTGCTCTTTGGCCCTTCACCGATTACATTTCGTTGTTCCGTTTTTTTCTCTCAGTTCTTTCCCCCTTCTTGTTATCCATTATGCTCTGTCCTGCACGTCGACCTTTGCCAACCCCTTTATTCCCCGCGGTCGCATGACCGACTATTGTTCGCCGCTCTTTCCCTTAAGACCTCCTCCTTATTCCTTCAATAACTACGTCCCTCCCTTTTAAGGTAACAAAACGGCCCGAACCCCTTGACCTGAGAATAATGGCGTACTCTGATTCTTGCGTTTTGTCCCATGCTTTTTCTTTTCGTTACCGGTCGCCCCCAGGCAGATACCCCCCCGTCCCCCAAATATCATAATGCTCCACACCTCCCCCCGCGTCCCAAAATATTGGCGAAGGGTTGACTTTGGGCTCCATCTCTGTGCCAATGGGTGAGTCTTGCGCCCCGCTACCCACCGAAGCCGATCCTCACGTTCTAGAAATGCATCATCTGTTTCTGATTTTCGTCGTGCTCTTTCCTGAAACAGGGTAAAAGTTGTCCCGTTACCAGTAATTAGAAACTCCATTGTCTCTCCCTGGGTTGGATCTGGCATGTCTGGTTCTTTGCTAGCTAGAGTATATAGGGCAGCGGCCCCCAGGATTTCTGTCAATTGGTGCCCCATTGATTAAACACCCGCCCAATTTGGCCTAGCAGCCCTATGACTGGGGAACATGGCTAACTGGTCGCAACATTTTCATAATTATTAGGAGAACGAGCCTCCCCTCTTTTTTTCGAGGGAAAAAATATTACGGGGGGCCACTGCAGAGATTTTTTGGAGTAGTTCGACCTTTCTCCTAGATCCGTACCCTCAACCCCCCTTCACGAATTCGAGCTTTTGTCCGTATCTTTTCCTTTTTGATGTCCGCATATTCTGGAATAGAAGTCTTGTTTTCCCCATTCCCGAACACGGCTTTTGATGCCCAGGGATTTGCCTTAGATGCCTGTGTCCATTCTTTCCGATACTTCTCTAGCGGTGATGTAGAGATACAAGGATTTTACGATATCTTGAGTCGGCCTGTGAGCAGTTTGTGTCCGGGGGACTCTCTTTTTTTCCCCAATTCTCCTTTTTTTTCTAGTAGAGGCTCCCCGTTTGCACACTACTATGAACGAATAAAAGACTAGTTTTTCCTTCTCTTTTGAGACATCAACATTCCTTTTTTATCCGGTGTGCTCATTGAATGTTCCCAGCAGGTTGTTTCTCCCCACCTCATTCACTTCCCCTGGTTCCCCTCTTCAAGTGCCGTGTTCTTGGGTCATTTTTCCGTCGGGAATGAGTTCCCCCCCGAAGCTCGGCGGGCCGTGCCAACAATGGCCCGTGTTATTTACCACTTCCTATCTTCGGCGGCTGTTATGCTTACCACTAATCTTTGAGGGGAGGAAGCTTTCCTTTTCATTGCTCTTCACCAAACACCCCCTCTCCGGCTCGGTCGTGTCCTGTCCGGCATCGAGTGTGTGAAAAGTTTTCCTGTTGAGGGAGACGGGGAAGTTGGTGGAACCCCTTTTCTGTGATCATCATGGATTAGAGGTGCTTAACCCGCGCTTCGGTCTTTTACTGACGGTTGTGAGCTGGCCAGGCGACTTATTTCCCTTTTGTTCGTTGTAAGCGGGCAGTCAACCAATCTAGGGATCCTTTTTCCTTAGATAGCGATTCGCATCAAAGAGGAAATTATTGGGGCCTCTTCACCCCTCCGAGTATCTGATTCACATTACTGGTCAACTCCCTGACAGCTTTGGCCTGGGTCCGCACGGCTCCTTCATCTTCGCCCGCATGCCTGTCAGAGACCCTGCCTGTCTCCGTCCGTGTTGCGGTATTGGGTCCCCACACCCCCTTGCACCACCCCCGCATAACTGGGCCCGTCCTTTTTTCACCACCGTCTCCTGTGTGAATTTTGGGATCCGCTGCCTATTGTACGTGAGCTTTCTGTGATAGGATTTGGCAGATACCGGTGTTGGTTCCCTTTGTGACTCACAGGGCACTCCAAGACCGATTCACAAGGAGGAAACAAACGCTAACTCTTCCATTATCTTCCATGTATAGTTTTGCTGTTAGATTTCCTTCATGTTTCCCCCCCAGTGACTAAACGTTGAAGGTATTTCGATAGATGTGTATTTTCTTGCGCCGAGAATTCCCCCCAATATTCCTAATTTCCCCAGTCCCCAGAAGTCCTTCTCCCCCATGAGCTCATAGCAAGATTTTGATTCAACCACATTTTAGAAAGAAAAACCCCTAAAACTTTATCAGACGTTTATATCAGATGGATAGATAAAGTGCGTGGGGGCACAACCGACCGAACAATCGTCTGTTCGTGATTCCCCCCCCTCATATAGGGCAGACCACCGTTTTCTTTCTTTTGCGACGGTGTTTATGCTATAGACCCGTCCCCCCCATTATTTATCGGGTCAGTGGATGAGTTTAAGGACTGGACGATTCTTTTTGCAAACTTCCTGTGACGTTCTAGTTACCCCTGTCCGTGGGTTGCACTGTTTGACAGTTTCCCCCGCCACCCGTTGGTGCAACAAGGACAGCCCCCCCCCCCAACATCCGTAGCTGGACCAGAAGTTGGGTTATGCTTCCTGCTTCCCCAAAAACCCCACCTAGGTCTGCAAACGCAACGATATATGACCCCAGGCTCTGACGAGTTGTACGGAAAAAGATAGCTTTGCCACCAGGAAAGTGAGGAGCTATCCAACGAGGGTGGATTGAGTTTACCATTTTCTCTCGGAAGATGTCTTGTTTTTGGACCGTGACGGCACCGACCCACCACCGACGGCTAGACCCTCTCTTACGGCCTTGTGACAGTTCCGACACCGGCCACCGTCATGGACCCCCAACTCTCGTGATTTCCCCTTTCCCCCTTACAGCCCTCCACCAGTTCAGTTTCTAAAGTCTTTTAGTCTCCCTTTACGGACAACAAATTATTTCCTTTTTTTCCCCTCCGAATATTCATCCCAAGAATGTCGCATCCTTTCCGATGTTTCCAAATCTTTGAAATCGAACCATTCGATCACTACAAGACAAGATCCTCCACCGTTGGGGGTTTGTTGGAGATCGGTTGTCTTTGCTCCCCCTTGGTCGTGCTTCCCCTTGAAGAGGCCCGCCATTGCCCATGTTGGCCTCCCCTCGGAATGCCTAGTGAAGTTCCCTGAGAAAGTGGTTCCTGAGACTGCTGATGGACTACCAAGTACTTCTGGCTCTTTTTCGTTTTCTCCGCGCTGTTTCATCGGGCCGGGTTTTTCTTTGCTGCACCCCCCCCCCCCCCAGCCGACGAAGCGCGGGTGAGTCTTTTCCTTTTCGTTAGGTGTCTGTGCGCCTCACAACCCACGCTCGGGACAAACACTCTCGTCCGCAATTATTTTTGACCCCCCCCCCTCGGTATTCAGCCAGATCCTGTTCTTTTTTACGCTTTAAATTGCTTCTCACTCTGCGAAGACTTTGCACCTTTCTCCAATGCGTCCGATGTTTTGCCGTCTGCGTTTACAATTCTTGTCGCTCACGCGGCTGTTGGTGTGCCCCTTACATGGAGGCAGGAGGAGTCTCCCCCAACCTGCGAAAAAGTTTTCTTTTTTCCCCAGTTCCAGAACCCTTAAGGCGGGGTGCAACTGGGCTACATGGCGTAGCATCGGTGGTAAATTCAAACTCCCTCTTTTACCGTCCTATTGGTGGGGAACCCCCTTTTTTTTTCTTTTTTTTGGCCCTTTTATAGAACGTGACAGCCTCACTGGTGATGGATATACTCCCCCAGGGACACGATGAGGCTTGGTCCCTTTTCTTTCCCAGACCTCTTATCTCCTTTCGTTGCTTTTAACAGTGCCATGAACTCGGTTTCTCCGATTTTATCTTGTCGAGGCTTTTGATTTGCATTTCGGACGTCTGAAGGAGTCCGGTCGTGCTCGTTGTACCGCAGACTTTTGCTTAGACGGCTGTTCGTCCAATGAGACACTTTTCCATAACTCACTCTACCACTAGTAAGGTCGTCCCCACAAAAAGGCCCCTAAAGTCCCCCCCCGGGCATGACACTTCGTACCACCCTCCGACTTCTACTCGTGCGTTTGTATTCCCGGATGGTGATCCGCGCTGGTTTCGTGACCGTTTTCTCTCCCAGGGATGCCCCCCCTTCCCCCTCAGAGCATATACTGCCAGGACACCGCAACTTTAGGAACCCCCCACTCCTTCGGCGGGTTTGATTTGACGATTAGATGGGAGCGCTTTCTTATGAACTTGTGAGTGGAGATCCCCGGCTGCCCCACCCCTTCAGCATCATCGACTGTCACCGTGAGCGAAAGCCATCCTGCCGGGTTTTGTGATAGCGAGGACGTGCCTTTTTTGAGTATTGTTTTGGCATGTCTGCTTCAAACCGTAATTCGCACCATGCCCCTGGAAGGGGCACGCTTGGTTATGACAGCCCGTTCCCCCCTCCCCCTTGATTGTACTGATGTCTGGTCTCTCTTTGGAGGCACCCTCTCTTTCGTTTAATTGGGGCCAGTTTCCCAACAAGTTCACATTAAGCCTCCTCCATTTGTTCCTCTGTCTCCTTCTATGGTTTCTCATCGGCAAATAAGGGAGAAGGCACTCTAAGCATGGAGAAGGCCTGCTGTTTAGCATTTCTCACGTGAGGAACACCTTTTTTATTTCGTCACAGACCGGCCGGCCTTCTTGTGGTGGCCTTGGCCATTAGGTACGTGCATTATCGGAGACGCTATTCAGGGTCAATATACCAGCACCGCCTCCGCATCTGGGAGGTTGGACATCGGTGCCCATTTGGTTCCCCCGCCACCCGATATTTCACGACCTCGCTTATGAATTTCGCCCAATAAAGGTTCCGATGTTTTCCCCGGGTCGTGAATTCCCTGACTGGTGTTCCGCCCACGGGGACAGCTTTTTCTCCCCTCAATTTTTTTCTTACCCGCGCCGATGTGTGATGTCTAGATACCCTAGAACACGTCTGAGAGCGAGATCGTGCATGCGTTGGTTTTGCAAGGGGGCTCTATCTCTTTATCCGGTGGTTGTGTCTAGCTCACCTTTTAACCCCCCCCCCACCGAGCAGCGAGCTTTTTCCTAGATGTTGGCATTTACTCTCTCCACAATGGTGAGCCTTTCCTATGAATGACAGCTGTTGCTGCTTTGGGCCGGGAATCACATTGGCGGCATTGCCCATCTCAAGTTCTTGCTTTATTCCCCCCAACATTTTGGTACGAGGTAATGAAGAGATTTGCGGGCCTAAGTGCCCGATTCATCTGCCACGCCCCCCCCCCTAATTTTCTGGTTCGGTGTGTAGCTTTCTCCGATCACCGAGTTGATGTTACGTGCCTGCCGTCTTGTGTCTCTTCCACCCCTCCAACGCCGGCCCTCTCTTGCCCCTCTTTGATCGCATCTGTATTCCGGGTATGGACCGGTGTCACGAAGGATATTGCTCCGGTCTAACCTTGAATGTGATTTGCTTAACGCTTGAGCCTACGTGTAATCTTCTTTCCGACGACTTCGGAATGGACACCTGTTCTCGCTCTGTCTCTTGTTCCTCCAAATGATACGAAATCTCCCCCTTTTTTTACGCCTGGTGCATCGCCATAGCCAGACAGAGTGTTTCCCCAGCCACTGGAGATTTTTTCCCTCCGTTCCAACCGCCACGCTCATCTTGGCTTTTTTCACCGGTCAAAGCAGAAAGAACCTTTCCCGTTTCTGAACCCGAGCATAGCAATCGCGACCCTAGATGTGCATTGGAAGAGGGCAAGTCCCCTCCCTGCCGGTTTTTTGCTTGAGGTCAACTAACCCCCCCTTGACCCCGAAAAGGTGAGACTTTTTTCTGTCGTTTTTCACGTCGAAGCGGAATGCGCTGATTTTGAGTTGTCTGGCGTTTTTTTTAATTCATCTGGGGGCCGTACGTTGGGTATTATCCTGTGGGCGAAAACAGTTTCACGCCCCCCTGCCGTGTACACCAAGAATTTTTACCCCCTTGATCATTTTGCCTTTTTCTCATTTTTTCATTGTACGCCATGTTAGATTTCTTCTGTTTTTCCCCCATTTAAAGGTGACTTACGTCCTGATCCCGCTGGCTTTCCCTGCGCGCTTTTGCCCGAAACAATCTCGTCGGCATGACGAGACCTAATGGGTTGTCACGACCCCGTTCTCTTCATCTTTTCCCTTTCCTTTGACTCTCTGAGGCACGTGATCATTGCTGCATTTCGACACCACTACAGGAGATCGCCAGGGCTAGACCCTGGAGGCCACGTTTCCACAAAGACCGATCGTCGTTCTTTGTGGGCGTGGGACTTTGCCATATGAATCCCCATTTTTTTACAGCGATGGTTATTTTTCTCTTACCACCACATCCGATGCTTTGCCCCGGTAACGTTTCACAGCTGATAACCCTTCTTGCTTCCGCCTCAGACGTGCTCCTCCTTCACTGCGTGCAGAGGGTTTTTTTTTCCAGGTTCCACCCTTTCGGTAATGAAGTGCCCGCCCCACCGTCCCCCCGTTGAAGAACCAACATCGCGTATCCCCCTTTTTTTGTTATGCGAACCCATCGCCCCAACTCTGTTGTGAACCACCCCACCGGTCACCCCCCCCCGCCCCCCGAATCTTTTGTGGACTGCCCCCCTTCTTCCGACGAGTATACTAATTTCATCTGCGTGAAGACAGGCCTCCCTTTCAATAAGTTTCTTGATTTTCCTCATTCAGGTTGGCCTCGCGGAGTGTTTTCGTGAAACTGTGTTTTCCCCTGACGCGGAGCCCTCTGAAAAGAGCTTTCCTTCCTCCTCCCCTAACTTACTACACAGGCCCGTTGACCCTTTTATGTGGACCCCGATCTCCTTAAGACATCGACGGCCCACCCACTTCATCAAGCCCTTAGGCTCGGAGAGTCCCCCCCACCCCCCCATTCCCCCTTGTCCTTCGCATATTCATCACGCATCATGATTTGTCAATCGGGCCGCTGGCACAAAGAGACTCCCCATTTGATCTATCACGACAAAGACATATCCCTTTGTTAATCTCACTAACTGTGTTGGTGTGTTGACTTCTTGTCTGTGATCTATCTGGTGTCGTGATATTTTGACTCTTTCCCCGGCTCAGGTTCAAACCGTTCGGAACTCCCATTCTTCCTTTTTCCCCCCCCGAAATTTTTTGACTCTGAGCCTTCTACTCACCCAGTACCGGTAGGTTTCGTCTTCGTTTTTTGAACATACGCTTGCGAGCTTGGCCTTGGTCTTTTCCGGTCCATTCCCCCCCGAAGCGGGTTAGATCTTTGTTCTGTGGTCATTTACACTCCACGGCCTCTTTCCACCCCTCTCGACAGACCACCGTAGCTCACCCCCCCCCCCCCTTCTTGTCGATAATCTTTCTTTTTCTTTCCTCGGAGTATGCCGCTAGAACTAGAGACGTGAAAAATTCAGTTCCCCCCCCTATTCCCTTTATTTTTTTTTGCCTATTTGAGACATTCGCCCCCCACCCTTCTTTTAAGCTCTTCGCATGACGGGTATTAATGTGTCCCCATTGATGCAGAAGGCCTCATTTTTTTCCAAACCCCCCTTTTCTTCCCGACCCTTTGAACCTGTGAGTCACCGCCTTTCGGTTTGCAAACTTCAGAATCGGTAAAAGCCATTCCCTCCATCCTCCGCCCAGATGTTGGGCGTTGCTCTTCTCCCCCAGTTTTGTACCACGATACACATTGGTGACCTCGACCCGATCACGAAGCCTCTATTGGACGTTCTTCTTCTTCTCTCCTCATTTTCTCTTTCTTTTAGGTGTCGACCCAGTAATGTAACATCAGGTTTTCTCCCAGAGGAGTAATTGAGGATTTAAGCGCAATCCCCCGCGTTAGGAGACTTTCCCCTCACTCTTTCTCCCCCTCCCATGACCCCCCTTACCGCCCTGTGGACCTCCTGATTCAACCCCTCCCGTTCTTCACACTAGGTAAGGTTTCCACCCCTCAAGCCAAAACCCCGGTCCTTTTCTTCCCATTACCTAATGTTTTCCCAATGATCCTTTACCTGCTCCCCTCCTCGATTCGTTGAACTTCCCAGAAAACGAACCCAACCTTTTCCTCCCCCCCACCTGCCCTGCCCTTCCACCGCACCCAACCCTCCTGCGACCCCCCCAATATTTGGCGCGGGGGAAGATCCTACGGGGATTGTTGAATGTTTCTTCTGTCCCTTTTAAACCTCACGCCGATTCTGCGCTTTGCCGCCCCTGCCCCATCCATTGGCGTGCGATGCTGTCGACCAGTTCACCGTCCTCTTCCCCAGCTTAGACCTGGCCCGAGATACGCCCCTTTTGTGATCTTCAATGACCGGTCCTGTTTTCTTTCCTCAGTTGATTTCATTCTGTAGATTCCCTTTCCCCCCCCTTCGTTTCTCAAATTGGTCCTTCTTGACACCCCCATCGTTTGGCTCGCCTTATTTTCTTCCTTTCCCCTCGGACCTCGACTCCGTTTGCGTCAGCAATCCAGTCTGATAGTTAGACTGCAGTCCCATAGATCGTCCACCTCGCTCCTCCCTAGTCCCGCAGAGCTTTGGTTAAGAGGCAGACGGAGGTTAATACCTTCTTCATCATTTCCAGGCCCATTCCCAGTAAGCGTCTTTTTTAACGAGGGCAGATCGGTTGTGCTTTATTGCCCCCCTCCCTCTCTTGCTCGTAATTCCACCATTGATTTTCGCCAACAATTTGCCATGCCCTTTCGTGTCCTACTTTTCCCGTAACCCTCCTTTCTCATTCAGATAAGCTCCCCCTCATTTCTCTCTAAACTGAAATGAACCCTTTTTGTCCTTTTGGCGCGGGTGCAGGGTTTGGATCTTTTTTATCTTCCCGAATTTTTATGTTTGCTCCCCACTCTTAAAAAAAGCCTACAATTCCCTCCCTATTTTCCTCCCCAAAGAGATCGGTTCTCCTTTCTTCTATAACCCGGGAGAGGTTATATGATGACAGCCTGTTTATGCTTGGCTTCAGCGCATCCTGCCCACGCCAGGGGTAAAACCGATTGTGTCCATGCAGTCAATTACCGTTATTGTTGATGTGACCTGGGTGCCTTCATGTTTCTGCTCCCTGAATTGAGCTTGTGAAGCACCCGAACAAAGGTCCTATTTAGAGTCCCCCCCCAAACGTTCCTGCTCGTTGTAGGCTTCCGATTAAAGAAGTTCCTCGAGACAGCTCCCTTTTCCCCCCACCCCCCCGATCCTCCCCTGCCTCGTCGAATTGGTCCCATTGAGGTTCCAACCGCTAGCCGGATCCTGATCATGTTTTTTGCTCTCTCTTCGCCTTTTGTCATCGAGGGAGATCCTTCCTTGCCCCATGGCTGCTTATTTTCCCCTTTCATCTTACCCTCCCGATCTTCCTTTCCCCTGTTGCTCGCCCCTAGATCATGGACGACTTCCCTGCATAAAGACCTTTCTGCCTCCCCCCATCCGCCCCCCTTAGCGTTCTTTAATTCGGCGCAGAGCCACCTTGTGCTTGGTCTTCCAAGCGATATTCGCACCTACTCTGACCCCCCTGTCTTTTCGCACCTGAAGAGACCAGTCGCGTCCATATTCCGTTTTAGAGTATTTCCCCCCCCCTACACCCTATACTGAGACAGAATTTAATCTCCGTCCTTAATCTTTTTTATAGAGATGATTTAGTTTGGTATTGTTCTCCCAGATTCGGCTCTAGTAACGGTGAGGGCGTGGAGAAGTCCGACCCACGTCCACGTATAACATGGCCACTACCCCCCCAACGCAAGATAATTCCTTTTCTTTTCAATGTTAAGAGGCGGTACGATTTCTATTCTGTGTCTTTCTTTTTCCTCACCAGTTAGTGACGTTTTT
>Ga0179593_1368964_pt1 | contig 10537 bp, 10 predicted proteins | sample CZODoug2_1_08_16_FD_185931 | JGI IMG/M metagenome (GOLD analysis project Ga0179593, IMG submission 185931) | Vadose zone soil fungal communities from Angelo Coast Range Reserve, California, USA - CZODoug2_1_08_16fungal (PacBio error correction) | ecosystem: Environmental > Terrestrial > Soil >... | reverse complement strand
TTCCTCACGTCTGCGATCGTATATTCAATATTCTTTCTCTCCGTTCAGACCGAGTGCGGGCCCTTTCCTTCAGCGCGGAGTCGATATTTTTCTTAGGTTTCTGATTTCTTGGGGTCCTTTTCTTTTTGCCTTGAGAGGCAACATCTGTCTATTTCCCTCTCTATCTTTCCGGCGATTTTTTCCCGTACCAGGGAGACCTCTTAATTGTCACGAATGTTTTAACACCACCCAAACACGAAGGCGATTTGTACAGAATGTAATAAACGCATTCAACCGTTCCACCCTTTCCTCCCTCCGGCTTTGCCACCTGTTTCCTGGTCTGAATCCTTCACCTGTGACCCTTTCCCCCCCTACAAGTTTTCATTATTGGCTCTCTCAAGCCGGATCAAACTACTTCGGCTTGGGATTGCTTCTCTCGTATACCATCTCATCGTGTTTTATCTTTTAAGTTGCCCCAAGACGCCAGGCTTGACGACAGGCGGGCGGTTCTTAGATGGCAAAATTTTAGTTGAGTAGGGTTCCGAAATCTTCTTCCATTACCCCCAATGTGGCAGGACTTTCTAACGTTGCGGTCCCGCTCTCCTGATTCCCCAATTTTGCCGGTTACCAAGGTGAACAGGAAATTAATACGCGTTCCGGGCTCTAAGCCCTCCGTCGCACTCTCGCCTCTTCCGACTGACCTCTCTTCCTGGTTTTCCTGTTCCTCCTTCCTGAGAAAACGACCTTTGCTCCCACCCAAAGCGAGGGATCGGGATTTCCTACGTTTTCTGAGATACTTTTTAACCTCTCCTTGAGTTTTTTTCGGTGCCCCGCTTGTTTTTTTTTTCTACTAAATCGAAAAGAATCTGGTGTTCTCGTCGGTGTTCAAACAGCCTTTCTTCCTCTTTCAGTTTTCCTTCCCAGGAAGCCCGCCATCGCCCTTAAGCTGCGCCCCCCCCTACTCCCGGCTTGTGATCTGAGCTATCTCTGACAGCCGCCCCTGGTATCGCCGCCAATCTCGGCTCACTGCAGATGCTTTCCAGTATGGTACACTTCATGAAGTCTCCTTCCCGGGGCGGTTTGATTGCTCGATTTTTTTCGGTGTCCGAAACGCGCTCGCGTTTGAAATTTCTAGGCATAATAGAAGGTGCGAACACTCTCTCTTGATCTCCATCCCCATCTCCCTTGAGAGCTTCTTTTTAAATAATACCCGCGTGGATTAAAGAACAACCTAAATATCGCGCAAGTCATCTTCATCATTTCTCCTCTTTTTTTCTGTCTGCAATTTTAGCCTCCGCGATCCATGTTCTCGATTTTCTTTCCTCCAGACACTTCAAACGACCGCAATTTACCCTCCCAATTTCCAGAGGATGAAAACAGAAGGATCCCCCCCGTAAGGCGGCTTCCTCCAGGTCGTGGGCATCCGCTGAGGCATTCTCAATACCAGCATTTCTCTCCAAGTCAGCTTCTCCTTGTAGCCATCGAGTGATGGGAGTCTTCCTCATTGTTTAACCGTTAATAACCTCTGCCCACAAGTGGCCATCGGGTATTGGATCGTTGGACAACCCCCCAAACTGAACTGAGGGTTCCCTGCCCTTATTCCTAACCTTCAACGAGGTGTAATTATACTCTTGCCCATCGTTCAAGCCTTCGATTTTAATCTATATGTTCCAGTAAAAGTGTTGTTTCCTTCGCTTCCTTATTCCGTTTATCCCCGATCTTTTTGCATTTCCTCCTCGCAACCCAAACCACGTTAGTCCGGCCCGTCCCCCCTCGGTCTTTACAGTAGTTTTGTTCCACAGTTGATTTGCGCACCACACCGTCTGCTCACTACTCTTTCTCCTGACCACCACATCCGCCTCCCTCTTCTGTTGGTCGATACAGGTTTTTCTACCTTTCTGAAATCTGAGTGATTTGAGGCACATTGGGCCTGCATGCACGTCCCCTTCCTTTGTCCTTTCTTGATTTGACCTGCCCATCTTTGTGAAGTCACTTGGCAATAAGATCTGATTGCGGTGCCCTAAACCTGGTTCGTTTGGCCCTGTCCCGTTTGCTTCTTTCTTCTAAGACGACAACCCCACGCCGGCTTTTTGCTCTTTGCCGAAGAACTTAAACATGAACGTTGACTGCCAACAATTTATGAGGGCCTCCCCAGCGCTTTCTTTTCTACCCCCGCAAGTCCGAGCCCTTCCATAGTAGGTTGAGATGTTGCCCCCTTTCTTCCTGCGCATCTGCCCTCGTCAATTCGCTTGCGTTCCCCACCCCCTCCCCACCTCGAAACTCGCCCCAGGAGCAAAGATACAGGGTAACCTTGATCTCGGCTATACCATGTAGCCGGAAAAACTAATGTTTTTTTGTGGCTTCCCATGTTGATTTCAGAGTTACACCTTTGTTATTGTTTTGGTTCTCAGTCTAGGGAGAGAGGCATTTTCCTTCTTTTTCTGAGTTTGAGAGCCTCCATCTTTTTGACATGAATCCCTGTTCGTCTTAGATCGCCAGGCTGCGATGCCACCTACCCCCCATTTCTCACCATTCCCCTCGGCTTCTCTCATGGCTCCAGGACCAGAAGGATTGAACCTCCCTTCTGCCCAATTTTCACTCGTCCGCTCCTAGGAATTGCGATGATCGCCGGCAGCAGGCCCGATCGCGTCTCATCTATGATTTAGTGATGCCCGGTCCAAACCCCCATCCTTTCTACTTAAAACGCCCCAAACCAATAGGTGCGCTTAAAAGAATTCTTAAATATTGTTCCTCGCCCGGACCCTTTTTCCCCTCCTGAGTGGCTGCCATTTTTACATTGGACTATTTCCCCTACCATTTCACTCCCTCTCTGCAATGGATAATGCAGAAAGCGTAATCTGGTTTCCACCTATTGGTTCTTCGGGGCCGAATCACCTTAGAGCCATCTCTCCCCTTCCCCCTGTGTTTTCGAGTGGTTCTCTCATCTTCCCCCTGAATCCCCCTCTTTAGAGTTTCTTGGATGATTCACGGCGGGCTTTGATCCCGGGGGGTAAGGCCATTTTTAGGTTTCCTTGGACCCCTCTCCCCTTAAAAAAATTGTTGGTCAGGCGCACTCCCCCGTTAAACACGATTCGGTCTCTTTATTCCAAATCATTTTTTGCAAATGCGTGCCATTCTGACATAAAGTGTTCTTCCCGGTATTTAGAAATAAAATATGACCGCGCGCCCTCCTCGTTTTGAGCCGGAAATCTTTGATCTTTGCCTTGTTTGACTTCTCCCTGCACCTGCCATTCGACGCCAATCAGTCCCCACCGCCGCGAGGCGGCCCCCCCCGTTCCCCGACGGTGCGGCTCCCCTTTTCCTTTCGAGTAGCCACCCGTTTTGAGATGGAGTTTCCGAGCGGCCTCTCAAGCCGTGATGTCTTAACCCTTACTCTTTCCCCTGTCTCTTTTGAAATCTTTTCTTCTCAGTTCTCCACAAAGTCAGTTTCCCCCAAACCTGGTTCCCCCCCTCCCTCCTGAAACCTCCGAAAAACTACTGCGTGGTACCGTCCTTCCTAAGACTGCCTTCAATGTCTCTCTACACTCTTCCCCCCCATTTCATGGTTGTCCAGTGAAAGTTCTCTCTTCCTTCAGGATCCCGAAAATGTCTCGCTCGTTACGCCGGCTGCGAAGTGCGCCGATGTGCCGAACCTGTTTTTTTCAGCCCCCTCTCTGGACAACTTGGGTTCGAAGCTCAACACTGTTCTCTCTTTCTGTGCGAATGGCGCAGTCTCGCCATGCTGGGGGTCGCTTGGCTTTGTCCCGCGCCTTGATTAACCCGCCCTTTCCCCATTCCACCCTTCCGTAGAAGGCGTGTTCGGATCCTAGTTTTTCCCATGCTAGAAAAGTAATGTGCCTCGACAATAGTGCTTCCCCCTGTTCTCCTTCAGCCGCCCCCTTCAAGTGTGCTACCTATTCAATCTCTCCTCACACCGTTTGAAACCGTTCCCTTGGCTTCCCCCATCGGAGAAAGTAAGCAACTGTGTTGTCCAAACACATCCCCTTTTTTCTATACATCGTCAATTTCAGCGAGCCTTCTGTACTGAGTCCCCGAGAGCTTGCTGTTGTTTTCCCAAGTTATACAGAACGTTTTTCGGTTAGCCAGGGGTTGTTTCGTGCGAGTTATCCCTGTGGTTGACCATTCCTGACCTCAACCGCTGAATGAACGAGGGACCTGTTTCCGCTCCTTAATGTAGACGTTCACCCCTAGTAGCGTTACTCTTTTCTCTGTTGTGTTCCTTCTTCAAGGCTCCTTGCTCCAGGTAACCGTTTCCAGCAACAGTCTTCGCCCCCCCCCGTCATATCGGTGCATTCTAGTTCTACCACCCTGATAGGCCCCAACCAACACGCTTCGTCTGTCAAACCTTTGGAAAATTATTTTTTTTTTAGCCACCGGGACTATCTGTTGCGTTGATCAAATGCTCGTTTCCCCGTCCTTTGTCCCGGACAGGTTTGTTTTTTCATTCTTCCCTACCCCACTGAACCACCTTTTCTGTCTGGGAACGGCTTCCTTGGAAATTGATCTTGGGCTGTTGTTTGTTCCTTATGTGTGTTCTGATTTTAACCCAATAAGCCAACTCTTTAGCAAATATTGTCGTGTCTTTGCTTCCTCTCCTGTTCTTCCCCAACACCATTCCGTCCTGGAGGCAAAAGCGATTCTCTGTCATCTACAGACGCGGAAGTCGCACTGACCAACTCCGCGAACTCACAGGTCCCTCTTCCCCCCCCACCGATCCTTTTCTACTCGATGCGCCTCCATTGAGCGAGCGGGAGTTTTCCACGCCCTTTCCCACAAAACTCGGTGGTCGCTTTTTTTTTTCCCCAGAGGACCACGACGGGACTCCTGCCCATGTTCAGAATGGAAAACATTGTGTGAGCGACTTTGGGCGCCCCATCCCTTTTCCCTCCCTCTTCTCTCGTTCTGTCTGCCGTTTTTCTTTTTAGAAAGAGCGACTTACCCCCCCTTTCTGACCCACGACCAAGGACCTCTATTCTCTCACGGTCTCCGTCCCCTTTTCTTTCCGTTGAGTCGCATCGATGGATTTTCCCTTCTTCCGCAGGTAAGGAGAAGTGCCCAGACGCAATTCTTTCGATTGTCCCCGCCCCGGTCTTCGTCTTTCCTTGTACCGATGTCCACGGCAACAGATATTCCGTCTTAGAGTGAGCTCCCCCCCTTCGAGGGGATTTCCCCTGCAACCCCGTCAACTTTAACTTGGCTCCCCCCCTCTGCTTCCAAAGCGCGTCGTAAATCATTGAACAGTGACACGAATTTTTACCGCTTTTCTCTCCCCTCCGAGGTTTGTAATTTGACCACTCCAGAGATGTCCCCTGAATAAATTTCTGTCCATTTCTTCTCTGCGTGTGATGGTCCCACCTTGGTTGTCTCTCTCTCTTTCGGTCATAATACATCTCCTTGCCCACTTTGTTTCTTGCTCGATTGTTCTACTGTCGGACCCCGTTTCTTTCCCCCACCCTCGGAAGTTTATTTTCCAGATCCCCTGGCGGGCTTTTCCCCTTGGATCATTAGGAGGTTCACACACTTGCCTTCCCCCTACAAACCCCTTTGCTGTAACGATTCCCCATGTTTCTTTCCCACATTCTTCGGTGGTGTTTAAGCTTTAGACCCTTTTTCCACCACCCTTCTCGCCTTCGATGTTGGTGCAGGTGCCCGTGAATTCCCATTTTACGTTCCTTTTCTAATCCCTGTTTCTTCTGACGAAATGCCCCGTTTTTCCTTTGCATGCTGCGCGGGGCTATAGAGAATTACGTCATGGAAACGCCATATCGCGGTAATCAGGAGACGGCCCCTTCGCGGCTTTTTTTTTCCTCCTATCGCTTGAATGTTGCTAACCGGTCGTCCTCGCAGCCGTGGCAGATGGAGAATCTAAAGACCCTGTCTCTCCGTTGGTTGTTCCCTAAAGTCGTCTTCAGTTTCCAGAAACGTAACCGTCGCCCCTCCACGCAGACCCCGCTATTTCAGTGTTTACTCTTCCAGAGATGAAAGACGACCTGTGGTTCGCCGCAAATTTTTCACCATTCTTTTCCCATTATTCTTTTCCATGTCCTATCTTCGGGCCCTCGTCTTCTTTTTTTTCTGGATTGTCTCTTTTCTTCCCCAAGAACGAGAGAGAATTGAACCAAACGAAGGTCACGTTCAAGTCTCCTCAATTTTCGCGCTTGATTCTTTCTTTTTTATTCAAGTGTCGCGTAGTTCCCCTCAAACATAGAATCCGCCACTCCCCTTCGGATCCTTTCTTATGTGTTTTATCTTCCGGAACCTACCAGTTCTCAATCGTGGTTGAACCCTTTTATATTTTCCCTCCAGATGCCAAATTTACCTTTCGTTTGCAAAGAATCCACCGCGCCCCAACTGCCAAACTTTGCCCAGTGTTCAACTTTTTTTCTTACGTCTCTGCGTTCCCCCGCACGGACTTCTTTCTTGAACTCCAGAAGCTTCTGAGGTAGAGACCCTTATCGAGTCCCGACTCGGCTGATCCAAGTATCACCAGACTAAGGTTAGTTTTGAGTTCTTGCCGAGTAAAATCCTTCTTTTGACCACCTGACCTGTCCAGGTTTCTCTGCACCGATCTCCCGGGTTTTTTTTTTTCGGGCTTAGGTCTCATAATCCATCTGATGCACATTTACAAATGTTTATCCTTTTCCTTCCTTGTTTTTTTCGACTTCACCCTTTTTGACTAGGTAGATGCCGTATTTCGACCATGATCCTCCAGTCGTCCCCAGGTCGTAACCGGTTGTCCTTCTTTCTCTCAGGGCTCACCAGATCCTTTCTCCCTACCCCTTTTTTTTAAAAACTTGGCTACTGTTACGTTTGTTTTAAACCCATCAATATAAAAAACTGATGACCGATACCGATTTTGCTTTTAATCTTACTGAAGTTGATTTCTCGGGCATTTCCTTTCGACTCAGGTTTCAGTCCAGGTAATAAATGGTCCACTTCTGCGAATTGTGGGGGAAAGAGTCGGTGGTCCTGATATGTTTTTGGATTATCCCCACCCCCCTTTGGCTGTTTCCGCTATATTAAGCAGAAGAAAAAGTTCGCCCCTTACCTTTACTTCTTTTCTAGTCATCTCCCCCAATCTTGAACTGATTCGGAAAAACTTCTATTTCTCTTATCTAGAGAAGTGCGTCGCAGGACCCCACCCGTCCTTGCAGCTCTCCGACTGCCTCCTGCCGCTTTCTCCACCCGATTAGATTTTCCTTAGATTTTCTTTTGAGAAACCGATGTCGGAAACCTAAGATCGATGCCCCTTCTCCGGCCCACGACCGGCTTGACTTTTCCCTCCTAAAGAATTTTCCGTTCGCGAGCTGCCCCAATGGGAGGATTTTTAGCCCTGTTTTGCTTCAGTCTTTGTACCTTCCTTTTCTATGAGTGCGGTTGTTTTTTTCCCCCTGCAGACGTCCCCCCCCGTTTGCCCCGACAGGAACAGAGTATTTTATTCTCCATTTTTTTTCTTTCTCGCTTCTTTTAATCTTTCTTCGACTTTCTCCAGTTCTAGAACACTTAGGAGTGCCTTCAGTTTTCTGGAGGATTGTAAGACCGTGCGCTTTTTTACGTTTGCTATCTCGCCTGCAAAGATACTTCGTTCTTTATTAGTTGCGAGAGGCAGATATTTGATCCCCGGGACCGATTTTTTCCCCACTTAATTTCCTCCCGGTCCCTTTTTTCCAACCCTCCTTCCTTCTTTTTTCTGTAATATGATTTCCAGTTCCCCCACTTGCCGACAATAGTCTTTCGTTTGGCGCTTACTGCACTTTTTCTTTCTTGTCGGATTTTCCTCTCTTTGACAAAATGTCTTTCATGCCGGCCGGCTGTCTACCTATTTTCTTCGCTTTTAAACATTAGAACCATCGCTCTTTTTTCCAGTGTGATCGCGTCTATTCCTTCCCCCCCCGCCCCCCCCCAAGCCGTACCCTCTCTTTTCTTAGACCCTCTGCTGTTATGCTTGACCCCCCCACCCCCACGGTCAGGCTTCGAACTTCGTCCAAATCAACCCAAGGTGCTGGACCCTCTCAATCCAAGCCGCGGAAAAACCCCCTCGGCACGGTTTGTGTTTTATCTTTATTCCCTTTACCCGACTTTTGGTGCACGTGTTCCTTCCACGTTTTTACGCCTCCTTTGGCTTTCCGAACTCCCCCCGGCCTACACTCTAGTTCCTCCTGGAGCCCGTTGGCCTGGGATGCCTTTGTTTGCTATATTCTCCGACGTCAGTCCCCTTCCCGCCGGGGACTTGAGGGGACGCACCGAGTCCCTGGAGAACGGTCAATTTCGATCCTTTTTTTTTTTATATTTTTGAAAGTTTCTGATCAGCTTTTATCTTAATCACTCCGTTCTTTTGTTTTAGACTCAAGCGCTCCAGCCGTACTTTCTCCTCCCAAGGGAAGTACCAAACCCGTGAATTATTTCAATTGAACTATTCTTTTTCCGGGCTTCAGGCTCGCTGACAGCCGCCCTGTTAACCGCGCCCAATTTTTTAAATGAGGCTCCCATGGTCAGAGTCGAGTTTCCCATTCAGAGAAATCGTTCCGCGGTTGAGCGGCGTCTCGACGCGTTCCTCTCTGTTTTCTCACTTTTTGTGTCGCCCCCCTCCCTATCTCTCCCTGCCCGAGTCTTTTCTAGCTTTAGGCGATCTCACCCTTGATGGGCGGGCGCGTCTATTCTGCCCGCCGCTCTGTGACCACCTCCGCCAGCTTTTTCCTGACTAGTTTCCATGGTGTTCTTTCTCCTCGTAGGCAAGGAAATAGGCACCGAGCCGGCGCCCATAGTGGTAAACTTTTTTCTTCTTCCCAAGCCCCCACTTTCCCCAAGAACGCCTGTTTCCTTTCACCCTTCTCGGATTGCACACCGACTTCCTTTAACAAAAGAGGAGGAATGTCCATTGGCAAGTCAGGTTAGTCAAATTGTCTCCTAATCCCTGGTCCACCCCCGTTACATAATCCGATTTCCGTCCTTTTCCCTCTGATCAGTAGAGAGTACCCGAGAGGAGCGGTGAGTCCCACTTTTCCTCAACTTTCCCCGGTTGCCCTGACGGTGTCCGTTGAGAGGACAATCTTTGTTCGTAACATAATTCCTGCCCGAGGGTGACAACGTGCCGATTATCTTCCGGGTGGGCACCCGATTCGTGAGTTCCCACCTAGTTTTTGAAATCTCCTAATGAACTGCCCTTTCTTTTTATCTATACTACTGTTTTTTGTGGTTGAGAGATTTTCCCTTCTTAAGTGATGGACGGCTTCCCCCTGCTGTCTTACTTTCATTTTACCTAGCCCAGTTGGTTTACAGGTTAAGTAATGTTATTTCTTTCAAGTTTTGTTCCCCCCACTTTTTGATCCACTACAAGGAGCCCAACCCCCACGTTTCTACCAACCCTAAGTTCTGTATTACGGGGAACCCCCTTCTATAACTCCTTGGTCAGTTAGAACCCCGGTATACGTTGAAATCTGGACGGAATCTTTATGTTGCGGCCCTGAAGGCCAATTTCCTTTATCTGTGCTGACTCCTCTTACCCACATCCAATTGTTCCTCCTTCTGGTTGTAACTGCGTCGTTTTGGCAAACGGATTGATTGCGGTTCACCCAAAGGCGGTCGTGCCTGGATCGGTTCCCGGATGGACCGAATCGACCCCCTTTTTTCCATTGTCGCTTCTTCGTTTTTCCTCCTCTCCCCAGAACCCCCCATCGACTGATTCTACCCACCCTTGCGCGCCCTATGTAAGGCTTATTAACTACGTCGCGGCGTGGAAACCCTTCCCAAAGCTTCACCCCGTTTCGTCCTCCCGCATTCTCCCTTTTCTTTGGGATCTATTAGCCGATTTCGGGAGAGGCTTCGGGGCGAAAAAGAACACGTCCTCGGTTTCTTTCCACCCGTCCACGGAGCCACCTGCCGCTACTGTTTCCCAACCCCCTACATGAGGCCTCTTCGTCAATGTACTTTCTCCCATATGATGCCTCGAGATGCGAGTAACACTGTTCTTCTTCCAAGGAATCTTTAAGATTAGCTCCTTTTTTACGTCATTGCTGCGTTCGCGGCGCCGGTTTTCCCTTCTCACTGACGGATGCCTCAGTCTTCCCCCCCCCACTACGAAATAACCCCTGACAATTTTCTCCATCCACCCGTCTAGGAGAAGATTCGAAACTTCCCCTTTTTTCCCCCCCCCTTGGCCTGTACGATTCTTCTCCATTTACCCGGCTGGGGCACCCCGTTTCAACCATATAGTTCTTGTTCCGATTTACGATGGTCGTAGGAAGCCTTCCTCTTATTTCACTTGCTCTTCCCCCAGGTACCCCCTCCGCTATTTACTTCTGGCTTTGTTTTTTTTTTTCGCGCCAGAGGGCTGACATCGGGACGTCTTTACAACTTTTACCTCCTTACTGTTGCACAGATGAACACCCTCGAAGGAGCCTTTCCAAAGGATACTCCGGGACCCCACTTTTTTTTCCAGCCCTTGTGACGCCTCCAACGTTCCTGTTCCTTTCAAGTGTTCCCTTTTCCTTTTATTTTTTCTATTATTTAGTCAGCCCGCCGTGAATTTCATACCTTA
>Ga0179593_1343782_pt1 | contig 10537 bp, 13 predicted proteins | sample CZODoug2_1_08_16_FD_185931 | JGI IMG/M metagenome (GOLD analysis project Ga0179593, IMG submission 185931) | Vadose zone soil fungal communities from Angelo Coast Range Reserve, California, USA - CZODoug2_1_08_16fungal (PacBio error correction) | ecosystem: Environmental > Terrestrial > Soil >... | reverse complement strand
CATCTTCCCACTTTGTCGTAAGGTGTTTGGTTCTTCCTGTCACCTAATGTAACGTTTTAGGAATTCTGAGCCTTTGTTCTGCAAGTCATAGGGTGATTGAGATGTCTCGTGTGGGTTTTGTTTAGTCGCCCCTTTTTCCCCCTCTCTCCAAGATAACCAGAGCCCCTGATATTCTTCCTCCCCCCATTCCCCCTCAGCTGACCCTGACCTTGATTCCCCTTTAATCGAAGGTTGTTAAGTACCCCTTGAACTTTAGGAGGGTCGTCCCTCGGTAGCTTCCCCTAGAAACCCAGTCCACAAGATCCTCTCCTATTTGCTGATTTATGGAGACATAAGCCAACCCTACTTTGATCCCCCACTACCCACGTTTTTTTTTCATTCCCAAATGCAGTCCCCCAGTTAAGTCACTTCTCCTTCTTTAGACCTTTCTCAACCTCTGTCTTTTTTTAAGCAAATCGACAAAAGAACGCTTATGCCGGATCGAGGAGTCCTTCTGATTCTCACTTTTCCCATTTCTTCTATTCAGATCCCTTCTCATTTTTTTGTGTCAAAGGTGGTGCTTCCTTTTCCCTTTTCATAGTTGATAAATTTGGGGTTTTCTGTTGCCCAAATGAAAAGCCCTCCTCTTTTTCTGTAAGAATAAATTTATGGGACCCAGTTTTTCCCATTTTTCTTCCACCTTATTCCTTGTGACCCATGAAATGATCTGTGTTTCCCTCCACATTCCCTTAAGCAGTAATTTAAGTTTCCTAGTTATGGATCCTTTTCCACCTGAGTGGCGACTGATTGCGCCTGCCTGTCTGTCTCATTTGTTGGTAATCGGACTGAAAATCCTTCGCCTTAAGAGTGTTCCTTCTTTCACTGTGTTTTCTTTAAAAAAAAAGACCGCTTATCCTCGGCCAATCCCATTACCCCCCCCTTCTTCTTCCGGTTGATACTCCTACTAGACCTTTTCTTTCTCCTTTCGAAATACCCTTTATTTTTCCTGATTTCCTTCCTGAGGTCTGCTTGACGTGCGTGATAGACTATGCCCTTATAGGTAAATATTTGGCCCCCCTACACTAAAAGGCCCTTTCCCCCGGCATTTAGACCACCTCTCTGCTACGCTTTCGTTCCTTTCCCCGTCCACACGATTTTTTATTGAGACCTGCGTTTTTTGACGTGGTCACAGAAGTACTTCCGTTAGAGTTTGCTTCTTCCATCAGAAGGAACGTCACCATGCTTGTTCAATATGCGGAGTTGCCCCTTGTTGCCTGCTCTTAAGATAGCTATTCAGTCCCCTCTCTTCAAAGCCCCTATTTTCATTGAATCTGTAGTCCCGTTAAAATAGACCAAAGACCCTTTCTTTTACCCTGTTTATTGAAATGAACAACACCTTTTCGTCGTTCAAAAAGCGGATGATGTTCGAGTCCCCTCGTGGTGGAAAACGTTTATGGCTCCTCCCTCTTTCTGTCTTCTCCTTTTAAAAACATTTGAACTGCCTACGACATGCCTCCCTTCCTGCCTTTAAATGAGGAGAGAGGCTATTCAGTTCATTCACCCTTGCAAAGAAAAGTAAAGTTTTGATAGCCGTCCCCTTCTCTTTTTCTAGACCTGAATCCTAACAGTCCCAGATAAATTCTTAGATACTTCCAACTTCTCATTACTTAAGCTAGTTAGTCCGGTTTCAAAGATGGTGGTGAACTCTTGGTTTCACCAGGTGGGAAACAAGGGAATTTCCTGGGCTCTCCCCCATTGGCAGTGCAGATAGTAACGGTTGTTCCGAGCACTCCTTTAGTTCTTCAACATCTCCTATCTTTTTCCCCCAATAATTAGTGTTGTTGTTTCTCTGAGTGTTAAGAAGCCCGCTTTTAAAAGCCCTCTTTCCATGCACATTCTTTCCCTCCTTTCACCCTTTAGGCCCTTTTTCAACCTAGTGCCAAAAAAATTCCTTTCCCCTCCGAGGTGCCCGATTACGAACTCTTCTGGCTCCGCGTCTTTCCCATTAGCACTCAGTTGCCTGCTCCCCTTTCTAATATTTAGGCTCTAAGGAGCTGGCTTCCCCCTTGGAAATGGACATGAAATGGCCTATCTCCGACCTCTTCCCCCCTCCGCCGTCCTCTCCTTCTACTCTTCTGTACTTCTGCCCCCGGATAATTGTAGGCGCCAGAACCCCTTGTTCAAAGGGTCTTCTGCCACCTCCTTTTCCTCCTTTGCCCTAGCCAATTGTGGGAAAATGCCCCCTCAACCCCGTGAAAAGGAAGCCCTTTCTTTTTTCTGTCTCTTGTCACGCCTCACACCAACCCCCTTCTTTTCCTTACAAGTCTAGATTCAATGCAATTCCATGTAGAGATCTTCCTTGGTGCTGAAAAGAGACTCCATCATCCCCTGACACCCATTCTTCGTCATTTTTCTCGGATCGACGAGAGAAGTCTCACTGAACCCGACTTCAAAAGAGTCTTCTTCCCCCCCCCCCCCCAAAATAGGTACTCCCCCCCTTCACCTGCCTCCCTCCCCCCCTTCCCTCCTATCTGGTGTTTTGAAGAAGGAATGGTCCCAGGCCTCTTTGTTGCGGGGGCAACCAACCGCTTTCCCCTTCCCGTAAACACGTTAAGCCCCGCATTACTATATACAAAAGACAAATACCTATCCTTTCTCCCCCTGCCAATAGGTTGAGTTTATTCCTTTACCCCTTCAGAGACGGTGGATTTCCCTCCAGATACGAAGATTTTGTTTTTTCTCTTAAGTATGCCAGACTTCGCCTCTCAAATCTGATGAAGGAGTTCCCCCTTCCTCGACCACAAATTCTCAGAAGACTGCTAGGCAAATAACGCCACAGGTTTAGCTCCCCCCAATACGAGTGTTCCTATGATTATTCTTTATTTGAAGATAAGTTATATGTTTTCCCCCTGTCCTTGTTGACTTTTTATACCCCCTTCAGACAGGCCATCTGATTTCTTACACCGACGCTGCGCCTTTTAAAATAACATCCAAAGGTCGCACCATATTAACCCCAATGATGATCCCCCCCCTGTGACACCGCATCTTTTCTCTGTCATAGAATACCCCTTTCCACCAGTTCTTTCCTCTCTTCCGCTGACAAATATCGATCAGGATCTCCATGCTGTTTTCCCTCCCGCTTCCCTTCCCCCCCCTCTTTCCACTGTGCCTCCATTTCCCCCTTCTCGTTCTTCCTGCTTCCCTGAATGAAACCACCGTGGTATTTGAAGTACCCGTGGCTTATTCCTTCAAATAGTAAATAGTCGCTTTCCTTCTTTTCGTGGTGGATAAAGTTTGTGCCGCCGCTTTTCCCCCCCCCGACACGACTACAAAGTCACCCTTTTAAACAAAAGGCGGAGCCGGGGGGGAACTCTTCCTTCACTTTTGACTGTTATAAGATGAACTTGCGCTGGTTCTCTTTTTCTCGGGAAAACCGATTTCTGGTACCCGTCACTCTCTCTCCCACCCTCTCCCAAGACCGTGACCTCCTATGTCTGCCCCTAAATCCTCCCCGATATTGCCGAAAAATTCCTGACGGGATGCACTGGAACCCGAACCTGATCCTCCCCAAGTGATAAGTCGACTTTCTTCTCTCTCTATAATTTTTTGTTTTCTCGACTCCTTTCTGGATGATAAATTTTCTGTTGTGGCTTTTTTGGTTCTGTTCATCCCCAATGGCGTCAATTTTGTTCCGGCATCTTCTATCGTCTCGATAGGCGTTTTTTCTCTTGATATGAGATGCGAGGTGTTTGTAGTAATTCCTCTTGGTTTTAAACTTCCGACCCACCTCAAGCCTCCCCCTGCCTTTGATCCCTCCCTTCAGACGATGTGAAACCTCGACCCACTTGAGCTCCCCCCCCCCTCCGCCGTGGTGTAAATTCAAAAGTTTGTTCCTTTTTAGTGCGGTCGTTCCCACTGAGCTTCCCCCTTTCGCCACAAGAATAGATTAACTATTTACAGTATGAGTCCCCTAAGCCCCCCCCTAAATCTTGGTATTTAATTCCCCCCTCCGACCCTTAGACCATCTCTATGGTATCGTTCCCCCCCTTTTCGAGTGTCCGCACCTGGCTGCACCTCCTTAGGACGGATAGAGTCTTGTATTATTCGTGCGTCTCCCGTGTTTACATGTTGCTTCCTTCCTCCTAAAAAGGCTGTTGCATCCCCTTCCTCTTTCCTCTCCCATGATAGGGTTTTTATTTGCCACCTCAGAGCATTCGTTCGGTCCTAATACTTTTCTTTTCACATTTTCTACTTCCCCCCGTCTTCCCTTACATCCCTCTTTAGGAGAATACACAAAGCAGAAGTTCCTCCTATTTCCCCGAGTCCTGGTGCAACCTGTGGCTCTTCTTTTCCCTCCCTTAAGGAGGCTCCTTTGCTCCCCCCTCCTTTTTTTAAGTGCAACCTTGTTCCCTCTTTTAGAGGTCTACCTTCCAGAGGGTCGACGTCCACTACCCCACATATTACCTCGATTCTAATACCTTCCCTCCCCCCTGATCGAAGGGGGATCGGTGGATACTCTAGACCCTATGCAGTTTCCCGAAATTATGGTATGTCGCTTTGACTCTCCTTTGTATGTTGATTATTTACGCTCCCCCTCCTTTTGCAACTATTTTCAGTGTTTCCCCGCACTATCCGGTCCCTGCTGGATTCTTGATTAGTAAAAACCCTCTCGATTCCCCCTCTTCTGACTTGTTTCCCACCCTTCCACTCTTATATGATTTGGATCCTAGATTTTTGACGTTGGCCCGTTTAAGTTATCCTTAATCATTTCCCTCCCATTCGACCATTCAGACTCACCTCCCATCTTTAACTGTCTGCCTTGAGAGAGTTGAGGAGTCTACGCTTCTTGCCTTCCCCCCCCCCCCATTTCCCGGCAACCAATCCATCCACTCTCCTTTGCCTCATCTTTGTTTTGGGTACCCCAGACCAAACGCCGTACCGGTTCCCATTTTGTTTTCCCTTCCCCCCCCCACAAAGTTGATAGTCAAAAGTCTTTTGATTTCTTCAAATTGGCGATTTTTACCCCGTTTCTTTTTGCGGCCGCCATGATCTGTCAAAGTCAAGCGTTTTTACTTTCACGCCTTCTCCCTGCTAAGGTCAATGAGTTTTTGGTATTCCCTGTTCCCCAGGAAACTTGCGCAGACCTCTTCTACCCCCTGAGGACCTTTTGTACTATTAGCTCCTGTTCATCCTCTTCGCCTCTTTCCCTTCGTACTTTCCCAGAACTGACTCGTTAGTGGGGGACTTTCCCCCCCTCTTCTTTAATTTTCATGGGGGTTAAAAGGTGGAAAACTGGCTTCAATGGTTGAGAAAATATGTGAATGTGCTTTCCTTCTTCTTAACGGTCCTCTCTCATGCGTGCGTCGTTTCCCCTTCCTCTCCCTCCCTAAGATTTGTTGTGTCTAGGATGATTAGACTCCGTCTTTCTGCTAAAGATGAGTGTCCCATGCCATATTTCTCCCGCCTGCCCAAGTTAAAACTGGTGAACCCCAATACTTCCAGCCAGTCGGTTCTTCCCCCTTGTCCTCCCTCTTTTTCTGACGTTTAAATCTGCTCCTGCTCTGTTCCTTATGAATCCCTTTTCTAGCTATTAAAGGGCATAGATCACGTCTTCTGGCTGTCTGCCCTTTGAAGTGGAAATTTAATCGATCCTCCCCGTTCTTCCGCCCCTCCTTTATGACTTTTTCGCAGCTTCCCTTTTTTTCCCAGCTGCTTAGACCCAAGATAATGTATTGGAGAAAGAACCGTTTTTTCACCATCGCCCTGTGTCATAACCTCTTTTTCGTCTCAAATATTGTGGTCCCCTTGACATTTCCCCCCTTCACCTGAAGACGGATGTCTTTTTGTTTTTCCGTCTCACAACACACAGTCTGAGGATAGCGGGTGTTGAATATTTGCAGACATCGGCCCGAGAGTCCTCTACCTGCAAAGGAGACATCGCTCCTTTCCCACTAGTTGCGGTCATTTTCCGGCTTTAGTTCCTACCCCTCCCTCCCCCAATGATTACAAACGCCCGTTAAAAAAGCCCGCTGGTTCCATATAAATAGGTAAGTTTTTTCCACTCCGTTCTTCTTACATTTCCTCGGTGTTAAGAACGTCAGTTTCCGGTTTCCCCCCTCCCCCAGTATATTCTTTTTCACCCCACTCTTTGCCTATATCTACTTAAACTGAAAGCCGAAGACCGAGTACCTATCCCCAAGAAACCCGATTCATTAGCATCCTTCTATTTCGTGTCAGTATAAAAACTTCATAGCTTGGTTAAGTGCTGAGAAGATCGAATCTTCGGTGTTTTTTCCCCAGTCAAAAGAAGAAGCCTTGACCGCTAAAAGCTTCTTGCAGGGGACATTCCGCGTCAACACTTTCTCCTTCCCTCCCTTGCCTGAAGGAGGAAAACTCCTCCCCCCCGCCATTTTTTTTTCCCCTGTCCTATCCCCTTGTCATTCTTCCCTTTTCTTCCCTTTATAAGGTATTGGTAAGTAAGCCCTGTGAGACAAATTCCCCCCCCTTTTCCAAACATCCGCTGTCGTTCTCCCCCCCCTTCCCCCCCGAGCAAAAATGGATAGAACTCTCCCTTTGATTAATCCACCCATGTTCCCCAAACTATTTAGTCGCGTACTCTCATACCCCTTTTTTCTTTTACCGCTGACTCACCCCCCATACCAGGATCTTCCCTTGAGCCAGCTTCTTCCAAACCTGTCCTCCCTATCATCTCTTCTTTCCTGGAACTTCTTTTACGCCCCCCCTTTGGTATTACAAGTCCCAAATTTTTCTCTTCTCTCATCTGTCCCCCTGTGAAGATTCATATTTTGCTTTGGTTTCAAGTTTGGACGTCTCCTCTTTTTCCGACCCCCCCTTCCCTTTCCCAACTTGACCCCTGTCGGGCCGGTTGGAACTTCAATTTATTTGTCGAGGGTAGGATCTATTAAAGGGCTCGGTTTCTTTGCTCGGGAAACCGGCTTTCGCAACTTGAGGAGAAAACCTATCTCTCAGATCAAAGAGAATTATCTTTTCCGCTCCCTCTCCCGACGATTTCAGAAACCCTCCCCCTTTTTATTTTCAAATGAGACCCGAACACGACCTTTCGTAAGAAACGGATCTCGATATATATTTTCATAATAAGTTGTGCTTCTCGAGATATTAGAGGAATCCACTTTTCGTTATACTTTTTTTTTCTGGGTTGATAATGTTCACATACGTCCTGGGTCCTTTTTTTCTTTTCCTATTCTCTGTCTCTTCCAAGTAGGCTTTCCATCTTTTTATCTGGTGCTGAGTGATCGTCTTAGTTCGGACCCATAGTTTTGTTAGACCCCAGCCCCCCCCTGCCACGTGAATATTCCCGCCACCCTTCCTCGCCATATTACCATTTTGAGTGTTGATAGTTCCCTTCTCATCTTTTGATTACAAGTGTAGAGGTTTGCTTCCACCCCTTGATTTTTCATGAGAAAAAAACCCCATACCGGAATCCACTACTTCCTTAGTTGGGACTAATCAAACACTCAATGTTACTTTTCCCAACCCGTATAATTCCCCCACATCTCCCTCCTCACTATCTATGTCTGCATGAGCTGGTGAGGTTTTCGCAGAGATGGCGAACCCCTTTCCTGATGCGATTGGTTTATCCTCTATCGTCTCCTGCCCTTCTCGACTTCAAGAAGAAATATTTCTGGGTAAGCCCGTGGATTTATCAAGGGGTCTAGTTCTCTCAATTTTTCCGTGTTTTATTTTTTCCCTTCCGTGATTAGTGGTAAAGACATTCACTCTTGGATTTTGTCTCCCCCCCTTCGTCCTTACGGGTCAAACGAAATGATACGGTATTTCCATCACTCGTCCTGACAGCCCTCTTTCCCGCTTTTTCTGACTTTTTTCCCTGGCATTCTGTCAAGTTGCCCGCCTTAAGGAGGTCTTCTCTTGATGTCAGCATTTTCTCCCGATTTTAGTCTACTCCACTTTTCAGCGGGGTCGCTCATTCTCCCCCAGTTCTTCGAGACTACTCCCATTAAAGTCCCCTTTCTTCGAATTTTCCTACTATAAATACCCTGGCGACATGAAGGTAGTGTTCTATTATTTCGTATGCGGTTCAGGGATTTTCTTGATGGCTTATGACCCCTTTCAGTCCCATATTTGGGGTGCAAAAAGCACAATCCGGCCTGGTTCCTGCCTGAGCCCCCTCCCAGATAGAGCGTCCTTTTCCGGGTTGAAAATTCCCGATTGAAGCTTTTTTTTAATCTCGATTTTTGCTTTAAGTTTATACCCTCAGGCTTCGCTTAGGAATATAGACATGACCTGAACTTTCTTTGTTAACCGGATGAGGTAGGCTTTTTCTTTGCTTCTTTCTAGGATATCCAGTTACTGAATCTCCAGCCCGCGTCTTGAGGAAATATTGTGTTCTTAGGTCCCCCCTTCCAAACACCTAAAGTCCCCTTTCTCCTGTCCTTCCAAGTCCAAAAATCTTCCCCCGGCTTATTTTATTGTATAGAAAATGGAGATGGTCAGTTTTAACCACTTTTGTAGGAGGCAAGTCCCTACTTTCCCAGAACATACATATTTGACCCCACTTCGACGCTTTTCCTTCTTCCCTTGGTAAATGGAGGTAGGATCGACTATTTCCCTTTTACCATGGCACTTCCAGCAAGCAGATAAAGTGAAGACCTACCCCTCTATCTTTCCTTCCAAATCTTCGAGATACTGAGATTTTTAAACCCTATTTCTTTCAGATCCCTCTTCGGGGGGACGTTCACGCTTTCTTGAACTTATCCTTGGGTCACCAGGGAATGCCGAATGTTGGCTAGACAATATTTCCTGTGTGAAGAAGTAACTTTCTGTCCGTTCTACCTCTTAGTTGTTTCACCATATCCCTTATTTTAATACCTAATCCTTTTTTTGTTCTCTGTTAATACGACCCTAGTCTCGAGTAGTCCCTTCGCTCTTCCCCTCACCTTTTTAGTCCAACCATCTGGGGGACCGTTTGGGACCCGTTTCCACCTTGGTGAACACCAAGCCCTTCAAGAAAGGAAAATCCCCCTTCAAGTCTTTTCTCGGGAGTTTACCATTACTCTCCTCTATCATCTTCCTTTGAGCATCATTGAGGATATTCAGGTCTTCGACCTTTTGCTGGTGGCTTCCTTGCCATGGAACCTACCATACGTCCCTTGCATGGCCTGATTTTCATGATAGAGGCCCAGCCCCCGTTTCATGAGAAGTCCTCTTTTTTAAGGGTTCTCCCCCCCGTCCCATCTTGTAGCTCCAACCTTCCTCTTTGAAGATCATGGAATGTGCAACACATGGAACCGTTCCTTTCAGGAATGGATTGGGCTGTTTTACCTTGACGAAACCCCCCCACGATGGCCTTAACGGATCGCCGGTTTCGGCCTTTGCAGTTCACCGATCGCCTCGCCTCTCCAGCCAAAAGCGCCCGAGCCGTTACCAAATCTTCCTGTTACGGATAGTAGAATCTGATCATGATGAAGTAGCCCCAGCCTCACGAAGTAACAAAAACTTTCTTCCCAATTCATATCCGGTATTGTAACCTTAAAGCGCGCTGCGGCCGCTATAGTTTTCGTAAGCCTTCCGGGTACAGGCACTAGGACCTGTTCCCCCCCAGCCCTTTGCCCCCCCCTAATTCCCTACACCCTCAGCCCTGCCTTCCCCTCCCCCTTTCCCTATATTCCAAAAGTCGACCCCCCCGACTATGACTATATGTCTAGTAGGACGTTCCGGACGATTTTTCTTACTTCTTCCTTTGATAGAGAGGCTTTTTTTTCCTCCCCCGCTGAAGAAGTGCTGCTTTTGTCACGCGGTACTTTAACTGACGCGACACACATTCTCCAGCAAGCCCGCCCATGTCCTTCTTTTTTTCCCCCTAATAAACCGGCCATCTCCAACGCGTCCTTCTTCCCTTTTTTTTAGTTTATTTCCCCCCCTTTTGCTGTAAAGTAAGACTTTTCTGAACCCTGAACTGACCCATAATGATGCTTACCCCCGCCAGATTATTGTCCATAAACTCGACCAAATGTAGCAACCCTTTATTAATCCACCCCACAGAACATTTAGGCTTCCTCGCCAATCAAAATTTTCACCCTGATAAGAGAGATTTTCCCCTCCTCCGCTCCTTCCTCTTCTGTGCGAAAGCTTGAGGAACCACTCTCAAGATTTTGCCAATTCATACGTTCTTTGCGGCATGTCCTTCCTTTCCCCCGTTTTATTGATGTTTGGGGATTAGGCTGTTTCATATCTTCCCTAGGAAGAGTATTATTTTTCGTTCCTTTGTCTCGAGTGGAAGAACTCCCTTACAACCTTTCAACCCTCTGCCACCCCTGAGCTTTTTCAATCCCCATTTTAGTTGTAATATCTCCGGTAAGGATCATTCCAGTGGCTCGGGGAGGTGGTTCGCACGGGACCCCCCCCCATTTTGAGTAGTAGCACAGTACTAGCGAATCACACCCTATACGATAACGAGAACTCCTATCTTTCTCTCCATCTTTCCTATAGTCCCAAATGCACTGACGTTTCTTAACCCTGACCCCGTACCCCAAGATTAACTCAAAATTGATCTTTCCTG
>Ga0179593_1307757_pt1 | contig 10537 bp, 11 predicted proteins | sample CZODoug2_1_08_16_FD_185931 | JGI IMG/M metagenome (GOLD analysis project Ga0179593, IMG submission 185931) | Vadose zone soil fungal communities from Angelo Coast Range Reserve, California, USA - CZODoug2_1_08_16fungal (PacBio error correction) | ecosystem: Environmental > Terrestrial > Soil >... | reverse complement strand
ACCCGTTTAAAAATGTACAAGATTTCACCTGGGACTTCCTGATGCTTTCGTACTAATATCTTCCCCTCCGTGGTTGTCCTCGTAGATTTTTCCTACTCGCTCGGAGAGCTTTACCTGAGAGCTACACTTTTGTCGCACTTGCCTTGACTATTTTTCCAGAACGGTCGGACCCTTCCCTCACTCCAGTTTACGGTGGCACGGTGAAACCTCAATGCTCTTCCCCACCTAAGATCGTGATTGGGTTATTTCAGTGATATAGCTAGTTGAAGGGTTATCATCGACGTCTGCCGATGTTTGCTTTCTTTTTACGATTTTAAAATGATTCCCGTGACTTTTTTCTTCTTTATTACTTCAGTTGTTTTCACGGTCTTAGATTTATCCTTTCCAGGATTTCCCCCGGATTGGTCGCTCACTTTCCTTCTTGTGCCTTACTTTTTCCCCTTAGTTCTCCTCTTCTTTTTAGTTAGTCGCTAACAGATGCTTGACCTATTGTGTTTAACCCTTTTTGGTTTTTTTCCCATTGACGATTGGTTTATTTTTCCTGCCTTCCTCCGAGGCGCGGATCTTTTATTTTGATAACGCCCCTCCTTTTTTTTTTGCGTCTCTCCTTAAACATTCCTCCTTCCGTCGGCGGCAGTCCTTCTCTTTCTCATGTTTGGGCAAATATTTTTTTATTTCTGGACAGACTTGGTGCTCTTTCTTTCTTTTACGCGATCGCCGTTGTTCCTACTTTTTCTTTATTTTGGGTCTTTACTCTTGGTATATGGGCATTGATGACCTTTTTGCTGCTACGTGTTCCTCTTAGCTTCGGACAGGAAGCTGGTAGATCTTGGGTACCCCCCCCCCCTTTTTTTTACTTTTTTCCTTCTCTTGGTGGCCGCCAGGGGGGAGATCCCACAAAGTCGATTGACTTCCTTAGATCTCCTTTTGTTTAACTGTTCATCCCTATCTGTAGTCCTTCTAGCCGGGCGGCGTTGATGTCCGGTTTTCTGTTATATTCCCTCACGTTACTCATTTCGAGTCGTGACTTTTTCTCCGTACTTCTTTTTTCTTGACGCAGAATTGATGACCTTCTTTTTTTCAAACACGCGTCGATGGTTTGAGGAATGTACCAGGCCCTTTGTTTCTAGATTTATTGACTCTAGTGTTTCCTCCTTTCGGAATCTCCCCCATGACCCTTTTTCGCCGATTATGTACGACAAATTCCCTCTCTTCAACTCCCAAGACGCCCTCCGTTGGCTCTGGGTTTTGTTGGGCCTTACGCCCAAAGTCGTTTGGGTTGTTTGCCTTCATCGATAGTCGGGTCAGCGCCTATATTTTAAGAATTCTGATTTTTGTCCTTTATTAGGCATCTCCCCCTCAAGGAGTCCTTCCTACGATTTCTCCCTATACAGCTTCGAAAATTTCCGTGTCGCCTTGAACTAGGTTTCAACCCTGTGAGTTAGTCCCCGCATATTAAGGTTATTTCTAACCCCCCTGCATACGGCCCATTCCTTCTTAAAGGGAGATAGTCCTGAACCTGGAATCCCCCCATTTTTTTCAATAAGGAACAGCTTCTTGCTGTCAGCCCCCCCTTTTCTGAGAAGACACATTCTTTCTATTCACTTTAGTCCTCGGGCGCTAGGAAGACCTTGACTTTTTTCTCGGGAGTTATTGAGATTCAGGGTTGAGGCCCCAATGATCTCCCGACCCAGCCTCCTGAACCCCAGTTTTTAGATAGATCCAACTGCTGTCCCCGTTTTCTTCGTGACCAACCCCCCTACAAGAATTGTGAACTTTAGACTATTCTGAGACCTACCTAACCCTCCCCTGCCTCACTCCTCCTCCTTCAAAATGCTTTTTGGTGGAACCTTGCCCTGCTACATGAATTTAAAACTGTCACGTTTTTACTTTGTCCGAGTTGATCCCGCACTTTTTTTTCTTACTCTCTTCCCCTTAGACCCACTCCTGTTTACCTTGCCTGATGCATTGATTCTTCGTTGGCCAAAGTTCTCGATTTGGATGTTACCTCTACTACTTAAATTTACACTTGTTTATTTTTATTGTTCGCGCTATAGGTCTTACGGTCTCGGCGGCATTTTGCGCTCTTCCTTCTACATTCACATATTGAGGTTTTTACATCCGTCCGTTTATATTTCAAACATTTGGTTGTGACCACTTGAAACTTTCTTGCTTGCGTCTCTCTGCCCATTTTTTTTTCCCTCCATAGAAGGATGACACTCTGTTCCTAACCCCCGTTTTTTTTAAACGTCGTATAGTTCCTATGGTGAATCTCCCTTTTCCTGTGAACCATGAGTTTTGAAGCGTGGTCTTTTACGAGGACAATTGTTTTCGGGTTCCTATATGTGCTTTTCCCCCCCTTTTTTCTTCGCCTTACAAGAGTAAAGAGTCATCCGACGAGTTAGGCAGGATCGCTCCTCAGTCTCCCGAGGAGACACCCTTCACCTAATCTTCCCGAGTTCTATGGAGCTATTGTACATGAAAGCTGACCCCCCCGTCTTCTTTTTTGCTATCCACACGGGGGTTCGCTCCGATGGGGCTGCGTATAACCTGATCGACCACCGCTGCTTAGAACCCGATGTTTTTTTGTTTTTTAACCCTCTCACTCGGAATCACCCCCCGCCGAGATACGTGGTAGATGAAGTGTCCCCTCTTCGCAGGGTTGATCTTTGTCATCTCGCCAAGTTCTTTCTTTCTGAGTATCGTCTCTCCAAGTCAACCTCACGATTTTAGGCCTTTAACCCTTGATTTCACCATTTGCTATTTCCAGCAGGATGGAACCTCCCCAATACTTTCTCAACCTCCTGACCCCCCCAGCTTCTCCCCCCCACCTTCCAAAGAACGTAGACCCCCCATTTCCAACGCTTCTGCTCAGGATGGTCCAGGCCCCAATGTTATTCTCTCCCTTCCCCCCCGTCATCCAACTGCCTCCCGATGAGTGACTCCCTGCTACCGATTTTATACAGATGTGAGTTTTAGCCCCGGGTTCTTCGCACCCGAGGGTCCCTCAAAAGAGATTTGACGGTCCCCCCTCAGTCCGACGTTTTTTTTTTCCCTTCCGCGGATTCGTCTTAATGAAGCGTTTTGGCCCGTAGAATTTCCCAATGCTTTCGTATATTTCTTATCTTTCCATCTCTCTTTTGTGATTCCCTAAGCCCCCCAGGTTACACTTTCTTCTTTCCTATGTTGCAAACGAAATGGAGCTTAATGTCAAATCCCAGCAACCTCCCCCTTGCGTTCCAACTTTTTCTGAGCCCGGATCCCGAATTCTTGTTCGAAAACTGTAGAAGCACTTGTTATTCACCCTGTCAGATGGATATAAACTCCAGACATGACAGGGGGCGCAAGCCTCCCCCGAGGATAATCAAGTTTTCCTCTGTAAGAGTCCGGCACAGTAAACTCTGGGCTGGTCCTTCCCATTTCCGCTTCTTTTTTCCCTTTTTACTGTTTTTTGATTTGGCAGGCGCTGTGAATACCCTTTTAGCAAGGCGTTGTCTGTTAAAATCTCACTTCCTTTCAATCGCCCGGGACCCCGGCTTCAACCAAGAAGGACTCGTTGGTATTTTTCTTTAGGTCACCCCTTTTGCAGCCTCGTCATTAAGTCCTGCGAATCGGACACTTCTCCCCTCTGTACCAGCAACTTCTTGCTTTTCCTCGACTTTCCTCCTGCTTTATTCCATTGAGTTGATCGGTCTTTTTCCCAATACCCACCCAGTTCGGTGCTTCTCCACAGCTAGTTTTCCCCTTTAATTAGGAGGTAGACCACCCCCTTATCGCGGCCATAAAAACCCTTTCGATTTAGGTTTCTTTCTAAGAAAACAGTTTGCAAGCGTGGACCCAATCCGTCAATTCCTCTACCCCAAGAGGGAGCGAGCATTCCTTCAGCCCGCGTGTCTGTTAGACACCCTCTTATTCGGAGGATTCCCGGATCCCGAAGGATCTCACCATTTGATTGTCCTTCTTAACCCTTTTTTTCACTTTCTTTTCCCCGGCCAAGGAGAAGCTGGAAGATACTCCGGACGGCACCACTCATTTCACTGCCCTCAGGATTCTCCCCAGAAGTCCCGACTTCCCGCTGGGAAGAAGTCCCGTTTTCTTGGCAGTTTCCCCTTGCTTTTCATTGTTTCCCCCCCCCTGGGTACCGGAGAAGAGCGACCTTCATGGTAAAGTGTCAACCCTTCTTTTTTTTTAGACTTAACCTTCTTCCTGCTCCACACCCCCTTCCCTATTTCTTTGTCCTCCCCACTCATGGCTCTCTTTTGCCTCGATTATCGCTTACTCTACCCAAGTGTCCCTTTGGAGGATTCTCCTCCTCCCACCAAGCGTTCCCCTTTGCCTCATTTCCCCTTTATGGTTGGCACCTCCCCGCTTTTTTGACATTTTTTAAAAACTGTGCGTTACGGTCCCCGCAGCGTGTCGATCCCCCTTCCCAAGAGGTCGGGAACAACCTAACCCTTACACTTTCACCTGGGGGTTTTCCCCTTTTCCCCCACTTATTCAATTTTTAGGGTCTCCCCCCCCGTTTCTTTCTGCTTTTTTTTGGCGAGGGAGTTGTTTTTTTTCGTGGTTTGATTCAGCCCTCGCGAACGCACACCCATGATGTACTTTTTTTTTTCGCCCGACGTTAAACTTTCCGTTTCACACTTTGAGAAGAGATGTATCTCTGTAGGAGGCCTGTACCATGGTCCCATCTCCCCTGTCGTAACGAACAGGCCGATATGACCAAAAGAATATCAGCTGCTCCGAGACGGAACTCGCCGAGGACGAGTGAACCTAACCTCATTAGAACAAAAAGAAGCAAGTCCCTGACTGCGCGAGGACCTTCTGCCCCTCCGTTGAGTCGGCAGAAAGGCACTGGAGACGGTCCCCCTGGATGCGAAAAATTTGGGTGTCAAGTCGGCCTCCCCTTTCCCATCTGTTATTAGAATGTAAATGTGATACGGTTCTCGTCCTTTCAGTAGTCCCTAATCCTTACAGTCAACCGTTAAGCTTATAAAAGCCACACCCCCCCCTTCTTCAAACCCTGTCACTTCTACCCACCTACAAAGTGGCCAATTGGCCATGGCCGCTAATCCCTCCGTTCCCCCATTAGACTGAGGCCGCATCCATTGAGCACCAATCAGAATCTCTTCCCCTCCCACTCTCGCAGACTTTGACGCAACCCCCTCCCGCACTTTTGCCGGATTTCTCCAACCACGCCAACCGCGGACCTCGGCACTGGTGAGCTGCAATTTTTCAGGGTTCTGCTTCCCGAACCCCTTCACAGCTCTCCATCACAAGGTCCCGTTGTGGTGATTCGCGAACTTTCAGCAGTCCCCGATCCAAGACCCTTTACCCTCTCCGTTTTCCCCCCTACAGTTTTCCAAGCGTTTTTGTTTTCCACCAAAGAATGGAAGCCTCTTTCACCAGCCACGATGCTGATTCCCCCAAACGCACTCCCGCTCCCCTATCTTTCCCTTGCGCCTCGACGAGCCAAACCTATAAACCCCCGCCGGCTCAAACGAGGGACTGCGTTGGTGTCTTCTGTTGTTGTGTGGTTTTCTTTTTTTTTTTTTTTTTTTGCTCGCGTGTTTGTTTTTTTTCGGTGGTTTTTTTTTGGCTTCCTTCCTGTGGGGGGTTTGGTGTTGTTTTTGTGGTTTTTGGTCTTTTGGGGGGCCTTGGGGTTCTGTTTTTTCTTCCTTTGTGTCTTTGGGTGGGGCTTTGGTCTTGGTTTTGTTTTTCTTTTTTTTTTTTGTGTCCTCTTTTGTCTGTTTCGATACTTCAATGCTCGGTGGGATCCGAATACCGACCCCAGCGAAGAGTTCAATGTTCCAGTCGAGGCTCGCCTCTTGTTAACCCCCCCCTTTCTGGGCGCCGGGAGCATCCAACCCATTAATGGCCCTATAGCCCACGAAAGAGGCGTCGGTACGAACACCACCTTGCCCAATTTCTTTACCCAAAACAGACTACCAGATGACGGTATCAGCATCGAGGAACGACCGTAGCCCGGTATTTGTCTCCCCTCCAAGCATGAACCTGACCAAGGAGTCCTTCCGAAAACCGTCAAATCCTCCCCACCGGCGATCTTTTGGTCCTTTCCACCCGAAGATCGCAACCCATAGCCTCCTTCCTTTCCTCAGTTCGACCACCCCAAATCCGTGATTCCCCCCCTTCCTGCGATCGATACGCCCGCCTTCCGACTTCGATGAACCAAACTCTTACAATTTCCTACAAAACACAACGGCTGCTTGTATAACCAGCGACTTTTCCCAGACCAGCCCTCTTCCTCACGCCGGCTTCCCCAAAATCGCCCCCGCCACCCCCCCCCCAACCCCCCCACAGACTTCGGACCCCCACCACACCATTTGGGCCTTTACCTTCCGTTGTAGGCCAACCAAATTTTTTCCGTACCCCTCCCCATGTGGCCCCAGCTGGGTCCCCCCCCCCTGATCGGCTGCCCCCATCCCGGTAGACCCTTTTTCTGCAAGGCCTGTCCTCCCTAAAATCCAGATATCCAACGTCCCCCTCTCAGTCCATTTCCTCTCAAACGGTCCCGGCCTGAACTTTTTTCGTTCCCCCCCACACATACACACTAAAAACATCGCCTCAAGGGGGGGTTTTCCCCCCCCAACCAAATGAGTGTCGGCAACCCCCTGCTCGCAGTAAACGGTATCTTAAACCAAGCCCCCGATAGTGAGATTCCCACTTCTGTTTCCCCTTGCCCCACCACTTCAGTTATTGACTTTCCGTCGGAACATTTGGTCCCTGGTTCTGCATTGAAATACTATCACCTACGCTCGCAGTTTTTCGTCTTCACCTTCTCCCGCTTTTTGGGGTTTTATATTTTCCGCCTTTCGGGTAATTTAGTAAAAAAAGTTCCGTTGTCGACATTCCTCCACTCCCCACCAATTTCTGCTTACTCCCTAGAGTGGGTGGACTGTGTGAAAACTTGGTCAAAGTCTTGTCCCTCCCGGGCAACCATACTCAAGGGATTTTTCTTGATGACCTTTTTTCCCTGACGCTCCCTTCGTTCTGCAGGTGCTCGATTGGTTTCTGGCGCTTTTCCTTTCGTTTACGATGAAATTCTGAGACGGTAACGTTTTTTATAGTCTTTACTCAGCTTTCTTCTTTTGAAGGGATGATTAAGTTTGATCAGATTTTCCTGGACATCTTTTTTTTCCTTTGAATCTTTACCTTTACTTTTTAAGTAGTATGCTTAGGTTATCTCTTTCCCTACAATGAGATGAATTCTCCCCCAACTCCCCCCCTTTCCAATCTCTTTGTTTTGAGCTTTTTGCGTCTTTTTTCCCTTTCGGGATCCTGAGAGGAAGCCGCGGTTTGATCTTCTTCTCTACGCTGGATTTTTCCAGAAGTAGTTTTTTGTTAGATGCTCCCTTATATTTTCTATTTTTTCCTAATTCTGAGGCAAGCATATCATCGTTTGGACGCTTTTTTTTGCCATCCGCTCTGGCGCCTTTTGTGCGATATTTCTTTTTACTCTGATCGCAGTTGGAGCGGGTCTTTTTTGGTTCTTCACCTTGGGTCTTTCTATCTTTCCATTGTAACCGGTCTGATAAGTTCCCTACTTGTGGCTTTCCAGGCAGCTGGTCCGATTGGTTTTGGGGTTTCTAAGTCCACGGGGTAATTTTTGCTAGCGTCTGAGGATGTCCTTTTTTCTTTTTTTTCGACGACAACACACGTTGCGAGAGATCTCAGAATTTTCCATGGCGCCCTCTCTTGTTAACTGAGGATCTAGCATCTTCTTTTACGGATCTCCCGTATTGCGTATGGGTTTCTTCTCTTTTCTCTTTTTTAGCGCGCCCGATTGCTGTTTGCAGCAGCCTTTTCCTTGTTTTTTTTGCAAGAGTCGGATGCCCTGGTTTGGTCCAATGTCTGGTTGCTTCTATCATGCAAGATGTTTTTGTTAGTTATTCTTTAACGCGAGTGCAGAGTTTCTCTCAGCGCCTGCCCACTTAGTACGTGATCTTTCCTTCTGCCTCAATTCTCTGAGCAAAGAAAGCAGTGATTCGTTCAGACTGTTTTTTCTTGGGACGATCCCCTTTCCCATTCATGATTGTGCGCTGTTGTGGTTCCTATGATTCCGTCTGGGAGATCGTTTGTGGGGCATCTTTGTTCTTTTGCCCTTCATTGACTTTGCAGGCGAACGTTTTTCTTTGAGCGTATTCGCCGACTTCCGCCCCCTTTCCACAGTTGTCGCTTCCCTCCCCTATGTTCAAGTGGTTTCTTATTTTTCAGAGCTGGTCTTTCTTTCCGTCTGATAGGGAGATTTTCCAGGCTATTATTCTTTTTTAGAATTTCAGGCCGTCCCTTTGCATAACTTTGATCCTACTGAACTGATGATTCTTTCCCCCCCAGTGAGCAGCCATATTCTGGTTAAGTCCAGCTTTTTCTAAAGTTAGAAGTCGGACCTCCTATTCCGCTTAGACCGGTCTTTTCCTTCTATGACCCTTGATAACCCCCGCCTCTCCTCCCCAGGCTAGGGACCCCTTTTTTTCGACAGTTCCGTCTTCTCCACCCACCGCCACTGTATGGTTTCCTCCTCCTCGATCTTGCCTCCAATATACCCCTCCCCCACCTCCTCGGACCCACACACGTCTGTTGAACTGAGGTTTTTTCCCCCTCCCGGTATTGAAGGACAAGGACCAGTTAAGTTTCCCCGTTGTCAGAGTTTCTTTACGCGTCGGATTTTAGAGCAGATGACCAGCGCCGGTCACGCCCCAGCTTTCTTTCCTGGTGCCTATGCTTATCCATTTTTCACAACTTTCCGCTGCTTTGGTTCGTAAATTATATCGCCGACCCTTCAATTGTGATAGTAGTGTGCATCATCTATACAGAGTTTCTTCGTTTTTCCCGTCAATACTTTTTCCCAATTCCCATTGGAACTAGTACGTATGTTTTCATCAGTAGTTTTCCTTAAACCCTATACGGGTTGACCCTTTCCCATTTCCCACTTTTGTGGATTCTCAAAACGTCCATGAGAAGAGCAGGCTTTCCAGCCAGGAGGGCCAGAACCCCCTTTTCTTCCAACAGGGGAATAATTCACTTCAGTCTGTTCATCTCCGGCGCTTTTTGGTTGACGCGTCGTGACCGCGGACACTTTCTTCCCCTGGCCGATCCACTTTGCTTTCCCACCATGTTAGCTTTGAAAGCAAAAGAGCCTCCCGTTTCTCCTCTTTTTTTACTGCGGTTATCGGAGCGCGGGTGAGGCAAGCTAGGCCACTAACCTTCCGCAATCCGATTCCGCGATGTTTGTTCTATTATTTTTTTCCAGAAGCGAAAACGTGGTCCTTTGGTTAGACACCTAGACTCTCCCAATGTGTTGTAGCGCCTAGTTTTTTAGGTGTATCTAACGACCTCTTCTGTACACTTGCTTTCATCGTAGTGTGTGCTTTTTTCCCCCTAGCTTTTTTGTTCTGAAAATAAGGCTTTTATCCGTTTTCTACTTACCCAACGTGTCCGATGTTCCTTGGGTTGTTTGAGATGAGAGGATTCGTCTCCTTTGCGTTCCCATAACAGCGTTAGCTGATATGGTCTTCTGAGCAGATTTGACGACATTTAGATGTGACCCTTACAACTTCCTTTCTAAATTATGATCTAATTCGCTGCCCTCCCTCCCCCTCCCCCGTCCTTCCCAAAACTGAACGAGGATCTTAGCCAGCTATTTTTTCCTTTTTAATTCACTCCCGATCAAACCCTTTCTCCAGAGATTGTTGAGCGGTCTGCCGTCATTTCTCCTATGACTGGAGTCTGCACGGCGCCAGACGAATTCCCCAGATTATGCCGGAGTTCCCCCTCCTTTTTTCCCGAAGAGTTGCTTTTTGGGGATTTCACCTTCTGGGTGTCTTTTTTCTCAATGTCCTGTTTTGAGGACCCATTAAACTTTCCGTGGTGGTTGGGGGTGGGGTGTGGCTCTCCTTCTCATACGTTGAGTCGAGATACCGCCGCCAGGGAACCCTTCTTTAGTGGAGGGGTTTATTGGACGCTCTGGAACCCTTCCGCCCCTTCCGCCACAACAGGCCTGCGCAATCTGGACCCCATCCCTCATATTCTTATTGTAGATGTTCCCATCTGGTCTTTTCCACTGAAAGTTAAGATGTAAAAGCCCCTTTAATGTACGTTTTTCCCTTCGGCCTCTCGTCGACTCTTCGTTAGTTGGGGTGTTACTTGTACATACAATCAGGTTCTGGACTACCCTCATTAAGAATCTGCTTTCTCGGTTTTTTCTTCTTTGTCCGAATCTCATTTTGTGTTCTGCACGAAGTTGTAAGTCCAAGAGTTCCCTTTCTTTCCACTCTCACTCGGGAAATCCATTGACAAGCGAAAGGACTTCCATTTTCTCTTTACTCGACCTTGGCCCCCCCGTCGTCTCTCATGCGAATCGAACCGTGACTCTTCCCTTCTCCCAATTATTGCTCGCCGTTTCGTTTTTTTTCTTTCTTGCGTGCTCCGGTTTCCAAAAAAGACATGTTCTAAGCCTGTTTCTATAGTTCGGTTTTTCCTACCAACCAAAAATCTCGATACCACCCCCCCTGGTTCG
>Ga0179593_1636933_pt1 | contig 10538 bp, 13 predicted proteins | sample CZODoug2_1_08_16_FD_185931 | JGI IMG/M metagenome (GOLD analysis project Ga0179593, IMG submission 185931) | Vadose zone soil fungal communities from Angelo Coast Range Reserve, California, USA - CZODoug2_1_08_16fungal (PacBio error correction) | ecosystem: Environmental > Terrestrial > Soil >... | reverse complement strand
GACTTCTGAAGTTTTCTAAATTTTTGCGCTTCCACAAAGTGGAAATTCCCCCCTCCGCGTGCACTTCCTGCCCCTGTTGGAGTTGAGTCCTTCTTCTGTTCCCACCCCACAACATCGCCCACTCGTGCATGGACTTACCTTTTCTTTTGCAAAGGTGGCCAAAACCCCCCCTTTCTTTTTTTCCCCCACCAATGCCCCTTTTCTTTTTTCCGGGGCGTACGACGAAAGGTGTTCTTTTTTGCGGTGGACGCTCACGGCATTACATTCCCTTCTCCGTTTGGTTCGAAGGAAAAAAAAAAACAACACGTGGGGGCGCTGGAGAATCCTTTCTGCCAAGCGTTCTCCCTTTTCTAAACAAATCAGTCGTTAAAACGCATTACTGCGAGGGCCCCCCTACATTCTTTCCCCCTGTGGCAACTTGGTCCCTCTTTTTTTGCCACCGGCCGGAGGGGACTTTCAAGGTTTTTTCTTTTTTATGGGAATCAGGGTGTTCCCCTTTTCCCAGGAGACATTTTTCCTTCCCCCCCTTCTTAATTTAGTGTATCGTTGCGGGGGCACCCTTGGGACCACCCCCCCCTAATGAGGCGTGCACTGGGACAAATGTTGTCCTTTGGCAGGGCGGGGCGTCTTTTTTGAGATCGTTCCTTCCCCTTCTTTGTTTTTTTGACCATACAGCGAAAAATTCCACCAGCATGATTGTTTGGATTTTTTTTTTTTCTTCGGTAAGGACTTCCCCTCTTTTTCCGTGCTGCGTTGGGACCACCCGTTCCCCTTGGGGCCCCTGAACTCACCCCTTTGGCGCTTGGTTGTTTTTCCCTAAGTTCGCAGCAGGGTCCCCTGCAAGCGAGACTATCTTCTTCCTTAAACTTGTTTTCGCGTGTGACCTTCGCGTCAGGTTCTGTTTGACCAAGAATTGTTCCCCTCCCTTTCCCCCTGGGTGTGGGGACCGCCCCTTTTTTTTCGTTATTTTCGGTTTGGGAATTGCAGACCGTCCCTCTTTCGACCCATTTTTGTGGGCTTTTTCCGTAATCAGTTTTCCGCCCGTTTTCTGGTTTTTTTTCCCGGCAGGCCGTTGACATTTGTGAGGTTTTTTTCAATCAATCCCCTTTAAGCTTGCGGGCTTTTTTCTTTCCCCCTTCTCCACATCCGCCAAAAAAGTTTCGGGTGGAAAAAGGCCTCCCTTTGGGGCACCTTTCCAATTTGCTTGAAAAAAACACCCCCCCTTTACGGTCCCCTGACGCTTCAAAGTTGATCATCTGCCCCCATAGCGCCGTTCCGGCCCTTGCAAGTGTCCCCCCCCCCCCCCTTTTTTGCTCCCAAGTCGGCTATCCCTCTTTGCCACAAGGCCCTTTACCGGTCACCTTTTGCATGGCTACCGGCTTTTTTCTCTTTGGCATTGTATGGTTCCAACAAACACCCCTGCCGGGAATCGTTTTTTCCCTTTTTCCAAAGGATGGACGTTTTCCCCTTCCCTGATCTAGCCTGTGTCAGTTCTTTCTGTGTGACCCCGCGTGATGCCTTCCCCAACAAGGTATTTAAAGCCGTCACCCCGGATCCACTCCCCCCTTTTTTTTTTTTTTCATCGACTTCTTTGCCTCACCTCTGCCGGCGAGATGTGTACGGCACGGACCTTTTTTTTTCTGGATGGAATTTTTTCTTTTTTTTTCAACTGCGGGGCGCAACCTCCTCCTTTCCCCACGACTCGGCCAAGGGCTGCGCAGCCACCACACTTTTTTTTTTTCGAGAATTTTTTTCCTTTTTTTTCGGGGCGATGTTTCTTTTTCCCCACCGCGGACAGACTTTGCTAAAGGCTTTTTTTTAGGGTTTTTCCTTTGCAATGGTTAATCTTCTTTGATACATTGCCAAGAACCCTTTTTTTTTTTTTTTTGCGAGGGAATTTTTCTTTTTTCAAACCCCTTCCCCTTGGTTGTGTCACGGCAAGCGACCGGTTTTCAAAACCGCGTCCCTCGAACTATAGAAACCTTTTCATGCTGCTTGGACTTACTCCCCCCCCCCTCCCCCTCTTGGCGGGATGCACGATGAAGGACCCTCTTTTGAGCTGCGGAAACCTTTTTTTTGCTCTCCGGAGTCCCCCCCCCTCCTTTCTAGTAGAGCGTTCGTTGTGTGAGGGGTAGATTTTTTCCAAGCGGGGGTCGTCCCCCCCCCCTCCCGGGTTCGGCAGACGGTCCCGAATCTCCTTTCTTCGGGAAGTGTAATGGGGGGGTTTTTCTCTAGGACATCACCGTCCCCCCCCCCCCTTTTTAGTTTTTGTGGGAGGGTGGTCCTTCCTTTCAAATGTGCTAGGACCAATGTTTTTCCAGGCCCTTCCGATCAAAATCTCCCCTTTTGTCAAATAGTCCTTGGGAGAGGGGTCACCTTCCCCCCCTTTTTTTTCAACCTTATCTTTCTCCTGGGCGGGTCCCCCTTCAAAACTTTCAAGGGGTTCCCGATAGCGGCGTAGAGGCCCCTCAAAAAGTAGAACGTTTTCCCCCCCCTTTTTATGACGATATGCAAGCAAACCCCCATTTTTCATTTTTTCTTATTTATTGTTATTCCACTTTAAAGTGTTGGGGTGCCCCCCCCCTTTTCCGACATTGGGTTAGGGTTTATCGCTATCCCCTTTTTCTCCAAAAACAAGCGAATGGAATAGAGCGTCGGGGAACACTTTTTTTTGGTTCATGAGTCCCCCGTGCCCGCCCCCCCCCCCTCTTTTCCTTTGCCTCTATTTGTCAACAGAAAAATTCGTTGGGGGGCCCGCGAACTCTCTTTTTCAGTGGGAAGGCGCGCTTTCAGGAGAGGATGTTGTGGGGGCCCCTTTTTTCCCCCCCCACAAACAAAAAACCTGAGGGTCGGCCTCTCCCACATGGAAAAAAACCCCTTTCCACGGGTGGATTGTAAATTCGAGTCTTTTAGGAAACCCGTGGAGGAAGCAACTCTAGATCCCTTTTTTTTGGATGGAGCTTTCCTGGCCAAAGTTGTGTTGTCGGAGTTCGTGGAAGCCCCCCGCTCTTGCGTTCCAAGGCCACACCTCCTTTCCACCGCCCCCCACCTCCGGGGGGACGTCCGCAAAATCTTTTTCTTCAGCGCCATTTCTTTTGAGTCAGTTTTCTAACAGTCCAAAGGCAAGCGAAGATTGAATTTTAGGAAAGGTTTTTTTTGGCAACCGGGTGGGGCAGTTGCCCAGGGGGAAAAGGCCCCTTTTTGAAACCAGCCCTCCACCGGTCCTAGGAGGAAAGGGTTCCCATGGAAGCCCCTCTGCCAGTTTTTTCCCCGCCCCGGACCCGACCCTTCAGGAAGCGTGATTTTTCTTTTTTTGTTTGTCCCAGAGAACACTTTGGGAAAAAATTTCCCCCAAGCGACCCCCCCCCGCCTCCAACTCTTCTTTTTTCCACTTGGGCCGGACACCTAGTTTAAAGACCCCCCCCTTTTCCCGCCGCAGTTTGCCAGGTTTTTTTTTTTTTACCCGGGACGGTCCTTATTTTTATTTTCACCCCGAGAGCCGGTTTTTTTTTCAGACGTGAGAGGGTTCTTCCTTGGACATGGGTGGCTTTCCTTTTTGGTGCGGACGTTTCCCTTGTTGGTGCCCGGGTTTAAGCCACGTGGGGTCGCCCACCTCTGATCGGGCGTCTTTTTCAGGGCTGAATGAAATCCCTGTATGCGTTCCTTTTTTTTGGGCCGGCTTAAGCCGTTTTCCTTTTTCTCCCCCCCCAAACAACGCGGACATTTGTGACGGTTGTTGTAGAAGCCCCCCCCCTTCCCAGAGTTGATTAACCTCCTTTTCTCTTGTGCTCCAATGGCACTCACTTCGGGACCATCCCGCCTATGTGGTTTTTTGTGGCAAATTGATCCCGGGGGACCTTCAAATCAAAAATTTTCTTCTTCAAAATTGAAAAGGGTTCTTTCTTCCCGTTTCGGATTGAGGCCTGGACGTTTTTAGGCACCATTTCCACGCAAGGGTTTTTGATAGATGGGGCACCCGACTTCACTAGTACCGGCCCCCCTCCCCCCTTTTTGTGTCCCCCCCCCGGCGCCTACACCCTGTGCGGCAAACACTTCCGTGTCGGCAAATTTTTTTTTTTTTTTTTCCCCTGGGCGAAAAAACTCCTGCTACCCTTTTTCCCTTCCCCACTTCGTCCGCGAAAAACGAAATTTTACGGCGCTTTCCGGTCCGTCTCTTTTTTTCCCCCCCAACCAAAAACAAAAGTTTTTCTTCTCACAAAAAAACCCGTGACCCCTGACCCCTTCGGTTTTTTTCCTCTCCAAAACCCCCCTCTTCGCCGGATTTCCCGGTTGCTCGCGTTTGCCTGTTCCCTTGCCCCTGCGGTCTTTTTTTTTCACTGGGCGGCAAAAACCCCCCCCCCCTTTTTCCCCCCCACACAACTTGGTGAGTCTTCTCCCTTTTGCAGGGGGGGGTCCCCCCTTTTTTCACCTCTCCCCCCTTCACTTTTTTCTCGTCGCCTCGAAGACCACCCAACCAGCCTTTTTTTGCGGTCCGACCCTTCCCTGTCTCTCGCGTTCCCCCCCATTTTTTCTGCTTCGGAATCTAAATAAGCTGCGCGCAAGGACCGTTTTTTCTTTTGGCAACCAGGAACATTTTTGGCGATTTTTTCCAGGCACGAGGTTTTTCCATAAAATTTCCAAGGACCAAGTAGAAAAAACCCGGCAGATCTCCCCTTTTTTTTTCTCAATTTGTGGGGCCTTTTTTCCCCCCCTTTTCCCCCCCTCCCTACAAACCGGAGTCGCACCATGGCTGCCCGGGCAATTTTTTTTTTCCCAGTTCGGACGGATGGCAGTCCCTTTCTACGAGTTGGCGATAGACGCTTCTTCTTTGTCCTCGGGGGGCGATGGGCCCCCCCCCCCCGTTGTTCTCGACCACCTCTTTTTTCCTGGATGGGCCGTTTTCCTCGCCGTTTTCCAACCCCTCCCTTTTTTGTGTAAACACCTTCTGGGTTAACGGCAGCCCAATGGTGTCATCGGCAGTTTTCTTTCCTGTTTAGGGTCAGAGATCCTTCCCTTTTTCAGGTGGGAGCTGGTAAACTCTTGGAGGTGGTTTTTTTTCTTCAGTTCGGAGCGTGGACAAAAAAGGAAACCCCAGTGAATCAACTTTTCGTAGTTTCTAATAGACATTTCATTCGCCAATTTTTGCAACTTACACAACGAAAACCCCCCTTCTCTTTTTCCTCCTCCCCCCCCCCTTTTGAAGAGATTATGGAAGGTGTAGTTTCAGTTGTCAGTGGGCTTCTTTCTTATTGCGGATTAGACGCCCCCCTTTTCCCCCCAACTGGTTTTCTCTTTGTCCGGGCTTGATTCCTGAACACTTTTAAAACGGGTTGGTACGCTAGCACGGGACCTTTCACCACCCAACCCTGCATTTCCCCCTCTGGGTGGGGAATTCCCACCTCGGAAAGGAAAACTCCCCCCCCCCGGATTGCCACCTTTCTTTCCTCTTGCGTACGCCCTCCTTTGTCCGCTGGCGGTGGCTTCCTCAACGGGCGGGCCCCACTTCTCCCTTCCCTTTGGTTCCGAGGAAAAAACCTTTTGTGTGCGCATTCCTTGAGGGGACGAGCCCCCCCCTCTTGGGTTTCTATTTTCCCCCCTTCTAGTGATACACGCATTCCCTGAATTGGGGGGGGGGGACTTTTTCCAACTGGCCAATGTTTTCCTTTTGGCAGCCGGCGATGGGCGGGTCCTTTTCGCGGGCCTTCTGGAGCATTTGCCTTTGGCGGCTGCTTTTTGAAGCTTCGACCTTCTCTTTTTTTTCGGGCCCGGGGAATTTTCCCCCCCCCCCCTTTTTCCGCCCTACGAAAGAGGATGGCTGGGCAACCCCTTTCTGCCACGTCATTTGTCCTTTTTTTTCTGGAGATCGACGCTTTCTTTTTTTCCTTAAAAAGCGTGGTAACCCCCTAATTGAGGGTCGCCTGAGAGGGTGATTATTACGGGTCTTTCCTTCGGATCGTTGGACTTACCTTCTGCGTTGACATTTTCCAACCCCTGAAGACCTCCAACTCACCCCGGGCGACTTGGTGTTTTTTTTCCAGTCTCGCATTTCGCCGGGGTCCGCAGCAATATCATCCCCCGGCGATTTCCTTTCCTCGTCGTTCAGGTCTCCGAGTTTTGAAACAGAAAACCAGTTTTCCGCGAACTTTTTTTTTTTTTCGGCCGCGCGCCCCTTTCTTATTTTGCGTTTCACGGGCTCCGGTCTTGCGGCACGGATTTTTTCCCCTCTTTTCGCCATTTTTTTTCATTTTGACGCTGTAATCAGTTTTCCCCTTTTTTTTTTGTGCTGGCTCATGTTAGCGGCGGGCCCCTGGCGAGGGCAAATTTCCTTTCCCCCCTTCTTTTTTTTTGGGCCCCGTCCAAGACTTTTCTTTTTTCTTTACAATTCACCTTCTCAAAGCCAGTCCAACACGTTGGCGAAAAAAAAATTGCGGGCAAGTACGGGAATTTGCTTTCCCACCCCTTCCCCTGGTCCCTTGCCACCTTCTGTGACCCGACATAGCGTCGTCCCTTTTTTTGAAAAAGTGGCATTTCTTTTTTTCTTATCAAAACTTTCGACAGTCAAGTTGCTCCCCCCCTTCACACATTTCAGGGTTGTGTAGAATTTACCCCGGGGATTCGGCTTTTTTTTGTGGTCCCCCCCCATGGTTTACCTTTTTGCCTGTCTCCTGAGGGGTGTTTGAGGGAAGCGATCTAGTTTCCCCTTTTTATGGCGGAGGGGAATTTCTTTTTTTACCGAGTTCTTTCAGAGTTTTTTCCACCTTTTCCAACCCCGGATAAGGCCCCCCACCCAAGCGTACATTAATTTCCCCCCGGCACCTTTCTTTTTTTCGGCCGGGCACGATAGTTTTCTCCCTTCCCCCCCCCGGCCCCAGGGTAAGGGGTCCAGTTTGCACCCAGGCGCCCGGCCGGGAGCACCCCCCCCTTCCCTTTGGCGTGAAACGAACGTTCCCCTTTTTTGTTCTTGACGACACACATCGGAGTTGGGGTTCCTCTTCGCGGTGAGTTTTTCCTCTTTCTTCTTTGCCACCCCACCCCTTTGGGGGTGACAGCAATGATTCTGCTAAATTGTTTCTTCTAGCGTAGGAGGCTTCCTCACTGTTCAGCGGCGTCTTTTCCCCCCATTCTGGGTCAAAAAGCAAGGCTCATTCTGGGAATGATTGCTGTCTCCCCTGCAGTTTCCTCCCCTCTTTTCCCTGGAAGGTCCCCCCTTTTTTTCAGGGAAACAAAGAGAACTTGATAATAAATGCTTTTTTTTTCTTCCTCACAAGTTATGGAAATTTCTCTTGACTTGCGGATTTTGAATCTACTTTTTTTTCATGAATGGATGAGGACGTAGGAGTGAATCTCTTCTCTTTGAGTCTTTTCGCATGGCCTGCTTTGACTGGTTCCCCCACTTTTCCCCACCACGGTTTTTCCTTTCGGGCAGGCTCCGAGATCGGGCCTCTTTTTTTTGCCGAGGGGGTTTTTTTTTTTTTTCCATCAACCGTTTTTTCCCTTTCAGGTTGGGCATGTTTAGGCCGAACATTCCCCCCTGTGTCACCGTGTCCCCCCGCCGAGCGGGCCCCCTTTTTTTTCTTGGTATCCAAGCGAAGAGTCACTTTTGCAACACCCCCCCCGATGGGCAGGTTCTCCTTTTCTCCAGTTCGTGAGCCCCCCTTTCCTTTTCTTTTTCTTTTTCCTGGGGCGGGGCTAACGTCACTTTCAAAGTTTTTTTTTCCCCCCCCTGTAGGCCCCACTTCTCCCCCCGTTTTCTACCAAACCCCTTTTTCGATTTTTTTCTGCAAAGTTAACCCCATGCCTTTTTTTCATTACCTCAGTACGAGTTTGTTTTCTCGGAATGGAGGGCTTGTTTTGAATTGGCCTTTCGTCATAATCCATGTTAGTTTTTTTTTCTTTCCTCCAAGCGACTGGTGACCCTTCCTTTTTTTTTTTTCCCCCGCGATTAAGTCCTGAAGTTTTCAAGAAAGTCGGGATATTAATAGTTTTCCTTTCCCAATTCCCCCTTTTGCGTGCCAAGAGCCCGGTTCCCCCCGAATGGCCGGCGGGGTTCGACTGTTCGTGGCTCAACTGGGCAAGCTCTTTTTTTTTAAGGTTGTTCCCCCCCCAGGGGAACAATTTAGTTTTTAGTTTCCCCCCCCCCCCCTTGACACCCCCTCCCCTTCCCAAACAGGTGATTTCCCATCCTCCGAAGGAACCCTTCATTTTCCTCCGACCCTCACACTCGGGAAACCGGGTTCTCTTGCAGACAGGGAAACCCCCTTTTTGTTGTGGCCTGCGTGAAGAAAATGCGAACCGGCCACCTCCCCTCGGACATAAGTCCCACTTCTTTCCTCGGAGAGGCAACGGACGGATTTGGGGCCGGGCATTTTTTTGATTTTTTTTTTCCCTTGCAAATCTGCTGCAAGCGGGGTTGGCAGGAACGTTCCCCTTTTCAGCGAGGTCTCTTGAGCTCTCTTTTCCAGAGGGGTTGCTTTGTTTGGGCCGTCCGGTTTTCCCCTGAAAGGGCAAACCCCTTTGACCAGCATAATTAAAGCCTTCCTGATTTCCGGGGTTTTGAGCCAACAAACCTCCCTCTCCCTCGGGGCGGCCCCTTCCCCCTGAACGATTGGAGATTAGGCCAAAAGGGCGGGTCTTTTTCTTGCTTGCCCGGCCCTTTTGGGGGGGAACAGACCCCGGTTCCCTGTGCCGGTGGGAGAAAAGGGCGGACGCAATCAAACGGAAGAGTTTTTTTTCTCCCCCAAATGCTGGGGAAGACCCTCTCCCCCCCCTTCGAGGTGCGCCCCTCTTTTTCCGTGGGCTGAGCACGATTAAAACTGGTGCGGTTCCGGGTTTCCTCCAGGCCGCCGGCCCTTTTCTGGGGGGGGGCTCCTTTTCTCTTTTTTTTTTACCTGGTTGGGAGGGAATAACGGTGGTTTGCCCGTTTGGAACCCTTTGGGCCCGGGTAGCCCTTTCTCCCGCCCCATTTTTCCCCCCCCCAGGCTTAGATCGAGTTTCCAACCTCCGTTTCTCATGAGCGATGCGTCCCTTTTTTTTTGAAAAACCCCCTAATTGCCGCGCCGGCTAACAGGGCCGAGGATTTTGTATTTGCTACACAATTTTTTTTTTTTTTTTTCCCCGGTGTAGAAAAAAGCCATTTTCCCCCTGAGTTTTGATAATTCTTCCTTTCCTTCCTTTTCACTCAATTCGGACCCCCCCGGCTGCGGAAAACCGTCTGGGTCAAGTCCCTTTCCCTTTTGATCCCTTGGAAACTCCCCCCCCTCCTTGCCCCATCCCGTAATGGCCCCAAAAAATGGACCTTTTTTGACAGTTTCGGATTTTCTCCTTTCCACATCCGGCTTTCTTCTTGTGGGTTGGGCTCGATGAGCCCCTTGACTTCACTAGGTTTTTTTTTTTTTTTTCCCAGGGGGTTCCCTTTCTCACGGGGAGTGGCCCCCCCCCCCCCCTTTGTTTTGCTACGAGAAAACCTTGTTACGACAACCTTTTGGTGTGTCCAACCCCCATGTAGAAATTACTCTCCCCCTGCGGTGCACGACCCAACGAACTTCCCCGGGGTTCTTTTTTAGTCCGTACTGTCCCCCTTTCAAAAAACAATTTGTTACAGACCCCTTTTTCTGGGGACGATCTTCAGGATAACGTTAAGAGTTGTTCCCTCGGCTGCTTTCTTTAGGGGACAGAAAATTTTTTTACAGGACCACCCTAGGCGGACCCCCACCCCCCAAGCTGCGTTTTTTCCCCGTTTTTTTTTTTTTCCTTTCTCCCAACCCGATTTCTTTTTTTGTCCCCGCAGCACTCCTTCAAGATCTGTTTTTTTTTTTTTCTAAACACCCGCAGGCCCCCTTTTGGCCCTCAGCCTTTTTTCCCTTTTCTTCCCACCAAAAAACACTTTTGCTCGATTCATCGGCCTTTTTTTGACGTTGGTGCTTCACAACTTCCATTTTTTTTTCTCATCTTCCTTCGGCAGAGTGTTGTTTTTCCTTCCTTCCTCGAAATAGCGAAGTAGAAATCCCTTTTTTCAATTCACCCTCCCCCCCCTTTCAAGTGCAGCCATTTCCCTTTCTTTCTCCCTTTTACCAAAAAAAACGAAGGCGGTTTCTGTCGTGCCCGGCATTGCGCCGCCTTTTCCGGATGGGCAGTATCACAGTCCCCCTTTTTTTTTTTCACTGAGTTTGCGGAGCTCCCCTCTTTGGCTAGTTAATTTTTTGGGTTGCGATTTTGCGCCCACCAACGTTTGGTCGACGCGGATTTCCCTTTTTTTTTGGCCGTTGGTATTAGGGCTCTTTTCACTCCCTCTGGACCCAACCCTTCAGGGAGATTCCTCTGCCTCACAAAGCGCAAAACTTTTTTTTTGGGGTTTTGGATTGAGTTCTCTTTTTTTTCCAGGCGGAAGTACTTCCTTTTTTTTTTTACGGTGTCTGGGCAGAGAGTCAACGCCCAAAAACCCTAAGGGAAGCAAGATTTTCCACACCAGGAACCGTGTTTTTTTTTCCTGGTGCGGTCGATAAGAAGCCACCCCCACGCAAAAACTTCCCCCCCCTCTC
>Ga0179593_1635546_pt1 | contig 10538 bp, 9 predicted proteins | sample CZODoug2_1_08_16_FD_185931 | JGI IMG/M metagenome (GOLD analysis project Ga0179593, IMG submission 185931) | Vadose zone soil fungal communities from Angelo Coast Range Reserve, California, USA - CZODoug2_1_08_16fungal (PacBio error correction) | ecosystem: Environmental > Terrestrial > Soil >... | reverse complement strand
CCCCTTCCTCCACGCAATGGTCACAGGTCTCTTTTTTGTCGCTGGTTAAATTTGCTCTTAGCAACTTCTCTTATGTTTTTGCCATTCTTCCAGGTTCCCCAATGCCCCCCTGTAGGTCCAATTTTTTAGATCTATCAGCCCCCAATTTTTGCCGCATCCCCTGTTACCGTTTTCCTTTTATTGGCACTTTGTCTCTTGCCCATTGGCTCAAATCGTGTTCTCCATCACAAGAGCCCCTCCGACCCCCCTTTAGGCGTTTTCCCTGTCAAGGGAAGGGTTTACAGTGAGGGGTGACATGCTCCCCCCACACCCTTCCAGTTGATCCTGACCCAGTCTTGCCCCACAGGGAGTTTTTCAGGTGGACATCCTGTTTTTTTGTCCCCGAATTGCATAGTGGTTCGTTAAAAAGATGAGGATCCCACTTGTCCACGCTTTATATCGCCCTTAGTTGCCCTAACCTGTGCTCTTGCGCCTCCCTTCTTTCCGACATTTCGGAGCGCCGTTTTGCTACCGAATCGTTCTGCAACTCGCCTCCGGACTTTGCGGAGACCGAACATGTCGATCGCGATGGCAATGGCCCCCCCCTCAATGGAATTGTAGCATTATGGTGTTCCTTTTTGGAGTCGCCAACTGCGATTCTTCCGGCACTATTTCTAACTCTTTCTCCAGTAATTTGGTGCCCGTCCCCTGCCCAAAAGGCGAAATGGCTTCACCCCGGATTTTCGTAGCGTCTTTTGAGTTTGGCGCCTGTCATGTGTCTTTTCTCTCGGGCCCCCATCTCTTGCCCTTGTTTACAGGATTCGCCCTGCTTTTCCCCTTCCATTTTAGATTTCTGCAGACTTGTTTTGAGAAGCAGCGAGACCTCGGATGTGATTTCTTCGGTGTCCCTCCGCGGCGAGTTGTCTTGACTTTGAAGACATATCATCAACGCAGGTGGCGCAGTTTATCGGCATCGCGGTTCTTTGGTTTCGTTAGCTCCCCTCCCCCCCAGGCGACCCCCCGAGTACGCCTCTGCCACTATCCGGGTTTTTGAGCGCATTTGTTGTGTATCTGAAACCTCTTCCTATCCCGAGATAGGATACCGGCCCGGTTCGACCCAACCCCTAAGTCCCTTCCTCCGCTATAGTCAGTGGCAACCAATAAAGTTGTCGATCTCTCTCTTCAATTGTTGTTGTTTTGCATGGATATGCCCCCATGGGCATTCTTGGTTTTTTTTCCTTTGTTCGTCCCCCCCCCATGACAGCTAGATTCCTGGCCCTATACGGGTTGTCGTTAACAAATGATCTCCCCCCTCGTTCGGGTATAAGGTTGTTCATTTGGGCAAAAGACCCCTGCCTCTTGCTAGACCCCCCTTCAAGTTTCGCCTGGGATGGCTGATTATTCTCGTCCAAATCCGGCCTACGCTTCCTCCCCCGCCCCTTCAATCACGGTTTTCGCTTGTTGCTTTTTTTTTTTTTTTTTCCTAAAGGATTTCCCCCTTTTTTGACGAGCGCGATCAGCTCCAACCGCCCTGTTCCACTATTGCAAGCGGGTAGTTAAGCAAAGCTGGTATTTTCCCCTTTCGCCCACCCTATTGTACCCTGCCTTTTTTCTGGCCCATCCTCTTTTTTCTTTTTGTCACCACAAAAGCTCAACGCGGTGTAACCATCCTGGCTCCCCCCCCTCTCTTAGCTCGGAATTTTTTTCGACTCCCCCCCATTCAAGCCCAATTGCTCTCATCCTTAGGGTCCGACTTCCCAGCTCCTCGATTTCGGGATAGCCCGGTCAACTTTTCCCATCATCACTGCTTCAGTAGCGGAGCTACGCCTTTTCCGTCCAGAATTGACTGGCATGCCAGGGTTCATGTCTTCTCGTAATGGGTCCCCTTTCTGACAGACTCGTTTACGGGCATGGGCGGAGGCCCCGGACCGTTTAGGCAACCTAACCCAGGACTTTTCCACATTTTCCCAAACCAAAAAACCCCTCCTTTTCCTCCCCCACCGAACTGTTCCGATCCCCCTCTGTCTTTTCGTCGCATTCGAACCGACCGCCCTTTTTGCACCTTTTCCCTTTGTTTCGCTGGGTGTCTCCCTTTCGCGTTAGCCCACTCTCTTTTTTCACATTGGCCCCCAAGGCCACCTTGCCTACGACGGTTTGAGCAGGAGTAGAGGCAATTCTTGATTTATCGAAACCCCTGCCCCTCTCCCCCCATTCCTGAATCCGCTGTTCTCCCTTTCGATGCCCCCCTCCATCTCGCCAGTCGCTAGGTTGTTGAGCCCAATTCATTCACCGTCGAAGGATGCCTGTGACTTGTGCTCGTTCTCTTTTCCTCTTTTTTTTGTTTGTCTCTCTCTTTTTTCAGCATACCGCCCCCCAATGTCCTTCTGTCCTTCGTTGTTGCTTGCTTACTCTCCCGCCAACTAGCGACGGGTGGGCCCCTCCTGTGCTTTGTTCTCCCCTTTCCGGCGAAGTTTTATTTTCACCAAAAACGGGGAGTCCGGGACGTACAAGGGGGCGATCCCCTTCCCGACCCAGTGCCCCGAGACTTAGGGCTCCGACCGCTCATGTTTTGATTTCGCTTCATGGATAACTTGGCGCCATCGTGGTATCAAACGAGAACTCACAATTATCAGAGGCGCACGTCCTTGTCCCCATTAAGTTTTTCCCCAGTGGACCGGTCGATTTCCACTCACTGAAAGAACGGGTCGACAGTGAGGGGGAAAACGGGCGTTGGTCCCTGTTGGACTTTCTTTTCCGTTTGACTCGTTCATCCGTCCGATGCGGATCTTGTCTCCCTGACGCCCTCTGATCTAGACCCTTTGCACCCCTTCGATTCGCGCAGCAAGTTTGGTCCCGTCCTTTTACCCCTTACCCGCATCTGATCGAAGTTTCTTCCCTCCTCCAGTTAACTTCTAACATCGGCTCCGTCCTTCCCCTTGTCCTTTGTTCCAAAGTAATGGTCAGGAGCATTGCGTGAATGGGGAGGTCGTTTTCTTTTATGCCCGATTTCGATATGGTTCGACCCTCCTGGAGTTGAGGGTGACCCGGTCACTTTCTTAACCCTCCGCCAGAACCCCTTTTTTCCAGGTTTTTCCCCCTTTTTCATCCTTTTTTAGGTCGTTGGCTTTTATCCTTTTGCTCATTCCGGGGTTGGGGGTTGTCATCCTTCTTTTAGGGCTGTCTAGCGGATCCTCTCTCCTTGAAAGCCTTCCTTTCCTTCTTCGTAAGCGAAAACCTTTTAGATGTTTAAGGACGGAGGTGTTCTTGTCCCTTGTTTTTTTCGCACGACATAAGCCCCCCCCACGCGTTTCATAAATTCTCTTCTTCTGACGTGCGTTAGCTCCAGACCATGCCCCACCCCTCGAGACCGGTTTTCGGCAGCAATTTGGTCGCCCAACATCTGATATTTATTTTCGATTGTCTTCTTGTGCGAAACCTTCTTGGGCCCTCCTCCTGCCTCAAGCAGGCGCCCACAATCACCTGTGTATTTTAATATCCCCGCTAGAATCCAGACACTGTATGTTTGCGCTGCTTACCTGGCCCTCCCGTTTGGGCAAGTTGGGTGCCCCACCTTCCCCCTCTCCGACTCGCGCCTATCAAGTTGGGTCTATCCCCCAAACGCTCCCAAACGATTCCTTTAGTTCATTTTTTTTACGTTGCAAACGGATTCCTCCGTCGATGGGGAGATCCACCGGTCGCGTGTTGCGGTTTTGTCTTTTTCTCAGAACATACATTGCTCAAAAAAGACCGCCCAACCCCCCTGTTGTTCCCCCGAGTCCTGTTGATATTGCATTGTCAACGATTCCCGTCGGTACGCGTTCTCGGCTCTATCTGCACATGGCAGATCGACGGCCTTTACACTCCCTGATAGGAAGCCCTATCCTTTTCCTTTCCCTCTTCTGAGCCCTTTCTTTGCATTTTTTATACGTTCCGGCTTTTACCCACAAGTACTTGTAGTCTTTGACCCTCTTTCCATCCCTTCCTTTTCGCAATCGAATGAGCTCGGACGTTCGACGCACCCCCTTCACAAATTCCCCTTTCTCCTTTCCCATTACATCCCCCTGACCCAGCGCTCCGCTTAGTTCGTGGCTCCGGCCCCTTTTTGCAGATTTACATCAGCAGATGCTCCCTTCTCGTGATTCAAGCCATTTCCGGCAGTTCTCTGCCTCTTCCTGGTTATTGCTACTTCGAGCTACTGGTACGTCTCCAGGATCCGCTCTGGGCTATGTTTAGTGACCTCTTTCTGGCAAGGATTGTTACCTTGCCCACACCTAATTGGCTCCACAGTTTAACTTTCCCTTTCCAGTCTTTTTTTCATCGCGCCGCAACTTTTACCCCGTCATTTCCCTTTGGCGGTGCGCCGTTGCTTCTCTTTCAGAAAAAGATCTTGCCACTTGGGCCCAGGACGTGACCCTTCCGACAATCCCCTTCCGCCTTCGCCCTTAACTCGATAGCTCGCCCCCCTTTAATCTCCCTTGTCCCACTTTCATTTTTCTCCCTGTCGCATTGAGACTTTTTCAGTGCCACATTTACACCAAAACTTCGCTAGTTGCGGGGTGTTTACAACCCCATTGCCCCGTCCTTCTGGAAGAATAGCCCGTGCCATGCGGCTGCCTCCATTCTCTATTTCCCCCTCCTACGTTTTATTTTTTCTAGTTCGATTCAGCCTTCGGCCCCTTTTCAATCTCATGTCGAAGGGGGAATTCTTTTTCTAATCGTCCCTCCACTAGCTCCCCCTTTTGCTATCAGGGACAGGCGGATTCTTGCAAACTTTTTTTTTTTTTTTTTTTTTTTTTTTTCTTGAGCCAGGTTTCTTCCCATGGGTCCTACTTGGACGCCTAATTTCTCTGACTCGGTAATGTGATTGGACTGTTGGCAAACTTTTGCAAAGATCTTCTCCAATATGAAGACACAGCCCCCCCCCGTTTTTCGTCCCATTCCCCTTTTTTAAGGGCCAAGTTGGGGTTTCTCCGTTGCTATGTCGATCCTGACCCAGAATGTATGGACTTTGGAAGTGTCTGTCCCCCCCCCCCCCCCAAACCCTGGTCGTTTGGTCTTGTTTCATCCTTTTCTTGCCCGCTCTGCACTAAAATCGGGCCCGTACCCCTTTGATCGGGACACTTTTGACCGCCTTTTTCCTCACCTCGCCATCACCGGTGCCCGCGCGCCTTCTTGCCCGGACCCAACCAAAAAAAAAAAAACAAAAAACCCCCCAACCCACAACAAACCCCCCCAACAAACAAACAAAAAAACCCCCAAAAAAACAAAACACAAACCCAAAAAAAAAAAACAAAACAAGGGAGCGCCGATACTTCGCATGTGTTGTGTTAAGTACCGACATTTTTCCTCTCCCTCAAATCTGCGAGTACTTTCTTTTTTTTCCGCGGGCCTTCCATGGTCCTTTTCGGGGTATTCGGGTTGTCTTGTGGTTGCTTCTCACTCCGGCGAGGAGATTTTCCGCTAACATCGGTATACAAGGACTTTTGGGTGCCCCTAACGGTGAGACCAACCCTACTAATGTGAACTCCCCCTCGGTCTCTCTTAGCCTCTTGAGGTCGTTTTGTCTACGGCTACTTTTGCTCAGTTCATTTGCTGGTATAGACGGTCCTCGCTCGGTCTTCACGGTTCGGCCTTTTCTTCGAAGCCAACATCTGAGTCAACTATCGAATTTCTGAGGTGGTCCGGGTTGTCGAGCACCCTACATCATCCCCAGTCCCACTCGACCCCGGTGTTCCTTCTATCGGCCTCGGCTGAGCGTGCCGTTATGGCTTTGAATTACCCCAACGAGCTGAACACACGGTGTTTCGCGAGTGTTGTGGCCCCCCAACTTCTACAGAGAGATCGGTACTTTCCTTTTGCGAACCCCCAGTCTACGCTCCGACTATCAGCCCGTTCTCCCAACCCTCAAAGTGTCTGATCTCCTTTTTTGAGCCGGTGTTTGTGAGATAGCTTTTCGGTGTGCTATTAGCGTTTTCCCCCTTTCTTCTTCTCTTTGTTCTTTTTTAATGACCCGCTAGGATTCTAGTTCTCTCCCGATGTTATAGAGCCAACCCAATGGTCCAAACGATCGTTTTCCCTTCGTCTCGGTTTTAGGTGTGCTACCCCGCCTTCCCGGACCGCCAGAGTCTCTTTCACCGTAGTTGGAGTGATGTCTTTCTTTTTCCCCCCCAATACATGTTCCCGCGAGCAAAAAGCCCCCCACACCAAATAGTCGGTTGGTCTGGTTCCCGCTTTCCAGTTTTACCCAGAGAGTCCCCTTCCCCTATCAACAGCCTGCCCGAATTGTATGAGCCCTCGTGATAATCCCTATTATAGCCGCCTCCCCTCTCCTCGCTCCGATATGCCCTTTCGTTTGGCCCTTCTCTTTTTCTCCTTCCTGTCCCCCACCAAGTCTTATAACCTCGGTTGAATATTGCTCCACTGAAGAGGGACTCCCCATTTCAACCCGTTCCAATCTTCCGTTGCCCAATTCCCTTAGGGCCGCCTCCGTTCGCCGAGGTTTCTTTCTACCGTTTCTGTTTCGACACACGATGTGAAGTAGTTTTCCCCTCATTTCGCACTGAATGCTGTTTCCTCCCGCCCTTTTTCGCCTCCCCCCTTCCTTAGATCTAAGGCCGGTCGTGTTCTTCCATGATTCCCGCTTATTCCTTTCCCTCTGTCTTCTTCCGAGTGCAATTGAACAGGATTGTCCTTGCCAAACCGGATTGCCCCTCCACCGCGAAAACTTTCGCTCCTTTTGAGTGCATCGGCCCCGACCCACTTTGCACCTCCCTTTTCAGTCCCCGTTGCGCCTTTCTCCTTTTCCTCGTTCTTTATACACGATCTTTTGGCCCTTTCCCACCTTTTTTTTCCCTTTGCAAGTGCTCGCCCCCTCCCCCCCGTAGGTCTTCCCATTGATCTGCCACTTTGGTCTAGCCTCTCCCTTTTAATGCTCCATGTAATTGAGAATCCGTCTGTGCCTTTTTAGATGCAAGCAACCTTCTCCACCCTTCCTCTTCGTTGCTTTCTATTGTTGAGCAAGCATTCCCCCTGTCAATTCCTTCTTCCCTGTTCCCCCAGTCTCTTATCTTCTCGTTCCCCAAGAAGACCGTGTGTTATTGAAGATCTTTTCATCGACCATGGTAAAAGGTCCCATTTTCTTTTCTTTGACGGTTTTTCTTTCTCAATAGTACCGTTAACTAGCGACGTCTCCTGTTGTTTGCCCTCAGCTGTCCCTTCAGTTCCCCCTGCCCACTTGACAATGGTTTAAGGTATTTTCAGACATTGCCGCTATCCCAATGATCTGCACCCGGGGAATTTTTCTTTTTCCCTATTGCCCCGTCCATTTGCCCCTGGCGCAAGCTCGGTCTGGGGCAACGAGACAAGAAGTCCCCCTCTGCGTCACGAAAGAATGTCCAAGTGCGGAGTTGCGATTCAACCAGTAGTGGTATTCTTTCCATCGGCGTTTTTTCCTGTCCCCCAAAACGGGCGTTTGTGGATCCTGTTCCTGTTTCCTAGGGTCCGACCTTCCCTAGGCGGCCCAGTAAAATATGTGATCTTGGAGACAGGGACGCTTTCTCTCATTGAGACACACACATTTTTCGCTTGCGCAATTTTTCCGGAACATGGCGGACGCCCGGGATCGGCCCGCCATTTGTCAACGTATAGCATTAGGACTTTCGCTTCCGAACCTGCGACTTCCCCCTTCCGCTTTTTCCCGGCTCCGAATTCGGAGCATTGTTTAATGGGGGGCTAGTTTCCCCTCTCGAATGTAGATTCCATCGCTGGTTCAACCGCTATCACATTACTTTTGGTTTGACCCCGTGCAACGTCTTTTAAAACTCTCATACTCAGGTCCGCATAGCGTACTGTCTTTCTCTGGGCAAGCTTTTGTATCAGCGGTCATATTACTGCAAGGTGATGTTACGACCGATCGTTTTCCCCGTCCACCCTGAAAAGCGTGGTTCCCGAATTCTGCTATCTTCCCCCAAAATCCACCATGTCATGCGGGTGTTGAGCGGGGCCTTCCTTTTCGGACCATCCCCCAAAAACAGCCGACCGGTGGCTAATCTCTCTACGGCCCTGGCGTTATCCCGACACAGACCCACCGAGAAGCAGAACTCTGGTTTGCTCTTTTTTTTTTTCTGCTCGACACTTGATGCTCGCCTCGGAGACTTGTTCCTTGCAGAAAAAGACAAAAACCCTGCCATTTTCGCCTCCCTCTTCTTTTCTTTTAGAAAACCCCCATACAGGTCGCTTCTCTTTTTTGGGGGTTGTTTTTGTGTCCCCCCCCCCTCGGGGGTGTCTTTTTTCCTTCTTGTTGTTGTTGTTGCTGCGTCTCGTCAAATGTATGTGCCTGCCGGCTGCGCCGTTTTTTTGAATCTTTCCCGCCAAGCTAGCCAGATCCGCTTTTATCCGAGGTTGGGGCCTCACCCCAATATAAAAGTATTTTTTCCCCTTTTTATTTTTTTATGGTAGTTCCACCTTGCACCGCCTGCCGGATTCCTACGAGATTTAGCCCGTTTTCTTTGGGGATTTTCTTTCTTTTTTCTTCCTTAACTACCTTTGAGCGAACACGCCTCATCCCCCTCTCGGTTTTTCATTAGTAGGCGTCCCCAATGTCTTCAGGTTCCCTCTTGCCGCTCTCCCTAAAATCACATCCCGTAGTAGAGCCCAGGGCTAAGTCCTCCCTTCTCCCGCCCGCGCCCCGACCCTAGGCCCGATATTCACCTGCCGGTTTATACTTTTTTGCGTTTTCTGTAAACAAATTGGTACAGACTTGTTCTACCTAGTGGTCCCTCCAATCCGCATTCCACTCTCGACAGAAAACTTTCCGTTTTGGCAAATGCTGCCATTCAATTTAGGTCCTCTCTTAAGTACTCCGCCTTTTTCCGTTCCGATGTACTCCCATCCTCCGATGCTTACGTTTTCTCCGGCTCCCCATTTCCGGCAAGCACTGCGGCCCCCGCGCCCGCTCTTGCAACTGTTTCATCGCGCCAGTTGTCTCAGCCCCCTATTAGTTACGGGCCTAGTCTGATTTCCCCTTTGCACTCGGCTTCACCCTGAAAAACCCTCGTTGCCTCCCCTCATGACAAACTGTACGTTCCCCTTTTGTCATTTCCGTTCGACCTCCCGCCCGCAACGGACCCCTCCGTTTTCCAGTGCCGATTGCGCTTTGCTCGGTCACTTCTTTCTGTTGCTGGTCCACGACTTTGGACCACATGGTCCCCGTCCCCCCCGTGCCCCCCCAACACTAAACTCCGCGGGTAGAGCGATAGCGACAATTTCTTTCTTGCTGACGAACCATATACCCTGGATAACCTTTTTCAGCTCCGCCTTCTCTTTTTAGAGTCTGACAAAGTTCCACATTCTTTTTTTTAACGTCCTCTAGTTGCGGGTTACTCACGCATTCACCGAGAAGAAAGATAAACTTTGCCCTTTGGATGCTGAGATCCTATTTTATTTCCCTTACCCCCCCCCACCCCCCCCCCCCCCCCCCATTTGTCTTTTTTTTCGAAATTTCTCCCCTTGTTCACAGGTATATTATTCGACTGGGTAATTCTTTGAATACCCAGCCACTAGCAGACGTTTCGTCCATTTTGTTTTCTTTTTAAACTTCTTTTTGATTCCAAACCCTTGTTGAGCAAGGGATAGTACAATTTAGCTCCCCTCCCCAGTTGTTTCTCCCTCCCTCGGGAAGGTTTTCTATTGCGGTTCCCCACGTTTTATTTTCCCAGCAACGACCGATCCCCCGCGGCGCACGCATGTCCAAGGAGGCTTTTCGTGCTATCCGACCTAAAGGGTATTGCCGTTCTTCGGTTCCCAACGGGTTTTTTTCTAAAATCCCTCTTGCACTCGGGCGCGTTCCCTCTTTCCCGTAAACTGCTGACAATGAGAACTCCCTTTTATATTACCGGATGCCATTACATGTCCTTGCCATTATTTCCGGAAATGGCTGCCATTAATCTACGGCGCCATCTTTCTCTTCTCCAAGTTAGCTTCTTTAGAGACCCCCTCCTCTTCCCCCGCAGGTCGTGGCCCTTCTTCCTAAATGGACTTTTCCTGGAGCTGCTTTGCATGGGGGGCTGACCTTTTTCGCATTCTATTGGAGAATCTTTTCTAACCAGCCACCGGAATTTGTGTCCCTGGATTCCACAGAACGAAGGCCATCAACCGGAAGGTCTCTCTTATCCGAGGAGTCGTGAGACTTTAGAGTATACAGCTGTGTAATACCTATCAGTTCCCTTTTTGTTCTTTCTTCTTCCGGTCACATCCATCGCTGCGGGAAAGCTTTGTTCCCCCTAGATCACCAGATTGACCTCGATTATTTTGCTGAGGTGTTTTTTTTCTCTTTCAATGTTGTCGAGCCCAGACATCAGTACCCCCTTTCCGGGGCTCTCGCCAGAGGAGAGTTTCCTTTATCTCACTTACTCCCGAGTACTCTCCTTCGTTTTGAGCTAATTTTTTGCGACCAACCTCTAGTTTCCCCCCCTTCCCTATAGGTTTGATAGCTGGTTCGGAAATCCATACGAGGCGCAGAATTTATCCAGTTCACCCCCCAAGTGTCTCATTTCCTTTTT
>Ga0179593_1554041_pt1 | contig 10538 bp, 17 predicted proteins | sample CZODoug2_1_08_16_FD_185931 | JGI IMG/M metagenome (GOLD analysis project Ga0179593, IMG submission 185931) | Vadose zone soil fungal communities from Angelo Coast Range Reserve, California, USA - CZODoug2_1_08_16fungal (PacBio error correction) | ecosystem: Environmental > Terrestrial > Soil >... | reverse complement strand
ATGCGAATCACCGACCGCAGAAAGGATGTCATCAATGTCGGGAGGCGAATGGATCAGCTCGATCGAGGTGCTGGAGTGCATCGCGCGGTGTCGCATCCGGCGTCCCGCAGCAAACGCGGCCTGCATCGGCAGGGGCCCACCCGAAGTGGGGTGAATCGTCGATGCTGGTGATCGTTATGAGCAAGAGCGGTCAGACCGTCACTCGAGAGCAGGTGCCTGGCGGCATTTGAGACAAAGTCGCCGTGGCAGGTTCCGGAACGACGTTGTGTTCGTCCGACGCGATAACGCTCGGGTGCACGGTAAGATGCTGAAGGGGCAGCTGCGCGAGCGCTTTCGCGAGCACCGGTGGCCCGGTTGCCTGATGCGCGCACAATCGCGCCATTCGAAACACACCTGCGGCGATCGCCTGGCGAGCCCCGACAAGACCGACGCCAATGCGAACGAATCCGTCCGTGAAGCTGGTGGGGAGGCCTGACAGTGCTCGGGCTGCAGCTGGCCGTTGCCGCCTGGGCGGCGCCGCCGGCCGGAGTCAATCAGACGCCCTCGGTTGAAGGGCATCACCGAATACCACTGGCCAACGGCCTGGCGCGTTCGGCGATCCGATCTGTTCCAAGCCGCCCGTCAACGTGAACGTCACGTACTTGGTAGGATCGCGGATGGAATGGAAGCTACGGCGAGACGGATGGCGCACCTGCTGGCACCTGATGTTCAGGGTCGACCCCCACTTTCCCAAGCCGGACCGCGAATTCGCTGCGCGCGGGTTTTAGGAAAAACGGTCGACGGCTACGACCGGGACAACTATTTCTCGACGTTCACAGGCGAGCGACAGAAACTGAGATGGCCTTGCGCCGCGAGGCCGACGCGATGACGAACTCCGTCATCGCCCGCAAAGATTCTCGATTCCGAGATGACGTTGGTGCGCAACGCCAAGCGTATGAAACAGGCGAGGGAGAGAACACCCGATCGACGTGATGTTCAAGCGGCTGGTTGTCGGCCATGTTCCAGTGGAATGAGTAGCAAAGGACAGGAGGGAAAACGATCGGGGCCCGCAGCGACATCGAAAACGTCGTCCGCATCCGAGAACCTGAGGGCGGTTTTTACCGGATCTACTACCAGCCCGACAACGCGGTGTTGGTATCGCCGGGCAATTTTCGACGTCGGACCGTACGCTACGGCTGGTGGCGGATACTTTCGGCGGCATTTCAGCGTCCCAGCGCACGCTGCCGCCGCAATGGACGGTTATCGAGTCGACGGCAGGATGGCGAGCACAGCGTCACTGTGCGCCGCAAAGGGCGACTCGCAGATCGTGATGGGGGGGTGTCGGCTATCACATTCCGGCGGGAACGCAGCGCCGACGAGGCGGCACTGTTCCGCCTGGTCCGACATTCCTGGGCGAGACGCCCAGGCGGGCGGCTGCACCACGAGTTGGTCGAGAACCGCCGGGACGGCCAGGTGTTCGCCCGAACCGATGTTCCTGACACGATCCAGGCTTGATTTATCTTGGCGCCATCGTGAAGCGGCCGCGACTCGGTCGAGGCGCGCGCGGCACGGCGAGCGACGTGGTCGAGCATTCTCTGGCAGACCGGGCCGACCCCGGCCGAGATGGAACGGAAGCGCCGGTCCGAGGAACCGAGGCCGAGAGGCGCGGCGCTGGCGATCCCGCAGGGCTTCGGTTGTAGTGCTTTTGCCGGACTACATCGCCCAGGGCGGACTGGCGGCTGTTCTTCCTGTTTCGACGACGCCACCGAGCGACGTCGACGCGTCCCAAAGTGAGGGCGGCCTCGCGCGCTACCTGCGCTCGCGGACAACCGCAGGTCGGCATCTTCCTGACGGAGGACGCGCCGCCGCAGACGCGCCGAAGGATACCGGCCGCCGCTTGGGGTGGATCAGCTGTGAAGGATTTCACGCCGCGCGCGGCCACCGAGGCGGGCGAGCGATTCGATCGAATGCCCGCAGACATCGCGCGCGGACCCGCCTGGTGAACGCAGGCGATCTGAAGAAGATCGCCTGCTGGCTGCCGAAGACGACAAGGGCGGAACCGTCAAAACGTGTCGGATGGCGTTCCGCTTTCGGCGACTTGAAAACAATGAACGGGCAGGTGATGCTGCGAGCTGACCGGGCCATGCTCGGGCGCGGTACGGCGAATGGACCCGCCAGGCAGATCGATGACGAGCTCACCCGCCTGAAAGTCACCGGTGACATGTGATGAACTTCCGGCCGAGCCGCGCGACGGTCGGCAGAGCCTGAACTGGTCGAGTCAGTTCTGCAGGAGGCGAGCTTCCGGGCGCGCGATTCGATCAGCTCCAAGCTGCAGATTGAAGCCGGCGGCGCTGACAGCCACCGCGCCGACCGCGAATCCAGACAGCAACCAGGCATGCCGAGGAAGTAGCGAGCCCGCGAAGATCACGATGCCGACCAGCCAATCTCATGTACTGGCCGCTTGAGAAAGGCTGCGGGCCTTCGCGCACCGGCGGCTGCGATTTCCTGCATGCGCGGATTGCCGGCGTCCGCTTTCAAAACTGATGCCGTCGCCCAGATGGCGTAAGGTAGGAAACGAGGAAAGCGCTCCGCCAAAGCACAATCACCATAAGGCTGTCATTGAATTGACTCGGATCTATTTTGATGCTCAACCACGCCGGTCGCGCGGGGGAGCGGCTGGCGCATACAACAGACGGCCCGCCCTGCCCAAAAGGGTGCCTCAAAGCGGGCGGACCATGCCAAAATCAGATCCTGGTGCAACGCCGTGGAGCGCTTAAATGATCGATTTCGGCAGGTATTTCGTTCAAACGGGCCGCATTTTGCCAAAATCCTAGAAAATGGCTGTAGGAGAGGCGCGGAGGGCAAATCCGGCCTGCGCCATCCAGAAATTTCGGGGCTGACGCTCCGCAATCACGTCCCGATCTAGCCACCGCCACCCAGCTGTATCTGAGGCCTTGCGAAAACGCTTCAAAGCCATCTCGGGGATAGCGCACAAGATATCGTAATACGTCGCCGCCGGAAACCAGCGCTCCATGCCAAGGCGCGGCCTCAAGCACAGCTACGGCGGCGGCCGACAAGGGAATGCTGGCAATCGATGACGGCCGAGACGCCAGGACGCAGCGCAAAGATTGGCGAGGTCACGCAAGACCGTCCGACACATCCATCGCTGCATGCGCTGATCGCGCAACGCTTGCGCCAGCGCATTCCCGCTGCGGCACCCGGTAACGCCCGACCAGATCTATGTGCCGCGGTCCCTGGCAAGGGCAGCAGCCACCCGTTCCCCATCTAGATGTCGAGGCCCGGCGGGCATCGCCCGATGTGACTGTCACCACAACAGGGTCGCCAGATTGGCCGGGGCCCCACCCCCCACCACACACCCCCCAGGGGGCCGCTGCGGCGAACCATCTTGCCCGGGGAGACCCGGCCGAAAACGCCTCGTGATTCGAGATCATTACAGGACCCGGCGGCGAGACGGTATCTCCGCCAGCAGCGGAAGTCGAACCGGCCGGATTTGTCCGCGCCACAAGCCCCAGAGCGAATGGTCCGAGCCAACATATCGGCCGCGCGCAGCGCCAGCGTCAGCACAAAGCCCCGCCGGCCGTTTCGCACCTTGGCCTGCGAGCTCGAAAGATTCACCCGCCACGCTTTTGCGCGATAGTGTGGAGGATCGTCCACAAAAAATGCACGCCTTCGATGATGGCATCCGTCGTCACGACGATATCCTCGCCGAGTGCCTTCAGGCTGGCCGAATCGTCGCCAACGTCGAACGCACCGGGGTCGGTAGCCAGGGGCCGGAAGAGGAGCGGGATCAGGGAATCCTCTCAGGATGACCGGCACCGGGGGCATCATATCAGCCGACTGCCCGCACAAACTGTCGGCGCGAAAACTGGCGGGCGATTGTCGAGCACCGTTCACCATGCCGGTCCCGGACGCTTCGACCAAAGGGCGTGCGCGACATCGACATATTCGACACAACGAGCGGCAAAGGCACGTCCTGCGATGCTCCAGTTCGTAGGCGACGGTCACGCAACACCGCGCGCAGGATGGCGTCGATCATCTTCAAGGGCCAGCGCTCGATAGCGCGTATCGATCAAAGGATCGAGATTGCCTGCGTCGCGCACCACGCACGGGACACGAGCCGTCGCGGAAGAATGCCGCCTGGCAGCAAGATATTTGTCGAATACGACCTCGCCGCAGAGCCAATGGATACGAACTCGGCGGACGAAAATATCGTTGATCACTGCACCGGCGATTGTAATTTATAGAGGCTGCAAGGGCAAGCCGCGCCGCGCGCGCCGGGGCGCCTTCCGGTCCGGGCCTTTTTTGCTGGTTTTGTCTTTGTTTTCTCTGCCATGATCGGCCCGCGTCAGCGGCGTTTGATCCGAAAGCATCGCGAGCGCCGCACGCGCGGCGTCGCCGCACTTGTTGAGCTCGTCTGGCGCGCCCGCGCCCCACGCCTTGCCGCGCGGTGTTGCGGTGACGATGCCCATGCCGAAGCCGGGAATCTTTTTGCCACCGCAAGGTCCATCAAACGCGCGCGATGATTCCATTGATCCGATTTCGGAAATGGAGTGTCGCCTTGATGAAGCAACCGAGGAGCAATCACGGTAGACGGATTGCCGTTGTTTTCGGCCGCATCGAGATGCGATCGCGATCGCCGCCGGGATTTCCAGCGCGCCCGGCCCGTGATCACCTATGGGTGGACGCCGCGGCTTTCAGGCTCGGTGACCGCACCTCAGCAAGCGCGTCCGGATATCGTCATAAAACGCGCCTCGACGATCAGCGCGCGCGAGCCGGCGATGTCGGTGTCTGATCCTTCAATGTGCGCGCCGCGCGTCTGCCATAACGTTTCCGTTTCGATCGGGGCCTCATCCTGAGGAGCGGCCGTGCCGCTTCCCGAAGGTGAAGTCGGGCCTCATGGGCGAGACGGAGCGCAAGAGCCTCCTAACCAAGATCTTTGGGTGGGCGGCGTTTAGGCGTACCCGCCGTAAGCCAAGGGGCCGCTTCTATTTCATTTCGGACAGCCGCCGCGGCGTAGCGCGCCATCAGGTCGACCTCGATCTTGACCTCGTGCCCGAACGCCAGCCACCAAGCGGTAGTCAAATTGAGGCGGGTGCGAATGATCAGCACCGAAAAAGCGACATCGTTGCCGTATGACGTCAGCGACACCCATCCAGCGTCACCGAACCCGTCGGCGCGATGAAACCGCGCCAAAATCTCTCTCTTCCGCCTTCCTCCAAATCCACCCCCCCCAACCACACAAAAGCAAAAACAACTCCCACATAACAGACACACCAAGCACCCATACCTCCAAAATGAACAAACACACCAACAAAACACTATCCAAATAGACAAAACTTGTTGTTGATGTTTGAGAGAGCTGTTGGCGCGTTTCATCGCGCCGAGGGTTCGGTGACGCTGGATGGCGGTCGTGACGGTCAATACCGTAACGAGCGCTTTTTCGGTGCTTGATCATTCCGCACACGCTCAATGTGACGGAGCTTGGTGGCTGGCGTGGCGGGGCAGCGGCGGTCAATATCGAAGGTCGACCTGATGGCGCGCTACGCCGCGCAGTGTCGGAAATGAAAATAGCAGCGGCTTGGCTTTCGGGCGGGTACGCATAAAACGACGCCCAACCTTCTTGGTGAGGAGGACGCTTGCGCGGTATCGAAAACCATGGGCCCCGGATCATCCTTCGGGACGCGCCAAGCGGCCGATCTCAGCTGAGGGCACCGATCGAAACGGAAAAATTTATGGCAGACGCCGAGGCGCGCACAATTGAAGATCAGACCGACATCGCCGGCTCGCGCGCGATGATCGTCGAGGGCGGTTTTTATGACGATCTCAGGCCGCGTGATGGAGGGTTGTCGGTCAACCGAGCTGAAAGCCCGGCGGGGCGTCCCAATGAGGTGATAACGGTGCCGGGCGCGCTGGAAATCCCCGGGCGATCGCGGATCCGCGCTCGATGCGGCCGAAAAACAACGGCAAGCCGTACGAGCGGTGATTGCGCTAGGTTGCGTAATAGAGGCGACACCCTCATTTCGAAATCGTCTCGATGGACTCATCGCGCGCTGATGAGAACCTTGCCGCTGGCAAAAAAGATCCGCTCGGAAAATGGCATCGTCACCGTCAAACACCGACCGCGCAGGCGTGGGCGCGGGCGCGCCCGAGCGAGTAAACAAGGGCGGCGACGCGCGCGTGCGGCGCTCGCGATGCTGCTGGATCAAACGCGCTGACGCGGGCGATCTGGCAGAGAATCAAAAGACAAACCAGCAAAAGGCCGGACAGGAGCGAACAGGCGCGGCGCGGCGCGGCTTGCCGCCTGCAGGCGCTCTATCAAATGGACATCGCCGTGCAGGGATCAACGATATTTCGCCGAGTTCGAGAGCATTGGCTCCGGCGGCGAGGTCGAAAGGCGACCCAATACCTGCGGCCGAGGCGGCATTCTTACGCGACGTCGTGTCGGGCGTGGTGCGCGACCAGGCCAAAGCTCGATCCTTGATCGATTACGCGCTATCAGCGGCTGGCCCTTGAAGAGGATCGACGCCATCTGCGCGCGGTGTTGAGTGCCGGCGCCTACGAACGGAGAATCGCAAGGACGTGCCGCGGCCGCGTCGTCGGTGCGGATATGTCGGGTCGGCGCACGCCTTTTGTCGAAGCGGAGGAGACCGGCATGGTGAAGGCGGTGCTCGACAGATCGCCCGCCCAGTTCGGCCGAGAGTTTGTGGCGTGCAGCGGCTGAGATGTGGCCCCCGGCAAGGTCCATCCGGAGAGGATTCTGATCGACGCCTACTTCCGGCCTGCGGACCGACCCCGTGACCGTTCGACATTGGAGACGGCGCGGCCATCCTGAAGGCCTCGGCGAGGATATAGTCGTGAGACGGTGCCATCATCGAAAGGCGTGGCATTTTTGGCGGACGATCCTCGACACTATCGCGCAAAAGGGCGTTGCGGGTGAATCTTCCGATCTCGCAGACAAGGGCGGACGCCGGCGGGCTTGGTGCTGACGCGGGCGCTGCGCGAGGCGTGATGTGTGGCTCGGCCCATTGCGGCGGGGGCTTGGCGCGGACTCGGCCGGTTCGACTGTCCGCTGCTGGCGGGATACCGTCTCGACGAGGTCATGTGTGATCCGATCACGGCGTTCGGCGGGTCGCCCCGGGCAAGATGGTTCGCGCAGGCGCGCCAAGCCTGGCGAAAGAGTTGTGGGAAAGGCCCATCGGACGATGCCGCGCTCGGCCTAGACCTTACTCAGAGGGGGACGGGTGCTGCTGCCCTTGCCAGGGACGCGGGGGGGGGGGGGGGGGGAGGGGGTGCGGCACGAGCGATGCTGGTCGGCGTTAAGGGGGCCGCAGCCGCGGAATGCATGGCGCCAAGCGTTGAGCGATCACGCGCATGCAGCGATGGATGTGTGGCGGTCTTGCGGGGGACCTCGACAAGCTTTGCGCGGCGGTCCTGGAGTCTCGGCCGTCCATCGATGTGCCAAGGCATTTCCTTGTCGGCCGCCGCCGTAGCGTGCTGAGGCTGCGCCGGTGGCATGGAGGCGCTGCGGTTCCGGCGGCGACGATTTACGAAATCTTGTGCGCGATTCCCCGAGGATGGCTTTGAGGCGTTTGCGGCAAAGCCGCAGATACCGCGGGGGTGGCGGTGAAGCTCGATCGGGACCGGGATTGCGGAGACGTCAGCCCCGAATTTGGATGGCCGGGCAGGGATTGCGCTGGCCGCGCATCTCCTACAGCCAGTTCTAGGATTTGGCAAAATGTCGCCCGTTGACGGAAATACTGCCGAAACGATATTTAGCGCTCCACGGCGTTGCACCAGGATATGATTTTGGGCATGCGTCCCGCCGATTGAGGCCACCTTTTGGGCAGGGCGGTCCGCCTTTTTAGCGCGGGGGGGTACAGCCGCTCCCGCGGCGGAGGGTGGGTGTGAGCATCAAAATAGATTCGAGGAAATCAATGACAGCATTATGGGTTTTTTTTTTGGGCTTGTGCTTTGCGGAGCGCTTTCCATCGTTTACGCAATCTGGGCGACGGCCTAAGTTTTTGAAAGCGGACGCGGCAATCCGCGCAGAGGAAATCGCAGCCGCGGGGCGGAAGGCGCGCAGGCCTTTCTCAAGGCAGTTACAGACGATTGGCATGGTCGGCTCGTGCTCTTCGCGCTGCTCGGCCTACTTCCTCGGCTGCTGGTTCGCGTCGATCGCGGTCGGCGAGGAGTGCTGTCAGGGCGCCGCGGCGTCATAGGCAAGGCTGAGCTGATTCGTTCGCGCGCCGGAATAGCTCGCTCCTGCAGCACGGAACTAGCCAGTGTTCAAGGCGTCTGCGACCGTCGAGCGGCTCGCATGAAGTCATCAGGTCACCGGTGACTTTCAGGGGGTGAGCTCGTCATCGATCTGCGGGCGGGGTCATATTCGCCGTACCGCGCCCCGAGCATGGACCGTGTCAGCTCGAAGCGATCACCTGCCCGTTCGTGTTTTCAAGTCGACCGAAGGCGGAACGCCATCGAACGGTGACGGTTCCGCCCTTGGTCTTCTTCGGCAGCCAGGCGATCTCAGATCGATGCGTGCACCAGGGCGGGTCCGCGCGTCGATGTTCTGCGGGCTCGGATCGAATCGCTCGCCAGCCCGGTGGCCGAGCGCGGCGTGAAATCCTTCAGCATCTGATCCAACGCCAGCGGCGCCGGGATTCTCGGCGCGCTGCGCGCGCCTACCGGAAGGAAGATGCCGACCGCGGTGGTCGCGGCGGCAGGTAGCGCTGCGAGGCGCCTCACTTGGGACGCGTAGACGCGCCTCGGTGGCGTCGCGAATAAGGAAGAAACAGCCGCAGTTCGCCATGGGCGATGTGGTCCGACAGCACGACACCGAAGCCCTGCGGATCGGCCAGCGCGAGGCGGAAGCGGGGGAAAAAATAAAGACAGCCAAGAGGCCTCAACACGGGGGGGGGGAGGGGGGTGGGAGCGGGGGAAGGAACAGGGGCAAAGGGGGGGAGGCAAGGTTTTCCCCGCTTCCCTTCCTTCATCGGAACGGCGCATACGGTCCATCTCGCCCGGGTTCGGCCCGGTCTGCCCCAGAGAAATGCTCGACCACGTCGATCAGCGGTCGAGCCGCGGCGCTCGACGAGTCGCCGGCTTCACGATGGCGCCGAAGAAATCCCGCTGGATCGTGCAGGAACATCGGTTTCGGCGAACACTGCGCCGCAGGCCGGTCGGACAGTCGGGTGCAGCCGCCGCTGGGCGTCTCGCCCAGGATGTAGACAAGGCGGACCGTGCCGCCGCTCGGCGCTGCGGCCCCGCCGGAATGTGTCGCCGACCAGCACGATCGCGAGTCGCCCTTGCGGCGCACAGGAAGCTGTGCTAGCATCCTGCGTCGACTCGAACGTCCATTGCGGCGGCAGCGTGCGCTTGGGACGCGGAATGCCGGACGAAACTATCCGACACCAGCCGTAGCGTACGGTCGACGTCAGAAATGCCGGCGAGACCAACACCGCGTGTCGGGCTGGTAGTAGATCCAGGTAAAACGCCCTCAGTTCTCGATGCGGACGTTTTCGAATGTCGCTGGCGGGCCCCGTCGTTTCTGCCGTAGCATGCCAATGAACATGGCCGACAGCAGCCGCGGGAAACAGCACGTCGAGAGTCGTGCTCGCCTTTTCATACTCGTTGCGCACCACCGTCATCTTCGAATCGAGACTTTGAGGGCCGATGAGGAGTTCGTCATCGCGTCGGCCTCGCGGCGCAAGGCCCACGCTAGGTTGTCGTCGCTCGCCTGGAACGTCGAGAAATAGTTGGTCCGTCGTAGCCGGCGATCCGTGTTCCGAAAACCGCGCGCAGCGAATTCGCGGTCCGGCTTGGAAAGTGGGTCCGGAGCCCTGAACATCAGGTTGCTCAAAGCAGGTGCGCAAACCGGTATCGCCGTAGCTTTCCCTCCGCGATCCGACCAGGTACGGACGTTCACGGTGACGGTCGGACGAAAGATCGGGATTACAGCAGAACGCGCAGGCCGTTGGCCAGGTGGTATTCGGTGATGCCTTAACCGCGGCGGTCTGAGTGACCCGGCCGCGGCGCCGCCCAGGCGGCAAACGGGCCAGCTGCAGCCCGAGCACTGTCCGCGCCTGCCCACAGCTTTCACGGAACGGATCGTTTCGCATTGGAGTCGGTCGTGTCGGGGCTAGCCAGGCGAAGCGCCGCAGGTGTTTTCGAAGGGCGCGATTGTGGCCGCATCAGGCAACGGGCCACCGGTGCGCGCGAAAGCGCTCGCGCAGCTGCCCCTTCAGCATCTTACCGGTGGCACCGAGCGGATAGAGTCGACGAACACAACGTCGTCCGGAACCGCAGCGGGCGGGACTTGGTCTGCAAAATGCGCCAGCACCTGATCGCGGTGACGGTCTGCCGCTCTTGCATCGTCACCAGCAGCGGACGATAACCCCACTTCGGGTGGGCCCACTGCATGGCAGGGGCCGCGTTCTGCGACGCCCGGATGCGAACAGCGCGATGCACTCCAGCTCGCGCGAGCGCTCCATTCGCCGCCCGACTTGTGAGACATCCTTGCTGCGGTCGGTGATTCGCAT
>Ga0179593_1486813_pt1 | contig 10538 bp, 12 predicted proteins | sample CZODoug2_1_08_16_FD_185931 | JGI IMG/M metagenome (GOLD analysis project Ga0179593, IMG submission 185931) | Vadose zone soil fungal communities from Angelo Coast Range Reserve, California, USA - CZODoug2_1_08_16fungal (PacBio error correction) | ecosystem: Environmental > Terrestrial > Soil >... | reverse complement strand
TGATATAGGACTCACAGTTTCCGCTCTTCAGACTTATCAACTTCACTTTATTTGGGAGCACATGATTTGAAGATACTTACAGGCATACCTCCCTTCACCGGGACCCCCTTTCCGAAACCGGCAGAACGTATTTTTGCCGTTACGTTTCACTTTTTTTAGGCCGTTTACATCCCCTAGTTGTCTGATGTTTGTGCCAGCTTTTAAGTTTCCCCTACCTACGTGTGTATGAGCGTTTGTTCGCACGGCGCTCTGGTGTTTTTCCTATTTATTTTGGTTCCTCCCTCTACCTTTTGTTGTCGAATGGTTACAGGGTCGGTCTCGTAAATTTTTAGAACGTCCTTTCCCGTTCGGTTTATCCCCGCCAGTGCAAGAATATCCGGAGAAAAGCAGTGACTATCCTTTTCTCGCGTTCCCGCCCCCCACTGCCCTTCCCCGGCAAGAGGTTTTTCAAGTAGTCCTGTGGATATGAGAGCTGATCCACTTCGTCCCGGAATGGCTGATGTGTGGCTTCGCGCATCCCCGTGCTTCTCAGTCGGATGGCCTATTATTTCTTGGAGCTCCCCATGTGCCCAAAGTGTTTTTTGTGGACGCTTTTCAGTTTTTTCTTTTGGGACGTTGGTCCTGCCGATTTCCGCCAGTTGAGAGTGCCCTCATTTTGCGCTCTTTCACTTTCTTCTACACTTATTCCTCGACAAGTGATGGAGGACTCTCCCCCAGTTCTTTTTCAGACACAACAAGTTTAGAGGATGATTTTCTTTTTGTTTCTGTTTGTAGACCATAGACCATCAGTAAGATATGCACTTGGACCTCAGTGCAGACCATTTATTCGTACGTCGTTTATGCACAGCGACGTGAATTCCCTTCTTAGCCCCCAAAGGCAACGCAATTGCCCAGTGTCCCCTGCCTAGGGTGCCCCGGGTGGGTCTACAAGTGGTGGTGGGACAACAATGATTCGCTTTCCTCCCCTTCAATCCGCTCCCCGAGATTTGAACCGCCCCTCGATCGTTTTTTGCTTTTCCTGCTGTTCCCCTTCGGGTTGAATTCCCCAAGCCTTCTTTTACCTCGATCATTACCCCGCGCGGCCTTGCTATGAGCGTGTGCAAACATAATCACCCGACCTTGTTACGGCCCTCAGCGCCATTCATCCCCATGAATTGGACATTACCCGCGAGAGGCTCTTTGCACTCCCAAGCCCTGCACAAGCATTATCGACAGCATTCAGGACGTTCGTGGCACAACCCAGCTCCTGTCCACTCCAGTTCTATTTTCCCTTATGTCAGTCCTCCAGTTGTGCGAGCAATGCCGCGATGGTCCGCGCCCTTTCCGTTCAAGTCATTTTTTTTATCTTTTCCTGGTTTGATTCCTACGCTCCATCAGCACTTTTCCCCCCGAGTTAGCCATCCTGTCGGGAACGAAGTTTCCTCCGCCTCCCCCCCCCCCCCCCATGATATGGGACAATCCCTTCTTTTCTTCCCTACGGTTCAATGTCCTTAGGATTTCAAACCATCAATCCTGTCTTCGTCAATGCACGGTATTCTTTACACGTTTATGGAGCTGCCCCCCCCCAACCCCCTCAGACAAAGCGCTTCGATCAGCTTTGATGAAATGTCCTGTTTGTCAAGCCCTGCCACTCTGCGCTCTTCGTGCGACTCCCCTGTTTAGTCTATATCACTATAGGGTCTTCATAAACATAAGGCCTCAATCTTCAACGTGCTGAGCTCGGATATGTTGCGTCTTCCATCCCACGCTCGGGACGCCATGCCGTCGAAGATTGATCCCAGGCACCCCTAATTCGTGTTGCGCTCCCCCTGTCATCGAAGCCTTATTTTTAATGATTTTCCGGCCGGCCCAACATGCTGGCAAAGCCACGCCGCCGCCTCCTTTCTCTACAAACACTTTGCGCGCGCTGGTTTCCGCTAAAGCTAGCCCCCGGTCCCCCCGAACGCTCTTCAGGTCTAAGCACATCCATCTAACATGGCAATTGTCGGACCCCGGCCCGCCTCCCCGTCTTTGTCTTATCGACACTGACTCAATGCCTTGGGCGTTTCATTCTCCACAAGACTCGGGGCGAGTACCGTACGTGCGAAGCGTGTTTTCTCTACACTCCTCTATTTCCCCCCAGGTACATTTATCGGCGTTTCTTAACGGTTAACTTAGATTCGAAGGAATACTGTTCAGTACCTGCCATTCAGAACAATCCTGAGTCCCTCCCTTTTTGGTCTTTTTTGTTTGTTCCACTGTCACCTTTGCCCCAGCTGTCTGTCCTCGTGCGACTTCGCTTCATCGTGGGCTACGTTATGCTACTACAAACGCCATTGGCCGGCGTCGACGATCCCCCCTCACCTCCCCCAGTACATGTTTGTCATTTGGCTTGGCCCCAACTGACAAAAAGCTATTCGTGGTTTAATTTTTCTTAGGAGTATAAGTTAACCCAGCCACAAGACGAAAATTAGGAACGGCCCCTTGCGGCTCTTTGCTTTTTTACTGAGGTCCCCCTTTCTTTTCTTCTTCCATGTATCTTAGGTTCCCTTTTCCTCCCTTCATACTAACACCCCAACCCCCCCTCCTGTGTTGTTTTTACTCAGATCACCACATCGATTGGTCCTCCCCTTCAACCCGGCCCCCCTCTCCCCCCGTGAGCCAGTTGTCCTGTTCCTTGTTGTTTGAAACTTAGACGATCATGCAACGCTCAGAATAGCTGTGTCTGCTATTTCTTTTTTCCCCATTACAACGATTTTGGTTTCTTTGTTTCCCTGTCGTTCGCGGAAAAATTTGGATATTTGTAGTCCCATTCCCTTTTACTGCGCGGACTCCGCAAGTTGTAATCCCCTCGCTTTACAATGTTCTCCAATTGTTTCTGCTTCTCCCACTCTCTCTTCTTCCCACTTTGCCCCTCTCTCTCTTCCGCACATTCGTCCCACGTCCTCCCTCCCCTTCCATACCTCCCCTCCCTTTCGTTATAGTACCTCTACGACCCCCCGCATCGCGTTTTCCGCTCCACCCTCCCCCCCACTTGGTATCTCCCTTCATCCTCCCTCCCACTCCCCTACATCACTCATTCGTCTCTTTTTTTTCATTATTCACACTCTTTCACTATATTAACCCTCTTTTTTCGGCCCCCCCCCCCCCTCCCGAGGTAATCCTCCAACTATCTCTAACGTCACACTGCCCCCCCCATCCCCCCTGCTCCTCCACTCTTCCCGCCTCGAGCATGTCTCCACAATCTCGACCACTCTTAATTGCCCCTCCATTCCTATCGCCTTGCGTCCCCTCGTCCCTATCATCTAATAACACCTCTTACCCTCTCTGCCGCTCCCTTCCTTGCCCGCCCCTCCCCCCTTCTTACCCCCACTCACCTCACCCTGCTCGCACACCACTCTCCCCTTCCTCTCCGCTAGTTCATCGCTCCCCCCCCTCTTTTACTTCCCTCTTTGTCTCCCCCCGCCGTCTATTTTCCCCCCTTCTCCTCCCGCTCCTTCCCTTCCCGCCCCCTTACCTCTGCACCCGTTTTCCTCCCGCTTTCTTTTTTCCCTCCAACTTAAACGGTAACACCTATTGACTCCCCCCCCCCATCCCCTCTTTCCCTCCTCTCTCCCCCCTATCGCCCCGAGTCCCCGCCGAGCCTCCCCTCTCACATCTTGCACTCTTTCCTCCTCCTTTTTTATCTGATCTTTTACCTTTCACCCGTTCGGCTTCTGGCCCTCTAACCCTACCTCCCTAATTCATCTAACATTCCTCTTTTTTATCTCCTCCCTTGGTCTCTTTTCAACACCCCCCACCCCTTCCTCTCCCATCCATTTCCCCTTTTCCCTGCACACCGCTGTATCCGTCCTATTTTGGCTCGCCTGATGCACTCTTTTCTATTCTCCTCCTCCCCTCCTCCGGCGTGTATTTCTCGTTTCCATCTCTCTCTCACCTCGCAATTTTTCCCCGTTTCTCCCCACCCTACTCCCGTCTCATTCTTTCTTTTCCGATCTTCCTCCTAATTACTCCCTCCACCCAATTTCTCTACCCCCCTCCCCTCCTTCTCCCTCCAGAAGGGGGTGACTAGGTTCAGATTCCCTCGTTCGCTCTCGTCCCCCCTTCGCCCCCTTCTCTCTCCCCTCTTCTCCCCTTCTCTCATATCGCCTTTCCCTGTCCACTCTTCTCTCTTTACCCCATTTTCCATTCTTCCTCACTCTCTCCCCTCCGCTTTCTTACTCTCATTTTTCCCTGCCCCCCACTTCCTTCCTCCTCCCTTTTGAATCCCCCACAACCCCCTCTTTACTCCTACCTCCTCCCCTCCTCTTGTCTGCCCTCCTATTCTTTTTCATTTCATTGACGGCAAAATCCGCGCCCGGCTTTCCGATTTGTTCTGACATGGGAGACGAGCTAGCGGCTGATTTTTCCCCCTTAATAGGAATCGCAATTCCTTTTTCCCCAAGCATCGTATCCCCTGCCACGCTCGATGTAGATTCATCTAGGCAAACCCTTCCGTGATTTCTGGCGAGTCTGGCTGCCCCCAGCAGGCACATTTCTGTCTTTTTGTCTTCATCACTCTGGCTTTTTGCCGACAGCCCCCCAGTTTCTGATGCGCCCAACGGTCGCCCATACGGGTTTCGCGTTGAATGATTCAGCTGTCTTGCTCCTACCCTTTGGTATGCCCCCTTTCTGCGCTTCGCCTTTCCAGATTTTTTTCGAAATCTCTCCCCCGCCCCCTCTCCCAGTCGCGTCGGGTTTGTTTATACGCTCTCGGCTGGCGATTTGATTTCCGCCGTTGGCTTTCCGCCACATAGCGCTCCTCAGCATGAGATGCGGGCTCATGATCAGTCGGGAGACTGCTTTTGAGCACCGCGTCGGGCCTGCCCGCACTGCCTTTTCTCCTTTCGTTCTTTTCCGCCGTCAGTCTTGGCCGATGGTGCTTGCAACCGTTGGTGAAGAATCCTTGGCGCCCGCGCGGCGGATGGTTTGGCTTTCCGCGGCACCTTGCGTCTGACCCACCGGGAGTCCGCCTTCTTGTCTGTTCTTTTTTTTTCCCCCGTTCCCCCGCTCTGGTTCAGGATGAGCCGTTGTGATTTCTGGGGCATAGGAAATGTTTTTCACTGCACATAGACCATCTTGCTGACCCCATGGTCTCTCAAGTCTTTCTTCTTCGCCCTCTTGCGAGTATATGACTTAGAAATGCTTCAGCCCTTGTTTGTTTAATGACCGGCATTCCGGCCGCCCGTTTCCCAAGGAGTTACGAAATTCTTGATGGGTTTTGCAAAGCGAAGAGTGCTTTAGGCCAAGATGCCCCGATGCCGATTTCAGGGAGTGGCGGCGAGAGCCTCGTTCTTCTTGTTGCAGCGGCTTTTTCAGCGCCCACGCGCGTGAGATCGAATGACAAAGGTCGTCGTAAGCCAATAGTGGTGACTAAGACTATTGTTCGCAATGGTTCTCGGTTCATTTCTTTTCGGAATGGGCTCTGCCTTGATTGAGTTCTGAACCCCCGACGATTTGTTCCACCCTTTTTTCCCGCCATTAAGCTCGTGCTCACTACCAGTGGTGCCAGGGGACCCAATCCGGTCCTTGAGCGTCTACCCAATAGGCAGGATAACGAGTCCCTTCTTGAGAATATCATTCCCCCTTTTTAGCTTTCTCTCTATTTAGGTCACTTTTCCTAGTGAAAAGCCTGTCCCTCCTGGATAGCCAGTAAAAATAGGTGGGGATTCGGATTACGGGGATATTTGACGTCGAGACGGAAGTGCTGAATCGGTGGGCACTTTGGTCAGTATTCGGTTTTCCCCGAGGGTCGTCCGTTCCAACCCTTCCCCAACGTCACACTTATGCCCCGCCTCCCTGCTTCCGCTCCCGCTGGGAGGAGGAACTAATCCCCGACCCCCCACGCTGACCGCATGATTGTGTGAATCTAAAAGCAATTCATTCCGCGCGTTATACACCTGTTCTCACCCCCTCCCCCCCCCTCCTCCCAAGGTCGGTCAATCTCCAAGGTACTTCACCAGACGGCAATCCCTGTCTTATCCCCCACCCCTGTTTCCATTTGCAAGATTTGAGAGAGCTTGTGAAATTCTACTAACACAAAGATAGCTCGAACCCAACACCTCCCCTCGTCTCGTTCTGCATATAAGCCTTCATGGCGAGGGTGCCCCCACACCTCCTATCTCCATATGTCTCTGCGCGGTGAATAATACCCATCAGGCACCATGGCATTATCCGACGCCCCACCCAACTGATTTTTCTTTGCAACGTTTCCTCCTGATTCTAGCGGAATCAGCGTACCTCATATCTCTCTTGCACCCCCCCCCCTGGTTCTACTCAACTCTCACCACTCTACGTCCGCACCTTGGCTCATGCCCCGACTTCTGTTCCCCAACCTTCACCCAGCGCGCACCCTCCAGACCGGAGGGGGGTAGCTCCCCCTCTGAGCCCCCCCATTCTCATGGTGAGCGTTTATACTTTGTAAGGCCATCAGGCACAAAACGAGGGACGACGAGCCAGGACGCATTTCCCCGCCACCCACCCCCCCCCCACCCAGTTTGACCCCCCCCCCGTTTAGTTTCCTTTTTTTTTTTTGAACCCCATATCTCCTCAATCCACTCGCTCCGATCTCTGCATCCTGTTCAGTCTTTCACACACGTGACTTTTTGAATTGCCTTCATTTCAATGTCGGGACTCCTTTTTTTTTTTGATCTTATCAAAACACTCTTTATTTTTACCCTGTCTCATCTTCCTCCACCCTTGCTCATCCTCCTGTTGGAACGTGTCCGTCAGTTCAATTTCCTCCCAAACTTTGACCACGCCTGTGAACAGTATCTTGCCTTGTCCTTTCAGGAAAACGACTTTTTTCCTTCCCCCTTGTCGTTTTCCCTTTCAGTCCTCATTGCAGATGGTCATTCCACCCCCCGGAATAACTTGCGGAGTACCCTTTTTTCCATTACCCTTGACGTTCCGTATCCGCGAAACCTTTTTCCCCCCCAGTTCTTTTTTGCCCCAAAACGTGATTTTGCTCCGGTATTGAAACTTTTGCTCCTCCCTCGTCAAAACATTTTGCACGCTCAACGTTCCCTCCTGAGTTTTTTCTTTTGAGTCTGTCCAAACTCGGTTGTACCACCCACTCCATGTCGCCTACCACCGGTTTCCTTGATTATTATATGCAAACCTACTTCACCCCCGTTTAGCGCGGGTCCCGATTCCCCAACAGGGGGTGTTTCACTTGTCTTCAGCCCTTTTTTGCTCCTCCTTTGCTCTGAGCCCCCCCCCCCACACCTCCCACAACGGGCCTTTTCCCCCCAAAGTTTCACTTCCTTTCAAGCAAGTTTCCCATTTGTTTGTCGAATTTATTCTTTCCTTTGTTCCGCACCGTACCTGAGCGCGCTTCCAACATGCTCTAGATTGAATTTTTGGTGTGATTTTTCTTTTCAGAGGCTTTGTCTCTTTCTACCCCCCTTCCCTGTGACCCGACATGTGCCACCACCCCCTTCCCCCTTGTTCGGTATCAATCTACGCTTTTGGTGGTTGATTTTTTTTTTGAGCCTTGAGGTCAGGTCTGATTTTTGGTCTGGGCGACGTTCTTTGCTGTTTTTACTATCCATCCTTCACTTGTTTTTTTTCCATTTTTTGGCAAGAGTATGTGTAGTCCTTTTTCCCCCCACCTCGCGGATGCTTTCTACCGTTTGGTAGCCGTGGTTTACGGTTTCCCCCCACCCCACCCCCCCCCCATTGTCTATTATTTCGCACCCTGCGATTTCCCCGGGTTTTTTTTTTTTCTGATGATTTTGTCCACCACTTGAAGACGTCCCTGCGCCCCCACATTTTTGTTTTCCTTGTGGGGTCCTCTTCGGCTCTTCCTCCAAATTCCGTTTTTTTTCCATCCCCCTGTGTCATTTTCCCTACCCTTCTAGAAGGGACATTGTCCGGCCCCCTTGGCCTTTTTTTCCGAAATGATTCCCTACCCCCCGCCGCTTGGCTGTCTTTTTCCACATGTTCCTCGCAGGCCCCACAGTGGCCTTTTCCACCAAACCTCCAGCCCCTTAGGCCTGACAGTTTTCCACCCCCTCATTTTGACCCCAAGGCGCTTTATCTTTCTAGTTGTTTTTGTTTTTGACGTTTGTTTTTTCCCCCTTCGTTTTATCGTGAGTTAGTGCCAAAATTTTCGGTTTGGTTCGTACAATCTTTCATTTCCAGAAATCCCCCATCAGTACCAACACGTCCCCCCATTTGATATTTGTTACACACAGTTTTGATTCCCTTTTTTTGTAACTCAACCCGAAGCCCATTTTTTTTCCCCAACACCCCCTTCGTTTTGGTGTGGACCCCTGGTGTCCTCGCGAGAGACCCCCTTTTTCTCCAGTGTACCTTTTCCGCACGTCGTCCTTTGTGGTTCGACTTTTTGCATCTGCTCGACCCTTGCACCGAAGTTCCACCCCCCGTCTGAGCCTTTTCAAGCAAACCTTTTTTGTTTGCTTTCTTTTGCCCTGCGGTGCAACCACCTCCCCTGTTAGCTTTTTTTTTTTTTTCCCATATTCGATGGAGGAACGCCCAAAAACCCGGTCACGTAATTAACCCAACCTCGAATCTTTCTCCTATACACCTCGTGTCCCTTAAGTTTTCCCCACAATTAGTCTTCTCCAAGTAATGCCCCCATTTTTTTTTTTTGTTCTGACGCCTTCCGATTAGCACTCACGGCTGTCTTCTGTTTGAACCCGTTCACTTCCTGTTTTCACATGCCTTCTTCCCCTCCCGGTCTTTTTGTTTTTTCTTGTCGGCCAACCTTTTTCGTTGCTATCACTTCGTTGCTGGTTCTTCCATCTCCCCTTTTTTTTTCCCCGGAGAGTTTTCTTTATCGTGAGGCTTTATATCTTTGTACTCTGGAGAGATTTCCCTGTTTTTTCGAATAATCGGTTTATTTTTTTTTTCGATATCCCTTCCAAAGCGTCAACGTTTTTTCTGACAACAACCCCCCCAGTCGTTGACTTTTTGGTTCCACCCCGTGGTCTCTTTTGGAACTCAGTACCCCTTTTTCTCACCCCCCCCAAACCCCCTTCTGTCCCGTCGTTTCCCCTTTTGGCTGCCTTTGGAGTGTCGGTCTTAACGGTCCTTGGACCACACGCAACCCATGAAACCCCCTGTCCTTGTGTCTTCCGTCACGGCCAAAACAGAGTTCCTGTGAACGACCCAGCCGTGCCCTCCTGGTAATTTCTTTCGGAAAACTGTTGTTTGGGGTCAGGGTTCTTTTCTTTTGGTTACACAACCTTTTCAGTTCAGGTGTTTCTTTCCTTCCTGGGTTTGTTCTTGTTCCCTCCTGATGCCTGGCGCAGTTGCTGGGCACCGAAACCACGTCCCGGGTGTGCGAAACCGCCCAACCAGGTCCCCACCTTCGTTTTCGGATTACTGGACCCTTTTTTCCCCCCCATTACCACCCCCCCGCCCCCGCTTCCAGGTCACACCCTTTGATTTCATTTTTTTTATTTTTTTTTGGTTCACCAGGGCTCAGTTGACGGTTTTCCCCCAGTTCTTTCTCCAACCGCGATGTTTGGGTTTCCCCCCGATTTTCTGTATTTGTCTGAGTCCCCTTGTTTGTGAGTCACTTACTTTGTTTCGTTTCCGGCTTTTTCACCGATTTGTCGGCCCCGTAAGGGCAAGTTATTCAAGATTTGTTCCTTGGGGATATTTTTCTTCCTCTTGCCTTGGTTTTTCCCCCTGTTTTTTAGTATTTATGAAACAGGCACGAGGAATCCCCCTTTTTCAATGGACTTGGTGTTTGGTGCACTAACTTTTCCTTTTAGTTTCCTATTTCCGCCCAACCCAAACCTTTTGTTGTAACTAGTTCGATTTCTTAGTGTTTTTTCCCCGGGGAATTCAAATTCTTTTAGGTTGTATTCAGCGGTAGCCACACGCCCTGCTTCCTCGATCTGTTTGTTTTACGCCCCCGGACGACCCTCTCGTTTTTCCTTGAAGGCCCACCCGGCGTTTCGGTTCTCTCATTGTGCGGATTGTCGTAAGTCGCTGCATTTCCCATAGCTCCTATTTCTCCACAATATTAAACCCCATACGGGCCTTGTCTTATTCCCAATGCTTTGCAGGCCCACTCAATTTTTCTGCTCTCGGCTTTGACGTTGGCCCCCCAAAAAGCCTGCCGAATTTTGCCTTCGATTTTTTCACCAGCGTAAAGCACCAACCCCCATGTCGGCATCGTTATTTTTGTTGTGCGCTGTTGTTGAATTATTGCTCGCCAACTGGGCTTCTACGTGGGGGGTTTGTCGGACTTTTTTTTTGGGTGTTTGCCGGGAAAATTCTCCCACCCGGTACCGAGTGATCGGAGGGATAGACCGATAGTTCTCCCGCCCCTGAGGCAATCTCGACGCACCGCCTACAAAACTTTTTTTACCAAAGTATAACTTGCCGTCCGCATTAGTTTGGTCATCAACTTCCGCCCGTACCACATTTTCAGACGAAGCCCTTGGTCGATAGGGACCTTTGTTTTTTTGACAAGCTTAAACTCTCAAGACTTTGTTTAGGTTGCTTGGCTATGCAGGGTGCTGCGGGGCGAATTTTTGTGT
>Ga0179593_1462003_pt1 | contig 10538 bp, 11 predicted proteins | sample CZODoug2_1_08_16_FD_185931 | JGI IMG/M metagenome (GOLD analysis project Ga0179593, IMG submission 185931) | Vadose zone soil fungal communities from Angelo Coast Range Reserve, California, USA - CZODoug2_1_08_16fungal (PacBio error correction) | ecosystem: Environmental > Terrestrial > Soil >... | reverse complement strand
GTCTTTTCCTCCTGTTTTCACAATTCGTTTCCCCCTTCCCCTCTTTTCCCCCCTCCCCCTTTTTATCTTGTTCTATTCCTTTCCTCCGCCTTTTCTTTCTGCTTGCTCCCCTGGTCCCCCTCTTTCCCTTTTTCACCCTTTCTTACCCCCCCCGCTCTTTCACTGTGGGTGCATGTGTAGACCATGATCTCGTCACCAATCCTTCTTTTTCGTTGTTCACTTTTGCACCTTGGTTCCCCCTTTCCTGCTTGCCATACTGGTCCCCCTTTCCCCCTTCTCGTCGGCGTTTTTGCGTTTTTTTAGTTTTTAGGTTTTTACGAGGTATTGAGACTATCGAGCCCCCCCCTGGCCTTCCGTTGTTCCTCCAATTCCTGTTGTGCCTACTGGCCTTCCTTTTCTTTCTTTTGAGTGCAGACACCCCATCTTATTTTCCGCTTTATAACGCCACTTATGTGTTCTCCCTCACCTTGTTTTTTTTCTTCCCTTTCTTCCCTCATCTTGTGTCAGTCTTCCCTCCAGTTTCCCGTTTTTTCCCCTCGGTAACATTGCCTTCTGTTTTCCCCGACTTTGGTGGCCCCTCCTTGTCTTCTTTCTTTCTTCGCTCACACGTAATTCTTGTTTTACTTACCTTCTCTTTTTTTTCATTGACTTTAACTTCCTTCACTTGCATAGGGTAGGGGTGTGACCTCTTTCACTTTTTTGTTCTTACCTTTTTTGGATGCCTGGTCCCCCGTGTTTATTTTCTTCCGCTTTCCTTTACGTTTTTGTTTTTACTGTGTTGTTACATATCCGTGTCTGCGATTACCCTTAATTATTCGTCGGTTTTGTGTTTTTTTTTATTTCCCCTTCCCTGTGTTACCGTTCACCACCACCATTCCCATTGTTTTGTCTTTTTTCCCCCCCTTTAGAGCCCTTTGTCCACGAAGCCCTGTTTTTATCCGTTGTTATACCCCTCAGGACGCAACTTTCCTTTCGGCCTTTACTAGCTCCGCCTTTATTTCCTCTGCACTGAATTTCCTATTTCTTTTCTCGCCCTTTTTCGTTGTTTTTTGTCAAAGCTCGCACTCGCCACTTATGCATATTTTTTTTTGATTCTGCTTTCCTTGTCCCCGTACCCATGTGGTTACCCTTGCGGTTTATTAACGACCATAGAGATAACCTTGGTTGTGTTTACTTTTTCGTTTGTTTTCGTTGTAGAGTATTTCTTTTCTTTTCGTTTCTTTTCCTCCCCCCCCCCCTCCTGCTCCTCCTTTGTAAACCTTTTTATCTAGAGACCTTCGTTTCCCGAGTTCATAGGACTCGCCTCGTGTGCACCCTGCCCCCTTTTTTTTTTTGGTGTCTTTGTTCCCCGTTATCGTCGTGTTCTTCGCCCTCTTTTCGGCCTTTTTCCTGTCCTGGTCTAATTTTTCCGTTTCGGTTTCACTTCCCAGTACCCCGACCCCCCTTCTTTCCGGTACTTCCCTCTCTCCTTTTTTATGTTATGTTACGGTATGATTTTTTTCTTCTGTAGTTTACTCTTCAGGAGTTTTCGCTTCTTTTTTCTCCTTTTCTCATTTATCGCCCTGCCTCTGTCCCCTCATTTTTGTTCCTTCATTTTCGTGGATTTATTCAAGGTTATGGTTCTGTTTGTCCTCTTCTTTGGTTTGAGGGATTCCCATTTGACCCCGGCTCCCCCCCCAGTATACCCAACCGTTCTTTCTCTTTGAATATACATACTGCCTCCTCGCGGCCCCTTGCCCCCCCGTTTTAGTTGTTGAATCCGCTCGCGTTGAGCAATTGTATTGCTACCTACCTCGCTTTCCACCCCCCCTTTTCTTCCCCGTGTCTTTTTTTATTCTCGATGAGTCATTCCGGAAAATATACTATATTGCCTGATTTCCCTACCCGTTCCTCTCTGTTTTTCCCCATCCCTATGCCAGTCCATCCTTTTTCGCTTCCTTTTTCTTTCTTTTTGGGTTGGTCTTGTCCCATTTTTTCCTCTATCCCCCACCCCACACCCCCCCTCTTTGTTTGTGTTCTTTCTTTCTTTGTTTTTCTGCCTCCACTTCTCTTGTAGATTTGTTTATCCGTCTTAAGGCGCACAAGGATCCAGGATTTTTCTTCACTCTGTGTGTCCTTTTCATTTGTTTCTTGCACTCATTCAGATGTCCTTTTTTTTGTCCCCCCCCTCTATTCTACCGAATATCTATTTCCCCAGTCCCTTCCTTTTTCAAGTCTCCTTCTCCCCTCCGTATGTCCCTTTCCTCCCCCCGCCTCCCTTTTTCTTTCCTTTTCTCATGCGTGGCATGGATTTCCTCTCCCCCCCCCTTTTCACCCAGTTTTTCAAGCGCGTTGTACCCCTCCTCCCCTCCCCCAACTTTTAGTCGGATGGCCCCCTTTTAGGCTGGCGGAGAGATTCACTAGCGCCCCTTCGACCTTGGCTTTAGTGACTCCTCCGTGCCAGCTCTTTGTTTCGGTGCGACATGATGATCATTTATCGTGACAATCACGGGTTAACCGGGCTTTAATCTTCCCCCGTGTTTTGCCCGTCCCACCATCTACTATACCGATGCACCTGACGTACCTGACCCGCCGTTCAGGCACCGGCTCTACCTTTCTGGTATTCCAGAGCCCATTCTATTTTCGTGCCCCCCTTAATCCCGGATTCCTCTACGAGATTGCTGGCTACGAATGTCCTTTTTTTTCCCCCCCTCTCCGATCCGTGGGACTCTTCCCCCCGTTTTTCGGGCTTAGTTTCCGATTCATGTTGACTGTTTGGTTGTTTGACCTTCGCTTCGAGTAGTCCACCAAGGTAATCCGCGCCGTTTTCCATTCTCCTGTCAGTTGCTTTTTTTGATTCCTAGTGACCGGGTTCTGCTGCCCCCACATGCAGGGTAACCAGTCCCCCCCCGAGTCTTAGATCCCCACCTTTTTTTCTTGCCATTTTCGTTTACCTCTGCGTCCGGACCATGATGCACAAGCGCTTCCCTTTTTTGTCTGTTTGCTTGGTGAAGGTCACCCGGTGCCTGTTTCTGCCCCGTGTCGTCTTCCAGGCTTTAGTTGGGGAGATCAACCTCCGACGGTCTTGACTCGTACTCTGCGAACTCGTGATAGCACCCTTGATTCCCTTGGTTTGCGTGTCCTATTGCGGGCGGCCCAGATGTGTTCTTTCCTCCCTCCGGACACTGCGTGTCGGTTTTCTTCTCTTTTAGACGGTTGCTATTTTTTTTTCCCTTACGTTCTTTTTTCCCCCTTCAGCGCTGCCTTGCTTGCGCCGTCTGGGTCGTTTTTCTTTTGCCATTTACACTTGTTCCGCGCCCCTTTGGTCCGTTTTAGGCCAGTTTGTCCGGTTTTTTTATTGGCCTTTATTGATTCCAGGTATTGTCACAGTGCCAGTTGTATTCCCGATACCCTTTTTTTTGTGTGCACCTACTCTTGACTGTATTTCCGTGACCTTTACCAGGAGCGAAGGAGTTGCTTAGCGTATCCTCTTGCCCTTTCCCCCATGCTTTGGGGGAGGTCTCCGTGCTGCCCCTTGCCGTCCGTCCGCATTTGTCGCGCTTTTTCCTCATACTCACACGCCCCACCGTTTTCGTATCTCCAGCACTGCCTTCTTTCGAGGCTCCTACCCAACATTTCCCCCCCCCTGACTTTGCAAGTAATGATAGGCTAGTCCTTAGCCCCCTGTCTTGCGCTGTTCCCATGCGATTCATGTGTATGTCCACCGATCCGACTAGCCTGCTTTTTGGCAGCTTTCCTTTCTTTTTCATGGTCCCCAACCTGCCTCTTTCCCCCCCGCCCAAATATGTACTTGCGTAACCCCTTCGAGCCACTTGGAGTTCATCCCTCCCCCCCGACCAGATAGTTGTCGTTGTGCACTTCGTAACCATGGCGTTTTACTCAAGAATAAAGTCACCTCTTCCACGACAAACCATCCTTCCCTCCCTTCGTTCAGTGGTTGTTTTTGTGTGTCTGAGATCTTGGGTTTCCCGCCTCTATTCTTGACTTTCCCCCCTGATGTACTTACTGTCCCACGCCAACTCCTTTTTTTTGTGTCCTCCGCCACGAGGCTGTTACCTTTCTTTGTTTGACGTGCCGAGCGTTTTGATTCCTACAAGACCATTGGCACCACTCAGACTGTCTGCGAGGTCGTGTGTTACCCCAGCCTCAAACGTGCCAACCCCTCCTTTAGTATTTTTTTGCGGTCCCTGATGTTCCTTTGCATTTTTTTTTTTGTTCATGCTGCGCAGTTCCCTTCACGTTATGTTTCTGAGATTGCTCTTGGAGCAGCTCCTTTCGTTTTTGTCTCCCCGTGCCCCCCGACAGTCCTCAGACTTCAATTGGTTCGCCCCCGTCTGTATTACCCAACAATTCCTTTCTTTCGTTTAACTTTTCCTAGGTCAAGATTACACGTATTAAGTTCGTGACACCACCCTCTCACTGTGGCACCTTCACACCAACCCCTGAACCCTCATCCTTTCCCGACCTTGTGGATTGATGCAGCCTCCCAACCTCACACAGTTATCTTCTCTTTTGTGTATTACCTTTGTCCCAACACTCATTATCCTCCTTGCCGTAAATCCCAGTGGTCAGCCCTCTTGACTTCCTCTGGCCTGGAGTATCATTCCTGGATACCTCTCCCTTACAACACCCGATGCCCAGCCACATCATACACTTTTACCCGTGTCATGCTTTTTGCCACCCAATGACTCATCCCCCTGAGCGGTCTCGCTTCCCATAACCCCCCGTTTTCCTCTTTTTTTTTTTACCCTTTTTCTTTTTAGACTGGCCCCCCTGTTCATGCAGTTTTCTTCTGACTTGAGAGTATTCGAATCTCACCAATGCCCCAAATCAACCGGACTTCACCGTCCCGTGCCCCCCCAGCCCCAACCCACTACTTATAAATCCCGTCGCGCTTTTACGCTCCGTATGGTCCCCCTGATCCCCCGACCCCCATTGGTTCCCGGCCCAGGTGGATTTTCTTTATCGTCGGATGGGCCTTCCGTGTCTATTGGAAGCATTCCCGGCCCTATGGGTCCTTTCCCACCCCTCTGCTTCTCTGCCACGTTGTTTCGTTTTCTTGTTTTTGTGTACCGCGCATGAGTTTCAAACGGTAACGCCCTTCTAAATTCTACCCTCCGCCAAACCCCATTTGTAGTCCAGCTGATTCTCTAGTTCAGGTTGTAGATTGTCGCAGCAAGCAATCAACGGAATTCCCGTTCTTCTTTGCCTCATTTCCCAAAATAGATGGAACTGGCTTGTATACCGTCCCTTCCGTTTCTCGGCCCGTGTCGTGGACAGTGTGAGCGGACCCCACTTATTATTGGTGCCCAGCGTGTCGTTACATCCCCGTGGGTAACGTTTAATAACCCTGTTCCCCCCTGATTCGTCAAACCTAGTTCACATTCACCTCTGGTCACAAAGTACTCTTTCTGGACCCCCAATTCCTCCCCCGTAGGCTGTAAGGTTTTTTTTTTTCCCTTCTTTTTTTTTTTTTTTTACACATCTCTTTCTTTTTCCTCCCACTCTGGTCCCTGTCTCACCGCTAGGTCCCCCTCTATTTGGCCTGTCTGCATGTTTAAGTTCCCCCGACCCAATAACACCGTGAATTCTGGGCCTGACAGTCCCCGGTCCCGTCCCTCGACGACAGTATAATTTCCAGCCGGCCCTAACGACTCTCCGCTGCCCCACCTTCCCCCTCCCCTTTTCCCGATCTCCTTTTGTGGGTGCCCTTTAAGACTAAAGCCACTCAAGTTCATTTATGTTTTACCCCCACCAGGTCAAGTTTTCTCACCTTTTTACCCCCCTTCTATTTGACGCCACCCTTCCAGTACCTCCGGGTTTGCCAGCTTCGTCCTCCCGGCATAGGCCGTGACATTATACCTAACCTGGTTGCCCCTGTCCCCCTTTTGCTGACGTCTTCCCCATTTCCTTTACTTTCCAAGCCGATTGTGTCCCCGGACCCGCTGAGAAACGATCCTATTTTGAAAGTTCCCCCCCCTTCTTGATTTTTCATTCCCCTAGTCCCGGTCTTTTTTTCTCCCCTGTGCGCCAAGCGCCCCTAACCTTTTTTCCAACCCATTCATCCCGCCCCCGTCAAGGCCGGTTCATATTATCAGTCCCCCGTCCTTTTTCCACCCCCCTGTATGATGTAGTCAATTGTCACCTTTGCATTTCTCCTTCATTTTCGTGCGATCCTTTACGTTTCTACCTCGTACGTCCGCCCTTTTTTATTCCCCCCCCACCACCCCCCCCTAAAAACTGAGTTCTTACGCCCTACCCAGCCCCCCCCCACCCTTGTGGTATTTCTTTGACTGGGAGGAGTCATTTCACTTCGCCCCCCCGGACGACTTTTTGTCCTGCTTCCGCCGGTTCGACAGTTTTTTTTTTCCTCTCCGTTAGTTCGGAACCCTATAGCCCCGCATTTTTACCCGATTTCGCCGCCGATTTTGCCTCCCCCCTTCTACGCCTCCCGGTGACACTCATGGCCCTAATCGGGCGTTGTAATGACGTGGCACTGACGAGCCTTCCGCGCCCACTTGCGCTCCCGCAGTATTTTCCTCCGCCACCCCCCACCTACATAGGACTGTCATATCCCCCACACCACTGCTCACCGTACCCCCCCGAGAACAAGCGTGATGACGTAGTTGTGCGCGAAAGACTCACAGCTTCACGCGTACACTCACGACTCGACGTATGCCCCGCGTCGAAGGGCTTTTTCCATTTATAGGTTTTCCCCAAAATGTGAATTGGACCTTAGATTCGCTACATCCGGTTGCTCCGTTTTACTATAACCCATGGAATGACAAGCCGTGCCGGTGCAACGTGTTCCCCCTGGTCTTTTTTTCCCTGTGCACACACTTTTCTTAGTAACTTCCTTGATTTTAGCCGGATCCACCATTTTTCAAATTGCAAACCCTTTGTAATTACCTCCGACCCCACCACTATGGTCATTTGGTATAGTACATTCAATCACGCCGCCCACTCAGCCGCCCCCACTCCGGAACCCCCATATTAACCGATATTTTTTATCTTTTGTTTCCCCCATTCACCCCCCCTTATCCATCCGTCCCCTGCCTCTCCTTCAGTCCGAAACCACTTTAATGTACACTCACGACTTTATAAATTTCGTACACTAGCTTGCTCACTCATAGTTTTATTTTTCTTCCCCTCAATAATTGTGACCCCTCTGTTTCCTTTCTCGTTTGCCAATTTCGCTTAGACGGGAGTTTTTCTTCGGCATCCCACTCCCAGGCGGGTTGAGCACTTTATTTCTTCCCCGCCCTTGTTTCCCTCACACGACCACGAGGCTATTGAACCAGACTAATCACCCTCGTGCCCCCTTTTATATTTTCCCCCTTCGGTTCTCGCTGTCCAGGTTGGGCCCCCCCTTTTCCTTGCATTCGGTACCCCGAGCCCTCTTTCAGCCGCTCCCTCTTAACGATGTTCGCCCTTGAACAAACTTTTTTTCAGTTTCAGTCAGACTTCTGTTCGCCCCTCCCGGATGAGAGTTCGTTCCCGAGCCCTCTTCCTCCACCCGCCCTTTGTTTTCTCGTCCTCACGTTATCTTGTCCTGGACCCCGTTTCCCTTTTTTATTCTTCCTTGTTCTTCTCGTCCCCTGGACACGCACAATATTTCCGTCACACTTTCCCTTCTCTTTCTTTTCCGCTTCCTTGCGACCATTTGATACGTCTCCGGTGACACATGGCCGCTGATGTTCCATCCTCCTCTAGTTTCCCACCCTTTGATTCCCTTTCCTCCTGCCTTTTTTTTTTCTTTTCTCTTGTGGTGTGAGAGATAGAGGTAGCCCCCTCTTCTGACCCTCTCGCTGTGGGGAAACAGACCGCTTCCCCATTGCCGGATCTTTCCCAATTTTTCGCAGTAGTTTTTCATTCAGCCTTACTGCAGTGGTGGCCTGAAAGGTGCTTGTTGCGCTAAATAACAATCTCACGATCCCGGACTTTCCCCCTCCGTCTGACGTATGAAGTCGACTTTTAATGATCCCCCTCCTCTTCTTTCCCGGTCTTTATTCCGTTTGACCCAATTTTCCTCGAACCTCTGCAATGGAGGGAGCGTCGGACGACGATGCCCTTTCCCTCTCTTTTTTTCTCCTTGAACAAATGGAGGCCCAAGATCCGGTGCTTTCAGTCTTCCAGAGGTGATTGTCCCATGTTCCTCTTTTTTCTTGTCCAGGACGGGGGGCCACCCACGGGGAACTTTCTCGTGCCCACCCCCCCTGTTTCTGTATTCTTCCTAGTCGTACGGAAATTTTCTTCCTGTTCCCCCAAGTCCGATGGAAAAGTCTTCTGCTTTTTTCTTCACCTGGGTTTCGTGGCTCCGTGTGTCTTTTTATTCGTGTTTGTTTTTTGCCACATTGTCTTCTGTTTTTTTCTTTTCATTTTTTTGTTGGTGCTTCTTCTCGTGAGTGCCTAATGGTTTGTCCCACGTCCCCTCTCCCCCCCCCTTTTTGTTTTGTTTTACCATCGTTGGGTGAATTCCGGTTGTGGCGTTTTTCTCCTATTTTGGCTTGCCGAGTCTTTTCTTTCCTTGATGTGCATCAGACCAGTACCCCCCCACCCCCACCCCCCAACCCGCCCACCCCCCCCCCCCCAACAAACACATTTTTTTGTTTATTCTCGACGTTAGGGGCGTTTGGTACTATTTAGATGTATTCTTCTGCTCCCCCCCCCAAATTCTAATCGGGGAGCCCCCCTTTGTAAGGGTTTTGGCTTTTTTCTTTTTTCTTTTTTGGTTGGGGACCGTTTTCCTTGTGTTCTTTCTTTAGTGAGTGGTTTTTTACCTATGATTTGGAGGATGCGTGTGGGGCCTTTCCGCCTTTTTTTTTTTTCTCTCCCGCAGTGCTGAGGGCATGGTGAATTTTTTTTCCGCGATCTCTTTGGGAATAGGCGCCCCCCCTTTCAGCTAATCGCTCTACGGACAGCAATGTTCGAGCCCCCCTTTCTGCTCCCCCATCTGTTCCGGCGAGGCTCTTTCCTTCCTTCCACCCGGTACACACAAGGTTTGTTTAGTTTTGCCGTCGTAAGAATCATCACCTTTTTTTTTTTTTTCCGCGTTCCCCCCCAACAAGTTGGTGACTACTCTTTTCCTTTCTATCGGTTCGCTCTTTCTTAAAATGTCTATACGAATTCTTCCCCCCTTCCAGGTAAAAAAGGAACTTTCGGTCTGTAGTACATCTTTTTTTTACCCCTATCCATTTTTTCTTTCGGAGGAGGGGCAAATGTTTTTTTCAGGTTTAGTGCTGCGTAAATTTGCCGGGCTGAGTTCATTTTTCTCTCTTTTAAGGGGTGCCCCTCCCGCCTCGAATCGCGACCGGACTATCTTGCGTTAAGTCCTTAAGTCGCGGGTAATACCGTCTGACGTATTTTTTTTTCTGTTTTTTACCTGAGACGTATTGCACATTTTCCCCTTCAGGCGTCTTGCCCGCAAGCGATGTTCATGTATTGGTGAGATTGAAGAGTTGGTTTCCCCATTATCTTCCTGTGCGTGCCCCAGTGAGCCTTTGCCCAGCTGTCTGGTACCCTTTTTCTTCTCTGTTGCATTCGAGAGTATTTCCGACTTCGGCAGTGAATTTGTCCGGATTGACGTGTGCACGGTTGAAGGTTCTTTTCCCCCCATGGATTTTCACCCATGCAGGTGGTATTGGATCTTTCCTTTCTACCGGTTCCCTCTTTCCGCCTTACATTTTGAACCCCCCCTTTCCTGTTTAGTACCCAGAAGTAGGCTCTGGCGTTTTTCTTAACGACCAAACCGTAGGCTAAGTGGAGGTTCCTCTCTTTCATTTTTTGGCCGGGGGGATTTTACTTCCTCCCCTCTGGAAACTACTTGTGAAAACTTTGTAGTGTTACCAGCTGGTTGATAAATATAACGATGCACTCGATTTCCTTCCCCCAGCAACTTTCTCTTTTTCAGGATGGAAGAGTTACCATCCTGATTACCTTTCCCTTCGGACTTGCGTGTCTTAACGACTGAGGTTCCCTGAATTTATTTTCTCCCATGGGGCAAAGTTTTGGGTGGGTCTTCCTGACCTTTTGGGAATTAGCAGTGGGGGATCACCTCCCTTTTCCTTTTCTCCCTCATCGTAAGAGATGGTTCCCCGGCAGGGTTGCCACCCCCTTGCTGACCACTCCGGTAAAGTACTCTCATCTTAACCTTCCTTGAGTTACCCAGGTGGAACTTTGGAGCTTAAGAGTAAAATCGGTGATTGCTTTGTTGTTGTTCGTTCCCCTGTCGTTCATGTCTTCTTTTTTTGAGTTAGTACGGCAGTTTTTTTTCTTTCAGTCCCCCTCCCCGTTCTGACCTCATCTCGCGAAATCCCAGTCCCCCAGACTATGTGGCCTCTGGGTTTGTTTTTTCACCACCCCTCTGACGCTCTGGGGGAAAGCTTTTCCGTCCTAACTCTTGCCCAGTGTGGTCGGCCCTCTCTCCTAAATGTTTCCCGTACTTGGAATTCGCCGGGAGCTTGAATCAAAGTGACCGTCTGATTCTCTTCCCTTAGCAGATCTGTTAGTTTGCACTGTTTCTCTTCCCCCTACATTTG
>Ga0179593_1256501_pt1 | contig 10538 bp, 19 predicted proteins | sample CZODoug2_1_08_16_FD_185931 | JGI IMG/M metagenome (GOLD analysis project Ga0179593, IMG submission 185931) | Vadose zone soil fungal communities from Angelo Coast Range Reserve, California, USA - CZODoug2_1_08_16fungal (PacBio error correction) | ecosystem: Environmental > Terrestrial > Soil >... | reverse complement strand
TTGGTCCCCTTCCCTTTTCTGCTATATACTTACAGCTTCAATCCACCTGATATAACTCGTATAGCGGTTTTTTGCCGATCTCTAAGGAAGGGTTGTCTAGCTCTGTTCCTTTCCTTTTTTTTTTTCCCAGGCTAGCCCGAATGTTTTTTCCCCAAATATCTCCTTGTTTGATTGGAATTCACTTGGCCCCTTGTTTTTCTGAAATTTCCCCCGGGTCGGAGGGTTTCTGGTAGCCTTCCTCTTTGATGGAGATTTATCTCCTGTTTCACCCCTTTCCTGCCAGTTCCCACGTATACCAGATGACATGTGCGTCGGCTTGACCCTTTTTTTTTTGGCCCTCGGACGTTTACCTCTTTTAACGGACCCCCGGGGACGAAAGTATCTGTTGCTTAATGTGCTTTTCTTACCTTATGTTGGGGACGAGTTCTTCCTCATCCCTTTTTCTGTAAACCTTTGCTGTGATCAGCGTCGCTTTCTTTGAATCGGCAGGGGCTTTCAGAGGAGATTTTAGGGATCGTCGTCTGTTAGCTTTTTGTCCCTCTTATTACGTGGCCGATTATTCGCGGTATGGCGCTTTTTCTTTTTCCTGCCCTTTTTCGAGAAGCCTTCCCCCTTGGTAATGTTCGATTTCTCTCGACTTTGCCTGGTTTTTTTTTTTTTCTCAGAATTTTTTGGATCCTTGCAAACCACCTTGCCACTGTGTTTGTTTTTGTAGATTCGGGTTTTGTCTTCACTGTCTGGCCGGAATAGCTTTTTTGGTATTGCTAGGGATTTTACCCTCCCTACCTCTTATGGAGTCTTCCTCCTATCCCCGAATAACTTGTTTTTGGTTTTTTGGAAGGATGTTTCCCTTTCGCGCCTTTGCTAGGAATTGGCCGCTTTTACCTCCATTTTTTCTGAAATCCTTTTTAGTTTTTCTTTATCTTATTTTTGGTTTTTGATTTATCCCCCCTCTTACCGCATTCTTCCCCCCGACCCCAGCCGGCTTCTACTATGCTTGCCCCCAAAGCTGAGTTCCTCCGTTGCTCTATCGCCGCCACGTCTCCCTCACCCTATTCTGAATCTTTGGCTTTTGCCTTGCTTTTTTCCGCATGTCTTGACGCATTTTCCCGCGCTGTGTTTCGTTTTTCTTCCTCCTTTTCGCGTGATTTCGTCCTAAGGCCCTTCTTGCACCAACCGTCGGCCGATTACTCTACGTTTATCGAAACCTCGTTCCCCTTTTTTTGCTTGGTCTCGGTTTCATTCGTGGTCTCTTTCGTTGGTGCGGCAGTTCTCTTCCTTCGCTCGCGACCCCCGGCGTTTTACAATTGTTGTTTGACTCCCTCCAGGCTGGTCTCTTCGCGCCTCTCCGTCTTCTTTCCCAACGCTTTCCCAACCTCTGTAGTTCACGTCCCTCTCCCCCTTGGCTGACTCCCCACATTTGCCCTGTTTGCCTGGTGAGTTTGCTCCGCCCACTTTTTTTTTTTGTTCGTGTTTGTTGCCTTTCGCTTTCCTTTCTTTGCGCGTTCCCCACCCTGCCCCTGAATGTTTCGCTCTCTGGAGGGTGGACTCCCTCCCCATTCGTCTCTTCTTTGTTTTTTGATGTTATTTCTTGTCTCTCCCTGTTTCATTCTGAGAGATTGATGTTTTTTCTTGTCTGTTCCCTATATTGTCCTTTGTTATCTTCAAGAACGTTCTGTTCCCTGTTTTTTTTTGTGTTGGATCGTTCTCTTTTTTTTGCCACTTTTTTTTTTTTTGTTGAGCATGTTTTTATATTGATTTTTGTTTTTGTTCCCTGTCCCTTTTTGGTATATGTGCAGCCCCTAACCTCCCCCCCCCTTTCCTTTCCACAGTGGCGCCCTTCTTTACCCATTCCTTGCCCTGCACGAGCTGTTCACGACTATAAGTGTGTCCCCCGTCTCCTCTTCCCCCCGCTAACGACACGACTCGACCCGTCAGTGTGTTTGCTCTCTTTTTTCCCTTGTGATAGTTCGCGTTGCCAGCATCTGAGATGCCCCTTCCTTCGCGTATTCTTACACACCCTCCCCCCTTTTTCGCGCTTTCTTTTTTTTAGTAATTCCCATTGACCTCTCCCTTTACTGGTCGGTGGACTCTTCCCCCGCAGAACGATCTAGAGAATGAATGACTTGTTGGTGTTGTGCAACCAGTGAGACGCTTCATCTACCTCTCTCTCTCCTCTCCCACTTTTTCGACCTTCCACGGACTTCCCTACTAGCCTGTCGCTGTTACATCCCCCTACCGTACAGTCCTTACGCCACATTAACTATTCTTCCTTCCCCAGACTGTTGAAGCTAAGTTTTTTCACCCCCCCAGTTACACAGTTTCACGCCTCATTTTGTTGCCGGCGTCCTGACTGTCTGCCGAAGTCCTGTGTCTCTCTCCTCCCTTCTGATCCCGAAGCGTTTTTCCCCTCTCTGTTTCTCGTTGGTTAATTATTGTTGCTTCGTATCTGCACTCCTCTAACGACAGTCCCCCCTTTCTAGTTGCGCGTCACCCCGCACTTTGTTACAGCGTCATGTGTGTCTGCCTGTACTGTTTGTGATTTTCTCCCTTTCCCCCATTTCCCCCCCCCTTTACTTCCCCTCCTTCTTCTCTACATCACTGGTGCGTCTAGGACATGTTTTTCTTTTTCCGTTTTATGTGTGTGTTCTGATACCCCGCAGACTCTTCCCCCTTCCCTCTTTTTCCACTGCTTTTTTTTTCCTCGTGTCTCCAGCTTCCCTGTTGGTAATCCCCCCTTCTTTCTGCCCTCCCGTTTCCCGCCCCAGTTCACGGATTACCACCTCTCTATTACCACCTCCCTCCACCCCCAACGACATCTGTTTTTTTCCCCTTGGTCCACTCACTTACCTAGTTAGTAAGTCCACCCTGCCACCCAATCACACGTATTGTCTGTGGGTATTTCCTCCCGCATGAGCCTCTTGGTCCGACTTTGTCTTGCCTCCCCGATCATTTAGTGGTTTGTCCATTCTGACCTAATCTACTAAGTGTTCGCTTTCTCCCTTGCTCCCCCACACTTTTTTACCGCAATCTTGTTCTATCCCCTCCCATTAATCATGATATGTGATGATTTCCTTACGGCTTCTTATGACAGCTCATGTTCCGCACTTTCTTTTTTCCTTATGTGTACCGCGAACTCAGTGGGTCCAACACCACGACACACTCACTGAGTATGTCCCCCCCTTCCCAGGAACTATCTGTGGGTCACCCCTCGTTGTTCCCCCCCTTACTCCAGTTCGCCATTCTCGCTTCCCCCCCCCCAAAGTTTTTTTTGATTACCCCTCTTTCTTTTTGCCTAAGGACGTGTGGTTTCACTGCGGCCATTTCATGGATCCCTTAGAAAGTTGCTGAATTCCTAAATGCAGGCCTTCCACCTGTATATTGCCTTTGCGTCCATCTTTTTCTTCCAATCTTCCGGACTTTCCACTTCTTTTCCTGTTGCAGTGGACTTCGCTCTCTGAGCCCCGCTAATGCTTTGTCCTTCCGTAGAACTCCGGTTTTCTTTTCTTTTAGCTCGTCCGGCTCTCCCATCATCCTTCCTCCCTAGTTACCGTTTTCTCCTTCTTTTTCGCCTTAAGCTCGCCCAATTCTCTCCTCATTCTACCCCACGACCGACCCACCTTTTCTTTTCGGGGTCCCTCTTTTAGTCCGGTCCTCACAGGAGGACCTTCATCGGCATCCCCGTTTTTTCCCCCTCCCTTCCGCGCCTAGGCCGCCTCTCCCCTCCCCGCGACCCTTCATGTTTCACCCCTCTTTACTTTTTTTTAGCTTTTTTTTCCTTTCTGCATCCGACCGTCCGTCTTAGATCGGTCAACATTCCTTGCTCGTTTCCTTTTCACTGCAAGTCCGTCTTCATTCTTTATTCTGCGCAATCAGCCGCGTGAACCACTCCCTTTCTTAACGCAGACCTGTTCGTCTCCCTTCTTCCCTCCGCTTGCACATTTGCCGCACCAATCCCTTCCCTTTTCTCGTCAATCTCTTGATGTGACTAGTTTTCTCTCCTTGCCCCCTTCGTTTTCCGCCGGCCTGGCCACTCCATCTTTTTTCCGGTCCCCCAATCTCTGGCCCCTAAACCGCATGGTCTCCCCCCTTCCCCCGTTTGCGTTCCATTTTATTCGTGCAATTGGCCCCATTCCCTTTTGAACTACTAACTTTCTTAAAGGCCCTGCTTCCTCTCAGAATTCGCCACTTGTTGCCACCTTGATTCCACCTCCGCCCTTTTGAGCCTATTTTCCAGGCCAGCTTCTTTCCCCTTGTACCATGCCAACTGACCCTATCTTGCTGCAATCTTTCTTTTCCTCCCCCACTTCCTACTTCCTATGTTAGCCCGTGTTCTTTCCCGCTGAATTAGCTTTCTCATCCTCCTATTCAGTAAATCCTCTCCTCTTCTCCGCACGCCTTTTTTTGGATTCTGCCTTTTTTCGCATATTTTCCTTGTCTTTTCAGCGTTCCCCCATCCCACTATAACTACCCCTGTTAATTATAGCTTTTGGTTTCCCCCTCCCCTCGCAATTAATGGGTTCAAGCAAAGATATGAGTCGTTTCCTACAGTGGTTCCAATTTTTGGCTTTTTTAGTCTACTCTTTCTTTCTCAACTCCCAAGACTTTTGATCATTTTCCCCCTTTTTCTTTCAGACGGTTTTAGCTTGGAAGCGTTTTTTTACGTGGCTCCTCTTTATTTGCTTGCACCGTTTTTTGTGCAAAGTCCAGTGCACGCCTGGAGAACGCGTTCTTTATTTCCCCTTTTTTTTGGCAATATCACTGGGCCTTCCATCCGACCCGGTTACCCGAAAGCACCTATTTTATCTTTTTCCGGGTCATCTTTGGACGCAGGTTTCCCCTGTCCCTCATTCACGGATGGTCGCTACTTACGGCTGTGCTCATTTTTCCTTGATTTTTTGAAGATTAATTTATTAGAGTTTCTTGGTCCCTGGGATCGATTTGTCTTTCGTCCCCAGAGTGTGGCGCTATGTTTTTTTCATTGCCTCCTAACTTGCAGGTATCGGGACGTTTTCTGTTTCTGAGAACAGTCTCATCCCCTTGGAAGTTCCTAGGAGTACGCATAAGGATCTGCTACTTTCCTGCGGCCAGAACAGACACCAACGTTTTACATTTTTCAACATTGTTTTTGTTAGCGATCTTGAGTTCGGCCTGTCCCCTTTTTTACCTTCGGTAACCCGTGTTGCTTCGTTGTTCTTACCATAGCCCCCCCCTCTCTTTCCCGACCCTAAGAGTCCCCGTCCACTTCCCCGTTTCGAGTCCTGGTACTTCTTTAGGAGTTATTGCTTTTGCGCTCCTTGCGATCCCCTCACCCTGCCGAAATCCCCCGTATCCTTCTTGTCTTTAATTTTTCATTTTTAGTTTCGCGATTTGAAACCATTCTCTACTGACAACGCCTTTACTATCCGGAACATTCTCTTTTGATCGTTTTTTCTTCCGAAGTTGACCTCTTTCGTAGTCTTTCCCTTCCCCATTGAATTGATTTCCGCAGAAACTTCTTTCTGCCGGCGCAATGGTTCTTTCTTTTTGCTGTCGGTCATTCGCCGTTTCTTATACTGCCGGTGCATTACCAAAACCTCCCGTCTTCCCCCCTCCTTGATATCCGGGTATCTACGCTTTTACTGCTTTGGTTCCATGAGTATTGAGGAATTATTGGGAATTTCCCATCAGAGTATTGGTTTTTTTGAGGTTTCTAGGTGCTTGGTTTAGTCATCTTCTTCTTCCCCTACGCCTCTTCGGTATTTTTGCCTTTGGTAGGTGACCGCCTCCCAGGCTCGAGTTGGTGGCTCCTCTCCCCGACTTCCGTCCGCTCCCGTATAGGCCCCCAACGCTTTTCTTTCCCTTTTTTATTTTCCTGCGGGCCACCTCCCCCCTGATGAAAGTGAACCCCTCTCCCTCACCCTCTTTTTCCGTGTCGTTTTGCCTCTTCCTTGGTCAGACAACAGTTGCGTCACTTTCTTTTTCTTCTTCCTCGCTGGTATTGCTGGTTTTTCGCGGGCTGCGCTTCGATTTTTTCTTTAAACCACGCACCCACGCTGCTCCCCCCCCCCTGATTCGTTCCTCCTTTGTTTGTCCATTCCGACAACGACATTTTCCTGCCTCTCCGCCCACTGAATCCTCCTGTCCCCCCACCACCGCCACCTAAGAGGGGCTATCGTTTGCCCCCCTCCTTTTCTCATTCGAGCCGTATTCCATCCCGTTTTTATGCAAATTTTTTTTGATTCTCCCCGGGCGTTTTTCCAAGGGATTTCCCTGAGTTCTTGGATACACCCCCACCTTAAGCTTTGTGTTGCATTTGTCCTTGTTCTAGTTATCTGCCTTTTTCCCGAAGGGGAGATCTTCTCCCCGCTCCTCTCCCCGTCTACACGTGTTTTTCCCCATGGATAGGTTTCAGGTACCGAAAATGCGGGCCTCACCTTTTGGATCCATCTTCGGTGATCGGAACCGTACTCGTTTTCCTGTCCTCTTGGAGTGATTTTTGTTTCACAGAAGTCTCTCTTTCATTCCTTGTTGGAGAGATGTACTCTTCTTTTGGACTTCCTCTTCTCAACCAGTCCCCAGGTGACCATGTTAGTCCGGGTCTTTAACGTTTGACCTTCTATCTTCCCATTTTTTTTTCCTATTTTTCCCCACTCTTTGAGCTCTCCGGGAGCCGCTTCAAGGTACCCCTTTTTCTGAAGTCCCCCTCTCCTTTCCTCGACTCCCTTACCAACCCGACTTTCTTCCTGTGTTTTTTTTCTCCTTCCGCACCCCTCATGTCACCTTTTCTCCCGGGTTTCTCTCCCTGTTCTTGTCATACAACCGTTTGAATATCCTTCGTAGGTGTAGTTCCTTGTACTCAACAGCCCCTTTTTCCGGAGTAATTTGCCCTTCCGTTTGTTTCTTTCCGGTTTTTGCCCTTGGCTTTTTCCTTTCCCCCCCCCCCCCTTTGACGTCACCTTCTCCCCCCGAATCATTTGGCCTGACTTTGGGTTCCCCCCTTCTTAGCCTTCATGCCCCCCCAATCACTCTCATCAACGAAAAACCGATTGATTCGCCCACCATGTCTCTCAGTTACCATCCTTAAAGATTTTTTTAACTCTTTTCGGAAGACTGGCCTCGTTTTCTCTGTGGCGTGCGCATACCCTTTTTTTTACTCATCTTTTGCCCTATACCTACCTCGTTTCTCTCATATTTGATTTCCCACCCACTAGTTCTTTTTCCGTTTTGCCCACCTCAAAATCCCCCCGTTTTTGGCTTTCGCTCCCTGGACCCGCCTACACCATGCTCTGTCCAACGGCTACCCCCCGCCGTAAAGAATTCGCCATCTAGCTTCCCCCCCAACCTTTTGCGTCTCGTTTCGTGATCTGTTATCTTCCTTTCTCTGCAGTGACAGACGTTGAGGGGTTTTTAATATGGCCGGCTTATGATCGCCAGCTTGATTGCCCCCGGATCCAAGCTTAAGCCCCTTTCCCCCATTCGCCTCGCATTGCGTCCCTTTGCCTTCGTTTTACGGTTCCACTCTTCCGTGCTTTTCGCCTTCGCCCCCCGCGAAGATATGTTTTTTTTCCGCGTGCTTATTCTCCTCCGGCTTCTGGTAGGGTACTTAATGTTCAATCCTCTCCAACCTGATGACCTAAATTTTTGACCATAAGTTCTTTTCATTCTTTCGTATCGTCTAGGACGAGTCCATTCCCTTCCCCGAGGGTCTCCCCCCTTTTTCCCCCGCTGGTTAACTTTCCTGGTCCTTTCCTACTGTCCCGGTTTTTCCTACCTTGAGCACCCCTTTCACCGCTCCTTTTTCCGACGCGCAGGCCCCGACAATCTTTTCCCCCCATTGGTCACCTACTTTTTGGTGACCTTTTTTGTATCCCTAGTTTATGGTTCAGTGCATCTTTTTTAACTTTTAGTCGTCGGATTTACTTTTTTCCCTTCCCTGCGGCATCGCTTTTCTAATGGTCGTTCCAACGTCGCCTGCTTCCTCTAGGATAACCTCCTTCCAGTACACCTCAACTTCTTTATCTTGACCCCTAAATTTCCATCTTGTGTCGACACTTCCTTCGATCTACCGCCGCTTCTCCCCCCTTTGCTTGATTCATCACCTGATTACCCCTCTCGTCTCTTTCCCCTTATGCTCGACCCTTGCGTCCCCCTCTCGTTCCTTCCTTCCCCTCCCTGTTTGGGTCGGTTAAACTTTACCTCTTTTTAGGACACACGGCAATTCCCCCTCCTACCTCTTTTTCGCTGGTTATTACGTTGTTCGCGACGGCCTAACCGGTTACGTCTCACTTCCCTCCTGCCCGGCTCCCAGGCTTCCCCCCTCTCCTCCCTTATTTCGCGCTTGGCACAGTTTTTTTCCCACCTCAGCATCTCTTCTCCCTTCTAGGCTAGTTTCTTTCCTAACCCGAACCCACTTCTTGCTGTCCACAACCCTTTCTCTTAGTTTTTTTCCAGCCACGTTCCATATCACGCTTTTCCTTAAGTCATTCACCCCCCTCCTTTAGCCCCTCAATTTCCTCCTTTCCCTCCTCTCTGGTGGTTGATCTCTGTGATTTAGTGGTCCAAGTCTTTGGAATCTCCTCCGTAAGTTTGACCCAATGTTTCCCCACGTTTTAACTTGTTCCAGCCCCCTTAAGTTCAAGCCCTTATGTTTTTATTCCCCCATTTGTCCAGGCCTAGCACGACCTTGGTTGACTATTCTGATTGGCGGCTGGCATCCCTTTCCCTGTGTGATGGCTCCCCCCCGGTTCGATTCTCCGGTTTTTCTCGGGACATGGAGATTTATTTTCCCCTTTTTTGCCCTGCGTCTGGACACGTACGTCATCCTATGCCCTCCTTTATCGGGTTTTACTGCGGTTCCTTGGCAGATTTTTTCTTTAATCGACCCCCCTTTTTTTTCTTTTCCCAAGCCCCTCTTTTTGAGATATTGTCATTCCGTGCGTCCATTCTTGGATACCGGTTTTCGAATCCACCGAATTTACGAGTGGTGTTACGCAGCCTTCCGTTTTGTTTCTTGATGGGCGAATTTTGGCAGTGTTCTTAGAAATCGTTTTTCTTTTCTTTTCCGACTTTTTTTCTTGTTCCAGCTGGCTTTTTCGTTGACTGTCGTGGCCATGTTTATCTGCCCGGCGGTACTCTTGTCAGAGGACGCCTTAGCGGAAGATCTCCCGCTTTCCCTTTCAGCTTCCTTTTCCCTTGCCGCGCCTAGGAGTTTTTTCGCAGTGGCTGACACCAGCTCTGTCCCCCCACAATGTTGCACGTACCATGATTTTGCTCTTCTTGCGGCTTCCCTTGATTTCGGATTTCTTTTCCTTTTTCTGGTATTCCTGATACGCCTATATGACACCCCCCTACTTCATTTTCATCAAACTTTTTTTTTCTCTTGTGACCCTTTCGGCTAGGCCTGTCGTTTCTTCTAGAACGTCAATTTCGACTCCGGTTATCCTTATTTTCTACGTTTTGGTTATAGCCGATTTTCATTTCCCCTCCCTCGATTCTACTCCTTGCCCGGCCCCCCAATCCGAGAGTTAGCGTTGGATTATCTATTTTTCCTACCATTTGATCTGTCTTTTTTTCGTCTTATATTGAAGACTCCTGCTTCTTGCCCCAAATGGCTGCTTATCTTTTTTCTCCTGCGTCCTGAGTCTCCGGGTTCGCTTGATGCCTTCTTCCCCCACCCCCCTCCCCACCTAATAACTGGGTATCACGACCTCTTTGACGAGTTTTTGTCCAGCAAGATTTGGCTCCTCTTTTTTTCCCGGGCCCCCGAGTCCGATTTGGAGTTCCGGCAGTTGTCGTTCTTGGTTTACCGCCTCCCGGCGGTTTTACATTCGTTTTCGAGATCCTTCGTTGCCGATTTGTGCTCCCATCGAGCCGACTCTTTTCAGTGTGTACTTGTTTTTTCCACACCGTTTAAATCCCGAAATTTACCCCTCCCTCACCCCCCCCCCCAACTAGTTGTTCCATTTCTTTCCTGCATTAGTGCCTCGCGATTCTTTTTTTGTTATTGCTGGTATCGGATTTGGCTTTACTCTTTTTCCTTCTTCGTAGTTCCCCCCCCCCTCCCCCGATTCTCTGCCCCAATGCAGGGTTTGTTTTCCCGCTCATTTGTGGACACTTCCCCCCCCTCCACACTTCCGCGTCTTCTCCTCGATACGACCATCCCCATTTCGTCCGAGTTTTCTTTTCTACCGTCCTGAATACTTTGTTTTTTTTTCCAAGTTCCTTTCCCTTTTAACGTCCTTTTAGGATGTTGGATTTGCCACTGGGTTTTCGCCAAACTGTTGGTCCCCCCCCTGTCTTGCTTCTGAGGGCTTCTCCCCCACTCGATTGTTCCTTTTCCTCTGGTGGTCCTAGGCGTTGTTTTAGAAGGGCCTGTCCCGCCTTGGGTCCTGTAAGACCCCAGCCGCCTGTGAGACAGGCGTTTTTGCGCACTTTTTGGGGAACGAGTTCCCTTTGCTCTTTTCCTCTTTGTTTCTCACTCTTTTTTTCTCGAAGGACGTCTCTCCTCCCCCTCTTTTTGAGTGCTGCTTTCATTTAGTCCTTATGGTTTCCCACTC
>Ga0179593_1723668_pt1 | contig 10539 bp, 15 predicted proteins | sample CZODoug2_1_08_16_FD_185931 | JGI IMG/M metagenome (GOLD analysis project Ga0179593, IMG submission 185931) | Vadose zone soil fungal communities from Angelo Coast Range Reserve, California, USA - CZODoug2_1_08_16fungal (PacBio error correction) | ecosystem: Environmental > Terrestrial > Soil >... | reverse complement strand
AAAGATCCGTCCCCCCCTTTTTTTCTGTGGCTTGGCCCCCATGACGCTGATCCCGATCAATAGTTCGTTTCCAACGCTTCGTGACTTTCCCCTTTAGTATTTTTTTTTCTTTTTTTTTTCCCCTGCGCATCACTTTCCCGGCGTTCCCAGGCTTATTCGATTCGTTGGGACCCCCCCTCCCTTTATTAAAATGAGGCCGCCCCCTTCAATCCTCCTTTTCGCGCCTTTTTTCCCCCCGAGGTCTCCTAGTCCTTTTTTGTTTTCTTAAGGCTTTTTTTTTTTCTTGTCGGTTTCCTCCTTTTCTTCACATAGCTCCCTCGCGATTCCTTTTTCCCACACCTTTTCCCCCTTTTTTTCAAACACGCGCTTCTCACAGCTAGAGATCCCCCCCCTCCCCCCTAAAAAACCCGGTAGTAGTCGGCTTTTTTCCCCTTTTTTTTTTTGTGAGTTTTTTTTTTTTTTTTTTTTCTTGGTGGGGCCCTTTTTATTGTTAGTTTTTTTTTTCCCCGTGCTGAAGTCCCGCTACTGCGACTGCGTTTTGGTTGCCCCTAGGGTCATTTTTTCGTATCCGGAACACCTGAGGATCCTTCCCCCCAGCCTTTTTTTTTTTTTTTCCCGATTCCCATGGAAGGGCCCCCGTGTGCCAGTTGCTTCGTTTCTGCGATGCCTCCCCCCCTCTTCATGGTTCACCCCCCTTTTCTTCCTAACCGTGGTTTCTTTTTTTTCCCTGGTTTTTTCTTTTTATGGTTCCTCCCCTTGCTATTCTCGGCAATGCCGTAGGCAATTTTCTTTTTCCTCTCTATCTTCATACTCCGTTTTTTTTTTGAGAGACACCCGATTCCTTCCCCGTTTTTCCCTTCTATCAGACCGTGGGCGACCCTTTTTTTTCCGCTCTCATGATGAACATGTAGGAAAACCTTCCTTTTTCCCATTTTTCAGCTCTTTTTCCATTTTCGCATTACCGCGGAAACCTTCTTTTTTGCGGTTAGTGCATCTTTGGACAGGCTGTTACCAAACCATGGACTGATAAAGAGGTTTTTTTTCTTCTTTGTCGAGTTTACGGGATACGATTTTTTTCCCTTTTTTTTTTCCCTTCACACCCCCTCTTTCATGTTCCCAAGATTTCATCTTTTTCAGTGGTTTCACGGGACCCCTTTGACACCCAACCCCGCCCCCTCCCCCCCCCCAATGGTGCAAGGCGTTCCCGGCAGATTAGCCCTGCAACTATACCGTTGAGGTTTCTTTTTTCATTAAGCTCGCCCCTTCGAGGGACTTGGACCTTTTTTTTTTCGCCCTGTGAAGGTTTTTTTTTTCCCTAAATTTTTCGTCTCTTTATACGACTTATTTTGCCAATTTTCGGCGCCCTGCACCCCCTTTTTTTTTTCCAACGAACTATCTGGCTTTTTTTTTTTTTTCAATCCTTACACGCGAAGTCCCCCTTTTCTCTTCCTTTTGACTTTTTTCACGGCCTCTTTTCAATCTATGTCCAGTTTGATCGCTTTTTTGTCTTTCCAACTTTGGGCGGCAATTGTTATGGGCCCCCCTTTCGGGCCAAATCATTTTTTTTTTAATTGGGCACGTGTTTTCCTACCCCCCTGTCCCGACTTTTTCCCCCTAGACGATGTCTAGCTTTTTTATTTTTTTTTTCTTTAATATTTCCCCCCTCGTCCGCCACATCTCGTGATGGCTTTTTCTTAAATTCAACCGGTTTTTTTTCCCGGAAAATCACGTCTTTTTTGGTTCGGAGTTCCCTTATGGTGATTTCCCCTTGATGTTTTCTTCAAAACCATCTCAGCCTTTTCTTTCAAGCCCCTTTATCAATCTTTTATGTTGTCAGTGCCACCGGGCGGGCCCCCCCAACCCCGCCCCTGAACCGAGGCATCCCCTCTTTTAAAGTTCTGTTTTCCTTTTTCGGTCCGGTGGACATGGCCTTTCCGTTTTGTTTTTTTTTTTTCCAAGTGCTCCTTTTCCCCGTGACGGGCTTTGAACAGAACTTTTTATCCCTTGAAAACCGCCTCCTTTTCTCCAGGGCTTCGGCGAGGGGTTGCCCTCTTGCACCATTTTTTTTTCGGGCGGCGGTCCCCCCTTCGAGCTCCCTAGCACGGAGTGCAGGGCAAGTCCCCTTTTTTTCTCCGGGATTTCTTGCAGCGTCACTCCTCCCCAAGAGACTTTTTTTTTTTTCCCCCCCGCCTACAACCAGTTCCACGCCCTTCCAGCTCCCAATTTTGCTTGCTTTTCCCCCCAGCCGTCTCCTTCCCCCAACACAACATACGTCCAGCTTTTCCAGCGACCTGTGCCGCGCTGCCGTTTTCTCCCCCACGGATACGAGTACCCAGTACAGAATTTCTTTTTTTACATGATGGCCGCACCACCCAACCCCCCCCAACCCCCCCCCACAAACAACCACCAAAAGGCTCCCTCCATTTAACCACATTAGTAGGGGTGTGTGATTCCAATTTAAAACCCCCCCACCCCACCAACCCCGCCCCGCCAAATTTTCCCTTTTTCTTCCAAAATGTTGTTTTGTGCACCTTTCCCATTTGCGAACCCACCTGTCATCGTTTTTTGATTTCTGAACCCCAGCCACGTTTCCTCTTCAATGCCCTTTCCTTCAATAGACCCCTTGGAAGAGATTTAGTTAAACATCCTCTTTCCAATCCTCTCCACCCCTCTGCTCACCCCCAATCAGACTTTTTCCCCTTGCTAGAATTTTTTTACCCACTGGAACCCCACCTGCCCCCCCCCCGTTTCTTTCCGGATTAAGTCACCTGGACCCCCCCCCCTCCCGCTTTACGCCCCAAACGTCACTACCCGTTTTCCACCCCCCCCCCCTTCCTTGAAGTGATAGTTATTGCTCTCCCTATTATCCCTTTAAATCCGACCCCACAGCTCCACTCCCCGGGCTTTCCTCCCCTTTTTTAATTTCCTGCTCCCCAAACCGAGTGAATTTCTCTGCATTTTGCTTTTTTCCCACGCGGGACGGGTCGTTCTCCCCCCAAACATTCCACCTCTGCTTTTTTTGTTATTTTGAATCTCCAAAACTTAGCCGTTTTTTTCCTCTTCCACCAGAGTTGGAGCCCCTCTATAAGTAATTCCCCCCCTTTTTTCTTTTTCCGCTTTTTTCCTAATCAGTGTTTTTACCCAAAAGGTCCCCCTCAAACAAATTTTTTTTTTTTTTTTTTTTTTTTTTTTTTGAACCCGTGCCCCCCTCTCTTTTAAAAGGTTGCCGACCAGGCCCACTGAACCCCAAGAATTCTGTGTCCTCAAATTTCTTTCTCGACTTTTCGTTCATTTGTCCCCTGCCTCCCGGAATACTGGCCCGTTTCATCCGTTTTTTTCGTTAACCTTTGTCTGCCCTTTTTCCTTTTTTTTTTTTTTTGCACCTCCTGTGATTTTTTAGGTCTCACGACTTTTCAGCCGGGTAATCAGGGGAAGTCCCTCCATTGTTCCCTCCCCTTCGCCCTTTCCTGCGTTCCCCTTGCAGATGGGAAATGCTTTTTTAAAGAATGTCCTCACTTAGAACTTTATGAGAACCATTTTGCGTGTTTCGTCGTCCTCTCTATATTTTAATCCTTTCCCCGTTCTTTCTTTCTTTCCTTCTGATTAGGAGACCTACCCAGTTTCTGCACGGCGCTCTTTTTCCAGTGTCCTCCCCCTCCCCCTTACACCCGCATTTCCCCTGGACGGAATACGTCTGGCGAGGCACCAGTTTTTTTTCCGGAAGGAATTTCTCCTATGTCCGGCGGAGTTCTTCCGTGACTCACGGAACGGGTTCCCCCCCTTACTGCGGCGAGTCAACAAGTTCCGCCCCCGTGTCGGTTAGCAGTCTCCGTCTTTTGTCCACGACCGCGGACCTCTCACAAGAGATTTTGGCCATATTATTTGGGCTTTCTTTCTTTTCTTAGGGGCGTTTCCTATATTTTACCATTTCTTTTTTTCCCAAATGAATTATGTCCCACCTCAGCAACCCCCTCAAGCCCCCAGTCGGAATTACTTCCCTCCTTTTTTTTGAGACAACACCCTCAAAGTTTGGATTCCCCTTATTCAAAAATACTTTTGTTTTCCATGATTTCCCCCCCCGTCCGCGTCTTTTTTTCCTAACCCCCCGGTTCCTCCTGTTCAATTAGGTAGTTCGCGTTGCACCCGTGGAGTTGGTTAGGGGCCCCTTTTCACCCTGATCGGGAATACTTGAGGGGTCCCGATTCAACTCCCTTCACCATCCTTAAGTTGTGTGTGTCCTTTTGACGTTTATTCGCGGCGGTCGTCCTTCATCCAGTAACCTTGATTTTTTTCCCCTTTCCATTCTAGGCCCTTTTTTTTCTGCTTTTTCATCTTTTTCTCTTTGGATGTTAAAAATAACCTTCCACGGGTCCTGTCTTTGTTGCATGGAGGAGTTTTTGCACAACCGTTTCAGACCCCCCCCCTTCCCTTTGGTTTTTTCTTTTTCCTGTGCCACCCATTTTTCTCCACCCGGTTCCAAATTTTTTGTGGCGGCGTCTTTTTGTGAAAGGTAACTCCTCTCTTTTTGCGGGCAATTTCTGTTTTTCTGTACCCGATTTCGGCCGTCTCCCTTTTCAGGAGCTGGAGCTGTGGTCTGTTGGTGAAGTCTTTGTCCAGCCGCAACGTTGGTGTTTCCTCTTCTGGGCTCCTTTTTGAACCCGTGGGTTTTCTGATTCTGACGGCGCTGGGGAGGGGACTTTTTTTTTTTCAGCACGCTTTCGGTACCGCGGGGCCTTTGCTTCCTGGGCCCGCCCCCTGAAAAGTGGCAATTCAACCAATTTTCCCCCCGCCCTTCCCCCTTGGCATCGAGGGTCTTGTGCAGGCGGTTTCTCTCCTTTTTCACTACCTTTTCCTTTTTGAGCAACTTTTGTCCCCCCCCTCGTCTCCCTTCCCCCACAAGTTCTACTGTCTTCTCCCCGGGATGATAGGGTCTTGATTGGTTTCCCGGGAAAAGACCTTTGTTCTCTTCCCAGGCGGTGAGGGTCTTTTTCTGCCAGAATATTCTTTTTTCGGATTTTTTTTTGACATTTCCCCGTCCTCCGAGCCCCCTTCGACTGGATTTTTCTTGTTGCGAGTTTTCCTCCGCGGGGCGCTTATGTTCCCCGAACTCTGCCAATGATCAATACATCGTTAGGCCCGCCTCCACCTCTTTTTGACCCCCTGACAATTGTCATGACCTCCGGGTTGCTCCCCATACCCCCTGCTGTCCGCTCTCCCCCAAGTCTTCTTTTTTTCTGCATATATTCTTTGAGGGCCGTCCCCCGAACTCCTTCCTTTTTTCTTTCCCTTCGGGTTGATTTTATGCCCGTCCGAGCTTCCTTCCTGCGGTTCTTCCCTTCCCCGCTGGCGAGGTCCTTCTCTCGCGATTCTTCGTCCCTTTGCACAGGGGTGGAACACTTTTTTTCCCGGCTGGAGCTTTCCTCACGCAAACCTCACGGTTTTTTTCAGTGCTTTCTTTGCCTGGCCGGTTTCAGTCTTGTTCTTGTTTAACGGTGTTTTTGATCGACTGTTCCCCGGCGTCGGTGTTTTCCTTCTTTTGTTTCTCCCCTCTCCGGAAACCCTCAACCTCGATCACCTTCCAAGAGCTAGTTTTTTTTTCCAAATGGTGAAAGTAAGTGCCCTCTTCCAGCGGATTTTTCCTTTTCTTCCCTCGCTCTTTTGCTGAATTTTTCCCTGCTTTTCTTACTTTTAATTCAGGCCGTGAGCGTCCCCTTTTCCCCTTCGGCAAAGCTGCCTTTTCTCTCCAAGGTCACGTCGCTTCAGTAATATATATATGTCTCCCTCCTCAGTTGTTTTGTTGGTGTTTGAGACTCCGTCTTTTTTTTTTTTCCGGCCGTCCTTTGCCTACTGAGCAACGGTTCCATGATCTCCCCTCCCGTCTGCTTTCACGGGGTCTCCCACCTTGTGCCCCCTTTCCGCTTCCTTCTGCATCAGCCCTCCAGAGTTTTACAACTCACACTTTCCGTTTTCCGGTCCCCTTTTTTTTGCATTGCCTTCCCCTGGACAAGGCGGGACACCTCCGGCCTGGGCCCCCCCGAGGTCGATTTTTACAGGTGGATTTTTATGCACCCTCACTTTTCCCCCCCCCTCCTGTCACTTCGCTCTTTCCCCCGGGACTACACTGAACAAGCCGAGCGCCCCCCTTTTTCCACTTCTCCCTATCCCCTTTTTGAGGTTTTCTCTTTGAGTGGTGACGGTGGTCGTGCAATGGTGTCTCAGGACCCTAGACGAGGCCCGGCAAGGATTCTCGGAGTCGACTCCTAAACCCATGACGCTTGTCTTCCCACCTTTTCCTTTTTTTCTCCCCTGCGAATTCCCGGGTTGAGGCCTTTTCCTGATTACCTCCTCCCTTCATTCTCTTCTTTTCCAGCTCCCTCCTGGAGAAATCTTCAGAAGGGTTTTTCCCCCCCCAGGGTTACATCTCTGAGAACTATGGTGTCCCGGACCCAACTCCATGTAAAGCCTTCCGTGTCCCCCCCGAGATGATCTCCCAATTTTTCTTCCTCACCGAGTTCGGCCAAATTTTTTTTCTTTCTTAATTATTCTTTACGACTCCTGACCATCCGCTCTAACGAGGGAGTTTTTGTGCCTTGCCTGATTTTTCAACCCCCCCCTCGCTTTAGGCGGTCAGACCAGCTTCCCCTAAGCCCCCTGGTTGCCGACCTGCTGGCCTTTTTTCCCCACAGCACTCATCGACCCCCGGTTGAGATTTCCCCCCCCCCTGCAGAAGCTTTTTTTCCCCCCTGTTTTCCCACCGCCGTGGCTTTTTTTTCAGGTTTTTTCAAGGTGTCTTTCCTCCAACCCCCGACGGTGACGTGACCTTTTCCCCTGCTCCTCTGACCAAAACCCGCCGGCCCCCCCCCTTGTCTCCGAGGACTCCTGACGCTGCCGGGTTGCTCATTCCTGGTCTTTTCTTTTGCCCATCCTCTGTGAAAAAATTCGAAAATTTTCTGAAGTGACCCGTCTTTCCTCTTTTCTTTCCCCTTTTCAGGCTCTTCCCCCACAAAAGTCCCCTCGAAACCTTCTTGTTTACCCAAGTCCCACCCCCCCGTGCCTCCAAGTCCCCCCCCCTCTTTGTTGCTTAACCAAGGACGTTCTTTTTTTTTTTCTCCACCACCCCCTGTCCAGCGACGGAAACCTTGGAGCTTCGCCTTGTCTCCTTTTTTTTACGAGTTTTCCCCGCAGATTTTTCCCTAATTCCCGGCCTGCAACCCCACAAAACTCCCCCAAACTTCTCCCCCCCAAGCCCCCCCCTCCCCACGCAATGGAAGCTGGGTCGGTCCCCCTTGAATTTTACAAATGCCCTTGCCGTCCACCACCTGTTCCACTTTGCGGGTTCCCTGAAAAAGCTGTTGCCCCAACTCCCTCCCCCCTTCATCACACCTGCCGTGGAGTTGTTGTTTAGTTTTTTAAATCCCCTCTTGGATCCCCCGCTCACCCCCCCCCTTGCAGGACTGTCCCCCCCTTGCCCTGATCCTTGTCAACATGGAACCACCTCCAATCACAATTTTTGTACTGACTCTTTTTTTCCCCGACCGCCGGCCATAAACGTCCCTCTTTCATTTTTTTTTTCACACACAAACTTACTGCGGTCAGTGAATTTAAGTCTTTTATTCCCGCTCCTTTCTTAACGCCCTTCCCAAGATTTCCACGGTCCCCTCGCGACTCATTTAATTAGATTCCGAATTGTGAATTTTTTTTTTGGCTTTTGTTCTTCCCCCCTTTCCGTTTCTTTCCCCCCCCTTTTGGTCCCCAATTTGAAGCGGTATTTTGCCTCTCCCCCAATCAACCTCCGGTCTCCCTTTCTTCCCGAGTTTCGATACTTGTCTTTTTTCCCCGGGTTGCGTTTGGGCCTTAATTCACCCCCACCCCAATTTGCCCACTAATAGATGACTTCCCCTCCTCCGGTGTTACCGAAAAGAACTTTCCCAACCAACCCCCCGTACTCCCTCCCCCCCCCCCTCTTTTTTTCCCTCTTCCTCGTGTCCTGCTCCCGTGGGACCATTCCTGATCTAACCACTCGGCGCGCGACTTCGTCCTCCCCCCAGTTCGCCCCCTTAAGTGATTTTCGTTTTGCTTTCCCCAAATTTCGATATACGCGCGGTTGTGCCATTTTTCAGCCCCTAACCCTCCCCTCCGTCCTCTTCCAATAAGGAATTGGGCCTTCTTTCCGAGGTTTTTTTTTTTTCCTTAAGAGCCAATTATTCTCTTCTTGCGCCGTCCTTCCGTTCTGGTGTGTCGCCCCGAGAATTTTTTCTTTCCCATAATCCGGGTGTTGTTGTTGAGTCTCCCTTTTTTCAGTCCCTTTTTTCCCCCGCTCACTTTTTCCTGGATTCGAGAAACTTTGGCTATTCAAATTTCCTTCACCCCCGGCAGGTGCCCCCCGTTCTTCCTTCCTATTGGGTCCTGACTGTTCCTTTTTAGGGACTCCATTCATTTGATGGCCCGGCTGTTTTTTGCGCCCTAGTCGTGGTTCAAACAACGGACCGGGTTCGAACTCCACACCGCGCCGTAGTTATCTCTTTTTTCCGGGCTTTTCAATGACCGCCTGACCCCTCACCAAGAGATTTTTTTTCTTTTTTTTTCCTGCTTTTCCTATTTCGGTTTCATTCTTTTTCTTTCCCTTTTTGTGATTTTTTGTCCAAGAAGGCTAAACCTCAGCCCCAAATTTCCTACTTTCTCTCTTTCGAACTCTGTTATTTGTTCTCCCCATTTTTTTCAAGTGTTGGAGGAGTATTCCCAAATTACCCTCCCCTTTCCTTGGGTACCTTGTCAAGCGTTGAAGTCCAAATCCTACTTTCTCCCCCCTCGGTTTAGCGCCCGGACATCGTTTCTTCTGTGCGGCTTTTGCACCTTTTTATTGGGTGGTCTTTTGGGACCCTTTCACAATGATCGTTTCCCAACCTTTACGTCTTCCCCCAGACTCTTCCCTTTTTAAAGTTTGTGTTCCATTCTGATTAGGGACTGGTTATCCTTAACGCGGCAGTTCTTTCTTTTTTCCATGTCCTCCTTCCCCCTTTGAGCTTTTGTTACATTTCTTCTAGGAATGTTTGTGGCGGTCTCTTTTCAGAGGATTCCCCCTAACCCCCCCCCCCCCCCCCCTGGGATTTCTCATTTCTTTTGTTGAATGTTTCTTTTGCAAAAAATTTTTTCAGACCCCGCACAATTGGGACCCTTTCCCTTTCCCCCCCAATTCCCCAGAAAACGGCTTCCCCTTTTAGGGTCCTTACCTTTTTGGTTTTCTCTTTTTTGGAAAGGGATCCCTCCGCGGTGATTCTTTCCATCCTTTCCGCTTGCCCGGTTTCCGCGTTTACCTCCGCTTTTGAAGATCACCGCGTCCCTTCCTGAGCTGCTTTGTGAGATAGATGTTTTTTCCCCTCCGCCCCCATTTTTTTTCTGGCTTTTTTTGGTGAACGTTTAGGGCGTGGTTCGTCTTCTGGGTTTTTCTTTTTTCACTCCCTTTGCGGCGGACCCTTTTTTTTTCGGCCTTAACCCTTCTTATCTGAGTTGTCTCTCCTCCCCCGACATTCAGATCCCCTCCCGGCCTGTCCTCTTTCATAGAGAAAATTGTTTTCTTCTTTTTTTTCGGTAGGAGCATCCCCCCAAATAAAGTTAGGGTTTTGTCGGATTGCCACCCCCCCCCGTCCGGTTTCCTTACACCGTACCCAGGGACCCCTTCCTTTAGGGCTTTTTTTTTCTTCTGATTGTCACTTCTGAGTGTAGCCCCCCATCCCCTTGCAACCCACTGTCTGGGATGCTGGTTTGCCCGGCCTCAGCGCTCCCCCAATCCTTTTCAACAGTCCGGCCTCCCTTCAGGATTCGATTTCGGGGGGACAGTTCGTTTTAAAGTGTCAGCCAGTTTTGATTCTTTGGCCCTCTTTCCCCCTCCGCTTGTCGTTGAGGATAATCGGGGTTACCGCAGTTCCCTGTAGTAGGGAACCGTCTTTTTCCCCCCCATGAGAATTGGTCCCTTGTGCCCTCACAGGATGCCTATTCGCAAGTTTTGGGTGTGCCCCACAGCGATCCCCTTGATGTAACCCTCCGTCGAAATTAAGGCTTTTTGTCCCATGGCTTTTTTATGAGCGCCCCCCCCCCCGTTAAGCATTCGTTCTTTTCTTCTTTTTTTTTCGATGATGCCATTTTTTTAATAGAGATTATTCCCCTCACCTTCACCTGGGCGGTCTCCCGCTAACCTTGTTCCCTCCCGAAACCTAACTTCTGATCATTTCCTTTTGACGGGACTGGTCTTTTGAAGGAGTAGTTCCTTTTCGTTGTTAGAGCCTAATAGTTTCAGGCGTCTGGTGTTGCACCCCCCTCAACATTTTTTTCCAGCGTGCGTATCTTGCAACCCCTTCTGACCCTCCGCTCACTCCCCTTGATAGCTTCCACTGGAAAGGCTCCTCCCCTTGCAGCTTTTCTTTGTACGTTTTTTTTCTTTTTTGCTCTTGCGCATCTTGCACCATGGTCACCTGCGTTATTAATCCTCCTCAGAGTGGCCCCCGAGCATGTTCCGCGCCAAGGACGTTCGTCTTTTAATCG
>Ga0179593_1687059_pt1 | contig 10539 bp, 11 predicted proteins | sample CZODoug2_1_08_16_FD_185931 | JGI IMG/M metagenome (GOLD analysis project Ga0179593, IMG submission 185931) | Vadose zone soil fungal communities from Angelo Coast Range Reserve, California, USA - CZODoug2_1_08_16fungal (PacBio error correction) | ecosystem: Environmental > Terrestrial > Soil >... | reverse complement strand
CATGGACCATGTGCTGACCATTTTTTTTTTTCCCCGTTTTTTTCACTAATTTTTGAGAACTTGTCTTCACACCCAATCTTTTAAGTCATTTTTTTTTATCTGTCATTTCTCCATCGGCCCTGTCCTTTTTCCTCTGTCCAAGTTTCTGTTTCAAACTCTGTCCCCTGAATTTCATTGGTGTACGATGGTTCTTTTTTTGTCAGAGTAATGGGTTGTGGGGTTGGGCCTTCAATTTCAACTTTGCGGGATTGTGGTCAGAGGATGTTTTTGTTGTAAACTCCCCACGTGATTTTTTCCCAAGTCACCCCTTTGGGGCAACGTCCTATTTAGTCGGCTTTTTCAGACGGGCGTTCTGTTTTTTAAGCAAATCTTGTGATCCAGCCAGGTCCCCAGGGCGTTTACACTAACCCATTAAAAAAACGAGCATGTGGGGGAACTTCTTGGTGATGTTACCCCCAAGGGTTCACGAAACGGTCCCCACGAAACCGGTCAAACAGGGGCACTTAAGAGTGTGCAATGGGAGATTTTGGTGGGCATGGGTGGCTGTAGGAACATTCTGTCCGTCCAACCATCTCGTTCCCAACACCCCTCAACACGTGAGGGGCATTCCCCTTATTCCCCCTTCCCTCATTTGATTTTGGTCTTAGTGCTTACTGATTTTCGTGGCTAAGGTTTCTTTGCTGTTTGTATATTGTAGATTTTTTTTATGGTGGCCCGACCTAACAACCCTCGGAGTGTTTTGTGGCATGTTGACATTGGTTTCTTTCTCCGATTTTAATTAGATGAGCAAAATTTTTTTTTTTTCCCCTTGGTTGTTTTAGGTTAGTTCCTGTAACGAGAGTCTCTCCTCCCTCTTTATGACGGTCGAAATATCACAAAACCCATTTTCAAATGTTTTTTCTTCTTTACAGACCACTAGGGTCCACACTCCCTCCCAAAAAACCACCACGGCACTTATTTGTTGTCCGTTGCGCGTGAAAGACTGAAACCCCGATATTTTGTTCCCCTGACAACCACTGCCGCACTGGGGTCGTTATTGGTATCGTGGTCCCTGTTACCTGGAGTTCCCGGCCCGCCTTCTTGCACCCCCCCAATTTGGCCATCCTCGGCCAACCAGCCAGCTTTATGCTTTTTTCCCCCCACCCTTAAAAGTATTCTTTCCAATTGCCCCCCTACGACCGGGAAATTACCCCAGAGCATTTTTTGAAGGTTTTTTGACTTCCCAGTACCCAACCACCAAAGCGTTCGGTTTTTCTGCCTGATTTCAGCGCAATACCCGATACTTTTTTTTTTTCCGAGCTGTCTTCATGTCTAGCTTTTTCCTATTTTGGCAGGTCTTTCTCTTTCCCCTTTTCCCCCTTTTTTTTTGTTGATTTTTTAGGATCTACCATGGTCCCCCAATGGGAGCAGCTCAGCAATGGCTGGGACCTTTTTGTGCTCTCCTGGGTAGAATTCGTCCCTGTTCGTGTTCGTGTCACTTTCGTCCTTATGGGTGCGCCATTTCATTGCCGGGAGCTGAGGTCGCTGCCTACAGCGGCTTGTGCGAGTGCATTTTGAAGGGGTCGTCTCGCGGCAAAGGCACCTTTGCCCCCCGTCAGTCTACCCAAGGGTACACCGTTCCTTTTTTGTACTTTTTCCATCTGCCAGTACGCCCCCCCTGTTGGCACATGCGTTTTTTGGGTTCTTCATTTTTTTTTCCCCCCCCCCTAGTATATACGGTCCGTTTTTTTGTTTCCCCCTCTTCGTCTCTTCGTCTCTTTTTCCTTGAACTGCTTCCTGGCTTTTTCCCAACCCCACGAAACTTCATGGGCGTTTTTTTCGCGATCGAGCCCATTGACCGGCAGTGCCGCCCTTTTGTCGTGGCGTTTGACTCGTCATTTTCCTTTTTCCTTTATGTCCTGAATGTCCCATTCTACCGCCTCTCTTTGACTTTCAGGTATTGAGTGTCCCTTGGTTCAAGTTTTTTTTTCCCATAGTTACGAAAATGTCCTCCGGCAAAACTCTCCCCTTTTGACCTTACCCGGTTACCTTTTTTGAACCTTTTCTGGAAACCTACTTTTTTTTCTTTTTTTTCGGGTCAAACTGTTTCCGGGTGGCCCACAATTCCCTCCCCTTTGATTCCAGGCCATTTTGAATCCGATTTTTTTCCCCCCCCGAAACTTCCCTCTGATCCAAGCCCCTCCGGGCGGGTGACTCACCCACAAAATGCTGACCCTCCGGTGGCTTTTCTTTGTAAAAACCATTCTTTATCCCCCACTACCTCTCCATGGGTTTTTTCCCTTGTTTTCTGACACCGAGGCTCGATAGACAGCGTTCTCCAATGCTTCAAGCTCACCCCGGCGTCTAATTACTTTTTGACCATGTTCGCAAACTTTTTTTTAAACCACTTTTCCCCTCCCCCTTGTAACTGTCGGCTGGGTTTCTAACTCTCTCCCCCTTCCCTTGCCAAGCGATTTGGACGTCCTTGTTTTCAGGGTTGCTTTCCATTTTTCCCCACCCCTTAAGCTGTCAGTCCCTACGCAAGTATTCCCCCCTTTCCAGAAAACCAAACCCCCCCCTTTCTCAACCTGACTCCGTGTGATGGAGTGAAATTGCCATTTTTTTCCACTACAAACGGTCCTGCGTTTGGCGACTCGTTGAACTTGTTCTTTCCTCCCCAGTTTGTTGTGAGAACCATTTTTCCTTGGAAATAACAGAACCCTTAGAAAGTTCCCCCTTAGGAAACTCACGTTCATTTATCATTCCCAGGTTTTTTCTTTTTGGAACGGTCCTTTGATTAACCCCCGGTAATCCGTTATTTGTTCTAAGTTTCTTTTTCATCCTTTCAGTGTTTTCTTTTTTGGGTTATGGTCTGTTTTTTTTTCCCCCAGATATTCTTTCTGGCGGTGGGCGTCTTATTGGGTTTAGGTTCCGTGTTTATCCACAATGGCTCTCCCAAAAAACTGGGTTCTGGCATCCAGGCCTATTCATGATGTACGTCGCCCCTTAATTGATAGAGTCTCTTTTTAGTGTTTCCTTATGATCTGGCCGTTTTTCGGAGTGGAAGCGTTGTTTTTCTCGAACGATTGTAGTTTCCAAGTCCTTTTCCTATCATACTCAAGTGTTGTTTTCGATATGGGGTATTCCCCTTTCCCCCTTCCCCCCCATTTTCTTTTTTTTTCCCCAAAACAAAGGGGGGGGGTTTTTCTTCGGAACAGAATACCCCCCGGACTTGCCTGGTCCCTTGCTCATCACGGCTTATTCAAGGCCCTCGGAAGCCTTCAGGCGGTGGAAGTCTTGTACTTTTCCTGGCGCGGTTCCTTTATAGGGAGTTCCCCCCTGGACATCCATTTGGGGTTGCCTGAAACGGCCCTTTTCCCCCTACCGGGCCCCCCCCCCACATTGAAACTCCCCCTGACTATCTACCCTCCCCAGAACCTTTTACATCCCGCGTTACTCCACCTTTTGACGAACAGGTCGCAAGACACAACAAGGGACGTGAGACCTGTCACCCCCTTTTCAGGTTCCTTGGACAACAACAGGGTTTTTTTTGAACCCCCTTTGGGTAAAAAGGGCTCATCTTTTTTTTTGTTTCCCCTTCCGACCGTGCGGGCAATCTCCGGCCCCTTTTTCCCTTCCCACTGTTCTTTTTTATCGGGCACGTCTTTTTCCTCATATACAACGATCCCCCCTGTTGTTAGTGCCATAGATTCCATCACCCCCCCGGTCCCACCTTTTGGCCCGTGCTTGATGTTTTGTTTCCCCCCCTTTTCTTCGGGCTTCTATTTTCCCGCCCCTCACCCTTTCGAAAATTCCCTTGTCAGGCAACGCATGCTTCGCCCCTTTTGATTTCCCTGCGATTCTTTAGGCCCGACCTTACCACTTTTTTCCCTTTTTCCTTTTCTTTGACCCTTGAGTTGAGAAAACGCCACCCCTCTACTGGCTTCTTTTTAGCCTTTTACCTCCCCACAAGCCCTGTCCCCGAGCCTAGTTCGGGGCCGCGTCCTTCTTTCTCCCCTTTTATGTTTATATTTTTGGACTCCCCCGAATGGTTGGGTCCCTCAATTATGAACCGGCCCGGGCATTGCCGGAGGCCCCATGTTTGAGTCCATCCCCTTCCCCCTGCCGTTGATTTGGGGAGTTTACGCGTTTTCCGGTTAGGGGTCCGGTGGTGTGTACGATCTGCTACAGACTTCCTTGTCTGTTTAACCAATCCACCACGTTTTGCGTTCACCCTTCCCTCCTGCTTTTCCATGGCCGAACTTGCGATTATAACGGTTTCTCGTCCTTCCCCCTTTTCCGCGGGTTTCATTTCACTACCCCCCCCCCCCTCCCCCCCCCCCTGCCGGGCTTCAATACCTTTTTTGACAACTTTGGCTGGGTAACCCGTTGAGATTTGTGCGATGATATTATGTATTGGTCATCCCCCCCCTGTCTCTTTGGCCCCTTGACCGGGTTTTTTGTTTGTGGGCCACATGGTCCCTTGCCTACGGGTCATGGAGAAGCCCAGCCAGAAACCCCACAAAGTCGATGCGCGTTTCTTTAGGTCGCCCCTGACGATTCGCTACGCGTTCACTTTAAACTTTTTTGACGTCCCACCTTGACATTGCAACCAACCGTTTTTTTTTTTCCAGTTATAGGCTAGTCCCAATTAAACCCCCCCCCCCCCCCCCACTCATTGGGCGCGGCGCTTTTCTTTCGTTTTTTCCCCACTTGAACTCGCACCTTACCCCCCCCCCCCTTTTGCCCGCACTTGTACGGCCTTTCTTTGTTCCGGTTGGACCTGGGCGTCTGGATTTTTTCCCCCCCTTCCACGCCATCTCTCCCTCAGCCCGCGGTGGTGCTTTCCCCCCTTGTTCAAGCTTCTTTTTTGTTGCAACTTCTCCAGAATTTGCTGCCCCCAGACCTCGCGTTTTTCCGACAACCACCCCGACGGGGAGCTCTTTCTTCGCTTCCTGCGTGGTATCCCTTTCGTCGGGCCTTTGTTTTGCTTTAGGATTGCACGTGATTTTTCGCTGCTTTGGCGCGTTTTTGTCCCTCGTGAATTATTTCCCCCGTTTTTGTTGTTTTCTGATTTTTTCTCTTTTACCCCGCCCCTCGCCCAACAGTCGGCAAATTTTTCCCGGAGAAATCTCTCCCCCCGTCTTGATAGAGGCGGGTCTGCGACTATACGGCAGCGCTTTTTTTTCCCGGGTACAATTTAGAGGATATGGCTTGGCCCCCCGGTCTTGGCTTCCATGCAAGGAATATCTTTGCCGTTTTCGGCCACCGTTTAGCTTTATGATGCTAAGTGAATATTGGGGGTTCTTTGTCTCCCGTTGTAATGTCGTCCACTCTCAAGCGCGGGGGCACCTCCGTTGCATTTCCACCAGCAAAGCTGGCGCCCAATGCTCATTTTTTTTTTCCCTTTTTTTCTTACTGGCCCCAGGTTTGTTCCTTCCTTCCTATCCCGACTTTTCTACTTCCTCCCCCGCATCGTCGGCTGGCGCCTCCACCCGGCAAGAGTTTTTTCATCTTTCCGTAGTTCCCTTTGCCTTCCTGCCGTTCAGCCGACGTGTTGTCCTTTCCTTTTCTCCCCAGTCCCCCCATACCTCTCAGTCAATATTACCGCTTGTTTTTCGGAAAGGTAGATTCCCCTCTTGTTGGCCTGTTTGCGATTTTAGTTACGACAAATGCCTCGCGTAATGTTTTCCAACGGTTTTGGTCATTCCCCCCAGGTCGTTTTCTTTTGACCGGGAGGACCATGGGCCCCTTTTGTTTTTCTGAAACCTTACCTCCCCTTGGGTGTGACTGGTAACATCCCGGCTATGGACCTATTCTGTCCCCCCAAACCCCTTCTGCCATGCCCTGCTTTTTTTTCGCGATACTACTCCCCCCATGATGAACTTCCCAGTCCTTGCCTTTTTTTCCCGTTCTTCCAAACAAACATCCGGGTTTTTTTTTTCTCGTTTGATTTACTTAGGTCTTTCCCCCCAGTTCTTTTCAATGGGAGCATTCGGTGTCTTTTGTGATTGACGAGGTTTCCCTTGATTTGTCCCCCATGTTTTGGAATATAAACACGCGTGGGTTTTTTTCTTTTTTTTCCCCCCCCATGTATTTTTACGTTGTTTTTTTCCCCCGTCAGACCATGCGGTTCCTTTCGTGTTTTTTTACAGAATTAGCGCGTTTATGGTTCGCCCTCGTCTTTCCCCTGTGCCCCCCGATGAAGGTTGTAATGGGAAGCTAAGCACAACATTTCCCCCCCCCCCCACCCACCTTAGTAGCTCCTGTGTCCTTTTTTCTTTGGGAAAGGCTTATGCAACCCAGGGCGGTTCTTGATCCGTTGCCCTCGTCCGACTCTGACCCCTGTTGGGCTTAAGGCCCCTTCGATTGGACAATGGATCCCCCCTCCCCTTTGACTGGCGACCTTCATGTCGTGCCTTGTCCCATCACGTCCATATCCTTTTTTTTCAATTTTTCAGCATGTTTGACAGCCGGGCTCACCGCCCTCTTTTCTGTTTTGCGGTTCCCACCGGTTACGTTGTTTTGTTTTTTCCTCCTTCTTCGGTAGTTGGGGGGTTGTGTCCGTTTCTTTTTCTTTCATGGCGGTAAAGTTCCGGCCCACACGTTTTTTCCCTGAATTGCCAAAACTTTTTGGTCCTCCCCCCAGGCCCTACTGACGATTCACTTACCCTTCCTTTCTTCCTCTTTTTGTCCTTTTGTGCCTGGTCAGGAGAGTGCCGTCCGTTCTTTATCTTTTTTCTCGATTTTCTTTTTTTTTTTTTGTAACCGACGATTATTATTTTCCTTCCCTTTTTTTTTTTTTTTATGTTTGATCCACGTGTCCGTTCCCACCTTTCCGCAAAAATCGTCCGGTCGAAAACACCCTAGGACCAACTGCGGCACTCGGCAAAATCCTTTTCTTTCCTTGAATCTTTCTGACCTTTGAAGTGTCCTTTGTCCTACTAGTACATTCCAGTTCTGGGCCCCGGTTCTGGACTCCTTGAAATTTTTGGGGTCCCGTTCCGCTCGGTGGTGCTCCTTTTTTTCCCTCCCCTTTTTTTTTTCACTATTTCAACCCACCCCCCCTTTCGTGACCTTTTCAACACCGCCGCCTCTTTCTCCCCATTTCCCCTCTCTTTTCCAACGAGTAGTCCGCGAAGGGTCGCAATGACACCCCCCCCCCCCCTCTCCCCTTATGACGGTTAGGATGTTTTTCCCCCCCCCGTTTGAAGGATTGGACCCGACTTTCCCCTCTTTTTTTGGTAAGGCGAACTGAAACGTCCTCCCAGTTTTATTTTCGGTTCGATCTCATTGGCAATTTTCACTGGCCTTTAGCCGGTCGATCGGCGTGTCGAAGATCTCCTTTCACCCCCTAGTAACCGTTGTAGGTTTGAATCTTTTTTTCCCCCCCCCCCACTTTTTGGTTGCTTTTACTTTCTGTGCTTGTTTTGTGGAACTTTTTGGGCAGTAGTTAAGCCTCGCTTACATAGCAAATTTACCCCCTTTTCCAAGCCCTGTTCCCTCGGCTCGCGAATCGTGGCTATTTTGTAACCACCAGACAAAGTTCCCCTTGTTTTTCCACGTTGAAAAAACGAGAGGTTGTCCCCTTACCCTTTTAACTTCCAGTTGCTTCGGTCTTTAGGGCGGCTCGGGTCATTTCCACCGCCCATTTTCAGTTCGTTTTGCCCCTCGGTTGGTACGCTTTGCTCCAATTGCTACCGGCGTTTGACTACCTTGTTTGGGGGGCCCCCTTTCCCGCACCCAGTTTTGATTGCCACTTTTTTTTCAGTTCACGCCCCCTCACGGCGGTGCTTCATCCCTGTTCTTAAAACCTCGGCTTAGCCTTTTCTGTTTCTTTTTTTTCTGACCCGATCTGTCTGGCAGCAGGGCGATTTGCACCAGTCCCCAACTCCTGAGGTCGTTGCTTCACCTCCGTCCCCTTTTTCCATGGCCGCCCCGGAATATCTTTCCCCCCCCCCCCCCCCTCGGTTTATTTGACCTTGATGATCTTTACGCGAGGGTTCCCCCATATGTCGTAACCCTCACAAACACTTACACGATGGGCTCCCCCTTCACTGTCTGAAAGTTTTTCATAATTTGATCGAGATTTTTCTTTTTTGGCTTTGTTTTTTCTGATTTGGCACACCCCTGACCGCAACGTATTCGTCCTTTTCCGGCTGTTTTTCGTCCGGGCGCAATTTTTTCCTCTTTAAAAAATGATTTTAGCCTGCGCGTTTTGGTTAGTTCTGGTTTCTCCCTTCCCCTGACGATGTTCTGTTTCTTTGCGCAATAGACGCCCTCTTTTGGGAGTCGTACTTCTCCCCCCACAACATAGCCCGTTATCTCCATAGGTACACACGCAAACCAAAAAAGCCCCTTGGTCCCGTTTTTCTGGAGTTTGACCCATGGTCGGATTGACGTGTTTGTCCCTCCCCTCCCCCGGTTGCCTCCCCCCCGATGATGTGTTTTGTGACCTTTTCTTGCCCTTTCACTCCTGCACCGGCCCTGAATGTAGAATTAGGGTTGCCGACTATGGTCATCCTTTTAAACAACTCTCCCTTCGATTTGATTTCGGCCAGACCTTGCCGCCAGACCCACTCACAGCGACGTTTCCGTGCAAAAGACGCGGGGCTTTTTCGGGGTTTGGTTTCAAGCGTCCTCTCCCCTCCCTTTTGGCTGGCCGTGGGAGAGCTTTTCTCCGGGGGTTGATTGGCTGGTTGCTTTTGAATGGGCCATGAGATCTTCCCCTCAATCGTTTTTTTTTCTTTTTCTGACTCTACCTAATGTCGTCCCAGTGCGCCAAATCCCGTAGTTTTGCCAGCTTCCAACAGCGTCTGGGACTGTTAGCTGTAACCTGTTGATTCGGCCGCGTCTAGAGGGAGAAATTGAGGGTCCTTTCTTTTCTTGGTCACATTTTTAGTGAACCCTTTTGCAACGCTTCGAGGCTTGACGTTTGCCCGCTGCAACGGGGCTTGATGCAGGTTGCAATTTTGTCTTTGCCAGTTTTTGACCCGCGTGGCAACCCAGGGCTGTTGGCCTGATCACTTTTTTTTTTACCTGTGTTACTTTTGTTCTCCTCTCCCGTTCCTTGCGCGTTCCAAATGCGGTGTGGGTTTCGGATGTTTTCCCCTATGTCTCTCACCTGGTACCCCTTTATATTTTATTAGCCCTCTTCCCCCTCCTATTCGCGGTGACGGCATCCGGCAACACGACCCTTTTCTTTTTTCTTTTATCCTTTTTTTGTTCTGAGTTTTTTGATAGACTTATCCCCCTTTACCGTGGTGCCCCTCCGACTGAATGAGTGGCGTTCTTTGCATCACAGCGGGTCACATGGCACTCCACTACCTTTCCGACAAAATATACCGAGCTTGTTCAGGTATTTCCCTTTTTCAGTGGTTTTTCCTCCGGGTCCCCCTTCCCCTAGGTTTAAACGCAATGGCCTCTACCAGGCCGGTTCTCCATGGTTTTTTAACCTGGCTTGACCTGGAAGCCGTCGATTTTGCATCCTCCCTTTTTTTTTTTTTCCCAACCTTTTTCTGCTGTTTTGCCCTCTCTAAACTCCCGCCGGGAGTTCTAGCGTTACCCTCATTCTCTGCCATTTACGCCTCCGTGGCGGTGGAGTGATCCAACCCACCCCTTTGCCCCCTCCCCCCGTGCACTTTTATTTTTTTGTTCATATTGTCTTCCCCCCACCCCCATTCTGTAGTCAAACCTAGGCTCGGTAGCAATGAAGGCCTGTCGGGCGACCTTCGTGTCTCGGACCTGGCTAAGTGAAATGGGCGAGTCTCACCCTTTTTTCTCTTTTCCCCCCTTATTGAGGGGGGACCGTGTTCGTCCAAACTCCGTGTCAAACGTTCCTCCCCATGTTTTTCCTTTTCTGTGTACCCGTCTCTCCTCCCTCTCCCCCCCCCCCCTTTGTTCGTGTTCCCTTGTGACGTTAACGCTTTTTAAGGTTCAAATTCCCCTTTTTTTTCCCCTCGAAGCATCATTCAAGTATCAAACACAAGCAGAAAAACCGTAGAACTGCATCCCCCTTTCTTTTTTTTGGCGGACCCTATGACCCCCCCACAAACTGTTCGCGTTGTGATGATAAGTCATTCGAACATGGTTTCCCCCTTTCCTTTTTCTTGACGCTTTCCCCCCCTTCTTTTCTGTCGCGTAATTTCCGTTCGACTTTAACCATCGTTCCATATTTTTTTCCCCCATCCTCATCCTTTTTTTCCAACCGTCCTTCTCACCCGTCTCGAGGCGTTGTTGTCTTGCCCGGGGTATACGCGGATTTCTTCTCTTTCCTTGACTTTGTTTATTTTTTGGAGTTGGATTGGTTGTTCGTGTCCGCTTTTCTTGTTTTTGGCGTTTCCCCAGTTCGGCAATTGAGCTCCTTTTTCCCCACCAATGGTCCCTTGCTCCTGGGTCCGACTTACTGATGTATCGTAAATCCAAAAGGCCCCCTTCCCCATGCTCGAGGCCCTCTTTCTTCGTGGCTGATCGTGTTTGTGTCCCCTTTTTCTCCTTTTCCCCCCTCCCGGGGTATCCCAATTCTGTTTCGGCGTCTTTTTGGTGTCTCTGAAAGAAGTT
>Ga0179593_1552817_pt1 | contig 10539 bp, 16 predicted proteins | sample CZODoug2_1_08_16_FD_185931 | JGI IMG/M metagenome (GOLD analysis project Ga0179593, IMG submission 185931) | Vadose zone soil fungal communities from Angelo Coast Range Reserve, California, USA - CZODoug2_1_08_16fungal (PacBio error correction) | ecosystem: Environmental > Terrestrial > Soil >... | reverse complement strand
GTATCTGGGCACGGAGGCACTGGCGACGCTCCTTTTTCCTTTCTCTCCTCTTTCCTTTTTCCTTTTTTTTTCCGCCTGCGTCCATCTTGCCGCGCATCGACAAGGCTTTGCCCCCCCCGCGCCCAGGACTGGATTTTTCCCCCCCTCCCTTCTGTTTCCGCTGTGATTTTTTTGGCCGCTGTGGTGGCCGCATCCACCCACAGCCCCGGCACCTTTCTTTCTTTTTCTCTTTTTTTTTTTTTTTTTTTGCCCATTGTGGAGCGCTCCTATTTACTCTCGGATGGCCCCAACCTTGTCGGGGGAGGGAACTGGCCAGAAAATGTTACTGGACGGACGGCCCTCGGCCTTTCCTTTCCCTTTTTTTTTTCCCCCCTTTCTCCCTTTGTTGGAGACAAGCCATCCAAATATTACCCCTTCTTCGGGGTGCGCTTGGACGGAGGTTGGAGAACTTTTTCCAAAGGACGGTTCCCCCCTCTTTTCCTCCCCCCTTTAGGGAATCAAGGAGGTTTCGGTTCGTTTTTCTTGTTATTGATGGAACCTTAGCCTTGGCCCTTTTCCCTTCTCTGGCTCAGCGGGATTATCTCTCCGGATTCGAACGATTTTATCGCCCCTTCCTTTTTTCCTTTCTTCTTTCACGCGCGCTCTTGGGAAGATGAGGGGATTTTAATGCGGGGTTTGGCATTTTTTTGTGGGCGGCAGGCATGGGCTTTTTTTTTTTAGCTTTTTTTTTTTTCTTTTTTCCCCTTTTCCTCCTCCGGAGAGATGTTTGAGGAACAGGCCGACGAGAACAAGGCATGCCCAGCGCCCCGTCTTTTTTCTTTCTTTTTTTTTTCCCCTTTTTTCCCCCCTCTTTTTTCCCTGCGATTCTGCTGGGAAAAGAAAGCACTCAAGGCGGCTCGATTAGGGGAGTTCTTGGCACCTTTTAATTTCTTTCCCCCTCCTCTTCCCTTTCTTTTTTCTTTCCCCCCCCTCCCGGTTGACGTGGTGTCAATGCGCTTGTCAGCGGGAGGGGGAAAAAGGATATGGGCCGGGCCCCCTTTTTTTTTTCCCCTCTCCTTCCGGGGCCGCGTCAGGAGGTTTGACTCACCCCATCCTAGGCTTAATGCGTGGCGTTAGCGTTGTTCCTTTCCTCTTCCCCCTTTTTCCCCGTATCGTAAAGTGGAAACAGCCGGTCCCATTCTCCTTTTTCTCTTTTTTTTTCCTCCCTCCCGCTGGCGCAAGGCCGGAGAAATCGAATTGGAACCACGCAAAAGGATGGGTTACTTTTTTCCCTCTTTCCCCCCCCCCTTTTCTCCCCTCCAATACGGTAGCAAATTCCTTTTTTTTTTTTTGGGAAACGAAGTTGAAAAGGAAGGGACGTTGCCCTTCTGCTGACCGATGCCGGTGTGTGGGAAACGCCAGTATTGATGGTTGTGAAGCGTCCCCCCCCCTTTTTTTTTCCTTTCCCTGGAGTTCACGGTCTCAACGTTCGTGACTTACGGCTCCGGGTGGCACAGATCGCCGGGGAACCCTTTTTTTTTCCTTTTGTTTGACGCCTCCCCGTCCAGCCCCGAGCCGAGAAAACAAACCCCCCCCCCTTCCCCCTTTTCCCCTTTCCCCTTTGAGGTTTCTCCTTTAGAACTGATACGACCCCTCCTTTTAAGCCCAACAAACCATGTTGACAAACGGCAGGCCTTCCCCTTTCTCCCCCCTCACCCTTTGCATCCGGCCCATACGGATCGCAATGGCACGAAAGTAAACAAGGGCGGGCATTGGCCCTTCCTTTTCCTCCCCCTTTTTTTCCCCCTTCTTGGGGGGAGTCGGCTCCGCCTCCGTCTTTGCGACCCGGCAGCATTGTTCTGTCTGGTTTTGTTTTTTTTTTTCTTCTTCTTTTTTTCCTGGGGGAGGGTTTTGGAAGAGGGGGCCCCCAACAAAAAAACCTTTTGCAGTATTTAAATAGATGCATTCTTTTCCCCCCTCCCCTCCTCCCCCCTTTCTTTGTGAAAGAAAACTATGCTGTACCTGCGTGAAGGTTACCGCGAGACAGATCTGTTCCCCTTTTTTCCCTTCCCAAAAATCTGGGGGATTTTTCAGTCCTTCGTTTCGGTTGCCTTTTTTTTTTCTTTCTTCCTTCTTTTGGAAACCCCGCCGGTGGAGTTTTTTTTTTTGATTCCTTTTGATCGGGCAGATTGCTGCCACTTTCCCCCCCCCCCCTCCTTTTTTCCCACTTTTGTTGTTTGGTCTGGGTTGAAGTTCGCCCCTCCCCTTTTCTTTTTCCTTGCAGACGACCGGCCCGCAACCCTCCCGTGTTGGTTTTAAGGCTGACGTTTTTTTTCTCCCCCCCCCCACGCTGCTCGAACGCGAACTTGCACGTTTTCACCCCAAGCAAAGGTCACCAAAGTTACGCTGTCGGTCTCGTCTCTTTTTTTTCCTTCGGTCAGTGCTCCTGGGGCTGAAGGGCGTTCCCTCTCGGGCGCTAACGGCGAAAAGGTTACCGGGCCGTTTTTTCTTTTCTCCTTCTCCCAGGTTGCCGCACCGGCCGCAGTTTTTTCCTGCGAACGCCACCTTGGAAGGGGCAGCTGTGTGCCTCCTTCCCCTTTCCCTCCCCCTTTTTTCTGCCGCCGTGGAAGGCTACGTTTGTGACGCGCCGCAATTAAGAACGAGGCGAAAGTTAATGGCTGTCACATTTTTTCCCTTCCCTTTTTTTTTTTGCAAGGTCAGGTTCTGCGTGCGCTTTTACCGCCCGCCGTTTGTTGGGAAAAGTCAACGGCCCCCGCCTTTTTCCCTCCCTTTTCCGAGGGAACAGATCTCAAATGAACTCACAACGCTCCGATGTCAACTGTTTTTTTCCTCCCCCCTTTTGCCGAAAGCCTCACTCCGGCCGGCGACAGCAATGTTAAGTCGTGTTCGCTTTTTTTTTGGTTATTTGGTTCCCTGGCCGCTACCGAAAAGAAGCGGAGGAAGCGGTCCCCTCCCCCCCTTCCCTCCGTTGGCAGCAGTAAGCCACGACTGGGTCTTAGCCAGCGGGAAACCAGATGATGTGACCCCTTTTTTTTTTCCCCCAGGAGAAAACCGACGTCCTCTTTTCCCTTTTTTTGGGGCACAGGTGGGGTTTTCGGTGGTTCCCGGAAGAACGCTGACTTCCCTTCCCCTCCGGTTTGTTGTGTCTTTTGCAGATTCCCTCCCCTTTTTCTGACGCTTGGAGCAGTGGCCCTCACTGGGCGGAAACACGGTGGTCTTTTTTTTTTTCTTCCTTTTTTCCCCTTTTCCTCCCACCAGGGTTACCCGGTGATTTTTCTAACCGGGATGGGTACCCTTCGGGGTTCATAGGTGACGGCCCGGATTTCGTGGTCGTTCCTTTTTTCCTCTTTTTTTTCGAAGCTGAAAAGCAATGAAGGTGCAAGGTATGGTGTGGAAGGACGGAAACCAGGGCGACTTTTCCCCCTCCCCCTTTTTCCTCCCTTTTTTTTTTTTTTTTTGAGAGAGATGTGCCTTGCAGTAGTCCCTTGGCGCCCCTGGTGTTCCGTCTTCAACCAGACATTCACCGGTTTCAGTGCTTCAGTTCTCCCCTCCCCCCCCTCCCCCCCTTTTTCTTTCTTTTCCTCCCCCAGCCCGACGACACCACGAATCGGTTGCGTACACCATGGACACGAAGGGGCCAGAAGGAGCAAACATCAAACCGGTTTCTTTTTCCCCCCTTTTTTTTTCCCCCCCTGTGGCCCCCATTCCGACATTTTTCTCCCCCCCGTGGTAGAACCTCCCTTTTTCCCTTTCCCCAAAGCGTCTCCGGCCTTTTAGGTCTGGTCTTGCCAAAAGACAAAACCCACCGGTCTTTTTTCAGGTTTACAGTGTTGTGGGGAATAAGGGAACAACGAACCCCCCCCCCCCCCCCCTCTCTTTCCCTTCTGAACTCGGGTTGCGACGGTGGAACGAAGGCAACAAAAATGGTCAACATCAGCTTTTTTTTCCCTTTTTTTTCTTCTCCCCCCCCGGCGGGCAAATCAGGCTGATGGACTCCTTCTTCCCTCGGCTTCTTAGGGAAGGACCATTTATTAACCAAACCCCCCCCCCCCTCCCCCCCCCCCCCCCCTCCCGTGCGGCCGCCGGAGAATTTCTTCGTCCCCCGTCCTGCGTTCCTGTGAACGTAAGGAAAAAACCCGGCAGTTGAACCACCCCCCTTTTTTTCCCCCTGGGAATCGGGTCTCTTCAAGAGGAGGTGGCCCTTTTTTTCCCCCCTGCGGGGCGGTTGGACGTTACCACAAAGGAGGGGTCGGTTCCCCCCCCCCCCCCTCTCCCCCCCCTCCCCCCCCCCCCCCCCCCCCCCCGTTCTTACGCAAACCTTGACAGAAATTAAAAACTTCCTCCCCTCGGCTAATTGCGGTCCAGCACCCCTCCCCTCCTGGCAGCCGCACCCACCTTTCGTCGAGGTGGTAATCTGGCAGCTGGTCCCCCCTCTTTTAGGTTTGTTTTAGAGTTCCTTCCCCCCTTCCCCCCTTTTGCGGCACTGGGAAAGGATTAAAATTCACTTTTCAGGGTGCGTCCCGGTCTAAACGGGGTTGGTCGCCGGCTTTTTTGGTAGCGCTCTCGGGGGGTCCCTCCCCCTCCTTTCCTCTTTTTTTCTTCTCCTCTTCCGAGACCGACCAGGAGTTAAAGTTTTTTCGTTTTGCTTGGGGGTTCCGCAGAGTGACCCTCTCCTTTTTTTTTTTTTCCTCCCCTTTTTGTCTTTTTTTTTTTTCCTCTCCCCCCCTTTTCGTGACCCAACACGGGCAGGTGCGGTGTTTTCGTCTTCAGCAGGGACAGAGCGTCGCATTCAATTCAACTTTTCCTTTTTTTTTTCCCCCCCCCCCCCTTTTCGATCGGGGGAGGTGAGGGATTTTTTCCCTTTTGCCGCGAGCTGCCACGATCAAACATGACCTTTCCACCAGCACCTCTTTTTCCCCCCTTTTTTTTCTCTTCCTTCTTGGTGGGCAAACCTTTCACCGCTTCCCAATTCCTGAACAGCCCCACCACAGCTTTTTTTTTTTTTCCCCCCTTTTTTTTTTCCCCCGCCCCGGATCTGCTCGCGGGAACTCCCGCGAGCAGGCCCATTATTTCCCCCCCATGCCCTTTGATGCAGGGGCACTCGAAAATACTAGATGTCCCTCCCTTCCCCCTCCCCCCCCCCCCTTTTTTTTTGTGGTTCCCCCTCTTAAAACCCTCCCCCCGTGCGAACGAAAATAAGATAAAAAAGGCAGGCAAAACCCTCACCCCCCCCTTCCCCCTCCTTCCCAAAAAAACGCTATAGTCTTTTTCGAACCCTTCCTGTTCCAAAAATGGTAAGGAATGAAAAAACGGAAAATTGCCCCCCTCTTTTTTCTTTTTTTTTCCCCTTTTCTAGAAGGGAGTTTATTTTTTTTTTTTCCCCTCCTGAATTCAGCGGGGGGGGACTTCCTTGCTTTGCAAAAAATGGGGTGATTGGGCTTACCTCTCTTTCCCCCCCCCTTTTCCGCACTTTTGGCAAAATTTTGCACTTCTCCTGGTGTTATAGTTCGGGGCGGCGCCTTTTTCCCCCCCCCCCCCCCCTTTAGGCTTTACGAATCAAAAGGCAACCTTTTTTCCCCCTTCCGATCTGGCAAACGGAAGGGAAGTAGTCACGAAAGTTGGATACCGTCCCTCCCCGGTTTTTTTTCTGCTGTGGGCAAGCTTCACAATGCCCCCCCCCCCCCCCCCCCCCCTTGGTCATTCAAAGGAAACATCCTTCCCCTCTTTTTTTCCCTTCACCTTCACGGTAGGAAGTGTTTTTCCAACACTTTCTTTTTTTCCCAAGGTGAGGGAAAGTATTTGGAGGAAGCCTTTTCCCCCCTTTCTTTTTTCCCCCCCCCCCCCTGCCAGCGGCAATAAAGATTGGAGGGTCCCAAATTCTTCCTTGCGTGCGCCCTCTTTTTTCTCCTTCCCCTTCCCCCCCAACAGTTCGCCTTGAAAGGCTTTCAACTACCGTTAGAAGTATAGGGGAACAAAAGAACATCCCCCCCCCTTCCCCCCTTCCTTTCTCCCTCTCCCCCGGGATGGGTCGGTAAACCTCTGACGGCTGCTTCTCTTCGCAGGTTCGGGTTGCACAGGCAATAGCCTTTTCTCCGTTTTTCCCCCTTTTCCCCTTCGGGGCCAATCCCAGGTGGGGTGATTTCTTGACCCAAACCCTGCTAGAATCCCCAGAACGTAAGATGCCAGAATATCCTTCCTTCCCCCCCCCCCCTTTCCCTCGCCTGATTAGTGGCAGCAGTTTAACCTTCTCTTTAAGGGGGGACAATGGTGTGATGCTAAAGCCCCACTTTTTTTCCCTTTCTTTTTCCTCTTTCGGGCTGTCTCACAATCTTAACGTCGCGTCCGCAAAAAAAAGGGCTAATCCTGACATTTCCCTAGGGCCTCCCCCCCCTTTCCCCCTTTTCGGCAGCCAAGGACCCCCCCCCCTCTTCCGCTCAAAGGAAGAGAAAAAACTTCATTTCTCCACACCATCGAAGGCTTTACTTCGCTCGTGCTCTACGCCTCCCTTCCATGGCGATACAATCGCAGGGAGCTTACTCCGCGACCAAGGGGCCAGTTAGGCTAATTTAGGCTACCAGGGACATCGAAAAATGCGCAAACAAACTCCCATCCACTAGTGTTTAAAAGAGGGAAAAGGAATGAGGAGACTCTGGCAGGGGGCGGCACGGAGCGCACCGATCCCCCCGGCTCATACCTCCAACTCTCCAGCCCCCTCGCCACCCCTTTCTTTTCTTTTTTCACCGCTTTCACCATCCCTAGGCCCTTCTCCCGTCGGTTTACCCCCCCCCTCTTCCCCCTTTTTCTCCCCTCTCTTTTGTATAAACCTTTCCCCCCCCTAATTCATACGCTTCCTACCTCCCATGTCTCCTCCTCACGGACTGGTCTTAGGGGAACCCCCATATTCTTCTGCATGACATCTTAATAAGGGACGATAAAATTTTCGGGTCTGACAGAATGTGAGATTTTCCGTTATCGTGATGCTGGATCGTTGAGAAGCCCGTTCCTTTTTTTCCCCGCTTTCCCCTCCGGCCCCAGGCTGTGCCGGTTTCGCACGGAACCAGCTTTTCCCCTCCGTGCAAAATAAAAAGAAACCCTTCCCCCCCAATTGCAACCGCCGGGTCTCGTTATTTGAGTTTTCCTTCTTTTTTTTTTTTTTTTTTCAGGGGGAAAGTTTTGGACCCCCCCCCCCCCCCAAAAGGAAGGCCCCCCCCCTCCCATCCCCAACTCCAGCAAAAGGAAAGCCTTTCCTCTGTTCTTTTCTTTGTCCAACCACCCACCCAGGGCCGCCCCCCCTCGCGGGTGGCCCCCCCGGGCACCGGGTTTTTTTTTCCTTTTCCCCCCTTTTCCTTTCCATTCTCCCCTACAATTTATTGCACTTTCTTTTTATGAGTCTCCCTCCTCCCCCCCCTGTCCGAAAAAAAAACGGAGAGCAAAGGATAGTAGTCAGTTGTTGGCTACCCCCTTTTTTCCCCCCCCCCTCTTTTTTCCCTCCTTCCCCAAGTTTTGTGGGACAGAATATTTGGAGACTTTTTTCCTCCCCCCCTTTCTGGCGCTGGGTTCCAGGAATCTGTAGGATGAGGCGGCAAGAATTGAGGTCATTTCCTTTTCCCCTTTTCTCCCTTTCCCGCCAAGTGCCTTTCCTTTTCCATCTTTTTCCTTTGGGGTTTTGTTTGAGAGAGAGTATTGGGAACGGAGCACTGGGCGGAACCGCTCGGGAACGCGCAGCCTTTTTTCTTTTTCTTTTCTGACCCTTGTTCTCGTCCCCGTCCTCCCACCGCTGGCCTTTTATTCCCCCTGTTGCACCCCCTCTTCCTCATTCCCCCTTTTTTTTGTCCCCCTACTCCGAGAGGAAAACCCCCTCTTTCTTTTCCACTACTTGTTTAGGTTTTTTCTCTTTTTCCCCCCCCTCCTGGTGGTGGCCGCATCCAAAGCAAAGTCAAATTGTCTTTTTCCCCTCCTGAACGGACTCGCCGTTTTTCGGGTTCCCTTTTTTCTTCTTTCCCTCCCATTGTAGGGTTGATTCCCGTTTAATGGAAGGGAAAAGGCCCTCTTGCCTTTTCCCTCCCTTCCCCCCCCCCTGCACCCGGTTTTCTTTTCCCCCCCTTTGCGGGCGGGCCGTTGTTGGAGGAAAGGGAAATTCCCCTCTCCTTTTTTTTTTCCTCTCTTTTCCCCCTTCCTTTTTTCCCAAAGTCCCCTTTTTCCGACCCCTCTTCTTTCCACCGGCCTGAGGGAATCAAGGATGGGGCATTGTTGTTTTTTTCTTTTTTTTTTTCCCCTCTGCCTTGCCGGGTTCTTTTTTGTGTGCCTCTGTAGCTGAAGCGGATTCTTTTCCCCTTTTCCCTTTTCCCCCTTTTTGCAATGTCCGTGCTTTTTACCCCCCCCCCCCCCCCCTTGGTCAGTAGTATTCAAGGGCGATATTGTTGTTTCGCGTTTCCTTTCTTCTTCTTTCTTTTTTTTTCCTGGCTTTTCCGCCCCCCTTTTTTCGTTGGCGGCAGGAAATGGCTTGTCCCCTTTTTTTTTTTTTTCCTTTTTTTTTTTTTTTTCATGGGAGGAGGTTGTTTTTTTTTTTTTCCTTCCTCGGACGGAGCATTGTGAGAAAGACGACGAGAATTCCAAGTTAGCGTCTTTCCTTCCCTTTCCTTCCTTTCTCCACCCATTGTCCCGCTTACCCTCTAGGTTTTCACTCAAAATTCAGGAACGATCGATTGATGGGCGTTTGGTCTTTTTTGCCCCCCCTTTTTGTTTTCTTTTTCTTTTCCTCTTTTCCTTCCCCTTCTTTTCCCCCCTCTTTTGATGGCCCGAAGTTGTCTTTTTTTTTTCTTCTCTGAAGCGGAAAGAAAAGGATATGGCCGGCAACCTCACCTTTCTTTTCTTCCTTTTTCCTTTTTCTCCCCTTTTTTTCCCTCCCCCCCCCTCGGCTTACTTTCGCTTTCGCGGGGTGGAAGTGATGGGAGTGGGGGCCCTGATCTCTCCCCGTTTTTTCCTTTCCTTTCTCTTTTTTTTTTTTTCTCCAGTTGGTTTGGTCGTTTTTTTTTTTCGGTTTTCCTCTCTCCCGCTGGCGCAAGGCCGGAAGAATTGTCCCCCCCTCTTCTTTCTTTTTCTTTTTTTCCTTTCCCCCCTTTTCCCTTCTTGGTCCATTTTTTCCTTTCTTTTTTTTTTTTCCCGGCCAAATACGGTAGAAAAGGTGGAAAAGTTATTCTTCGACCCCCCTTTCCCTTCCTTTTCTTTTTCCTTCCCCCAGCTTTTTTTCACTGTCTTTTCTTTTGCCGGTTGAGGGAAGAAGGTCTTGCTGTCGCCCCCTGTACTTTCTCTTTCTTTCTTTTCCCACGATAAGGGATCTTGGATTTTTTTTTTTTCACGTTCGTGGAATAAGGATAAGGGGGGGAATGGCTCCCCTTCCTTCCCCCCCTTCCTTTTTTTTTTTTTCCCGTTTGGTTTGTTTTTACCTCCTTCCCCATGTCCCCCCCTTTCCTTCCTGCCCCACACAAGGAATCATGCAAACTTGCCCCCATTTTTTTTTCCTTTCTTTTTTTTTTTCTCCCTTTTCCTCCCTCATTTAGCCCCCCTCCCTGTTTTTTTCTTTCCTTTCCGCTGATCCGGCGAATTACCTGAATACCTTTGGAATTTCAGGGCCACCCTCCGTCTTTTTTTTTTTCTCTTTTCCTCCCCCCCCCCCGGTGCGTCTTTCCTTCTTTTCCTTCCCCTTGTTGCCCCCCTGCCGGAAAAAGTCGGGAACACTTTTGTTCTTCCTCCTCCCTCTTTTTTCCTGTCGCTATTCTTTTTCCTTTGGTTCTCTTTCTTTTTTCCCTCTCCTTCCCCCCCCCCCCTTTTCTTTTTTGTCGAAAGTTTGCGCCCTTATCCTTTCCCCCTTTTCTTTCCCCTCCCCTTTTTCTTGTCCTTTTTCACTGCTGCACAGCACGCTAGCTTAGTCGTTTTTTCTTTTTTTCTTTTTTTTTTCCTCTTCTTTTCCTTTTTCTTTTTCCCCCCAACCACCCCCTTTTACTCCCCTTTCCATTTTTCTTTACAATTCTATATTAGATCCGTGCCACGGACTCCTGTCCACTTTTTCTCTTCCCCTTCTTTTTTTCCTTGTTTTTTTTCTATTCTTTTCTCTCCTTCTTCCCTCTTGGTTTAATGAATCGTTTTCTCCCCTCCTCCCCTCTTTTTTTTTTTTTTTTCCCCTTTTTTTTCCCCCGCGTTTTCTTTTTTCGGGAGGATTCGAGCTTGGGGAGACCCCTCCCTTCTTCCTCTTTTTTTTCTTCCCTTTTTTTTTTTTTCTCCCCTTTTTTGGCCACGGGCCCAATCCCTTCCAGTGCATTCCTCCTTTTTCTTTTTCCCTTTCCCCTCCCTTTCAATCCCTTTTTCCGCTGCTGAAGAACGGAGCACGGCCGCTCCACTTTCTTCCTCTCGTCTTCCCCCCCCCCCCCCTTTTCCTTTTTCCCTCCCCCTTTTGAAAGCCACCGTGAGAGACAACGTTTTGCTCTGCCCGGTTGTAGTTTTCCTTTCCTTCTCCTCTCCCTATTTTTCGGTGTGTTTTTC
>Ga0179593_1464811_pt1 | contig 10539 bp, 12 predicted proteins | sample CZODoug2_1_08_16_FD_185931 | JGI IMG/M metagenome (GOLD analysis project Ga0179593, IMG submission 185931) | Vadose zone soil fungal communities from Angelo Coast Range Reserve, California, USA - CZODoug2_1_08_16fungal (PacBio error correction) | ecosystem: Environmental > Terrestrial > Soil >... | reverse complement strand
TCCAATTTGAAGATTCGTCTTGCCCCCTCCTGTCATAAATGTTTTCGTATGTTTTGAAAGTGCTTGCTTTCAAAATTATTCACTTTTTGTATCAATTTCGTCTGACCCAATCTTTCCTTCCGTTCCCAACCCTTTTTGTAGGAAGAATTTTTTTTATTCCTGTCCAATTCTATATCTCTTTCCTTTTTAGGCATCCACGCCCTTTCTTTTTTTTTCCAACTATCAACCTCCCCCAACGCTAACCTATTATGCCCCGTGCATCTTATATCTTAATCTTCCTCCCCCACCACATTCACCCACGCACTAATTCGTCGAGAGTCCTTTAGTTTTAGTAATGTTTCATTCCCCCTAACTTATCCCCCCCCCCCCCCCTTAGATTAACACAACTCATTCTCCAGCAGACGTTCGGTTGATATTGACTCACTGTATCTGCCCCAACCCCTTTTCCATTTAGAGGTTTCCGTTACTTTTCCCCTTCCATCTCGCCCCAACCATTTTAGGGAATAGAAGCCCCAGAATTTCATCTCTCCTTTTTCTTTTTTTTGTTTCCTCCCGCCATATATGTTCGTATTTTAGTCTGCTTTGAGCGATATAAGGGTTGGGTTCCTTTTCCCCTCGGTTTGCCCCCCCTTTCTTTTTTCCCTACCTTGATTGCTTTCCCCTGAACAGCCTCTAATTTACATCTTTAATGCTGTATCCCCTCGCACCCCCCTTTTTACCTTTTCTTTTCTCTGTCCCCAATGTTACGAGTTATAGGAAGCTTTTCCAATGCGGAAGTCGGCGTTACCTTCCCTTCCATTTTCGCAGGTCCCTCCTTTCTTCGTTGTACTTGTCTCGTTTAATTTCCGTCTCCTTATTTCAGTCCTTTTCCTGTACCTTTTTCTCTTGTCTTTCTTGCCAGTCTCTAAAACCGTAGATTACTTTCCAATTGGACGGACATGTTTTCTTGTACAGAGCTTCCCTTTATTGAGTTCACGTTGATTTCTCCTTTTTAAATTTTTCTCCTTTCCCCTCCTAGATATTCAAGAATCCGTTGAAAAGTACTTTTCTCTCCCCCTCTTTCCCCTCTTTGCATCCCTCTTTTCCAGAAGAAGTTCTTATCTTCGATTTCTTTGTTGACCAACCTTCCTGTTTTTCTTATCCTTTTTTTTTTTTTTTTAATCCCCTCAGATAACAAACTGAGCTTTCCCCCCCCCTTCTTTCCCCCCCCCCTAGATGATGAAGGCATATGACACTATCATTTGGATGGTTCGAAACTGACCCCCCACATTGTCGTTTCCCCAAGATTAGCCTTTTCTTTTAATTCGTTGTTCCCTCTTCCAGACCACTTATCATCCTTCATCCGATCTTTTCTAAACTTCCTCCCCCACTTTTTCTGGAAAAGGTTCAAGCCTCATCATCCCAGCCATCTCAGCCCCTCCTAGTCCACGTACATACATTATTGGCGTGTCCCATGATTTTCCCTCCCCCATTTATCACCATTTCCCTTTCTTGTAGTTTCCATCGATTTATTTTTTACTCCTTTTTTTTTGTTTTTTTATGAGATCCTTCTCTCCCTGGGCCAATCTTCTACGGACTTTTTTCTCTGCGACCTTGGATCACCAGCCTAGACACGCCAATAATTCTCTTCTTCCCCCTTCGTTTCTTCCTTCTGTTTGACAGTTTTCCGTGTGATGAGCCTTTTCTATCAGGTTGTCAGTGCTCCCTTTCTACATCTTCCTCCCCTCCCTCCGAAGCCTGTAGGAACCCATCTGGAGAGACCCAATTTTGGACTTAGACCCCCTCCCCCAAATTAAGCTTCAATGAGCCTACGCCTATAGTGGTTGTTACTCTCCCCAGTTTTGTTTTGATGAAATCAAAGATTTCTTCCCTCCCTCCCCCCCCTGTGATTCTCTTCTGCCATCTATGAATATAAATTCGCTTGAAGATTTTGATGCAACCTCTTTCGTTTTTGATAGCACTTCCTTTTCACCGAGTATCTTCTTCATGAGTTTCCCCTCTTCTAAATTTCAGACCCCCCAGTTAACTAAAAGTATGCCGTCAATATTAGGGAAGCCTTTCCCCCATCCCCTTCTCCCCCTGTCCGTCTGTTCCCATTCCTTTCAAGGTTTTTATAGGCTGGCACGACATCCCCACACCTCTCACTTCCCTCCTTGACCCAGAGTTGTCTAGTCACTTCTCTAATAGTACCCACCTTGTCACTATAAATTGAACTCGACTAGAGGTGCTTTCTTTCCCTCCTTCCCTTCCCTCATTGATTCTCCCTTTCTAGCGTACACAGATACCCCTCAATTTACAATTCCCCTTTTGTGTGATACACTTCCAGTCAGTTTTATATTGAGGATTTACAACATCTGCAATCATCTTCTCTCTTTTCCCCCTGCGTTTCCCCCCTTACACTGCAGTAACTGTATATCTTCCCGCGCTCCCGATAACAACTTATTCTGCTAGAACTCCTCACAATCGCTCTTTTTTTTTGCGTTTCTGTGCCAACGGCACCGTTCTTCCGATCAGTAAATACTTCCAATCTTTCTCCCCTCCCCTATTTTTTTTCCGTCACAGTGCGTCCAGTATCAACCGCTTCCCCTGCTTCTAACCCGGCCTTTTCCTCTTTGTATTTTCCCTTTGTTTGATTATACGGCTCCGTGAATTGTGCCTTGGGTTTCCCATGGTGGGTGCTACCCCTGCTTATATCGGAAATTAAGGGATGAAATTGCCGTCGTCTAGTGCTCCTTCTTCCTGCTCTTTCGTTTTCTAATGGCCATGAATACCACATGCCTTCGATATCCCCCCCCCTCTTTACCTTACCACTTTCCAATTCAATTCCAATTTAGTCCGCCTCCATCCCGACTCCCCCGATGATTTCCCTTTGATACAGAAGTTCTTTCCTTTCCTTTCTTGAGCACCCTTTTCCCCTTAGTCTTCCTGAAGGTCCCTCTCTCTTCCCAATTGTGAATATATAGTTCCTACTACTCTTTTGTTAGGTTGAGATCTAATCCCCTGACTGCTTTCTTCCCCTCCCACTTCATTTAGTATTTTCCGAAAGAACTTCGGTATTGCACCTTCCTTCCTTCTGTAAAACACTTTTTGGCCCTTGGTCCCCATCTGGAATAGTATATCTGCCGGACCTTTCCTTCATCCCCCTTAGAGACGTTTTTCCCCTTCCAATATCTCATTGAACAGTCCTGTGTAGCCAATGACGAACTTTCTTCTTTCTCTTTATCACCTTTCTCCAATACCATACGAAGTAAAAACTAATACTAGCCATTGGCCCTTCTTACGTGTCCCCCCCTTCCCTCCACCCACATTGTGAAACCCACTCCCCCCTCTCACCGTAGATATATTCCTCCCCTTTTCTATACCCCCCCCCCCCCGTCGTGGAAAATAAACAGATAGTGCAGGTGGAAGTTCGGTTTTCCCCCCTTTCCGCTTCCCCCTTCCAAAGCCTCATGAGTTTGTTTAACGTATTCTTTCCACTTTTTGGCCACAACCCTTAGGCTACCCCCCCCCTCCCCCTGCAAACAGCTTCAATTTTTTCTTTTTTTTCTCTCCTCAATTCTTTGTAGGATTAGACGCATTGTGAGAGATATACCTTTTTTTAATGCAGTTCCTCCCACTGGGGTTCCACTTTTTTCCCTTGCATTGGCGGCTTCCCTCTAAAATAAAACTTAATGAGGCCCCACGATTCCTTATCGCACCCCCTTTCCTGACACAGCGATCTGCCAAGTACGTAACTTCTGTAAGCCTTCCCCACCCTCTGGAGTCGAGTTTTTTGCAATAGACCGCATACATTTACATTCCAAGAATTTTTTTCCCCCCGTCTTCCTTTTCCTTTACTTACGCCCTTTCTTTTTCTCTTTGCCTGTTTTGTGTTCTTCTTGCCCAGTTCATCCCCCCTTATCCCACCTTCAAATTGCCTTTTCCACTTCTCTTGCTCCTAATCCGCAGATTATCCACTTTCCCCGTTGTCCTGCAATTGTAGCCTCTTTTCCCCCCCTTCCCACCTCTGGCCCCCTCCTTTACGATTTCCGTACTGGGTATATCACATTTTGACTCAACGATTCTTTCCCCCGCCATCTTACCCCTCTTCTTGACCACCCTCTCCTCCTTGTTTCTTTCCCCCCCCTCTGTTTATCTCAAGATCAAAAAGAGTCCCGGTATTATCACCCCCCCCTCCGCTTGTTCGTCCTGGTCGAAGTTTCTCTGAACCTTGGATTGTTCGTCTAACTTTCTCGATTAAGCATTAGTTCGGTCTTTCTTTTTCCTTTCCTCATGTCTGACCTCCACCCCTTTTCCCTGACCGCCCCCAATGAGTACTTTTCTAAATTCATTTCACACTGTTTAGGAGGCCCCCTCCACTTCCTCAGAATCCCCTTTTCCCATCTCGACTCTTTTTTTACCCATATTGCCTTTTACTTACGGATCTCATGATACAGCTCCCTTCTTTTTCCCCTTCTCTTTAGTGATCCTCCTCCTTTTTTCCCCCTCCCTTGGTTGGAGTCTATATCTAAAGCTGAATGGACCCCCCTCCTTCTCCCTAAGGCCGGTATCATGTTTTCTCCTGAGAAACCCAATAATTAACTCTGTCGATTCTCTTTTCTGAAGGCTTTGCTTTTCTCAACCATGTTTCTCGCTTTTTTTCTCCCCCTTCCCTCAGTTTTTCCTCAGTGGCTAAAGTAATTACTTCGTAACGACCTAACCTCCGTAATGCTTAGCCCCCTCGGGCGTTCTTTGGTTTAGGTCCGCAATCTATAGTTGCAATGAGGTCCACGCCCAAACTCTATAGTTGTCTACTCCCTTCCCTTCATTTTTTTCTTTGATGAAACCTCAACCTCATACATCCCTGATGAATTATATTGTTCAAGCCCTCGAAGAATAATATTTCCCTTCGCTCCCCCCTCCTTTTGATGCACCCTAATGTCTTTTTCAATCGTTCCTACCTCTTATATTCCCTCTAGGTGAAAAGGATAAAATTTTGACACAGTTATTCCACTCCTTCCTCCCTTTCATCTCGCGTGTAGCCTATGACAATTCTCTCCCCAGTCATTTTCCCTTCAGTATGAGAAGTTTATTTTTTAAAGGGAATTTCCCGTCCAGAACAAGCCTCATAATTAAGCCGCCCGAAACCCCTTCCCAGGTCTAGAAATTCGCCTAGTTCCAAATTCAGTACCTTTCCCCTTTCCCCTCCCCCAAGATTTCTTTCCTCCGACTCTACGGATAGAAGCTTACGTCGACTTACGTAGTGATCCTCCTCTTTCAGACATTCCCTAACTGTTGTTCCCCCTCGTTAAGGGTCAAGAATGATTTCCTTAGAGCACCAATCTCTTCCACTTTCCCATATATCCTCCCCTTTTCCCCCCACGGAGTGTTGTAACATCCTGCAATTAAGATCTTCACGGCCGCTCTCCTATCCTCCCCCTTTACTTTCTAGACCAACAGAGCTTTCCTTGCGCGGTTCGAGCCCCCGGCACCGATGGCGCATCAGGGAAGTGGACCCTAGAACAGCCCCCCCCCCTTCGGTCGTCTGCCCTCCCCCTAGTCGATTATTTCCAAAAAACCTAACTTCCAATGCTTTTTTCCCTTCCGTTGAGTTGATGTTACCTTTCGTTTTTACTTTTTGTCTTTATGATTACCCACAAGTTTTTCGTACGAATTAGATTCGGGGCTGGGTTTATTTTTTTGAAGCTTCTATTAGAATTCCCGTATGCCAACTTTTCTTTAGGGCTTACCTTTTGTCTTCGACAAGAATTTGGTGGCCCTTTTCCAACCCAAGTTTTCCTCTGACGAACCTCTTAATAAAAGCTTCCCCGTAGATTCCCCCCCCCTTACCACCCCAGTTCATATACCCTTCCCTTATATGGCCTAAGCCCGAAAGTTTTCGTCGTGGAATTTGGAACTTCCTCATGCTTTCCTCCCCTCCTCCCACAAAGATCGTCTTGCAGGTCCGATTTCTCTTTCCTTTACTTCCTCTTCCTCCTCCTTTTTCTCGAGATATTCACAGACAGTCTTCTGCGTCCCAAGGTTTTTCGTCTTTCCGGTTCCCTCCTTCTTTTAATCCCTCAACTTATCAAACTTTCTGGATTTCTTCTTTCTCATAATAATCTTCCTTAGTCCTTCTCTTGTGGTTCCCCTTGACCTTGACCGTGACTAACGGCTAAATTATTTCTCAAGCTGACTTCCCCCTTTTTCTCCACTTGGAACGAATTTCGCTTTATCACTCTCCCCCCCTCCGAATATACCCCGATCTAGTTAACCAGCCCAATAGCAATTCATATTTTCACATATCTCGGTTCGCACAACAATAAACCCCGCACCCCCTCCCCCCCTTTTTCCTTCCTCGTCTGCCTTTTTTTATTGTAACAACTCAATTATCCCACAATTCCCCCCCCCCAAGTAGTCGGTCAATTCCTCTCGTTAAGCTTATTTCAAAATTTCGCAATTGTTTCATACTAGGGTAGCTGTTTCTCTTTGTCCCCCTCCTCTTTTTCCTTTTCCATTGTTCCTTTTCCACCCAATAGGGAATCACGCAGCCAACCTCCGAAATTTTTCTGCTGTTGTTCTCTCCCCTGCCCTTAGTTCCTGTGTGAATACGGGTTTAATGGCAGTTCCTTTCCCCCCCCTGTGTTCCCCCTATGCCCTATATTATGGCGATTGTGTAAATCCCTCTATAAACACCTTTTCCTTTCACTCTCACCTACGGATCCCTTGTAAGTCTTCACGTACGTAAGGGCACCCCCATTATGCATCGGTTGTCCCTTCCCCCTTCTTCCTTTTCGCATTTTTTCCATGTCCAAGAATGTTTTATATCGGCTTGACTCTTTCCTTCTAGTTCCCTTTTTTTAATACTTCTTTCTTGTCCCAGTTCCTTCACTCAGGAGACATGTTGATTGCTCTTTTCCTTGACCCTTCTTTTCCCCCTCAGAGCAATTTGAGGTTAAAGTGTCTTCCTTTTTTAGCCTCTTTTCCCCCCCCTTCCCCCTCTTTAGACGTACCCCTATCTTATGACGTCGCAAAAGAACAGTTTTTTTTCATAAGATCTTTGTGAGTATAGCTTCGATTTCTTTGCCCCATTTAGTATCATTTTCTTTTCCTCAACCCTCGTTTTTCCTAATGACAATTTTAGGTCGGTATTCTTCATCTTCTATTTGGGCTTTTCCTTTTCTTGCACAAGGAGTTCCCCGGTTCTCATCCCCAACCATGTACTAACAAGCGGAGTTCTAAGCCTCGTTTTTCTTTATGCTTTTCCTCCTTTCTCCCTCCAATCTACACTTAGGCTAAAAAGTTCTTTTTCTAAAATTTCCCTCACAATTTTCTTCCTTCCACCCTCAAAGAATCAGACCTTATCTAAGACATTAGTATAATGGGGGTTGTTCAGATCGCATGATACGGCCTAGTCGACGTCGTTTTCCATTTCCCCTCTTTTTTCTTATTTCTCGTCCCTCCTCTTGTTTGGTGGGATAGAACTAATCTGCATGTCCCCTCTTCTATCCTCCCCTTTCCGTATAGCCTAGCGTTATGGTATGTGGAACTTTTCCTGTTGTTTGTGATTTTCCTAAACCCGTGTGCTTCTTCCTTTCTCCAAAAGTACCTTCCCCTTTTTTTCCCTTTCCCCAGTGCGTAAGTAATGTATCCATGTGTAAAATAACTCCCGACGAATCCTTCTTTTCTTCCCTCCCCCTTTTTTTGGACTCCAACAAATAGCTGGGGTTTTGTTGGGGGGGGTTGGGGTTGGGGTTTTTTTTTGTGGGTTTTGTTGGGGGTGGTTTGGGGGGTTTGGTTTTTTTTTTTTTTGTTTTTTTTTTTTTTTCGCACCCCCCTATTTGTGATAACGTTAGTTTGTCTTGATTTTCAATTCACCGTTAGCAGAAACCCCTTGCTTCTCTTTTTTCCCTCCCATCGAATCTTTCTATCCATTCTTTTCCCTCTCGTTGATCAAACTTTCTCCTTAGAAACAATGTTCATAACGGTTAATTATTCCTCCCCTATGAGTTTGAATAGGTCTCCCTTTTTACCTACCCCATCCCCCCCCATTTGACCGTTGCCTTCTTTCCTAGTACTCCATGCCAAAAATGCATTAAGTCAGTATAGAAGGTTTTTATCTTCCCTGGCACGCTCCACCCTCCTTGTAACTCCCCCGCAGAATTTGAAAACCGGGTCTTCTCGCCCATTACTTTCCACTCCCTATTTCTTCCCAAAAATTCACCCCCCCCCTTGTCCAGGTTTACCCTTTCGAACACTCTGTTTCCTTATGCCCAGTTCAGATGGATGGAAGCTTCCTCTCTCCTGAAGTGCTTCCCTCCTTCCCCCTCCATACTAACTGTTTTTTACACTGTATAGTGCTCTTTTCCTAAGTGTTTTCTTTTCTTCTCTTCTTTACAAATTTCTATTCTCCCCGTCCCCTCTTGGAAATTCAGCATTAACTTTATCTACAGAAGATCTCCTCTCTCCCCATAATTTTTCTCCCCCCGCAGACCCACCGGTAGGATCTAAGATGGTTGTGCCACCAGGAATTTATCAGTATTATTTCCCAACCTAGAACTAGGACTTTCAATGCGTCAATTTATCCCCCTCAAATTCCCCCTCTTTTTTTCGTAACGTGCAGTGGTGATGTTACAATATATGTGCCTTGTGGACTCCTTTTTGTTTACCCTTCCTCCCCATACTTGACATTAAGGAGCGGGCGTGGGGTGGGACTTGTTGGTTGGCTCAGGTATAATTCATCACCCTTTCCTTCGTTCCCTCTGAGATGTGGTCTTTATTCTTTTGAGATTGTCTTTGCCTTCTTCCCCGCTAATCCCTCTTTTAGGGCTGGGAAAAGCAAGTCAGCTTTGACCTCTCTTCATCCCAAGCCGTCTATACAAACTTCTCTACCCCCTTTCCTTTTCCATTTTATGTCTTCCTCCTAAACCTGTTAAGACTTCTGTCTTCTCCGACCGGTTCCTTCCCTTTGGTACTTTTTTAAAGTCTTTCCCTCCCTGCCTTTCGACCTTCCCTTTCAACAGCCCATTCCTGATTGCAGAAGACTTTCTCTTCAACTTCCTTTCTTCTCCTATAACTGTTCTCGGAGTTCGAAATGGCCCAAGAGATCTTTCTGACCCCCCCTTGTTCTTACATGTCTCTGTGAGAAAGACGAGTCTTTAAAATTACCGTAACTTTCTTTTATCCCCTTTTTTCTTTCTCCTCCCTAATTCTTCCTTTGGACTCTTTTTACTAATGTCTGTTTTGAGCATCTTGGGATTAGATCTTTCTCACGCTGCCCATTGTTATGCCCCTTTTTTTTTCGCCCCTCTCTCGCTTATCACTCTCCCAAGCTCCATACAATCTCTGTACTCCCCTCTTAATACTATTCCAATTTCCTTAGCACCACCACAGTCCACCTTACATCCCTTCAGAGGCGTCTCTCTTATTTTCTTCTCCACCCCCTTCTTTCTTCCCCCCCCCCTCCACATCTCGGATCAACTCACTGTCAGTTTTTTTAGAAGCCTTGGACGTTCGGTTAACTCCTTTTCTCTGCAAAGGTTCGTGTTCTAGGCCCCCACTGATTCCATACGTGGTTTTTGGCCACCCTTCTTGAATCCCCTCCTCCCCCCCCTTGACGCTATTTCCTTTTTTTTGTTATATCAGAAATATTCCTTGTAGTATCGGAGCGGCTTTTCGCTATCCCTTGGTTCTTTCTGCTTCCCCCCCAGGGGGGCCGATCTTTATGTCATTTGTAAAATCCTCTCCCCACAAGAAACACTCTTTCACTTTTAGCTTCTCCCTTTCCTCCCCCCCCCATTTTTAGTTGTCCTCTTTCTCTAACTTACTAAGTTCTCGTCAGATTCTAGCCCCCCCCCCCCTCTCCGTTCCGTTCCTCTATTTCTTAGTTAAATTTACTTGACCCTTCTTTGTTACTCTCGTTTCTTTCAGTAATTCCTTTCTCCCTTTCCTTTTCTAAGGCTTGGGAAGTATTCCTTTTTTATAGTCTTTCCGTTCAAACCTTTTCCTCTTGACTGACTTTATTTACCTAGGTTCACGCTCTCCCCTTTCATATCTCTTTTCTTTGGTCTTCCCATTTTCCCCTCCACCCTCCCTAGGAATATTCAATATATACCAGTTATTGGACCTTCCTTTTCCTCAAAGCTCCCTGTTTCAACCTGTTTTTAGTCTATGGTTGATAGAGCCTTTGCTTCTTGTTTTGAATACATTTTTCTGACATTTCATCAATCTACCCCCCCCCCTCGCTCTCCCCCCCCAATCCCATGTGATTTTTTCTCAGCTCATTTGAACAAGCTATAATTTGGTTTGGTCTTTCCCCACCCCTTTTTCTTTCTCTTTTCTCAGCATCGTGATTTCTTACTCATACATTGGAAACACGTTCCACCTGACGTAAAACTGATGTTACTTTTTTCCCCCCCCATCATTTTCACACCTGTTCGTCTTACCGCCCACCCGCCCCTCCTCCCCTGAATACTCCTTGACTCTTCCACGCATACCTTATTTCGTTTTCTCTTTTTTCCTCAGGTTCTCCGCGAGTTTTTTCCCCATTTCCCCGCTTCT
>Ga0179593_1437230_pt1 | contig 10539 bp, 14 predicted proteins | sample CZODoug2_1_08_16_FD_185931 | JGI IMG/M metagenome (GOLD analysis project Ga0179593, IMG submission 185931) | Vadose zone soil fungal communities from Angelo Coast Range Reserve, California, USA - CZODoug2_1_08_16fungal (PacBio error correction) | ecosystem: Environmental > Terrestrial > Soil >... | reverse complement strand
TAACGATTGGACGTTTTTGTGCTTTGATTCGCTGGTAGCCCCTTGGATTCGGCTAGCGTTTTGAGGGCCCTTTGAGGGGTTTAACAAATTTGCCAGCTGGGGCCCGGGTTATATGAGTGCCCTAGTTTTTTTCACCATTTGTCTCCTTGCCAATTCCCCCAGTTTTAAAAGCTGGGCAGTTCATATTTTCTTGATTTTTTCTGGGAAGGCGTCGACGGTTTTTAATTGGCCTCTCTCTTTCCCCCCTTTTCATTTTCCCCTTTTTTTTTTGAGGATCCACATCTCAATAACATCGGTGCGCGACTCCTCCCCCCGCCGCCCCCGTCAACCACCCGTATTATTTTTTTTTTTCTTTACTGGGCCCTTGAAATCAATTGGGAATATTTTTCACTTCACTGCAGGGTCTTTGAATGGCCCTCTGTTTGTCCCTTTGTGGTCACCCCACCCCGGTTTTCCAGTTTCACTCACGGCCCCCTATCCGCACGGAGACAGACGTCCTCCCCCTGCAACCATTTTTTGGTGCCCGTAATCTTTTCTTTTCCAACCGATGAAAGTCGAGTTGGGGTATTTTCTTTGCCAGCAAGGCCGACTTTTCCTCCTTCTTTTGCTCTTTTGTGTGTTTTCTCTGTTTTCCCAGCCACCCACGGACCTGTCCCCAGTTCCCCCCCCCCCAACCCAACACCTCCCACTCAATACCCTCCATCCCCCTTCCATTTTGGCACTTTTATTCCTTTTTCCACCTTTTCAATTTTAGACCCCCCTCTTTTTCTGTTTCACAATGCCCCCCCTGCCACCCCGGGGGCTTCCCCCCCTCCGTAAGGAAACAACCCATCCGAAACCCCCCCTTTGTTTTCTTGTGAACCGCTTTTGGCCCACCCTTTTTCTTTTGGACTATTCCGACCCCACTGACACCACCTTGTGTTAAATCCAATGATGCCCCAAGAATGCGCATTTTGCCCAAGTTTGGTTCGGGTTTTCAACTCGTTTCGGTCCTGTTCTTCACCACCAGCTAGAAGAACACAAACGTTTCTTGCCCCCCCACCCAGCTTTTGCCCTTTTTCTTTTCCACCCCCTCTTTTCCTTTCGGAACAAAAAAGAGTGTGATGCTCCCCTCAAGCTTCGTTTTTCCCTGCTTTGACTGTACCAAGGTGTTCGCTTTTTTTTTGGGGCTGCGTTCAGTGCTTGGGGAAACCGATTTTGCTCCAGGAATACTTCTGCGCATGTGGAAAAAAGGTCCTTTCCCTCCATCGACCATGTCTTTAACTAGTAAACCTTTGGCTGGTTCATACACCCTAGAATGATAAACTTTCCTTGTGTTCTCGTTTGCCAGCTGAACTTCCGCGTCTGGCACGTGAGTTCAAATTTTTCCCGGACCCCGATCTTTTTTTTTCAACCCCTAGCTTCCCGTTTCTTTCGCAGAGAAGTGAACAGTTCCCCGCTTTTCCCCCGGTGTCCCTCTTTTTTTCGCTTTCCTTTGGTCGTTGTCACAAACCCCCCCCGCAGTTTTTTTTAGCCGCGCACGCCTGTCCCCATTTGCTTGAGTTTTTCCTTGCCCTATTCACACAAAGACCACCTTGAGCCACCCCCCCCCCTCAGACTCCCCCATCTGCACCAAGTACCCACTTGGCCATTTGACCCTTTCGGTTATAATCCCCACCACACCAATGTTCCACGACCCCCCCAACATGCCCAGGTTCCCCCCCCTTTGCACTTTTTCCTCCCTTGCAGTGCCAGACATCTCCCCTCCACACACCCCCACGAATGAGTTCTGCAATGTCTACCCGTTGTTTCTTCCTCAAACGCCCCGAGCTCACCGCTTTTTGCAACCCTGCTTTAACCCCCCCTCATTCCCCCTTGGTATGGCCTTGATGCATCCTTTTGCCACCACACATCCCTCACTTTTCTCGGAGAGTCTTCACCCCCTGGTAGTCTCGCACGTCAGTTTTTTTTCAACCGTATGCATTTCATCTTGTAACTGACCCCGTTTTTGCATTGCGCAGTTATTGTCAGATCTCCCCTGCAAATATGCTCTCCCCTTCTTGCAATGTAAGTACTCGACCCAGGAATTTGAGTTTTCCCCCCCCATCTCCCCCCACCCCTTTGCAGATTCGTTGAACATCCAGCTCACCGTGACGTGGTCATTACCTCCTTACCCCCTCTTGGACCCCCACTTCCTTTTTCGAGGATCAAGAATCCCTCTTCTTATCTTAATTATCCCGACCTTAGGTTTCCCCTATTCCCCCGTCACCTTTTTCCTGTGGACTCACTTATCCGATCCCAAGGCAGGAAACAGTTCCCATCTTTCCCCGCTTTTCCCCCCTTCCGCGTCCCTTCTCTTTCCTTCACTTTTGGTTGTTGCCGGAGCCTTTTCCCCTTGGCGTTCGTTTTTTTGAATGGAGTTGGGTGTCTGGATTGTTCTTTTGTCTTGTTTTTTGTTGGCCGATAATCTTTTGCCCTTTCTGATTGTCTTTATTCTTTGGTCCGGTCTGGGGTCCCCTTTTTTTTTGTGGCGTTTGATACCGAAAACATTTGTCTTGGAAGCCCCTTCCCTTGACCCCCCTTTCCTTTGGTCGGTGTCTTCCGATGTGTTTCTTCCTTTTCACCGGGGTGTTAGACTCCCATGGGCCTTTGGGTTTTTTTCCCAGTCCCCCCCCCCCACGGATTGTCACTTTCTTGCCTTGACTGTTGGTGCCTCATTTCAGGATCCGGATAGTACCTTTCCACAGCCCATAAACTTGCGCCCTTTTATTTTTTTTCTTCCTCCCCATTTATCTGCGAAGATTTTCTAAAAAACCGCCTTCGCTCTTCGACTACCATTGGTTTGGCCATCCCCCGCCCCCGAACTTTTAAGTCGGTTTTTTGTGCCACTGTACCTGAAACTAACGTGCCAGCTGGTTGATTTTTTTAGTTTGTTATGGCTCTGGGGTTGCTTTCCCGGTGATCTCCCGGCGGGTCTGAGGGCTTTTTTTTTGGTGCCGTGTTCACCCCTGAAGTCCCTTTCCCCCAGTTTGGTGCGAGTCAGGGCCCTCAACTTTGTTTTTTTTCTCCCTTGGACCTTGCCGGGGTTCGTTTTGCTATTTTTTATGTTGGATTCTTTTCGGAATTAATGTAAGGTCTTCGGTGGTTCTGATCCCGTTTCCCCCCTGCTCCGGGCTTTGGTGACTTTTTTTCCTAGCCTCCTCCCCTGGCCTTTGCCCCCAGGACGTGTCTCTTTGAATGAGATGGTCCTCCTTCTCTGGGTTGGGGCCGAACCCTTCGCAAAGCGTTTCTTTGAAGTTCCTGCTTTTTCTCTTTTTCTTCCCCAAATTTAGCTTCTTTTGCCCTCCTCGTTTTTCACGTTGTTCGTTGAGGTGCCGTTTGCAATACTTTTTTTGTTCTTTTTTTTCCCCCCCTCCTTGTATCTTCCTCTTTTCTCTCTTTTGTTTGAATTGCTTATAGTTACCTTTCTTTCTCTTTTTTGTTTTTTTTTTTGGATGATTACGTTCACCTTTTTCTTAACATCGATTTTCCTGCGATATCCTGTGGCACAACTTTCTGTTCAATGGTCTGAATCTCGACTCGACCTTTCCCTTATTACCCCAGATTTTTTTCTCGCTTTTCTGTTTTTTTGTCATTCATCGCTTTTTTCGACTTTTTCACGGTTGCTTTTTGCTTTGAGTTCCCTTCAAGGGGGCGACGTGTGTTCTTTTTCTGTCGCTGGACTTTCCAAGGTTTTGTACCCCTCCCCCCCCTTTGCCCGCGAGTTTCCATCTTTTTGTATTCATTGTCGTTACAGGGTGTCGGTTGTTCTTTTTTTCAAATCCAACTTAAATGAGTTTTTTCCACAAAATCTTCCCCCACCCCCCACCCTTTTTTTCTGCGTTGATGGTTCCTTTCCTGTTTTAATTGAAAGCCCGCGTTCTTTTTTTTCATCTTCATTTTTTCGAATTTAATTAACGTTTGTCCCCCCTACACCATTCACAATGTATTTATTTTAGTGAAGTTTTTGGTTTTGGGACCCTTTTTCCAGCTATTTATGTTTGGTTCCCCCACCCCAACGCGAAAACAAGTTTCCCCCCACCCAAAACACCCCCCATCACACCTCCATGACCTTTTCGTCCAGCCCCTAGAATTATATCAAACTTAGCTGTGTCATTCTTTCTGGAGCTCCCTGGATGGCTGCTAGTTTTTCTTTCTGTGCCCCTTACGCTTTTTTTTCCCCATTTGCATTCCTGGTATTCGGAATTCCAATTCTTGCACACACCCTTGATGGCTGGCAAGTGAATTCCCCCCTTTTTCATCGTGGTGCCTTTTTACTGTGTGGCCCTTTCTGGTGATGGAGTTGGCTCATCCGGTGGTCATCTATCTTCTCCCTTTAATTTAATATTTTGTTGTTTTTTATTTCAGATCCCAGTACCACTTCCCCCCCCCAAAGGGATGACTCAAGGGGACCCCGACCTCCCCCTCCGTTTTACACCGTCTTTAATGCCTTGAAGTTTTGCCAGCAGGGCTCAGTGAAGCGCAATAAACCCAGGCCATTGAACGTTTTTGACCGCGTCAGTTTGACTCACTTCAAAACTAGGACTCCTCCTTATTTTTTCCCCAGTCTCCTTTTACTTAGGGCTTCCATTCGCACTAGAGGAAAAAGGAGATGTTAGGGGGCTTGAAGGGGTTTAATGGCTGATTTGATATGTTTTTTTTTTGTTTGTTGACATTTTCGTTTTTGGCCGACTGACCAATTTTCCTGTTCCCCCCCCCGTCCACGAAATTTTTCCCCACCCCCTCATAAAACCATTTGGCCTACCTTCAACTCAAACACGTTTTTATGTTTTATCTGTAGAAAATCACTGAGAACTTGTCACCCCCCCTCCCTGTGCTTCCCCCTCAGGGAAAGGATCCAGCCTCAACCTTTGAATATTCTTTTTGGTACCCTGCACCCCCTTTTATTGGAATATTTACCCCCCCCCGACACCTGTCAACAAAGATCTCTTTTGTTTTGTCATGGTTTGTTTACCCCCCCTTACTAATGTTTTTTTTTTTCCCCCATTACCAAAAAAAGACCCCCCCCCGTTTCACGGTCCGCTTTTTTCCCCTGCTTCCAACCGGTCGCCCAACTGGCCCCCCCTTCTTGACACCCAGTCATACAAAAGTCCCTTCATCTTTTTGGAATCTGGTTTTTTCCCCTTGTTCTCTGGTGTCGCCATTCAGAAGTGGGACACCTCTTTTTCCCTCCCCCCTTCCAAAATCCTGCTTCAGGGCACTCGACCCCTTTCTCTTTTTTTTTTCCATCCCCACCGCATAGAAGAAAGTTACCACGTTTAACCTCTCCCCTCTAGGCATATGATGACCACGATTGGATAGAACCATGTGGTCATTTAAGTCCCCCTTTCTTTTTGAATTCAGACTCACCGTCTTTTCCACGTTCAAGTCCCCACCCAGTCTCTTGCACGTTTCAACCTCGACGCATAACCAGATTCCCCAGTGACCGTTATTTCGCAGAGTGCGTTTTTCACCCAGACCATAGCTCTGGATAATCGCCCGGCACGCCCGTATGCTTTTTCCCACAATTCATTTATCGTGGCGGGATATCACCATTTTTTGATCACCGGACTAGGATCGAGGACCCCACTTTCCCTTGCCCTTAAACTTATGGAACGGGACTTACTGTTTTTGCCTCCCACCATTCAACAAGTTCCCCCCTGTGACCCCACAAAGGACCCTTATCGTCAATGCCAGTCGACGTTTGAGCTCTCCCCCTCGGGTCGGTGCTGTTACCATTCCTCCCTCGTCATCCAACCCTTCCCCCTCCGAGATTTCACCGTACCCCTGTCTACATATTTTGACACAACCTCTTTTGCCCATGAGATGATTTCCCTTGTCCCCTTGCACCATGCCTCCAGTTTCTTGTTTTCCGTTTGCCCCAATTTGGTTTTTTCCCTCTGTGTAACGTAGTTTTTTCCCTGTGAATCTTCGTTTATTCTCCCATCATGGCCACCCTGCTGCTCCCCTCCGAGCTGTTTGAATTTTGCCGTACCTTATCACAAATACGTTTTTATTTGCCTATCGGGAATATTTACGTGTTTCCTCCCAGCTCGGGGCTTACCCAGACTCCCCCCACATTGTCCGTCGGGACGCATAAAAAGGTGGAGTGATTCACTACCCTTCCCTTCCCAGACCCTTTGACCAACGCAGTTTCTTCTTTTTCCCTTCCATCCTTGGAATTTTTTTTTCCCCCAGCGTATGATTGACTAAGCTGAAGCTTCAACCTTTTTTTTGACCCCGTAATCATCCTTGCCCTTCAGATGGGTATGCGGATAGACACCCAAATTCCCAGTTACCCAATTAGAATGAAACCTACCCCCCCCCTCAATCCACCCCCCCGCCTCTCCTTCATTTCCTCCTCCTAACTTGTTTTTTTTGTTCGATCTTTTCACTGTCCCCTTCCGTTTGACTTGTCGGGGTGGTGCGGGCTATGGTCTCATTGGTTTTTTTGTGGATCGATCCGAGTGTTCCATTTTCTTATTCGTTCTCGATTCTGTGGACTTTCTTGGAATACCCTTTCTTCTCTACTGATTGAACCTTTTCTGTGTGGCTGGAAGGACTCCCCTTTTCAGTTTGTTTCCAAGGGTTCTTGAGGTCCCTAAGTAACCTTTGTTCCTTTCTTTTTCACATATGTGTTTAGTCTTTGGTGGGTTTTTCGTTTCGCCCCAGCGATGGCTTTCCCCCCCGTTACTAAGATCCCGCTGGTCAGTTTAGTTTATTTCCTGACCGGTCCAATTTTTCACAATGTTGTCCTGGAGTTTTATCTTTTTTTTCCATTATTTGCCCATCCCCCCTTTTTTCCCGCCCCCCCCATTTCTGAAAACGACTGCTGTTCGAGTCCCAAAACCCCTGTTTTGCCAGCCTTGCATTTTCCACTGGGTCGGTTGCGTGTTGCCGTGTTTCCCAGAAACCTCCCTGGCATGCACTAGTTTTTTTCTTTGGGGTTAGAGGTGGTTGTTTAGCCTCGGTTTTGATCGACGAGATGGCTCTTGAGATGGCAAAAGGAGTCCTCCTAACCCCCCCCCTGGAGTTTTTTGGCTCGTCCAACTTCTTTTTCATCAACGGTAATTGGTCTTTTTGTTCCAGGCTGGTGATGGTGATTCTTTGGTCCGTCCCCAAGTGTCCCATTTCTTTTAGGTGGTATATACTCTGTTATTTTCCTGGTTTCTCGTTGTTCTCTTTCTTTGGAATACGGTTGCCTTAGGGGGCGTCTCGCCCCCTGTGATCGGGTTTTTTTTGTTGGGGTGTACAACCAGTCGGGTGAGTCCTCCTGTAATTCGTACGCGAACCGTTTCTCTCGTGGTTTTTGTCTCTTCGGTCCTTTTGCCCCCCTGCACTCGATTTCTGATTTCCCCCCCCAGACTTTTGCGAGCTGGTCTTCATTTCTCTTGTTATTGACTGCTTCTATTTACCTTTACCTCGATTCCCGTTGTTTTGACACCCGTTGTTGTTTTTTTTTTTTAAACCGCCCCTTTCTGTCCCCTCTTCTTTTTTTTTTTTCTGACAACCCGCTTATCCTCCTACCCCTCAACCTCCCCCTTTTTTCAGTTCCGTTTATGATCCATCATGATTTTTTCCTTTTACTTGCAGCTAGGGTGTTAGTCCCCCATGCCGCATGTTGCCTTCCTTGTGGTTATTTTTCCGCCCAGATTTGACCCCTGCCTCCCCCGCCCGCCCGGGGTGTCGCCGACCAGGCCCCCAAGGAGTCTGGATTCCCCCAAAAAGCCCCAAAACCCATTGATTTAACTATTTAGAGTCTAAAACAGTGCGTGGTATTGTACATTGGGGAACAGGGTGTCTGGGGCGGTTATAACAAATCTCTTACCCACTAAACCACGGGTGTCCCCAACATCTTTTTAAAAACCCAGTTTGTGCATTGTCCCTTCCCTGTACCCATTGGGGGAAGAGGTCTCGGGGGTTCCTTCCTCCCTAGTTCCCCCTTCCCTTACCGCGGTAAAACGTACTTTTACAAAATTTTTGGGATTGTATTAGTGGGGCCATGTTCAGTTCTTTTTGTTTTCTTGACATCTATTTCTGGGTCTGCCAAAAAAAACCTCTGACCCCCCTTCTTCCCCCCAACCAACCCCCCCCCCTTTCCCCATACGCCCCTCGTCCCTTTTCGGAGTCAGACCTCGGCCCCCCCTTTCCTGCTCTTCCCCCCCTGAACGATTTGGAAGGAATGTGGCCCCTGTGATTTTCTCTTTGAGTCATCATTTGTTTAGTCCGTTAGGTTTTCTCTTTCCAACTTTTTTGGACGTTTTGTTCACCCTTTCCCCTTCTTTTGCCTGGTTCTTTTTGTTCCTGGGAATTCCAATTCTGCTGAAGCAGTACCCGTTATCGGTTGCCCCTTACGTTTGCGGGCTGTCTGGATGCGCCTGTGGGAGCTCTTTTAAATACCCCCGTTGTTTTTGGTTTTCTCTCAGTTCTTACCCCAGCATTACCCCCACGTGGACTTTTTCATCAAGTGACCCCAATCCATCCCCCACCTCCAGGTCCCCCCCCTCTCTTTATGTCCCTTTCAGACATATGGACCTCTCCTTCGTCCCCCCCCAGGCCCTGGTGTGCCGCCCTTACAGTTGCCCTCAGACCCCCCCCCCACCTCAGTTTCCCCGTTTTTCCGTTGATCTCCATTCGAATCCCCAGGCCAACGGCCCCCAAGTTTTTTCTGCCCCCCCTCTTTCTGACTTTTTGATGGGCGAGAGTTCGACATTTGTCTGATTGATGGGGTGTGTTTGTGGTGTTTTTGAAATGGTTTAGCGTTTTTTTCTCCAGATGCATCCCCCCCAACCCCCTACCTTCCTCCCCCCCCTAATAAATTCCCATTTTTTCCCCCCTTTTTCGTTCCAGGGTATTTCTCCCTTAACCCCTGAGAGAGGTGAGAGGCCAACACGCTTGGGGCTCCCCCCAGGGACAGGTTTTTCCCACATCCTTCAAATAACCCCCCCCCTCTTTCCCCTGTTGGAAGAAAACCCCTTTCGAATTTCCTTCCAATTGACAGACCCCCTAAAATCACTTTAATTCCCCCCATTTTATATTTTCTCCGCCTTTAGGCAATGTGTTTCGGGGTAACCTCTTTTTCCTGCACGTCCTCCCACACTGTTTCACGCCCAACCTTTAAAACAACACCCGTTCCCGTCCCCCCCAGTTGCCGGGAGTGTCTCCCAAAACCGAAACACCTTCCTTACCCAACGCTGCCAATGATGTGCCCCCCCCCAGCTCAGTCCGCTTTCCTAGGGAGCTTTCTCTCGGGGGTTTTTTATTCCCTTTCGCAGGACCCCCAACCCTCCTTTTCATGAAAACCCAAGAATTAGAGCAGGTAACCAAATCGATTTGTTCTATCGCTTTTAATTTCTCCAACCCAACCCTGCCTCGAATTGAATGGTCCTAACTAGACCGCAGTATCCTTCCCTACACCCCTCCACCCTATGCATCGAGGTTCACGTGTGCGACTTTCTCAGCCCTGTCTTTCTTCCCTAACCAAATCGGGACAACACTGTTTCCCCCCCCTTTCCAACCCTATGCGACCCCGTTTGACACATAGTTTTTGCTTCAGTTACCCAGCTTCCAAGGTTTTTTTACCTGATTCCCTTTGACCAGCGTTGGCCCCCACCCCCCCCCCCCCCTGCTCAAGCCTTAATTTGTGCCCCACACGTTGAGCGCCTGTCTTCTTTTCCCCCCTTTCGATCGGCTCGTCTTTTTCTTCCCAAAAACTCACGGCCACAGCCCTTTTTTCTTCTTCTTCCACCCACTCCCCCCCCTCCCTTACCCTTTTTCCCTGAAGTTTCAGCCAAGACCCCCCACCCCCCCCCCCCCCGCAATGACCACCCCCCCATAAAATTTCCCCTGGGATCGACCCCATGTAACAAGGTTTGCCAGCAACAAAAGTTTAACCTAGTGTAGTGCGTATACCCCGGAGTTCAATTTTTTTAAAGGCCGACCCCCTTTATATTCCCCCCCCCCCCTACTCCACCAATTCCCTCTTACATAAAAGGGTGTTGGAACATAGCAATAAAAAAAACTGTGTCCTCACAATTTTACCCCGTGTGGCGCTGCACCACATTTGGTTTACCCTTTTTTCCGCAGAGTTACCAACTTCAAAATGTGCCCCTCCTATCCCTCTCTTTTTCCCCCGCAGGTGCGTTTGCCTGGCCGTACCTTCCTTTTCTCCCCTCCCCCCTTTGACATTCGGGATATCCCCCGGTCCGTACTGTGTTCACCTCTCCCGCGCTTTTTCCTTCCTCCCCCCAACAAGTCCTGCAGAGTGAACCAATTCCCTCTGTTCTGATTTTTTTCCCCCCCTTAACACCACGGTGACAACTTTTGGCCAGTGTGGTTTTTCGGCTTTCTTTCCCAGCAAGTTCCGAGTGCTGCGATGTCCCTCCCCTGGAGCTCACCCGACTTTTTAATCACCGCAATCTCCTTTTCCTCCCAGTTCGTCCTTTCCGCTCCCCCCCCCACAATTTTTTGGCTTTGACACATACCCGCGCCTTCCGCACCAAATTCCCCCACTAGCCTGGC
>Ga0179593_1433601_pt1 | contig 10539 bp, 16 predicted proteins | sample CZODoug2_1_08_16_FD_185931 | JGI IMG/M metagenome (GOLD analysis project Ga0179593, IMG submission 185931) | Vadose zone soil fungal communities from Angelo Coast Range Reserve, California, USA - CZODoug2_1_08_16fungal (PacBio error correction) | ecosystem: Environmental > Terrestrial > Soil >... | reverse complement strand
TTCGCAAAGGTTCGCCGGACGTTATCGCCTGTTCTCAGATTTTACTTTACGAAAGTGACCTGGCGTTCCTTTCCCGGTTTATTGCCAGCTGATATGATTTTTTGTGCCTGTGAATCGAGCTCGCTGCCCCAATTCCCCCCAAATCACAATTTTTCCCCCGCCTCATAATTCATTCTTTTTCTTCGCGTTGAGCTTCCGCGCCTTGTGAGCGGACTTCGCTAGTAGAGCCCCACCGCGCCTTTTTTTTTTGCTGCCGTATTTTTTTTTCATTTTTCTGAGGGCTTTTGTGTTTTTGTCCCTTAGGGAGGCTGTTCCAAAGACTCGTTTTCCTTTCCGAGGGAGGTGCTTCCTCTTGTCCTATGACTTGGCGATCTCGTTTAGTGGTGCTAAGCATTGACGATCAGTCATCGTTTGGCGGTCTGCGCTGCCTTTTCTGATGTTTTTCCAGCTCGTCGCCTGTGCCATAGCCCTGGCCCGCATCATTTTCCTGGCGACCAACAGACCTTGCCCTTGAAGAAGTCCAAAATTTGTGTTTTTTTCCGTTTTTATTTTTGGTTGCCCCTAATCGTTTGCGCTAGTTGACACTGCCTTCCCCTTGTTTTTAGGAAGCGTTCTCGTTTCGCCTCCTTGATTTTTTTGCAGGGCAGACGACAAAATCCCTTCCCATCCTCTCCACGCTCCGGCAGCGTCAGCGGGCTTTTTTTTTCCCCACCGCTTTTTTCGCGCGGCTCGTAAAATAGTCCTAGTTGGCGTTCACATTTTTGCCTCCCGATGCCTCTACTGCACCCCGCCTCGTGCCCCAGGCCGCCCTTGCTCTCCCCGACATTTTTTTTCCATAAATACTTATGGGGTCCGGTGAGTTCTGGCGTGGCCTCTTGTCGGCTTCCCAAGTACTCGCTGAACGCAGTTTTTGGGAGCTCCTTCCTTCTCTTGCCAAGGGAAGGTTTGTCCTCACGGCTGGTTTATTGTTTTTTTTTGGGGCCTACCCTGTTTTTTGCAACTCCGGTTTTTCGCATTTGAAATACCCATTTTGCAACGGTGGTGCGCGCCACAGCCGGGCGGGTCCTTTTCTTTTTTGCTAGCTCAGCTTCCGGAACGTTGTCTTCTCAATCGGAGTGTAACTTCCCCTCTTTTCCCCCTTCATTTGCTAAGTGTCCACTCGCCAATTGATTTTCCCTAAGGGTCAGCACTGTGACCTAGATGCCTGAGAGGCCCTCCTGGCCCGCTATTCCCCCATCCAGTGCTTTTTGCATGCAGGGTCATCATGGCTGCCTCGGTCGCAGTTTCCGCATTGGAGGTTTTGGGCAGGATTGATTGGCTGAAGCCCGTTACCCCGTCGCCACCATTTCGATGCCAGACCTTCCCCCCGACGTACCCGTTCCTTCGCTTGGATCACTCTCACTCTGTTGAACCTCCTGTTTGCCGGTCGGTCGTTTGTTTTGGACCGATAACATCTCCCTCGGCACTTTCTTGTCTTGACTTCAGCCTTATGCCTCCTTCTTCGTGACCTGTCTCGGTTCCGGCCCTGAGCATTTCTTGTTTTGCCTTCCTTACCTTTGGTGTTCCCCCACAAACACACCCCGGCGCCCTGTAGCACCCGATGGTTCTTCCGCGCTCCATTTTTGCGACGGGCCCCCCCTTTTATTTGCGGGGTTTTTGAATTTAACCTTTTTCGAAGGTGGTTTCCTATTCTGCCACCGCGTTTTTTTTTGATGTTGGGATGGAATGACCCCCCAATCTTCTTTCCTCTCCCTCCGGTGTGGTGGAGATTTGTCTCAATCCGATCAGTTCCGTCATGGCTTCCGTTGATTTTGACGACCAACGGTCGAACTGTTTTTCCACAAGGTAATGTTTGTTTTTCCTTTTGTCCAGGCAGATTGCGGGGATTTTTTTTCCCAGGCCTGACCGTTTCAAAGTCGAGATTTACCCACTCCCCCCTAGGGGGTGTGGCTGCTGCGAAGTCCCGGTTTTTTGCCGGTTTACTGTCATTTCGAATGTTATCTTTCCGTTTCGGTTGTCCGACTCCATCATTTGAGCTTTAGTGGTCCATACCACTGCGTACCAGTTCAACCGGTCTTTTTTCGTTCGCCCTATCTCCGCCTATTTGCCGACCTCCTGATCAGTTGTTCGACCTTCCGGTGTTGCTTTTTTTCTTCCACGGTGCTTTTTGAGTTACCTTTTTTTTTGGCTGCCGTTGTTCCCTTTTTGCCTTACCCGTCTGTCTTAGCCCCCCCCTGATTGTTTCTCTAGTCCTCGTGGTTCTTGGCCGTCACCCATCCCTGGGCCTGATTTTTCCGGAAATTCTGTACCCTATCAACCCTGGGCGGAACCCCCCTGGCTGCCAAGGATTTTCTTTTTTGAGCCCGTTGTTTGGATTTCCCCTGCATTCTCCTGATTTCTGGGATCAAGGCCGTTGCCTTTTCTTCGCACCCCAGTCTCCAGTGCCGGTACAGCCCCTGGCCGCTCTTTGAAGGTTTTCCCCGTTCGCCCTTAGGAGTTGACCCAACTTTCCCGACAGCTTTTTGCGAGTCTCGCCTCGATACTTGCCTGTCGGCCCTCCGTAATTTATTCCTGTAGGACTCACCCGGATGTGAACGGCCAACCCCCCGAGGTGCTCCTCCTCGAACCCTTTTCTATAGACGTCCTGCAGCGCAAGGGAGGCGCGCGGGCTGGTGCTCTTCCTTTTTGGAGCGTCCCCGAGTGCTCACCGCCTCCCCCAACTCATACACTCTTTCACACACCCTTCTCTGGGGGTCTGTTACTGAGTCGGGAGCTTTGCTCCTGCAAATTGCCCTTTGCTTAGGGAGACTTTTCGGGCCTTTTTGGATTGGGTGGTCACCTCTGCTTGCTTCGATTCGGAAGCGGATAAGTTGCAAGCTTTTGCTTTCGAAGCCCAAAGATTTGGTGCTCCCTTCTGGAGGGGGCGCTTTTTCGTTTTCCTCTGCTTTTTTCATTTGATCATTGGAGGCGGCCCATGGTGCCTTTCGCGTTGCCTCAGCCACTTTTTCACCCCTGCTTATGCTGACGTTCTCTACTGCGAGGAAAATTCCCCGACCCCCTGTGTTGCCTTCCCCCCATTTACTTATTAACTTCCCATGCCCCAATTTAGTTTTTTTTTTTTTTGTCTACCCCGGCCAAGTCGTCGGGAGGCAAGGGCTTTATTGCCACGTTCCTTTTCGCCCCCCCTTTCCTACGAGATTGCAATTCCTTTTTTCCCCGAGCGACCAACCCCCTGCATTGGAAGATCCTCTTTTCACCAATAATCTTTTTCCCGACTGTTTTTAGTGCGTCAATTTGCACCAGACCCCTTCGACCTTTCCCTTTCTCCCCCCCCCCGGATTTCAGTCTGTTTTTTGAATCATCAAACAGTGAATCCGAACCCCCTTCCCCTTTGTGACCGGTGCTTTTGGGAACTCGAGGTTCGTTTTCCCGGCGCCTGTATGTCTTTTTCCCTCCCCCTTTTTTTGATTATTTCCTCTTTGCCCCCTGCTTACTGTCTTTTTGCATTTTTTTGGCACTACTCGGCGTCACCCCCCCCATTAATATCCAGTTGTAGCCTTTTCCAGGAACCGGGCCTCTTTTTCTTTTTTCTAGTCGTTCCAGTCGGTTCGATTTTAGGGCTCAGGATCCATTCGGCGATTGGTTGCACCTTTTTGATTTTATCTTTTTTTTTTTCTTTCCCTCCTCCTCCGTTTTTTTTTTTGTTTTTTTTTTTCTATTTTTCATCGCGTGCCTGCCCCGTTCCGCGACGTTTTTGATTCGCCTTTCGCCTTTCCTCTTTTACGATACCTTGAGCGGTCGGTCGGTGTCCTTATGATCTCTTTTTATTTTGTAGTGAGTATCCCCTATTTTTCTTCCCCGTTCCCCCCAAAACTCATCCGCCCTTTTTTTCCCTGCGAATTCTACTGGTTTTTCTTTCTTTTTCCAATTCGTCGCGCCGTTTTCTTGTTTTTTTTTTTACCTGAGGTCCTATTAGGCACCGTTCCAGGGTTCGTTTATTTCTCACTTTCTTTTGTGGTTCCCATGGATGTCGTCCAGGCTTTTCCCCCCCCCACCAACACCCACCCTTGCTGGTGCTCTTTACCTCCTGCAGGTTCCCCTGGTTTGATCTTCTATGTTCTCCCGCGAATTTTCTCCTCGCCCAGTTTGTTTCTCCGTTTTGATTAATTCTGTGTTCGTTTTCGCGTCAATAGCGTATTGATCTCATTTTTTTTTCCCTCGAGTGGTGCCAGCTTTTTGTAACAGCACCCTGCCTTTTTTCCCCAGTGTAGGACCCCCTCCCCCCTTGTTGCTGAAGCAGATAATTGTAAGTCCAATTCGGCCGGTTCTTAAAGTTTTTTTTCTGGAATACGCGGTGCGTCATCCTCTCTCAGTCCCCCCTCCCAATTTCTCCTTGGTTTCCTTTTTCTGCCCACCGCCTTGTTTGTCTGCACTACATTGATGCAATCCAACCTTTGACCGTTTTTTCCCCAAAGTTTTGTCCGCTCCTTCGTTTCCCAAGCCTTTTTCCTCCCCAGGCCCCTGTCCCTATCTTCTAGTGCATAAAAGCCTGAGAAGTTTCCGTGTTTCTTTGTTCCCACGCCCCCGTGTGCACTCTTCCTGCACGTCTCCGTCTTTTCCCGAGTGCTTCCTTTTCCTCCCGCGCAAGGCAGTTGCCATAATACTATGGTTTGTTCCTTTGGAGTTGGCAGTCTGTATGCTTCCTCCAATCCCCCCTTCCTCTGCTTCTTCTCTCTTTCTTGCGATTTGCCGGTCCGAGGGTCCTTCTCCTGGTTGTCTTTTATTTTTTTGGGGTAGACACCGGTTTTGTCCCCCCATTGCACCTCCTTTTTTTTTTTCTTTCTCACGTTTTTTTTTGTCACCTTTTTTTTTTCTTGCCTACAACTTTTGTCTCGGATTTCCCTTCTTTTTTTTCATTTTAAGGCTTTATTCTTCCCGGCGCGTGTACCTTTCACTCTCCTTCCCTCCCTTGGTTTTACTCTAAACCCCCCGTTTTTTCCTAGCTGTAAATTTTTTCCGGTGCCATCAGGGGCGCATCCTGCGCACCCATCCCTCTCTCCCTCAGTTCTTTGTGTCCCCCTTTAAGGTTCATTCACCGTTGATTTTTTTTTTTCACCCCTGCCATTTCCCTAGGCCCAGCCATTTGATCGTCTGTTTCCCCCTCGCAACCCCCTACCCCCCCCTCCGTTTCGGAGCAACGGTTTTCCTTCCCCCCCCCCACTTTTTTCTCGGATCCAGGCACTCTCCTTCGCGACATTTTTGTGGGGTTCCTTATTTCTCTCCTTATGAGTAGACCGCGTTCTTCCAACTAGTTTTTGCGCAGTTATGGGGCTTTGCCATCTCATGTTATTTTTTTTTTGCTTCTGTTCCTCTGTTTGTTGATGATTCCCCGACAATTTCCTTCCCCTTTCCCTGGGGACAACCGGCGAGGCCTTTTTACAGCACCTGTCTTTTTTCTCTTGCGGGCTCCCCATTCCCCGCCGTTTGCCCGTTTATGCCTTAGTCTGATTCGGTCCCCTTTGTCCGAACCCCCCCCCCCCCCCCCTTTTTTTTGTCTTACCCCCACTGGCCTCCCTTTTAGCTTTGGTGCATCTGTTTATGAGGAGTAAGCCCCTCTTCTTTTTTTCATTTGTTTTTTGTTTGTAGTGAAGATCTTGTATTCTTCCAATTTCGACGCTCCCTTGTTATTGTTGTTCACGTCCCTGATCCCCCCACGTTTCCGTTTTTTTCCAAGTTGGTTCCACCTGCTCTTCCCTTTCTTTTTGCCTTCGGGCATGGTCTTTTCACCCCCCTTTTTGTAGTTTGTCCCCTTCCGACGGTTTGTTTTCTTTAAGGACGGTTCCGGTGTTTTTTTTGCCCTCCCTGCTTCCTGCCTTAGTTTGCCTTTTCCTATTGGCTCGATTACGGGGCGGCTTCCCCATTTTGTTTTTCGCTGTATCTGGATCGGTCCTCATCCCTTATGAAAGTCCCCGCGCCGTTTTGCTTCCTTTGATTTCTATCGCCTTTATTGGGACCCGCCAGTGACCCACCCGTTATGATCTGTTCTTCTAGTTTGCTTTTCCGGCGCGGTCCCCTTGTGATATGACTACCTTTCCTCTAAACTTTTCCCCTGGGTCTCCATTTGGTATTCCTTCTTTTCCTCCCCCTCCCTTCACAAATCCCTTGGGTTTGACCGCCATTGTTTTTTGTTCCTTTTTTCCGCATCCCCCCCCTTGTTTTTGACCCTTTGCATTATACAGGCCTTTCTTGTTGTATTTTGGGGCGCTTGTGGATCTTCCGTTTTCGCTTTTTTCACTTTTTCGTTCAGGCTCTGGCTGGGCAGCTTTTTTTTATTCGACCCGGTTCGCCCGGCCGTTCCAATGCCGTTGAGCTTTTTAAGCGTCTCTCTGATCTTTTTCCGCAAAAAACTTTGTCTCCTCGTGATCTCTCCGCCAATCATACCCCGGCTTGGTTTTCCCGTGTTCCCACCATTGAGACTGAACCCCTTCTTTTTTAGTCTTTAAACACTTTGTGTCCTCTTTGCCCATCGCCACCCCCCAAAGGCACTTTGATTTCCCAAAGCTTAAGTGATTGGGCGCGCTCTGCTTCTCCCCTTTTGCATTGCAGTAATTGCTTTTTCTCACCGTTCAACGCAATAACTTCCCACCTTCCACCATAGTGTCCCGCGGGTGCTGGATTTTTGGAGGTCTTTGCAAGGGCTTCGTAGGTTCGCGATCGGGGGTGCCCCAGTTGAGCCTGGTTTTGGGTTTTGAGCAAACCCCCTTCGGGCTTGCGGGCTTCTCGTTGCTCTTCTTTTTTCCCTTGATTTAAGCGTTTTTCTTGTGCGGCCTGGAAGAATCTTGGTTCCTTCTTCTCCTGGCGCTTTTCTGACAGTGTTTTTGTTCTCCACTGGTTTATTTCCTTGATTCATGGACGCCCGGGCCAAATCCTGGCGTTTCTTTTCTCCACGTGGTGTCCTTGGGCTGACGATTCCTTCTCTGGATTTTTTCTTCCGACAAAACACTTCCTCAGTCGGGGGACTTCTTACTTCCATTACTTTTTTTAAGTGCAGTGTCCCGTCTGTTTTTTACTTGGTCTAAAGCCCACTGATTTTTTCGTTGAATGTTCCCGGGGAGTCTTACCTAGGTACGCTCGCTGTGTTTCGGAAAGCCTCCCCCTTCGTGTTTTCCAGTCCAGACGCCTTCCCCCCAAAACCCTCTTTCTTTTCCCTCGCTATTCGGCCAACCCCAATACTGGGGGACGACTCACGTTCGCCTTACTGAGGTCAAAATAACGGGTTCCCCGATCACCTTGTTTCCCCTTTTGTGGCGGACTCGTATTCCCTCGCACCGTACTTTGGTTGAAAGCCTCCCTGACTCCACCCATTTGCTGTGATCGGACACCTTCCCCCTTCGGAGCCCTGGCTTTGTTTTTATGTTATCCCTCGCCGTCTTACCGCACCTTTTTCGACCCTCACCGCGACCATTGGAATGATTCTGGCCCCCTTCCTCCCCCATTCTCTATTTGGAGGCTTGCGGTGCTTCTTTTGCATCGTCCCCCTTGTTTTTCCCCCCAACAATCATATTCCGCTTTTATTTTTCCCGTGTTCTCCGCTTTCCATTCTCCTTGTACCATTCGTAAACAGTAAAGAAAGCTCTGATTTTTTTTTTTTTTTCTCGTTCTTTGCGAGCCCGTCACGTTTTTCCGTGCGAATTTGCTTTGGTTCCCACCTGTTTTTCTCTTTTTTTTCCCTCTCGTTTGTTTTTTTTTGATTCTTTTTCTGTTGCGCCATGCATTTACATTTATCGCTGCATTTTCGACGTTCCTCTTACTTCCAGGCCATCTTTCTTCCTTTTACTCCCTCTCCCTCCCGGTCTTAGCGCAGTGTTTTTTGCTCTGTTTTGCCTCCCCTTGATGCTATCGCTAAATAACCCTCATTTTTTTGTGCGGTCCCCCATATCCTTTTTCTCAGGCTTGCGATCCTGTCGCGCCGGGTCTTTTTTTTTTGGGCCTTCTTCTTTCCGATAGTTTTTCTTTCGAGCACGTTCTTCCGCGGGCCTTTGATCCAGTTTTGATGATGTAGCTTTTCTTCAACCCTCATGCGGTCATGGTCCTGTTTGACGGTTTCTGATCGTGCGTCATGGACCCCAGGATTCCCTGAACAAAACCTTCTCTTTTTCCAGTGTTTCCGGGGATGCGTTAGAGTTATTTTTTTTTCTGAACGGAGTCGATGATTCACTGCTCGTCGCGCCTTTCCCCCCCTCCGTCTTTTTGCACGCCTCCCCCCCCCCCCCCTACTTTCTTTTTTTTTTTTTTTTTGTCCGGTCGTCCCCCACCCCCCCAAACCAATGAAACTTTGTCCTTACCGACCGGTAATAACCCTAGGTCCCGGTGATATCCCAGTTTTTTCCGCCTTCCCTTTGTTGGCTCTAGATTTTCAGGGACACTGGACCTTTTTTAGTACATTTTAGATTGGTCCTTCCCCCGATTTTGGACCGCCCCACTGTGTTACCCACACCCTCTCCTCTCTTAGTCTGCCAAGCTTCTTAGACCACATTCCCTTCAGCTGTATTAGAGCAGTTCCCAGATAGAAGTCTTCCCTTTCTTTTTTCTGTTCGCCCCATACTCTGCCCGCCCGACGGCACAAAAAACACCACACAAACCTTTTTTGCCGAAGCCTCTCGCCTCCCTCCCGCTGACCCCATACCATGTGGTTTTTTTTTCCCAGTTTCTGTTTTCAAGGATTGGAGCGGCAATACTCCGGAGCCTCCCCCGTCTGGGGCCCGACCCCTCCTTTTCCTTTTTTTTCCTGCAGGAAGGGTCTTCTCATAGCCTGTTTTTGCTGATGGGAGCACTCTTTTTAATCTGGGTTTGTCCTTCCACAGTGTATCCATTTTCGGGTTCCCTTTCCGGTTTTTCGATGGGGCCGTCTTTGCCTCCAAGCTTCAGGGACCACGTTTTTTTTTTTCCTTTTTTGTCATTTGGGAGGGTGTACCTCCAACCCTCGGCTCACCTTCTTTTTTTCCTGTTTTTCCGTGAAAACGTGGTTTTAAGCTGAGAGCTTCCTCCGACCCCTTTTTGAGCTTGCCCCCAGAGCCAGCGGGTAAACTCCATCCTTTGTTTCTTCACTCAGTTTTGTCAAGCTAAGTCATTTTCCTTTTCCAATGATTTTGAGTTCCTGACTTTTTAGATGGCCACTTTTCGGTTTGAAGTTTTCTCCCCCCCCCCCTGTGCCTCAAAACCCCCCGTCTTTTCGAGCAACGTGTTAGGGCAGATACCTCTTTGGCCTGTTTCCACTCGCCCTTTTTCTCACCTGCTGGGTTTTTTGTTTCAGATTAGCGGAAGTCTCTTTGTATTTCGTTCAAAGCGTCTCCTTGCGCCTTTTGCAGTTCTGCCCGGCATTCACGTCGAGTGTCTCGTCCTCCTTAGTTTTCCTTCGCATTCGGCGACATCCAAAGTTTCGTTGGCCACCCCAACCTTTGCCGCCTCCCCCTTGCAGCACCCCCTGGGATGTCTTTTTATACGAGGGCTGTTTTTTTCCCCCCCCCCCCCGCTTTCCTTTTGAATTCTTGCTTGATGACCTGTACAGTTTTCACCCTGGTTTCGCTTTTTCCTTTTCCAACGGTTTCCTTTTAGCTGCAGCTTCTTTCTTTCTGTTTTTGACCAACCTTTTCTCCCTTTTCCCTCCCCCCCCCCCCAGTTGTTGTCTTTTTTTTCTTCTTTGGAGTCTTTTTCGCATTTCCCTTTTTTAGGCCCCTTCTTTCCATCGCGTCCTGTGACTGGGGACATGGACAATGTTCCCCCCGCAGTGAAATTCCTCCTAGTCATTTCGGTTCTATGGCCTAGACTCGTAGTCCCGCTTCTTTTTTTTTTTTTTTCCACTCCCCGACGGTGTGTGTTTAATTCCTGTCCCGAAGGGTTTTTTTCGCCTGCCTTTGTGGCTTTGTCGCCCCCGTTACTGCTCCCTGATAATTTTTTTTTTTTGGCGGCCGGTCACACCTCGAGGGCGGACTTTTTTTTTTGGTCGCTTGCACCCACTGCTGCTCAACCTGTGTTCGCGGTCCCCTTACCCCCTTCCTCCGTTCCCGTTATTTCTGACCGCGTCCCCCCTTTTCCGTTCGCCTTTGATTTCCCCGTTTCACTGATTTTTACTTTGTTCCCTTTACGACCCCGTTGCTTTCCGTTTTTTTTTTTTTTAAATTCGTGGTTCATGCGTTGGTTATATCTGCTCGCTCCCCATCCTTGGCCCTTTTCTCTCCCAGGTGCGGGTTTTCTCCCCTCATGCAACTTGCTGGCACTTCTTTTTTTAAGCACTTGCCTTTTACGCTGAGTGTTTTGATTTTCTCCGCTTGTGATTTTGGCACTGGCCTCCCCGCCCTTCAGTCCCTTTTAGATTTTCCCCGCGTTTCTTGTTGCCGCGCCATTTTTTTTTTGAGCGATTTTGCCTCAAACGCTCCCCTCTCGAAGGCCAAAAACTCGTTCCCCTACGCTGCTTGCGTCCATCTCCCCGACGGCCTGTCTCGCCTTTCAAATTTATTCCTTTTTTAGGCACGAACCATT
>Ga0179593_1387416_pt1 | contig 10539 bp, 11 predicted proteins | sample CZODoug2_1_08_16_FD_185931 | JGI IMG/M metagenome (GOLD analysis project Ga0179593, IMG submission 185931) | Vadose zone soil fungal communities from Angelo Coast Range Reserve, California, USA - CZODoug2_1_08_16fungal (PacBio error correction) | ecosystem: Environmental > Terrestrial > Soil >... | reverse complement strand
TCCCCTTCTTCCTGTCGCATTTTTTCGGTGGATTTTCTCATATCGGCGCCAACCTGGCGGGCCCGTTCTCTTTTTTCTCCTCGTCATCTTTCCTCTTTGCCTTGTGTTGTTCCACGGCCGGTCCTCGGCTTTTTTCCGGCGGGGGTAACTTTTAAAAGGAGATTTTTTTTGTCCTCTCGTTCTAAGGATAGGCCCTGGTGGGTTCTGTTTAGCGCTCTTTCTTCCTGCAACCCACTTCGTAGTAAAAGGTACATCTTAGCGCATAACTGTGGTACTTGGCTCTTCGCGTATTTAATTTGGTGATTTCTTGGTTTTTCTTGCTGGCAGTCAGCCGTAAACCTTCCTGCCCGGTCTTCAATATGGCCAATTCTTTCCACTTCTTTGCTCGGGCCTATTATGAAGTTCAGCCCTGTTCAAATCCCAGGCCCCGCCCGACCGCTTGTTCCTTTTCTTCTGTCCTGGTCTTCGGGGCCCCCTGTTGCCGGTTAGCGCTCCGCGATGGAGGGTACGCGATGTTTTTCCAAAGTCGACTGGGACCGGTTTGTTATTTGTAGTTTTCTTCGCTTCCTTTCTTAAGGCCGCCTGCCTGGAATCGGTTCCCTCTTGTGACGCCCGGACGTCGGCGTCTTTTGCCGCGGCCGCCCCCGTCCTCCCCGGATACTTTCCCCTGCTGGTTGTCCCTGCGCGGCCATCAGCTCCTCTAAGAAATCGGCTATCAACCTAGCCCCCGCTGAGCAGGGCCGTGGGAATCTCCGCCCCGCTTCGGCGATTTTCGCAGGAAATTACCGTCCCCCGACCCTTCTTTTCGTTCTCGGCCATGACCTTACCTTCAGGCAACCCATCACCTTACATTCATTGGAACTTCCCTCCCAACGCGCTGATTAGGATACTTGCGGCCCTTTCTTTTCTGAAGTGTCCTTCGTTCCCTGGCCCTCCAAGGGGTGTTAAAGAAGGTGTCTCCCCAATGGTAAAGGTCCCACACGAATCAGCCCTATCTCTGAGTTTGTTTCTTTTATATCCCTTCCTTCCCGTTTCCCCCCCCCACCCTGAAGCCGTGCTCTTTCCTTCATCGGCAGAAGGTATCTGCAGAGGTTGGCGGCGTTTGCACTCCATCCTTTGACCTCCGTCACCGGCACTTCTTTCCTGCCTTTCCTTTTACGAACGAGAATCGTTGGTTCGATCTTTACCATTTTCCTGGCAGCCCCGTTCTCTGGATAGCTCTAGTCATTCCCAGCTCGCCGATTGGTCCGTTGCTTGTTTCATGCGTGCAGGCTGTCATTTCGAAAAGCGGGCTATTCTTGGCGGCTGAGGATCGTCGGACTCAATCATTTCGTCGCCCGGTTGTTTCCCTGTGATCAGCGCTTTCAGTCTACATCCCCCCTGACGTGACACGCGGCCCGAGCTTTCGAGTCAAGAACGGTTATTCGGCCTGGAATTCGGTTTGAGAGATGGGGCTTCTTTACGTGTTCGTCCCCTTCGGACGTTCCACTTTCGTTAATTTCTCCTCTTCCTCCCTCCCTTTGCTTGGCCAAAATGGAAGTATCATCCCTTCCCGCGCTGAACGGTTAACTATATAAGTTGCTACCGACCCGTGCTCACCGGTGCGGAATGCTCCCTATTTCCCCCTGTTTTCCTACACGGCCGGTCCGATACTATGAATATTGTCCTAAGAACTCGTTTGTTAGTTCTCTTCGGACCCGTCCTACTTAGGTGATGTATACTTTCCAGGGAGCACGGGTCGTTTTTGTGTTTCTTTTTTCCCAGCACGACTTTCAGCGTCGTCCCTTTTCCCCTTACCCAGGTGATTGACCCTCTTGGGCTGCCAAGCCATTTCCAGAGAGTGCATGACCTTGGGTCTTTCTAACACCGCGTTTTAGTACAAAGTCTACTGTCCGTCCAACTGAAGGACCTTACGGATTAACTACCCCCCCTGGGCGTCCCGAAGACCACGATCACCGGTTAATTAGTTTTAGTATAGTACCTCTCGAAGATTTTTTGCCTCACGTGCCAAAGTTTCCTCCCTATGCTCTTATTTTCCCTCCGAGGATGCCTCTCTAGCCGACCTACCCTGCCGGCAGCGTCTCCCCTTTTTAGACTCCTTTGCCTCCAGTCACCTCCCCCTTCCTCCTATTTCCTGAGCTGGGATAGGAGGCGACTCCCCTCTCGTTGTTCTGGACTTGCGAGTCAACCATAGAGCCACCGCGTACTCTTCTTAACCTCCCCAGGCCTGCCCAGCACCGGGCCGTTTAACTGATAAGATTGAGGACACCTCCACCCCTTTCGACAGCGTTTCCTTCTGCTCGCGAGCACTGCTTATTGGGTGGAGCGTGACTTCCCTTTCTCTCTGGCCCGTCAAAGCGCTCTTGTAGGATTATGCGCCTTGCGGTGCCCCCTTTGCCTTTTTCATGGTCCCACCCTCGTTCGGACCACTCGGGCCCCTTCCCACTCCCCAGCCCAGTGCGTCGTATTTGTAATAACAATAGAGTTGGCATGTGCTTTTTCGTGGCATGTGTATCCTTGGAAGAGGACCTGCACCCCCTGTTTTTTGTTGTGCGGTATTCATTTTCCCTTCCCTCTCCCTGGACGCTTTGAGGTTATTCAAAGGACAGCAGCGCTTGCATTCTCTTTGCGGAGATCTTTTTGCACCATCATGTTCCTTTGTAGGCTCCCTTCACAGGTCTGCCGAACGCTGAGACCTTTCCTGGGTACCATCCTCCCCCAGTTCTTTCGCCGGTGGCCAGCCTCACTCATCCGACTCCCCCTTTCCCTGTCTCCCCTCTCTGGCCATCTTCCCAATTCCAGTCCTGGCTACTGCACCCTCGAATCTGCCCCGACTAACCAGCTCCCTATGTAAGATGTTCTGGCCCCTTTGTTTGCGCCATGCAGACATGCTCAGCTGACGGATAGGGTCCAATTTTGCCCCTGCAGGGTTCTGTCTCACTGTGTCTCCCTTCCCCCCCCCCCCGTTGAAGTGCCGTCAAGGAAATGATAGACCAATCCCTTGTGACTCCGGGAGGCCGCCTCTTCCTCTTCGGGACCCTCATCGGTGTAGCGGACGAAGTTAGGCAGAAGATGCGGCCCCCAAACCCCTTCTATAAGTGACGCCTCTTGATACCCAGCGACTGTTTTTTTTTTCCCCCCGGACGCCTTCTCCCCCCTCCCCCTGCACCTCAGGAAGGGAAACAAGAGCCTTCCCTCGAAGAATGAGAGCAAGCGCAACTGAAGGAGGGTGCCTTCTATTCCTCCGTACTCCCCCCCCACCAGTTTGAAATGTTACCGGAGGATCTCATCATTTTTTTTCCTACTACCCGTGTGTTGGGTCTTCTTTTTTGAAGAACCGGGCGCCAAATACGCCTTGGCCACACGCGGGGCTACCCATCTTACACGAGATCGTGTCCCCAACTCCAAGTACCCAAACAGGGCTTTGAGCGCAAGACCTGGCAAGTCCACGGAGAATTTTACCCCCCCTCCTCTTTGTAGTCCTGGCAGGATTCAGCCTTGGTTGAGTTCATGATGCGGGCATCTCCTGCCGAGGGAGCGGATTCCTGGTTAAAACCAGCCCTTATCCCCTTTCCTTTCACCGCACTGCCAGCCAACTTACTCTCATGATTCCCCCTCCCTTTGTCCGGGAACTTTTTCCCCCGATTTGATGAGTTATAGAGCCGTGCCGGGATTCACGGAAGCTGAATGTGGGCGGAGGTTCTCTCTACCCTTATACTCCCTCCCTACACAACTGGACAGAATTCATCCCCTTGAATTGATCGGCTCAGGGAGATGCTTCAGATGATCTGAACTTGTTTCGTTCAGGCGCTCCGGCGCCCCTGGACGGCAAACTCACCCAAGACTTGGGAGACCAAGGGCCTTCGGAGGGTTCCCCAATCCTTGATGGCTCTGTGCATGTCAGTTACCTTCTTATGATAGCACCCCGCAATCACCTGTCTAACGCCCCCCGCTCCCGTACATCGCAGATTGTGGATTGTTAGGGTCCGGGAGCTTCGGTTTGTACTTTTCTTCAGCGAGAGGCTTTTTTTGAATTTGAGAAGGATTCGCACATTCGAACCAATGAGGACAGGACTTGTTACGTTGTAGGTCAATTACGGGAAGTGACCAGACTTTTACAGTTTGAAGGTTTTAAGGTGTAGAGGAGGGGATTATCATGCCGACCAACAGGCACCAGGAGACCCAGAGTTGCAGGCACGTCGAGGGCCACCACCAGTGTTTCTCCGGACAGACGAAGAAAGCCCTGAGTTTGGATGCCTCATGCGCTGACCTTTCATCTTAAGTAATGCCGCTTTTTTCCTCCAGCCCCCCAGTTTCGCATGATCTTTTGCTTTAAGCGTCACCCCGCCGTCCGGCCCTTTTCCACTTCCATACCCCCCAATACCCCTGAAGTTTTGTGTATGCCCCGGCACCATGGCAGAGCAGGTCTGACCAGTCAGTGCCCGGCAATGCAAACGACTGACGTACTGCCCAATGCCCCTCGTATATTGGAGGCACACTGATAAGGTCAAACGCTCCCGATGGTGCAAGTGGGAAGGCAACGTTTGAGGTCGCGCCGAACAGAAAGCGACGGCGGAGTTCCACCCAGAAAGGATCCAAGTGAAAGGCCCGACTCTAAAACCCAGACCAAAGATTCTACGCGATTTTTAGCTGATATATAAAGGAATATGCCTCCCACTGCATCAAGTGAGGACGTTGTCTCGGACACAGTACCCTGCGAAGACACGTTGGATTTTTCGCAGCAGGTTTTTGCAGGTAAACCGCCACGTCCATCGGCCGCCCTAACCAGCAACCTGATTCCACGGTATCCGTCCTGACTTACGAGGCTGGTTCTTAGCTCTGTACCTGGCCAAAACGAAAGATCAAAAGGATGGGAGATGTTAGCATGGACGACTCCCGAGGACAGTTGACGAGACGGCAGGGGGAGTTCTTTCTAGATGGAAGTAGAAAGACTGGGTAGAGCGAGTGGGTTCAGGATGTCGCTGCCCTGTTTCTGTTCGTCTCCCGTAGCGGCATTCACTATGACGAAGGCTCCCACGGTCTCCCGGGGTGTCAAGTTTACCCGCCGAGATGTCACGCAAGACTAATACAACTCAGTATCATAGCTTTTCCGTAGACGCCCCTTTTCTGTAAGGGGAGGGAACGCCGTCTTGTCAGCGCTTAAGTAGAGTTGCTTTCCCCCCTTTCAGCGACGGAATGACATTTCTTCCTGTCAGTTGGCTCGAAGTATCTAAAACTTGGGGCCAAGATGTTAATTTTCTGGTCCCACTGCCGACCTTTCGACTTCGGAGTAAGCCTAAGTCTGCCAACGCCATTCAAGCGCTACCCCCCCCCACCCCTTGTGAATTTCTTGCAGATAAGCAACTGTTTAAGTGAAGGAAGATACGCTATTTTACTATCTCCCCCTTCCTCTACCGTTTTGTGTTTTCTCTATATCTTATCGTCCTTCGTCAAGAAGCGTACCTATCGTATATAAAGGGTACGGGTAGCATTCTTCGGTCCGTTTGATCTGATAGACGTTTTCCTATTCATCTTCTTCCCGGTTTTTCAGACAAGGTTCTTCCCGAAGTGGAAAGAAAATGGTTCTTGGCGGAAGAGGCCTCGTCTAACAGCTTTCAAAATCGCCCGAGAGCAATTCTGTGTGGTTGTGTATGTGAGAAGGTCCTCTCTTTTTTTTTAGTTAAAAGTTATGTGAGTGTGTAGTATGCGCCCCCTGGTCCCCCGATTCTTCGTAGCTCTCGACCTCCAGATATAAAAATCAACCACAAGGTCGACCACGCGATTTCGTCAGATGCCTGCCTGAACTCCCTCTCCTCCCTAACAGCAGCAGGTCTCCAGTCTTTGCCTTCATCAAGGATCCAGCATTCCTCCCAAGCCGCCTCGGCCAGGAATGAGACGGCCTTGCCATGATCTATCCAAGAGAATGGTTTTTTATGCCTTTTGAGCCAACCTCCTCCTCCCCGAGATCCCTCTGGACTTAACCGCCAGGCTGCCCGCTTGACGGTGACGTCGTCCCCCTCCGTTCCGGTTACAGCCCCCCTCGTCTGCCTTTTGCACTGTCTTTCCCTACGAAGTTGCGTAAACGCCTGGGTCGCTTAATTCTTAAGGAGCGCCCCGGACAAGACCCTGCTGAGTTCATGCGTTTGGCACTGTGCATGCGTCGGAGGGAAGTGAGTTCTCTGTAATCTCACTACACCGCCCAAAAAAAAACCCCAACCCCCCTGCTTAGGCAAGAGCCCCGTCCCTCAGCCCCCCTTCCAAAGGCACCCCCCCCCCCCCTTTTTTTTATCGTTTGTCCCCCCTTTCATCCCTTCGGTAGTGGTCATGTTTCCACTCCTTTTCAGCGGCTGCCCCTTGCCTGACAGAAATTCAGAGTTGGAGTTTTGTGTTGGTTTCCTTCCCTAAACCCTGCCTTTTGCGGGGGAGTGAATAGAGCTTCCCCGTTCCTGGCTATCTTGTGATCTTCGGTAGCTGCTGCATGGCCCGCTTCTAGGAAAGAAGGGCCCCCTAGAAGATTTTTTTTTTTTTGCCGGTTGCCATACCGCTGCGCGCCCGCCATGCACGGCGGGATGAAGAGATCCCGTCCAGCACCTGCTTCCGAGCTGAGTCATCGAGACCCTCCCCCAATGAGTACCACTGCAAAGCAGTCCGGCCTCACTTACCCGGACGTTTGAAGTCTCGCACTGAAATAACTTGAGGCGACCCGGCACCCCCACCCCCTAATTCCCAAGGCCAACTCCTCCACGCTTTGTTATCGTTCGTGCGCCATGTGGATGCCTCGAAGAATGAGCTGCGGCAGCGATCCTGTGCATGCAACCGTCCCATTAAAGGTGGCCCCACCCGGGAAGATGAAAGCGTCACTACACAGGCTCGTCACATCATTTGCAGTGTGGCCCATCGGTGGTAAGGACCGCCGAGGAAAGGACCGAAAACAAGCGTTTCTAATAACCGCAGATGCATTCGAGGACAGGAGAAAAAGGCCACCTAGAATTACCGGGATTCAAGCCCCCGCGCACGGGCTTAGCCTCGAATTGCTGGAGAGGGGAGTGACCGCGTTCCGAACGGGCGTACTACTGCCAAGCAGCCACCCCCACGCCCCGAAAAAGACAGCCCGCAATAAAAGTGTTCCACCAGAGAATGAGTGCCTGACCTCGGAAGCGGGGATAATAGATCATGACAGCACGTGAGAAGTTCTTAGGAACAGCGCCCCACGGCGGTGTCTTTTGGCTCGCCTGCTGGGGGTGGTGGGATAAGACTTAGTCGACCCCAAGCCGCAAGGAACATCCCTCGAACATGCGGACACCCACCCCCGGAAACCGCTTTTCCCCCAGTCGCCCGCTACACTTAGAAAGCGCTGCAACCACAGTGGCTTGCTGACTATTCAGCGGACCCGCACGTACATTTTTAGGCGACATTCGCATGAAATCCTCCTCTTTGAAGCCAGACAGTCGCGGTGCGTATCTTTGTGGACCTCTTACGTTTGCGATTCATTCCCCCCAACGTACTGTGAACCTCCTCCCGCCGCCTCTTCCAGTAACTGGTCGACTAGAGGAATTCCCACTCCCCTTCCCCCACACTCCCTCATTGGCTTCCTGTTCCTCTCTTATAACACCACCTTACCTTCTCAACTTTACACTGTCTCTGGCTTGCCTCCTTTGCTCCATTCCTCTACTGCTCTATTAGATGATTCATACCTTCCATATGAACCCCGGCTCCAAAGCCACGGAACTTAAAGGACTTAGCTATGGTCTCTTACTTGCGATGCAGAGGTCATCCCCACCAAAATTGGAGACGACGGAGTCCCATCCTGAGGGACGCTCGCCGGGTCCTGAACGCCCTAGGAGTCACTACAATAGCTTGAGACGCTTCGCGAGAAGCTATATGTGAGGCGGAAAAGGGATTCAAACATGGACATAGGGCGGCAGAGAATTTTTTATTAAGAAGTAAAACCTGGGGGCCATATCCTTTCCATTAGAACCCTGCGGCCACCCAACCCTCTCCCCGCATGACACCTGCCTGGAGTAATTTCACACACTATGGGAGCGCTTTATGACCCCCAAGGAAGTCACAAGACGCCCGGTGAGCTCTACTCCCGATCTGGCCAGGGACAAAGACCCAAGGCGAGAGGAAATTCCCCGTATGTGGAGGAGGGTTTCAGCATTATGCTTCTCTCAAATATTTCCAAATGAACCTAATACTTCCTATGATGATAACGTCGAGGGACGCGAGCTCCCGGCGCACAGTCACTTCGGTGCTGTTTTGGGGGGTCCGGAATGGATGGCTGTGAAGACCTGTCCGGACCAACTGAAACTACCAACAGCGATCTCCCTTGCCGCAGGACAAATTTTCGTTCCCACCATCTTCGTAGGGAACCTTCTGTTGGCCCCTTCAAGTTTTTTGCGCTTGCTGAGTGCAAAAAGGATGCCCTTCACACTGCTTCCCCATTGATGGTTTTTAATTATTTGCCTGTTTGAGTAGTTCCAGTGCAGACCCCCCGGATAGCAGACCTGATTTATTTTTTTGGCTATTACGCTGGACAAGTTATCAGGTACCGTACTAGTCCTCGGAAATTGCTCTTTTCGGATCCTTTCGGTCATTTTCTAGTTGTACAGCGTGGCTGAAGCGGCCTGGAAGGAGTATGGACCGCCCACTTCCACAGGGCGGATTAGTCTTTTTGCTTCGACACTCGGCATTAGAACGCCCCTAATTATCATTTCCCGATTGTCTTTTTCAGATGTCATCTTTCCGCAAGTGCAGGAAACCTCCGCAGGTCCGCAGAGATTACCCCCCTTTCCTTTACTTCAGTTTTCCCCCCCCCCCCCCTCGCCAGGAAATGCAGTTTCTGTAGGGCCTCAATCCCCCACTTCCCGCCTCAGTTTAGTTCCGCAAGAAGTCCCCGTCCCTGCATGGAACCCCTGCATGCCCCCAAACCCTTAATGCACCTACCTCCTTCCCCCCCCCGCTGATTTTTCTTTCCCGTGCCACGGTACCCGCCTATGCATGGGACGTTCGCGTCGCTGCCGACCTGTTTCTGCATATTCAGGATCCACTTTTTTTCCCGGCCGCCGGCATAAGAACGTAAGCGTTGCGGTCTCCTTTCCTGCCTTCCGCTCCCCCCTGACTCTTGCACTCCCTCTCACCGTCGAGCTGTTTTGGCTTTTAAGGCTTACATCGGAGACGCAGTACCCTTCCCATTTTTTTTTTTTTCAGCGTGATTTTATCCAGACTAGTAGGTGGAGTAATTTCCCGGTCCCTTCCCTACATTCCTCTTGGCCGACTTTCCACGAAGTCCACTCCCCCCCTCCGAGGCTTCCCCTATTAGTCTGCATGAGAGGAAGTCCTCATGTAGAAGTTGCTTTTAGGCGTGCTTAGGATCTTTTCCTAATCCCCTCTCCCGCAGATCGCCTTTGCTACGGGTGGTTTGGGATCTCTGCCACTAGTGCAGGTCAGTCACTCGTACCCAAGAGGACTCTCTATTGCGCTGAACCCGGTTTACCGTCCCCTGCCGTGAAGGGAAGGACAGTTCGTCTCTTTTTGCGTTTGTCCGCCCCCAGGGGTTTCCGACCTGCCTTCCCCGTGTTCATGTCCGAACCCAGGCGTAACTTTTGGCCGCGTTGCCACCAAGTTTCCCTCCTTTCTTGACCCTGCCGCCTCTTCCCTTCGGGGATCTAGTCCCCCCTCGACCGTTTGCTCCCCGTGAACTGGAGGAGCAAGAGAGCAGGGAAGAAGAGACTAGCCCGATCTCTCTCTTTCTTTTTTGTGTTTCTTCTCTCTTTCTCCTCCTGGCCGACTTACCGAAGTTTCTCCTCAGGTCCACCTTTATGAACGGTCGCTGTTGGATCGGAGCTCGTTCTGCGACACCCTTCTTCCCGGCTTTTTTTCCGTACACGTGTTGATGAACCCGCTTGTTTTCCACCTCCGGCTCTGTCGAGCACCGGAAATGCAGGAAGCGTAGAACACTTCTTCACACCCCCCCCCCCCCCCGGTTTTCTGTTCCCCATCGCGCGTTTTTCCCACCCTTCCTTCAGTTTCCCCCGCCGAAGCCACAGGACAGACACAGGAGTCGACTACAGTCTCGGCGGAAGTTCGTTTTGCTCTCCTACGGCTGATCAACGTCCCCTTGGCGACGAGCGTTTGCTTCGCTATTTAGTTGTCTCGATTCCCCTGCCGCAATAACATTGAGACAGAGTTTATCCCCATTTTCCCCGACTTCATCTAATAATGCACCCCGGCCTCTTCTGCAGAGCTGTCCCAGACCAGGCATTCAATATGATCAAACTTTCCCCTTTTTTTGCGCGTCCCATACGAAGAAAAACAATTGCTTAACTTGCCCATGTCTTAATCCGGGCCTTCCCGTCTTCAGCCGATGGAAGTCTGTTTCAAAGAAGACCACCCAGAGTCTCTGTTCTTCTCCCATACCCGTTCGAGAACCCCCCCCCCCCCACAGTCGAGGGGGTTTGATCAGCGACACTTTTTCTATATGACGTCCAGCACCTGCTTTCCGGTGGCTTATTGAACGTTTGCTTGAATGGTGAGAAG
>Ga0179593_1363684_pt1 | contig 10539 bp, 9 predicted proteins | sample CZODoug2_1_08_16_FD_185931 | JGI IMG/M metagenome (GOLD analysis project Ga0179593, IMG submission 185931) | Vadose zone soil fungal communities from Angelo Coast Range Reserve, California, USA - CZODoug2_1_08_16fungal (PacBio error correction) | ecosystem: Environmental > Terrestrial > Soil >... | reverse complement strand
GAGGGATGATAGAGTTTTCCCCTCTTCGCTTTTCGACTGTTGTTTCCCTTACACGAGCTCTTTGAGTGCGAGAGAAGCATCTCTCGTGACTCGACGGCAGTACTCCCCCCCTGACTTTTTTCTCACCTCTCGTCCATTATCTGCAGAAGGTTAGTTATCGCGGGAGCGCCCGGTGAACACATTTAGTCACCTCTCTGGGTAGGACCCCTAATTTCTATCATGTTCACCCAATGATTCCTGCCTTTTCCTCTCAATTCCAAGGCCGACATCCTTTTTTCTTCTTCGTCGATGTTCTTCTGCTTTCTCCATCCCGCCTCCCCCCCTGAATCACCCGGCCTTACGACGTTTTCTAGACGTTCGAGGTTCCAGGGCGCAGTACCTCCCTCCTCTCGTTGGTGCCCTTCTTTAGTTTTTTTTTCCTCTGTTGGGAGTATAAGATAGAGTGAGCCTCCTTTCTGGCCTGGTTTCTGAGTTCTTTTACTTCTCTCCAGCGCTGAACCTTCCAATCCTCTTTACCCCCCGCGAACCCGAGTCGGAATGGCCGTCCTAGTGACCTCCCTTCTTTTCGCACTTACGCACAGCCCTGCTTCTAGGATACGGTAAGACCCGTTTCTAATCTTTCCTCCTGCGCTTTGGCCTCTTCTCTGCCCATTACCTTTAAGTTCGTCTGGGGCTAAACAGTCCCCCGACTTTCTCTCTTTTTCCTTTTATGGGCGTGCTTAACGAACGTACCGCCTGATCTTTCAGATGGTGCTGTTCGAAGCATCTCTCCTTCCCCCTACCTCTTTCGTTGATCTCCCTTCCATCCCTTGAGCTCGAGAGGAGTTCCTAACTCTGTCGTATGCAGTAACTGAGCTGTAGAGCTTCGGACCTTCAGCAGAAGGACTCTTTCTCTGGACTAACTCTATTTTGGCGCGAGATTGATCGATGCTCAAGGCGTGCTTCTCGAGATCTTTCTCCGGGGCGCCTTTGTCCCGCTTCTCCCCCCATGCCTATGTATTATTTTCCGAGGGTGCGCGTCCTTTCTTCCCCATTTTGCCTTTCTTAGGAAATTCCGAAATCGTTTTTCCCAGCTGCCTCCGAGCTGGCTCCCCTTCCTTCAAGCGCCTGCCACACTTGATAGTGCCAACGCGACCTATCACCTGTTTTTCTCTGTCACAAACACCTGGACTGCTTCCACGCGCTTTCCCTCCCTCCTAGGACCACCACGTTTCTTACCCCCTCCTTACGGTAAATGCACCCCTTAGAGTTTGATTGCAGATTTATGCTAAAGTTAGCCGGTGGGAGTTCTTTGGTGGACTGCCCTCGCTCTCCTCGGGCCGCCCATTTTCGCTATTCCCCGGACCATAAGGTGGATGCCCCTTCTTATCTCAGATTTTTATGGGCGACCGGATGCCTAGGCTTCTTTGACCCTCTAGTAGAGGCTTCCCCAGCTTTTCTTTCCGTGGCTTTTTGGGACGGCCCCGGCCCCCGATCTTCGCTGAGAGCCCGTCGAACCCCCCTCTTGTCAAATAGCCTCTTCTTTGGACTGACGATCTCTCAGTACCTCTTCTTGCAGTTTTGTTCCGGAAAGAAGCTTTCCCCCCGTCCCTGGCCCATCGCCCCCGTTTTTAACAGCGAGAGGGCCAGCTTTCCTGTCGCCTTTCTCCTAACTTCCCCGTACGGTTAAGCCTTCCGCACTAATTCGCCGATCCGGCGCTTCCCCCCTACTCCCGTCATTTTTTACCCGTCCGGATCACTCGTTCCCTTTCCCCGACCATCGAGAGACGGCCTACTCTCGACCCCCCCGAGAATGCGAGATAATTCCTTTCATTCGCCGGTACCTGTGCTACTCGTGGCTGTTTTCCTTTTCTCAGGCTCGGGATTGCTTTCCTAAGATTCTACGCCGTTGACTCGTTACTAAGGATGGAAACTGTCAAGGTGGCTTCGACTTTTTCTTTCTTTTTTTTGGCAGGCGTGTCCTTTTTTTTTTTCCCGTTGAGATTTTCCCCCACTTTGCCTTTAGCCCATCTTCTTTCGTTGGACCGCCTGTTAGCTGAATGGATTTTTTTTTTTTTTATTTTTTTTTTTTTTATTTTGATGTATTGAAGACGACCTCCCCCGATCTGTCCGCCGCCGTTTCCAAGGTCAGCAGAATGGTCCAGAAGCGTTATAAGGGCTACACTCTCATTCGTCAAAAGCCGGCGTCTCGGCTAGTTTTCCCCTCGACGGTAGCAGACTGGATAAAAGTTCTCCCCCCTTCTTTTTTTACCATGGACTTTCGGGGACCTTCTCCGACTTCTTCTTTCGTCTCACCGCCAAACTCCACCAGTAAGATCCGGTACCCGTCCCTCCCGGTTCCTACCTACACTTTGTGCTTCTGTCGCCCCGCCGCTATGGGTGTCGAGACCAGTGACGGGACGTTCGTCAGAGACCGAAATAGTTGTCCATATCTCAACACACCATGGCGACTCACTCGATGCCCCACCTAGCCAGACACCCTCGGAACGTGACGCCAACGAGACCGCAAACCATAAAGCCCCCTTACAGCCTCTTTAGTCCCCTCAGAAAAGGGCATATGAGTGACGGTCTGATCCGTCCACCTGCGCGTGACGGATCTCCAAAGCTAAAGTAGTCTCCTTACGTACCTTTTTTATCAGAAAAGAGGTACGGTTTCCTCACCCCTACGAGATCCAAGTTTGGCCCGCACTTCGCCGGGCCCCCCCCCCCCCCGACCCCCTTCCCGTCTCAACGTCATTCTCTCTTTGTCCTCAGAATACGTTTTTTTTTGTTGATTCCTCGGTCGGCTCTCTGCGGTCATGGGTGGCCCTAGTCTACCGAGTTGCCCTCGACGCGAGGAGGGATGAAAAAGTGCGACCCTCGGGTTTCGTAAACCTGTACGCTCCTCCTTTTAGTGTTTCAGAAGGCTGATGATTGATTAAAAGATCCGTCTGCCAGTTTCGGGACGAGTCATGTAGTGTCGGAGAGGACGGGTATTCCCGAGCGGGAGATGAGCGCTCCTTTTTACATTCCGTTCTTCTTTTTCAGACCTCACTGATCGACCCAGCCTCGAGGATTTTTTAGCCGCCCCCCGACCCCTTTCCTTGTTGAGACTGCTTTCCCTGTACACCATTTTTTCCCCCGGATGCCTATCCCTTTTTCCCGATGGGCCGTTTCTTCCCCCCTATCCCCTTAGAGTTCACTCCCTTCTGATTCTCCTCTTTTGAAGATGCTCGTGAAATGCCTGAATCTTCTTACGTTCTTTCGTCATTTTCCATTGGCTTCATTTTATTTTTTTTGCGGTCCTTCAGGAGTACTCCAGCCGCTTCCCCACCCCCTCCGCTCTTAGGTACGTACTTCTTTTTTTTGTTTTCTCGCGCAACGTTCGGGGCGTCCGGGTCAGTTCCCTCCCCCTGAGACCCGTTGTCCCCCCCCCCCCCCCCCCACGTGTAGCAAGACGGGAGATGTTACGCCCCGGGCTTGCTCTTCTTGAAGTGAATCACAGCTACAGGCGCCAAAAATTTTTCACGAGAGATAACGGTTTCAAGGAGACCACTGAAGCTAATCGTTCTCCCCTTCTCATGCGGCCTCTCTCGAGGCCGTCTCGTACCCGCTGTTTAGTAAGGAAGATGCCAGGCCTTCTCTTAGGTTGCTGACTGGAGGTAGGTTTCTTGATGATAGGCCCCTCCGGCGGAGATGTGTCCTCTCCCTTCCTGAGGAGTCCCTAGCGACGAATGTCCCTCCTTCGCCCTGTCGTTCGTTGAGGCTGTTCCCTTAGACCCTTTTTTGGTAACCTGAACCACTGCACAGAAGATTATTTCCCTCCCGAGATTTAACCATCTCTTCCTCGTGGCGCCTCAGTCGGGTTAGATCTTATTACCATCGACCAGCCGCGTTTTCGGTTTTGTGAAGTAAAACTCAAGCTCGCCACTTTCTGAATACGCGGAGATCCCCCGATTCCGTGGCCTCTCTTTCTCGTTGCTCCCTTTCGGTGCATCCAATCTTAGATTCCCTCGAAGTTGGCACGTTTGTGATTTTTCTTATAAGCCTCAGGCGCGCGGCTCGCGCTTTTTGCAGGTCCGGCCCCGCCTGGGGCGGCCGTGCTGGCTCCTGGGCCCGGGTGCCTGGCGCCCGTTAGTGCTCCGCTTGCCCTGCCGTGGTGGGTCCCGCGGCTTGTCCTCTCCCCCGGCTGGCCCCTTTTCGCCGCCGTGTTGTACGTGCAAACGTGGCCCACCGTTTCCTGGACCGCTTGCATTCTGCACGTGGGGTCCCGACGGTGACGTTTTCCCTCCAGCTAGCTCCCGCGTTTTCAGGGGCGGTTCGACCGGACGAGGCACGCATAATCGAAGGAACTCCTCGGCCGCGTACCACATCACAGACGGTGTGTCCAGCCAGCGTTGGACCAATTCTCCCTGCGCCAACTTTCTGCGACGTCCCGTGTGCGCGACAATGCCGTTTATCTCGCGACTCTCCTCTTCGCGAGTTTTCTTCCGCCAGCGCGATCCAGGATCTCGTTCAGAAGAGCGGGCTCCCCCCGCTTCCCCTCCGAGGCCTGCGCGTTTTACTTTTTCTTTGCGCCTCTGCGAGGGGCGTCTCCCTCCATTCGAGTGAACTTGTTTTTTTTTTCTCTCAGGAACCTACACAGCTCCCAGCTCTTTTGCTCAGAGTCGAGAGTGTCGAGACCTCTCACTGGCTCGGTCGGGCCGTCCCTTCTTCTATAGCAATAGGATAGATATGCATTCTTAAAGAGGTGATCCAGCTCCTCTCAGTCGTCTTATCGGGCGCAAGCCAGCCGGCGTTTTCTTCCCCAAGAAAGGAGCTTCGTTCAATCCGAGGCGGCGCAGACGGAGTTGAACCAAAACGTACCATCCTATTATCGCCAGCAGGAACCTTCGGAAGCTCCAAGCACTCGACTGCTTCTACCACTTCCCCCACCGACTCTATCCCTTCTTAAACGCTGAGAAATCGCATTTCCGATCGCGGATTTAGCCCGCATTAGGATATGGTGATCGGAGAAGGTTCTGGCTCGACGCAGCACTCGCTATTGGTTTTTTGTGGTTTTTTTTTTTGGGTTGTTTTTTTGTGTTGGTTGGGGTGGGTTTTTTTTTTTTTTTTTTTTTTTTTTTTTTTTTGGTTTTGGGTTGGGGGTGGTTTTTTTTGGTTTGTGGGGGGTTCCAGGCCCTGACCTGTACTTAAGCTGCAGCCTTAGCTCGTGTACCTAAGCCGCCTCAAAACGCGATGTGGACCGTCCAATGTTTTCAGTGGACTCCCTCGAGTCCCTTTTTTCGAAGCGGTCCCCTCTTCGGCGTTCTTCAGGTCTAAGGGTGGAGGCCTCTTCAACCTCTCCTGTCGCGCTCCTCTTTAAGCCGGCAGCCGATTGGACCCCTAGTTAGCAGCAGGCTCCATCCAAAACTCTCTCGCCCGGGATCCTATTCAGTCTCATCCTAGTGTGGTTTTGTATGATGCGATCTGCAGTGGATACTATTTTCCTGGGATCCCGAATATGCGCACGCTTCCATTCCCCCTTCCGCCGAATGAGGATGTCTGCTCTCTAAGGAATTGACTCTGACGTCCAATTAGAGTTCCCCGCTTCTGCTGTGTTCTCCTCTAGCTTTTTTTTCCTTGTTGTCGCCGTGCACAACAACAGGAAGGACCCGCTAAAGTTGGAATACTGAAAGTGTCCCTCGTGAATTTCAGGTCAAGCTCTGAAGTCCTTTCCCCCGGTCTTTTGCACGGTAGTTCCTTTCTCGGAGATGAGTCCCCCCCCCGTCAACATAAAGTGACCTATCCCCGTCTTCGATTTGCTCCGACGGGTCAGTTTCTCCCTCTACCGTCGAGCTGCTCCATTGTTCTCTGGACCTTTTCCCGGGAGCTTGGTGGATCCCGTTTTCTGAGTTCTTAGGCTACTCAGCGCGAGTGGCTTTGGTCCTCTTTCGTCCTTTGCGTCCTCGATGTTTAAGGTGTTCTTCTCCGAGCCCGAGAAGGCTCCAGATATTCCGTTGAAGTATTCCTGGCTTCTCTTTCCCTTTTCATCACCTTCTGCTTCACTGCCCCCTGGACTCCTCTCCGTTGTTATTATTAGCTGGATCCTGAATAATTTCTTCTGCAAGCCCTGATGATTGGCGACCTTTCGTATCCCCAAGTACCTCTCCCCGGTCGCGGTTTAGAGCCCCCCGCGTGACCTGAGCGCGCTATGGGTTTGGGAAGGGATCGTCACGCCGACATTTCACTTCCTGGATTGCCGCTGGGTTTGTTTAGTCTCCTAGAGGGCGCCTCCCGTTAGCTTTTTCGCGGCGCAGGCCCGGAGATTTATCGGCGGTGCGCCCCAACGAGTCCCCCCGGCTTTCCTATATACCGCTGGAGCGCGTCTGGAGGAAGCAGTAGGCTCTTCTATTAAGTCCCTAGAGGCGCCTTATTCCCCCAAATGCTTGCTCGCCACTTTAGTGGCTCCCGCTCTAGCTGGGCTTTTCTGGATCACAAAGCTGGCGTCATTTTTTTTTCTGAGTGAGGCCTCTCTGGTGTCCCAGTTCTACATTCGTCTGTGTCATTCTTCGAACTCAGACGAGGAAACAGTCTAGGGAGCCTTTCCCCCTCACCTTTTCCGATGCCAAATTTCTTCCCCCTCGCCGATCCTGCGAACTTTGTGGGAATTTCTTTTACGCGCACACGGATGCCTTACCGATGATTCCTCAATTCCCCCTCGGATCCCCACTTTTTCTTATCACGTCCCTAGTCCTTCAATTTTTTCAGTTCTTTAAAGCCTCCCCGCTTTCCCATGACCCCAGTTCCCGGTATTTTTTTGAGGCGTCGAATCCGTGCGATCCGCGATTCCCCCGGTGTCGTCGAGTCCGCCCCTAGACCTACCGTCCGTTCTACCGTCTCTAGTTTCTCAGAGTTCTGTAGGTCTGCCGCTCCTAGCGGTGAGAGGAATTATTACGTTCGTCGCCGCGGGCTTTTTTCCCCTCTTTCTTGGACGGGCTTCGGTACTCCCAACCCGTTTCCCGTCTGGCGCTTATCCCTGAGAACCAAGGCTTGATTGCTTAAACTCGAAGACTCTGGCTGACGATTGTCGGCTTTCCCTATAGGAGGTTGCGTTGTGCTTAAACGCATGTCCCTCAGTCCCGCAACCGTAGCTTTATGGTCAGCGAAGAGCCATTTTTTTGGCTCGTAGGTCGATCCTTCCCCTTTTCCTCAGTCCCGTCATACTCGCTGAATAGTTCCCCTTTACACCTCCCAGTCGTCCTACAATCGAGGAGCCAGCTGGCCATTTTTTCCCCTAGATCAGACGGCGCGCTCGAATTATTTCTAGCCAGGATTCTGCGAACGATTCAGGATATAGGTCCCCTCGTTTTCCAACTGTGATCTTCTTACCCTTTTTTTTTCCTCCTGTTTCAGTATTTCTCGGGCCCGATCCATACCGTCCGTCTTCCCCTAGCCCGGCGGTCACCCGAGCACCTGGGCGAGACCTTTTATGTATTCCTTCACGCCCCGACCTTTGCGCGAGCCCCCAAAGCCAATCTACCTTTTTCACTGGATCGATTTGTGGGAGCGGACTATCGTGCCCCGGTACGACCCCTCTACGTCCCCTCGCCGATTTCCCTTTACAATTTGATTTCACGGAAGATGACTTAAGGTTCCTTTGCCTCCCCGATCAGTAAACCCCTTCTAAATATTTAGTGACCTCTACGGAGGCCTGAACGGGCTCACAAGCTGCCGACTTTTCCTCGTTTTAATTAGTTTCCTGGACTTTCGGTAAACGGCCCTCCCCTCAGTTTTTCCGGAGACATCCTACGGGGTCCTATGGTCGTCTTCCTTTGATTTTTTTTTGAGACACAGGAGTTTTCCAAACCTTCCTAGCTGACCGGTCAGTTTGCTCTCAGTGCCCGCCCCCAGTCATATCACAGGTACTTCTGCTGGATAGAGTAAATCTTCTTCCAAGCAAGACTCTTCCTTAACCAGGGGCGCACCCGAGGTCGCCCGTTTTCTTCCCCCCTTCTCCTTATCGCAGCCCCTTTTTTCCTCTTTCCCCAGAACCAGTCCCGTCCCCTCTGATAATCCTCCTCCGTTTTTTTGTGAGCGATGCGTTGAGCGTGGCTGTTTCTGGTTTTCGCGGCGACGCGGCCCCTTTACGGAGAGCCGTCGGGAACCCTGTTCTCCGGTTGCTCCCATGTCCGTTGCTGGCTTCGGATTCGTCGGACACCAGCCTCACTTTATTTGCCCCCCTTCCCTTCTTTTGGGCGGCGGCGGATGTTTCCGGACTCCCCGGTCGGTGGCTTCCGTTTTTTAAGACGCCGTATATTTTTTTTCACCGAGATCGACCAGGCCCGTGCGGCTTTAGCTAAGAAAAAGTCTTTTTACCTTTTTTCCCGCCCTGGGTAAAGTTTTCCCTTCATTCTTTAGACCGGGTTCCAGCTTGTTCTAAATTTTCTGCTTCCTCGTCTAGTTAATCTGATATCATCTTTTCCCCAGGACGTGAGCCCTGATCTGCCCGCTTTCTTTCTTTAGCCTTGCCCTTCTTCCTGCTGACCTTCTTGAGGTCGTCCTTTTCTTAAAGATAAGGGCACGCTCCCTTGTAGCTCCCGGGCGCGTATTAGCTTGTTTTTGAAGCGCTGGCAAACGTTCCTTTTCTCCTTTCCAGACCCTTTCCTCCTCCCCAGTTTCTTGTAGCCAGACGTGTTATTGCCAGAAAATTGATCCTCGGCCCTGCCACCAGTGATCAAGTCGACCCCCTCACACGGGTCCACGTTCCTATAAGCTTACCTTCTGCTTCTTAATCCGTAATTGTTAGATAGAATGTATGGACTATCAGTTTGCCCGTCTCGTCATGTTTTTTAGACGATTGAAATCTGTAACTCCTTTCTTTTCCTCATGTGAGGTCTGTTTCGCTACATTTCTATTTGATTTGGTCGGCCCCCGGTGGGCATAGTAAGGCAGTATTCCACATTTAGGCATCCTACATACTGCCCGCCCAGGCTCGGTACTTTTCGGTTAGTCCATCGACTGCTTTGGGCCGTCACCCCCCCCCCTGCACCTCCTCTTTCCAGGAGCTATTCTTCAGACCTATGTCAGTGGTGACACTCTGGGTTCCTCCTTCTGACCTCGCCCGTTGTTGGTGTTCGTCCACGACCATCCCATTCCATCACCCTCTTTGAATCTCCTCCCCTTTTTTCCCGCTTGAAGCCTCGATATAGCGGATCTTTTATTCCTACCACTCTTCGACTCCTGAGAAGTAGCCGAGTCTTTATTTGCCTTCGGCTCGTCCGAACCTCATTGCTCGGAGTCGCGCGGGTGTCCGGCCTCCAGCCTGCCTTCTGAGGAGTTTTCTTGTGGGCTCGCGCCTTCCAAGATATGAGCCAGGTTCCCGGCGGCGAGCTTGTACTCACGTGGTGGGGATCCCTCTGATTCCGTCCGCTTATTTGACTGCGCCGTGGTAAAACGCGGCCCCCCCTTTTAGAGGATCGGCGATTTTTTTTCCAGCCGTTTTCTTCTTCTCCCGGGCCGGAGTCACAACATGGGGCGTTTCCTCCGAGGGAGCTTGACTCGGCCTCTCTGGCAACTAACTCCTTATCGCTCACGACCATTTGCCACATCCATCCCCGCAGGTGTGACGCATGCGTGGAAGTAGAAACTCCTCCTCTTTTCTCGTATCTCACGACGTGGCTCTAAAGAACTAAGGTTTCTCTCCTTAATCAGTTTTTTCGGTCGGAGCGATTATCCAGTAGCCCAGCGGGCCTATTCCTTTGGAAGAAGCGACAGCTCGCCCTCCGTCCAGTTGGACTCCTGCGCCGCTCTCTCCTGCGTCCGCTCTCTGGGCTTCTACACCTTCCCTTTTGCGTGAACGTTTTTCTGGAACCGAGCCCGGACCTCCCATCCTCAACCCGTGCGCGATAGGTCTCAGATAGTTCCCCCCCCGTCTTCCATTTTTTTCTGTAGCCTGGAGATTCAGATGGTAGCGCCACGCATGTCCACCGTTCCCTGAGGTTTTCCAAGAACGCCGCGCGTCCCCCCCTTAGCTTTCCGCAGCCTCGTCTCTCCCTCCCAGTAACGACTGCCGGGCATAGCGCTGACTTCCCCCCACTTTCTCCCGAGAGTCTCGAACACTTCCAAGTACGAGCGCCCTGATCGCCGTCCCTCCACTTTCGTTTATAATACCCCCGCGGGAGTACGTATCATGGCTCCCAGCCGCGCTGGGACCTGTCATAGATCGCTCGACGGCTGAGAACCTCCAGTTAGGCGAGTCCTTGTTTTATCGGGCTGCATGGTCTTCCTCCAGACAGAGTTCTAGCCGAGAACTTGCTTCCCTTCACTTTCCTACCCCCCCCCGGAAGAGTCCCCGTTCGTTGTACCTTCCGGATGACAATTATTAAGCACGCGATTTGTTGCCCGTACTGTGGGCTTTCTCCCGCCAGAGCGGAAATCGCAGCTGCGAACCCCCCTGACGCAGGCTTTCGTCCTACCCCCCATTTTTTTCGCCTGCCTCTTCACGGGCCCGTAGAGTCCCCGCCAGTGAGCTGGTTACCACTCGTGCTAGCAGGCGCCTTGCCACTAGATAGCCCCTTA
>Ga0179593_1339363_pt1 | contig 10539 bp, 9 predicted proteins | sample CZODoug2_1_08_16_FD_185931 | JGI IMG/M metagenome (GOLD analysis project Ga0179593, IMG submission 185931) | Vadose zone soil fungal communities from Angelo Coast Range Reserve, California, USA - CZODoug2_1_08_16fungal (PacBio error correction) | ecosystem: Environmental > Terrestrial > Soil >... | reverse complement strand
TGAATGTTGCGATACTGGTGAGATCGTGGTCTTGCAGCCCCACTTTTTTCTTTGTTTCTGCTTCAGGCCTTTCTCGCGATTTCGCTTTATTTCCTTACTTCTTCTTCCTCTTAACAGCACGCGGACGTCATTTTTTTTTGCCCATTTTTTCTACAGTGCCCGCTGTGGCCGGCACCTTTTTTTTTGCCTTATTTTTCTTTCCCTACGCTCCAGCTTAATTTTTCTTTTTTTCCCACCCCGGTCTTTCCCCTGAGAATGTGGACGCCACCCACCTTCCCCCCCCCAAACTTCAAGGGCCGTGCGCAAGCATTCCTTTTGAGTGAATCGTGGCCCAGGCCTTGTTTTGTTTTCAGGACTTTTAGGCATTTTTGTTTTTCCGTTGTTTTTTTCTATTTCCGCCGCGTTGGACGCCCGGTTTACTATTGCCCGCGTACCCACTAGGAACGTCCACGGTTCATGCTTCTTTCCGCCGGCGCCGATGACCTTCTTTTCACTGCCTCAACATGAAAGTTTCCCGCGCTTTCAGTAATGCCAGCATTTTTTTCCTCAATTCGTTTTTTTCCCTCCACTATCCTACTTGTCCCAGGCGTGAGAGGCTGATGTTTTATTTCTCCCATTCCGTACACCACCCGTGCATGCCGATCCCGTGCTTTTTACTGGTCCGTCCTTCCTCCCCCCCGCCTCGTTTTAATCTCCTTTAGAGCTCCGCGAACATTTTCCCTTTCTGCTGCACATACGAGTTGTGACCAGTCCGGCAAGCCTCTCTCTCCCATTTCTGTCTCCGTTAGGTTCCTTCGGAGTTCCTTTTTTGAGAGAGTCATACCGGATTCCGTCTGCCGGTGTGGCTCCCCTCGTGTTGTCCACCCCCCCCCTGAACGGAGTCCTGCCTATCCGAAATCTGCTCTCTTCCCCCTTTATTTGATTTGGCAACCCTTTTAGTTCTCGACGATTCTCCCCGTGACTTTCTTGTCTCAAGCCCTTTAACCGGGTCGTTGTTTACCCTTCTGTTTCATTACCACGTGGTCATTATCAGCGCTTTCCTTGCCTTACTTCCCTTTACACCCCTGTTTTTTGGAACGACTCCCTCCGAAGGGTTTTGACACTCCCTTCTGTCCCCTCCCCCTTTTGTTGTGACCTTTCCCTATTGTCCTTGCTCCTTTTCCCCCCGAGCGAGATCTGGAGGTTCAATTCCTTCTTTCTTTACCCTCCCCCTCCTTCTGTTCGGTAGCTGAACATCTTCGACACCACTTTATGACCGTGTTGATCTTTTCTTGCGTCGGACCCCACCCGCAACCCTCGTTGGCGATTCTTCCCATGTCTACTTTGTTTTCAATTTGCCAAATCAAACCTTTAAACTTTCGTCTCGTTGGCGAATTTTCCACTGTGGTGTTTTGCCCCACCCCTTTTTCTTCCTAATTGACCCCCCGTTTGCGAAAACTCTTTCCCCCTTTACCTTCTCTCACCCCCCCACGTCAAGCCTGCCACCCTCACTTTTTGCTATTGTCCCCGCGTTTTTTTTTTCTTCTCCCTCCCCATTCTGTGCTCTACCGAATGTCTGCCTCAGCGATTTAATTCGCGCGATGACCCTCTGAACACCGTTTCTCCCGTCCCTTTTTTTTAATCGGCCCCATGGGCCCCGGCCCTGCATGGCCTTCTATTGCGGACCCCGCCGGCTCCTTCGATCTGGATGGGAACTTTCCGCCTCTTGCTTTTGGGCGACCCGCATTTTTAACCATCATGCGTTACTGGATTTCCTTGGCACGGTTATCGGCTTTACTCGCAGTTCGGTGTTTTTGTGTGGCGGATTTCCCCTTCCCTGCGCCCTTGCAACCGCGGCAGTTCTCGACGTTCGTGTTTTCATGCGGCCCTTTGTCCTCTACCTGGGCAAGCCATACAGAGCGCGCGGTTCCTTTCACAACCCACTCCTACCCTCCTTTACAGTTTGTGAAAACATCCTCCAGCCACACTCAAGCTTTATTTTCCCCCTCTTTTCTCCTTTCGTTTTGGCATTGCTTTCTTGGTCTTTTGATTTTTTTACAGTTTCCATTCATTCAGGTTTCCTGAAGTTTTTGCTTCATCGAATTGGCTGATGCCGCGCTGGGGGGCGAAAGTCATCCTTCAATAATTTCCCTTTTCCCTACCATCCGTTTCCTGTATTGGGGCAAACTTTGCCCGTCCATACCTTAGTTATTGTTTATCTCCCCCTTCTCGTAGCGTTTCCCTTTTTCGCGAACATCGCCCGGCTAGCTTTTCCCGATTTTCCCCCCTGATGGTTCTTTCTTTTCCTTGCCTCCCCTCTCCCCCCACCCCAAACCTTCTCCCTTCTTCTTTCCTCATCCCTGTGTGTTGTTGTCGTTTGTATTGTTGCGGCACTTTCTTCTCCCTTCCTTTTCTTCTGCTAGACCACTTTTCCGATGGCCTCGCGCTCTTTCTCTTTACGCGGCTACGCTTCTGGTGAATTTCAGAGTATTTCCCCCCCCCCCCCCCCCCCCCCCCCCCCCCCTTTTTTTTTCGTCAGTTCTTCCAGGCGCTTTTTTGTAGTTTCGGCACCCGGCGTTTATGAGCGTATTGTTTGAACTTTGCCCTCTTCTTTTCCTTCTTTCCCGTTCCCAGCTTACTGCGTGACTGACTTTCTTTTTTTTTTTTTTTTTTTTTTTTTTTTTTTTGTCGTGGACCCCTCGGTTCTTTTTTTTTTTTTTTTTTTTTTTTTTTTTTTTTCTTTTTCCTTTTTTGTCTTTTTTTTTTTCTTCTTCTTTTTTCTTTTTTTTTTTTTTTTTTTTTTTTTTCTTTTTTTTCTTTCTTTTTGACCCCCAATCCAAAAAAACCTTCCTCATTCCTTTTTGGCCGCCTTTCATTTAAAATAGTGGCACTTTCTGTTTTGTTCTTAAGCGTCTTCATCTTTAGTCTTTTCGTATCTTTTTTTGGTTGCTTTCTAAGAAGCGCGGATGGTCATGGTTTTTGTGCATTCTCTCCATCCCTCAAGGTAACCCCATTTTCAAAGGCCCTGTTGCGAAATTTTTCTTCATTTTTAGATACCTCTTAGCAACCCCACAGAAATTCTAAGCTTACCCCTTTCATCATGTCAATGAATGCGTGTTAATACCCTTTACGGGCGGTTTGTCTCAATTCTGGATCACTCTTATAGGTGAAGCTTCTGGCTTACTCTACAGCCTCCCCACTCCTTAGCCGTCTTTACTTTTCCCACGTCCGATCAACCTAGGTGTTGGGTTCGATCTTCTCGCCGCTCCCCCTTACTCGGTTCAGAGGGCTGCTGTTGTTTCCTCGGCTTTTAACGCCCGGGCGGCTCTTGTGCGAGCGTGCCCAGGCAGATCCTGGCCGTGCGCAATTGGCATTGTCTGCTCAAGAATAAGGGAGCAAGCCCCGCGAGGGGAGTGAGCTCCACGCCTGAGAAACCACCACACCTATTCTCTCGCTCCCCTAGTGTGTGTGGTTCCCAGACCACCTTCTCTTCTAACGCCCGCCGCAGCCGACCCCTTCCGTTCCCTGGACTATGGTTTTTTAGGATGAGGAGGATAGCGGAAAGAAGTAAGCGCGCAGGCCGAGGGCGCAGGCAAGAGTAGAGATAGGGTTTGGTTTGAGAGGACGAAATGAGCGAGGATCGGAACGAAGGAGGACGTTCTGAGAGCTTACGGCAGTAGTCAGCAGACGACTGAGCGGGATCGAACAGAGAGGAGGGAAAGTATCTCACCGATTCTCTTTTTCTTTAGGTCTGAGCGGACCTCATCCCCGTGCCTGGTTGCTTCGCGAGACGAACTGTGTAGATTTTTTTAGGACTTGCGGCTCTGTAGACTAGGGTTGCTCCTATTTTGCTTCTCTCAGGTCGCCTCTTTCCTGAACGGATTTTTTAACTTTATCTCTCTTCTGTTTTGCCCTCCTATCCTTTCCCTTTTCCCTAGTCCTCCTAATCAGTTGTTGTTGTGCTCTCGTCCCCTTCGATTGATTCTCTTTCCACGATCCGCATCGCTTTTGAGAGGTCATTTTTTTTCAAGAAAACGAGAATCGGATTTCTTGAGCAAGTCTTGGCACCTTCTTTCCTTCCCCCTCGTCATGCCCATGATTACCGGCCCGATCCCTTCTTGCACCGCAACCTTGGCTATCCGGAGGGGGCCTTCTTTTTGCCCCAACCATCCCAAATTACATTGCTACGATTCGTCTCGAGTCAGCGAATTTGTCTATGTGGTTGGTTAAAACCTTCCTTCTTTCTTGCACCACCGCGACCCCCAGCTTGGTTCTGACGACTCCCTCTTTCAAGTTTTCCCCTCCAGTTGAAACCACGTTTCCATTCTTTCCCCCTCTTTTGCTTTAATGCTCCTTCTCCCTCACCCTTTCTCTCCTTTTTCCTCAGACTTTACACTTCTGGCGCGCGCGCGAATTGAGTGACCTTTTCCTCCCCATTCGCTTTTGACCCTTTGAAACGGGGCCACATGTTTATCTGCTTCTTTCCCTGGGTTGGATTCTTGGTACCTCTCCCTTACGCCGCAAGGACAGATCTGGACTCCCCTTATGGCCCCAACCGCTTTAGCAACATTTTGGACTCATTCTTGCTGGTCTTTTCTGGCTGCCGTTTTTTGTCTTCTTTGCATGGTTTTTTTTCTTTCCTCCGTTTCATTTTTTTTGCGCTTTGCAACTGAGCCTTTTTCCCGTTCCATTCTATGGTTTCGTGGCTGCTCCTCCAACTTTTTCCGTGTCACAAAGCAAGACCCTCGCTAATTTGACCCCAAAACAACGCCCCCCTCCAACGACCCCCTTCCAGGAAGGTTTTGCCCCCAACCCCATCGAAGTCACCACACAGGCAAGAAGCTCACGATCCAATGTGTCTCACTCTCCTTTGCGCCTTGTTGGTTGATTTTTTCAAGAATTCCTTCTGCGCATTAGGCGATTGTCCAGGACGTTGTGGGTTGAAGGATTTTTTTTTGCAGTCGTAGTTTACGGGCCGAATCCCCCTTTTTTATACTCGCCCGATCCTCTTTCTTTCCAGACAGCCCCCCCCCCTGACCTGTACTCCTTGTATATGTTCGCAGCCTAGGTGACAGATGCGCTCTTTTCCTTCGAAATCTGGCTTCCAGTTTTTGCGACGATCCAAAACCATGATTTTCTTTGCGTCTTTTTTCTTTCCCAGTAGGTTCAACAATTCAGATTATCTCTTTTTTTCTTCCTCCTACGTTGTTTTTTTCGCTACTGTTTTTTTCTCTTTAAATGGGGTCTTTCCTGAGTGCGCTAGACAATCAGTGTTGTGTATCTTTCGCTCTGTACTCGTTTTGATTTTCCTTGCAGGATACGTCTTTTTTCTGTATCCTGACACAAGCTGCCAACAGTAACGGCCTTTGTGTCTTTCATTTGTTTTTTTCCCTCCAGTTTCCCCCCTGCCTTTTTTTTTTGCCAGCGGAGCAGTGAACCGCCCTTTCCCGCGCGGCAGCCTGGCCATTCTTTCTTTCATTCCTTACCGATCGCTATGAGATGAAGTACGTGTTTTTCCAAAAATCCCCCACACCCCCACCCGGACAATCTTTCTGTTCAAGGGAACCTTTTCCCCGCAAACGTCCCAGCATTCTTTTGTGTTTTTTAAATGATTTTTTTCCTTTGCCAGTTTCTCTCGTCTTGTGAGGTGTTTTGGGTATTTGTACCGCTTTTTGTGATGGGATGTCTCTTTCCCAGCTTTCTAGCATTTTTTTAACATCTCCCCTGTGTCGCACCCACTGCTCTTTCTGCCGGCGGAGACTTTTTCGTCGTCAACAAGAGGTCCCCGAGACAGACCAAAGAAGATTGCAGCAACCCCTCCCCCCCCCCCCACTTCCGCCTCCAACAACCACAACCCCCCCCCCCCCCCCCCCCCCCCCCCCCCCCCCCCCCCCCCCAGTTTGATGAGCTGATCGTTTCCTAACCTTTTGCTTTTTTCTCACGCCATAAGGATCTTCGTTTCTCCTCTTACTTTAGTCGGACCCTTTTTCCCATTGCACTTTGAATCCGAAGAGATTAAATGGTGCCTGTCCCCCCGGTTCCCCCTCTCAACTCTGCGAATTGTTATTTTATTTGGCCAGCTTGAAAATGAATTCTGATTGCATCGAGGTTATTCCCCCATCTTCTATCTTCTCTTTCCTCTTTAGATTGGGTCTAAACCGTGGATGGTTTTTCATGTTTTCGTGGGACGTTTCCGCGAGCGGCCTCCCACAGATCTAGAGTGGCATTATACCGCCTTTTTTTCACCCAAACCATGCCCTTCTCTCTTTATTGCCCCTGAGATATTCTCCCCGATTTGATTTTAACCCCCCCCCACCAGTCTTTCCGGTCCAACGTAGCCCGGGGGTATTGGTGTTAAGCCCGGCCTCTCGTCCAAGTTTATGGGTTTTAAAACTTTTTTCTCTACAGTTGTAAGTCTTTTTGTACTCCGGCCGGATTGCCACCCCTTCTATGCTGATTTGGAAACGCTCGATTCCCGGGGGACATTTTCCCTCCCTGTTTCGGAGTCATGTCCCCTTCCATTCTTCTATCTTTCGCCTCTTGCCAACCTTCCGGTTCTGGAATTCATTTGATATGCCTTTTTCCTTGACCCAATATTCGCATCTTCTTCTTTTTATACGTTTTTTGCGGATGACACTTAACCCCAAGTGGGAATCGTTCGCGGATTCTTCCCTCTTTCAAACACCCTGCTAAACTTATTTTCCGCTGTCCGCGGTTCGTGTGTTTTCGGGTGGGGTTGACCCCCACAAGTTTATAATTTTCCCTGTTCAACCGCCCCCTTCGTAGATTCACATCATTCACTTCTGTCACGCTACCACGGTTGCTGCTCTCCCTCGATCTTGCCCGCGCCGCTTTCGCTGTCATCAGTCTGTTAGAGCGCTTCGAATACTTCTTACACAAGCTTCCAGGGCGCGGTTGAGTTCCCTTCCCCTTTCATCTCCGGTTTTTCTTTCACCCTTTTTTTACTTCCGTGCCTGTGCACGCTGAATTGTGCATTCCTTTTTGGTATTTTGCGAAACTTTTAACTCTCCTGCCCCTTTCTTTTCAACTGGCGGCGTTCGTACTTTCAGTGTCGTGCTTTTTTGAGGCTATGCCCTTCCGCTCCTTTGACGCCGAGGGTGTACCCCTGTTCCTCTTCGTTAATTTTCACGGATGTCGTGTGCCACTACTCCCTTTCTACGGCTTCATAACCAACAACAAACTTCCAACTGGCTTTTGACCGACCCATCTTCTCCCACCAAAGGCCAGTCATGGCCAGATGCCCTTCTTTATCTCCCGTGCGGCACAGGCATTGGCTGTTTTTGTTTGATTTTTTCCCGTTCATTCGCGATCGTCCCATTTTCCTTTTTTCTGCGCTCCACCGCGCGCGTCTTGGTACGGGCCAATCATCTGCCTTTGCAACCTGTTGATGCTGCCCGTTCACTTGTAGGAAAATTCAGCCCCCCACATAACGGATGGCCGTCCCTTGTTCGCGTCACGCATGAGACAGTATAGATCCTTTGTTAGCGATACTTTTTGGATCTTTCCATCTTTTTGACGATCGGCCCCCCATTTTTGAGGCGACTCATTTTCTCCTCTTCCAATCCGCACCCCTAATGCATCTCTCTCACTTTTTTCTTTTGAGAGAGCTTGGCTGATTGTTGGCGAGGTTGGGAGCAGGCGGAGGTTGTGCAAACCCAATCAGTGTTTGCCGTATTTTTTCATTTCCCATCGTCCTCGGCGTTCCGCGGAGCTCCGTCCTGGTGAGTTGTTCTTCCCAAGTCTGCCAAGGACAGAGTTTTTTTTTTACCTTTTTGCCTCCTCCAGTTCCATTGTATTCGGCACGGGCCCGTCCGTATGTGGCAGATGAGCCCTTTACCTACGGCGGCCTCTTGTTGGACAGACCTCCTAATGCCTTTGTTTTGCAACCAACAAAACCAAAAACCGAATGACTGACCCTCTTCCTTCTTTCTTTTTCATCCGTGCACAGGCGTCGTTCGTGTGGTTCTTAACGATTTTTTTTTTTCACAGGTTTTTCCTTTCAGGCCCTGTAGTTGAGGGGTTGTTTTGGCGTTTCGCGGCGGGCTTTAAGCTGGCCATCCGTTTCTCTCTTTTCCTTCATCCGGGTCACAACCCCCAACCATGCTAGTTGCGAGTCTTCCGTATCCTCTGCCACACCGAAAACCCCTGCTGCCCGAACTACCACCGCCGATCTGCCAGGGAAAATCCCTGCTTCTTGGTATACCTTCTCGTGCCTGCCATCTTTTTACTGGCAACTTCTCGGTGTCTGACGTCGTAATCATACCCGTCCGTAACAATCACCCCCATTTCCATGCCGATTGCTCTTGGTGACCCCCATTTCCAATTCGACCAGAGGCTTGCTGTTCTCTCTTCTCGCGCGCCCTTCGCAGAACAGTTCCTCGGCTTGCAACGAGGATCTTTCACCCTTTCTGACATTATTGACGATATCAGTGCTCTACATTCATGGTGACGTTTTGCCTGCTGTGATAAGCAAGTACTGAAGGAAATTGGTTCTTGACTCATAGTAATATTTTGGACCCCCCCCCCCCCCCCTAACCGGTCTGACATCTGACTCAATTCGTTATCCACTTCTTTTGGCCCCCGTTCCGCTTGTCCATTGACGACCAGGGAGTTAGTTGACGTTTCACGCAAGAACCCCCTCCCCCTGTGAATTTCTTTTCTCTATTGTTTTCGAAATTCTCTCCCTTTTTCCAGGATCCGATCTTCCTTTCTGCCGGGCCCAATTGAAACTCTTCTATTTGCTCGTGGGACTTTTCTCCATTCTAAGTTTTCCTCCTCCTTTGATTGTCCCCTTTGATGGATAGAGGCGTTCCCCGTTCAGCATCGCCTTTTTTCAATGTCCTCCTTCCCAGGTCCTGCCTTGCTCCTGGACGTGGTTTTCCCTTTTTCCACATCTTTTTTCTGTACGGGATCGTCGGACACCTCCTCATTTGGCCCTCTTTCAGAGGCGGCTTTCCTGGACACCTCCCCCCCCTCCCATTAGGAACGATTCGTCTCCTGTCTTGCTCGCGGTCCGCGTGCGTTTTGGGTTCCCCCACCCCGTTTCTACTTCCACCGGCGTCGAACCCCTTGCCCTCCTTTCCTTTCCCCCCTCTTTTCACACTCAACGTCACTCCTGACCCTTCCCTTGGTAGATTTTTATCGAGTTGCGAGCTATACTCATTTCGCCCTCGATGTTGCATCTTGTTTACCCCCATGTTCGCTTCCATACTATGAAAAAAGGTCTCCTGTCCTCTTTCCCGTTTTCTTCTGACCGTGGGCCTGGAATTCTACCTGCCTTGCATGGTCTTGTGTACGTCATTTCTCCCTCCGTCTCTTCTCCGAGTCTAGACGGCCTCCAGCTTTTGATTTCCTCACCTCGCCCCCCCTTCGGACGGCGTTTTTCCCTGGAATCGGTCCCGTGCTGGCCGTCCTTCGTTGTTTTCGAGGCCTACGTGTCTCTTCTCGCGCCTTTCCTTAACCTTTTTGTTTTGGGACGTTCGCGTTGAATTGATGGATCTTAAACCTTTTTTCCAGCTCCCAGCCCTCGCCCTTTTCCTAGACCCCAAAACTCCCCCTCACCTGAAATCAATGCCTGGGCCCCTTTCACGTTTCCCCCCCCCTCCAATAAAAGACTTCCTGTGCGATTTTGCCATGACTTCTTTTGATAGTACCTTGCGTGTGTTGGTTTCATTTTTTTCCCTGCCCCGTCAGCGCATCCTTATCTGTAGACGGTGTCTTCTATCCTGCCGGCTGCCTTCTGCGTCGGTCCGGTTGGACATTCCTTGCCCCCCTTCTCATAAACGAGTTTCCTGCCGCAGCGACTCTTTCCTCCAACAAGGTGCTCCCCCCAACTGACATGTACGCTCTTTTCCTGGTCCGCAGCACGCCCCAGTTAGAGGTTATCCGGTCGGCCGTCAATCTTCGTTGTTGCAGGAGTCCGCTCCGGCAAACCTGATTTTTTGAGGAGGCAGCCTCCCTCTGCTCCCAGTGACTCGCACCCCTTTCCCCTCTCTTTCCCTCCCCCCTCCTGGTGTTGTGTGACTCCTTGTGCGAGTCACGGGAGGGAAATGGTAGGCGCGTTACAAAAGTTTTTGATTTCGCTTCCCCCTTTCCAGCCCTCTTTCGCGTACGCGTTTTATCTGCGCATGGGGCGGCTCGCAAGCGTATCCCTTTGGTTGGCTGCTTTTCCACTCCCTTGCATCTGCGGAAGTTTCGGGCTGTTATGCAGCGTCTTGGCAATGACCTTTTTCCGCCGTCCACGCGTCTGCAGTTCCCCTCTCTCCTTGCACCCGTTTCCTGGACCGATCGCCTAATGCGTGGTCTTCAGCGGTGAAAATAACCAACAGTTTCCCCCTCTTCCCCTGTTGCCGCACTTATCATATGATTCTAATTCAAATCGTGGTAAATTTATTGCCTGTGTGGTTCTTAAGTTTTTTTTCACCACAGATTTGCCAGTCATTTATTTAGTAGGAGGGGTTTGTGGTGTCTATTACAGCGCGACGCAGCTGGTCTTTCCTTTTTAAAGTCTTCCTCTTTTCCCCCCCATATGCACTCAAA
>Ga0179593_1298182_pt1 | contig 10539 bp, 12 predicted proteins | sample CZODoug2_1_08_16_FD_185931 | JGI IMG/M metagenome (GOLD analysis project Ga0179593, IMG submission 185931) | Vadose zone soil fungal communities from Angelo Coast Range Reserve, California, USA - CZODoug2_1_08_16fungal (PacBio error correction) | ecosystem: Environmental > Terrestrial > Soil >... | reverse complement strand
TCCGCGCGTGTCAGCGCGTATGTTAGTGTCTTGGCTTTTGAAGTTGAGTTTCTTTTTCTGGGTGCTTCCATTGTTTCCTTTTTCATTTTTTTTTACTCGCGTCCGTGATGTTTCACTTCTCCTAGATCAAATTTTTTGGATTTACTCTCAGGTACGTAATATTTCCTCTTCCCCTCTCGATGGACTGCCCTTTCACCCCTTCCTGGACAAAAACGGCTTTTTCTTCATTTGCTGTCGGTTCTCGCTATTCCTTGTTTTCCGATTCCCCCCCTCTAATGATTTTCATCGCTTCTTTTTTTTGAACCGCTTTAATTTTGGAGTTATGGCTGCCTATTTGTGCAGTGTGTTGGCGAAATTTTTTTTCAAATCTTCGTCTTGCGAGCACGTTGTCTGTCCTTACCCGCCTCCGCGGGCGCGAAGAGCTCACTCCTTTCCTTTTTTAAGCCTGCGAGATCTTTCTCCTATTCCCAGCCGCAAGTTTTTCTTTTTTTTCGCTAATCGACTTTCGCTTTACGTGTCATAGACCCCAACTTTTCTTCTTGACCAGTTTTTTTTCATTTACGTTTTGTAAGGGTTTTTTTCATTTTGTAGTTGTCACAGAAGGTAGCTCTTTCCCCTTGTTTGTTATAAAAGAATCCTGAGACCGTCGAGCACACCATTTTCGCACTTCAGACGAACAGTGTCCCACCATCAGTGGCTCTTCATGGATGGAGAAGGTCATTCAGTTCTTTTCGTGTTTCCAAGTCAACCCTGGTATGCAGCGTTAGTCATGTTGCCATAGATCTCGGAAGATAAGTCTCATCCTCCTTTCTCCTAACACAGCGATCCATGCCTAGGCTTTTCTCGATTATCTCCGCGCCGTTGCAAAGCGCGTTTCTGTTAGTGTGTGGTTGTAGCAAACCACCTTCTCACTTCATGTCAGACCCTTTTTCTCCTGTTTGCTCCACCTAACCGTGATCGCGGGCAAATTTCCTCTTCTCCGTCCTCGATCCGTCATTATTGCTTTCTTCCTCTCTCTGTGTTTGTCGTTTATTTTAGTGCCCTCTTCTTCTCGGAATGCTGCCTTTCCAGACTTTATAATTTCCCCTGCTTGCGCGGGTTCTCCCCTCTTGGGTTGCCCCAGTTTCCTTTAGTGGATTTTTTCCTTCTAAGCATTCTTGAAATAGCATGATTTTCTTCTTTTTTTTCGCGCCCGCAATCGCAGTTCGACGTTAGCGACCCGTCCTTCTTTTTGCTTGGAACGTATTGTTTTATCTACTTCATTTTCGCTTCCTCAGGGATGTTCCGGGCCTACGCGTGCAGCATTTCGAGTTTTTTCCGCTTTCGACCGCGTCGTTGGCGTGGTGAGCCCGTCACGCCTTTTCGGCAGACTTGGTAATTTGACGGGTTACCTTAGTCAGCTAGGACGCTTTTGAGTTGGTCCTATCTCTCCGTTATGCACATCCCACCTTCGCCCCCCTATCGCAGTTTGATGTCCCGCCCTGTAAGCGTCTTGGTGCGTCCAATGTGTTTTTCTTCGATTGTGGCTTCTCCTTTTCCCCTCCCCCTTCCCAAATTTGTTTCTGTCTTTTCTTTTTGGTTAACTCCTGTTTTTCCACCCCTCGATTCATTTTTTTTTTTACCTCCCCTCAAAGCGCTTCTTTTTATGCGTGCTTCTTCTGGATTCTTGATTTTTTTTTATAAGGATTTAGGCTGAGTCGTCTCCCCCTCATTTTCGGTCGCCCTGTGTGCCCATTATAAAATCCTTCTTTTCCTTGTTTTGTATTTTACAAGGACAAGTTACCTTTTCTACGCCCTGCTTTTGGATTGACCCCCTTTTGATAGGAAAGCCCCTCACATTTTTTTTTCTTTCGTGGACCAAACACCCTCCCACGTGGCCACTGCTTCCGTGCATCCCTGATTGCCTTTTCTCTATTCGCGCCCGGGTGACTGTCGATTTCTTGGCGAGGACCGATTTCTCTCCGTTTTGATCAACACCTCCATGTTCCCCTTCTGCCTCGAGGGACGTTATCGTTTTTTGCATAATGGACGCGCGGTCTACCTTGGGAACCGCCGCCGCCCTTCCTCCTCCGACCAACGGCTTCTCATTGATGATTCAGTCGTACCACCTTTCCCCGAGGGAAATTTCTTTTTTGTGTCTTTCGGATGACCCTCTTTTTTCAGCGATGTTTCATTTTCTTTTCTTTCCCCATTGCGCGATTCAGTCCTTTCAGATTACTGCCTTTCACTACTTCCCTTTTTTGTGTTTTTCTCTTCAACGCTTCGGTGCTTTATAAGTTTTTCTTTTTTTCGAAATTCTCAAGTTCTTTTAGTTGGCGCCGGTCTTGAATGCCACATTCCTGATCGGTTTGTCCTTCATACTTCGTGACCCCGTATACATGTCTAGTTTCATCTCATCCTTGACTCGGTTTTTTTGTCCCGTTGAGAAGCGACATTCCCCTCTCTGTTCGTCTCTCCCCTTGTCAGGCACTTGTTCCCCTCCCTTTTTTTGTCATTGTCATATGAGTGGCGCTACGCCGGGCCCCCCAGTGGCTGTTTTCGGCGAAGCCGGTCACTTTTAATTCGGTCCCCCCTCCCCTAGCCCTCACTTCCCCCTCCTTCCCTCTAACCAACGTTCGTCGACATCAATCCGCTCCCTAGAGTTTTCGACTCTCAGTTCCTTCAACCGGCGCCACGGTCGCTGCTGAGCTTCGATGACGCGGCATGCCTGCCCCTGCCGATATTGTACGGACTGTCGGTCTGGCTCTCTTTCCCCCTCATGTTGTTCAGGAAGGCGCTCGCCAGCTTTTTTGACACCCATGGGCTCGTTTGCTTTCCCTGCTATCTCAACCCGTATTGTCTCCCCTTCCTGAGACGGCCGTTTCGCGCGATTCCGACTCCTTAGGGCAGCTCAAGTACTCCTTGCCAACGACGCGACTCTCCCCTTGACTCATGAACCATCTTCCGACATTAGTCTTTCTTAATTCTGGTGTTCTCAATGAGCTACCTCAGTCGAGCTTCTTTCGACTTCTTTTCCCTTTCCGTGGTTGTTTTTTTTATGGTTTCTTCCTCCTTGGAATGCTTCGTTAACTGAGTATCCCCATGAATCCTGTGAACTTTTGCCTTTTTTTGGTAATTATAAATGTTTAATTTATTTATTATCGTAGGCGTCGTTCCCGCCTTTTTGTACCTCGGACGGACCCTCTCGGGAGTCTATTCTTTCTTCCTCGGCGTCTAGGACTTCTTCTTCACCTCAGTGAATTTTTCGTTTGCACATCCGCACCTGGTTTGCCTACTCCCGATCTAGCCTTCGTCAACGCGCGAGGAGTTTGACCTCGAGTCTTTCTTCCTTCCCCTTACCTTCCCCCTTCCTTCCGCTCGCTCGCCTCCTTCCGCGTCCCGTGGCGCCGGTGAAGCCCGCCTTTATCACGCCGACCCCCCTCGCTTCTTGTAGGCTCTTCGTCCTGTGCGACCCTTTTTATCGCGCGCGGATGTTGTCGATGGTTTTTTTCGCCGTCATTGCGAATCCCCGGTTTTTCCCTCATTAGACTCCCCTCTTTTTTTCTTTCTCCCTGGCAGCTCTGTACCTCTGACAACTTTTGACCCGTTTTGCTCTTCTGTTGTGCTTATCACAATCCGTTTTCTTTGAACTCTCTCTCCCGTGGCCCATAGTTTTTTCTTTTGCTCTACTGAGGTGGTCGTCCCTTACGTTTACTTGGGCTTCCTTTCTTTTCATTACTCACAACCGGTCTGCTGTTTTTTTAGGCGGTCGCACGGACAATAGAACTCGCGGACTCTTTTTCCTCCCAGGGACATTTTTCCCTTTTTAATGCTTTGCCCTCTGTATTTAGGAAAGACGTCTCTGCGTACGTCGGATTCATAAGAGGTATTCCCCTCGCCGCTCCGACTTACATATCTTCCTTCTTTCAAACCTGAATTTATTTCAGTCTCCCTTTGAGGTTGACGTGGCTTTGCGTCGCAGTGTGCCGCATTAGGGTGCCATTAGTTTCGTCGTGTCCACTTTTATTACGATCTCCTGTAGTTTACCCTCTCTTTGATGGACCCATCGATTCCCCCTTTCCCACCCCATCGATCACCATGCGCGATCGTCCCGCCTTTTCCGTCCGGTGCTAGTCCTCAAAGAGCCCACCCTTCCCTGTATCGGGGGTAGCCCTTGTCGTCCGTTTTGTTTTTTTCTTTTATTGTCAAGGTGATTTTCCTTTTTCTCTTTCCTTCTGGGGCGCTATAACATATTTTCCTTAAATAAAACTTGTTCGTACCCTTGCTGCGTTCTTTTCCCCTTTAAATTGCGACCGTTAAACTTTGGCTATAGCGTTTCCCTCTTGAGGACTCTCCTTCCCTACACCTTCTGCATACCAGACGGACGCGCCATTTCACTCATGAGTGCTTTAGTCAATCGAGTAGAATCTTTTATCAGGAGTTCACCGAGTCCCGAATACACGTTGATTTTTTTGATTGCTCCACCGATAATCAGGCTGCATTCTTCCTGTCCCAGCATTGACGATTTTCCCTAGCGCTCGATCCAATGACTCACGATCCTCCTTTTGCTTTTCGCCTACGCCTACTTGCGCCGGCCCCCCGTCCTTCCGAGTTTTGTTGGATGACCTTCCGTCTCCCCCAATTTTGCACGAACCAAACGCAGTTTTCTTTCGCTCACACGCTGTAGAATAGAACCAAACCCCCTCCTGATTCTCGGTGAGCTTTACGAAATCCTGAGTTTAAATTCCCCTTTCGTTCACCCTCTTACCCCGTCTCCGAGTTTTAATCTTCGCACGGGATTGTTTGTTCCGCCTCCCTTTCTTAAGGTCTGAGACGGCCTTTTCCTTCTCCTTCTCCTTAACACCGGAAGATTTCACCCCTCGAGCCCTCCTTTTCCCCATGGGTTTACGCCGATCGAGTTTTTTCAGTATACTACGGCACCCACCCTGCCGCCGCGTCCCCTAGGATGTTTTTCTTTTTTTGAACCCTCCCCTCTCTTAGTGACGCTCTTCTCCCGCCTGAATCTGCCTTTATTTTGCGCTCGTTTTTTTGCTGCGTCCTTCTGAGTGTGAACTCCCCTCTAAATCACTTTCTGGACTCCTTTTCCCTCATCCGACTGGCGATCTCCCTTCTTGTTTCTGAGGGTTTATGCGTACTTGTTTGTATCTTCTTGGCACAGTTGCTAGGGAAAAAAACCCTGTTTTGCTTTCTCGTCCTGGCAGGACCTGTTCACTTCCTTTTGGTCGAGAGCCTTCTTGATTTGACGAAGATTGTTTCTAGATGTACCGGACCCTCCACCTGTTTTCCTGTGTCCTGACTGTGAGAGTCATCGCTCATCTTCGTTCTGCCGAGAAAGGCGGGAGTGCTTTTGAGTTTTTTTCAAATGGTTACAAGGGCCACGTTTTGTCGATGCCGGATCAAGCCTGGCTGCGGTATGAGTTTTTCGCTTATCCACTCTCTATGGATCGAGAACTATCTAAGTCTCCTCCTGGTTGCTCCGCTTTTCAGTTATTCTTGTAAGTCCTCTTTTCACCTAGAGGAGTTCCTTTCCCGAGTCCCCACTTTTTTTCCTCATTTTAATGAACCTTTTCCCTTTCCCCTACTCCTCAAAACACCCCGTTTTTCCTCCTTTTTTCCCAACAACCCCAAAAGGCGATAAGCCTTTCTGCTCCCATAGCAACGATAACCGATTCAGATAAAAATACCTTTTCTTCCCAGAATCCCGATACCCTTTTTGGTCTTCTGGCCCCCGCAGTCGCAATCTTTTATAGGGCGCGAGTAAGTTCTACGGAGCTAAATTTCATTTCAATTTTCTACCCTATGATATAATGAAAAAATTTTTTGAAGAGAGTGAGTATCAATTGGGGGGGGGGGGTTGGGGGCGATGGGGGGGGGGGCGGGTGTCTTTTGTTGGGGGGTTGGGGGGGGGGTTTGGTTGGGGGTGGGGGTGGGTTTTGTGGGGCGTGGGGGCGGGGGGCTGGGGGGGTGTGGGGGTGGGGTGGGAGGGGGTGGGGGGGTGGGGTGGGGGGGGGGGGTGGGGGTGAGGGGGGGGTTGGGCGTTTTTTGGGGTGGGAGAGGCGGGGGTGGGCGGGGGGGTGGGGGGTTTTGCGGTGGGTGGGTGGGGGTGCGGTGAGGGGGAACCTTTGCGTTGAGGGTCAGGGGGGGGGGGAGTGGGTGGCTGGTGTGGGGGCGTTTTGTGGGTGTGGGGGGGTCCTGCCCACAGTTGGGTGTGACGGGCCGTGGGGCGGGTGTTTGCGTTCGGGGGGGGTGGGGCTGGGGTGGTGGGGGGGGGGGGGGGGGCGGGGGGGGGGATGCTTTTGCGTGGGGGGGGGGTTTTCCTTTTTTTTTTTGTTGGGTGGGGGAGGTGGGGTGTGGCGGGGGGGGTGGGGGTGTTTTGTTGGGTCCTGGGGGGGGCGGGGGGAGGGTGTGTTAGCTGGGGGCGGGGGAGGGGTGGTTGTTGTGGAGAGGTGGGGGGGGGTTTGGCGTGTGGGGGGGGGCGGGGGTGTTGGGGGAGGGTGGGGAGGGGGGAGGGGGGGGGGTTGTTTGTTCGTCGGGGTGGGGGGTGCCGGGGTGGGGGTGGTGTTGTGGGCGTTGGTGGGGTGTGAGGGGGGTGGGGGGGGGAGGTGGGGGGGGTGGGGGGGAGATGAGGTAACTTATTAGCGGGGGGCGTGGGCGAGAGGGGGTGGTTGGGTGGGGGGAGTTGGGGGGTTTGTTTTTGGGGGGTTGGGGCGGGGGGTGGGTGGGGGGCGGTGGGTGGGGGGGGTGTGGGGAGGGGGGGGGGAGGGCGGGGGGCGGGTTTTTTTGGGGGGGGTGGGGGGGGCTTTGTTGGGCGGGAGGGGGGTGGTGTGTGGGGGGGGGGGGGGGGGGGGGGGGGGGGGTGGGTGGGTGGGGGTGGGGGGGTTGGGGGGGTTTGGTGTGGGGCGGGGGGGGGGGGGGGGGGGGGGGGGGGGGTGATTGGGGGGGGTGGGTGGGTGGGGTGGGGGGGGGGGGGGGTGGGTTGCGGGGGTGTGTTGTGTGGGGGGTGGGTGGGGGGGGGGGGGGGGGGGGCACTCATCGGGTTGGGGGGGGGGGGGGGGGGGGGGGGGGGGGCAGGGGGGGGGGGGGGGGGGGGGGGGGGGGGGGGGGGGGGGTTCGTGTATGGGGGGTGGTGCGTGTTTGGGGTTTGGGGGGGGGGTGGGGGCGCTTTGTGGGGTGTGGGGGGGGTGGGTCTGGGGGTTGGTGGGGGGTAGGTTTTGTTTGGGGTTGCTGGCGGGGGTCGCGGTGGGGAGTTTTTGGGGATTTTTGACCGTAATACCAAAAAAAAGCTAATAGGATACAAACAGTAAAAAAAAAATATAAGAACAAAACACAAACAATCACAAGTTCAAACAACGGACACTCCCAATAACCTCCCAAAAAATCCAGCGTACACCAACCCCCTTAGCGAACCAACCAAACCCCAAAAAAAGAAAAAAACAAAAACAACGCACGCCCCTCCCCCAACAAAGAAAACAACAAACACCAATATTGTCCATTCTCCACCATAACCACCCCTAATCTACCCCCTAGAAAATCAACTCACTTCCCCCCTGCTACCATAAGTACCCAACACGTATCCTACCACCGGCCGAAACAAAACAAAGACGTTACAAGTAAAACAACAGACCACCTACACTAATAACAAAACCCACAAGTTTCACCCTTGACCACAGAACACAGTGGAGAACCAACGAACTTCAAAAACAAAAAACAAACTTTATTGTGATCAAAAAATCCAGCATAACACAGAAAAAAATACAACCACAATAAAAACAAAAAAACTACGCAAGCTAATTCAAACAATTCCTTTTGCCTGGACAGCACATTAACAACCTTCTCTCCCCGGAATCACCTACCTTAGCCTCACGTTTCGCCAACTACGATGCTTTCTGTCTGATTCTCCTCTGTCCCTCGTCCCTCGTGTTTTTTTTGTTCTCATCTCTCATGGTGACCTAGGATTAGTTTTATCTCTCCGATTTAAGTGTCTTTGGTCGGTTACTGTTTTTTTCTTTTGTTGGATTAAGTTTTCTTCGTTAGTGGAGCGATCGTTCTTCCTCCTCTCTTTTTTATAAAACAAAAAAGGGTGTTGTGGAGACCTCCACCATTGACAGGGTTCTTCCTCGCCCCGACTCCTGCTCGAGGATGCTACCGTCGACCCCGAAAACTCCCGGCTCTATCTCCCCTTTTTGTCCTCTGATCATTCTTTCTCCCCCCTTTTTTTCTCCTCTGTCTGTGGCGCGTATTTTTTCCCTTTTGGTTTTAAATCGCGAACACGGTTTTTTGTCTTTCCTTCTTTGTGGCAGTTTGAAGCCATTGGCTGCACTTTTGTCTCCTAAGGTCCCCGAATTTTCTCTTCTTGTGTAGGCTGACCGATCATTATGGAAGCGTAAGACTCTTTTTCTATTTTAAATTCCATTGATTTCTTCTCGATATCCTCCCCTTAGTGTATAGTTTTCCCCCCTTCCTCCTCGCCAGCCTTTCTTGATCGTTTCCCCATCGGGGTTGCGCTTGTTGTTTAATCATTTTATTCACTCATTTTTTTTTTCCGTTCCCGTTCTCTGGCATCCCCGCGTCTAGTAGTGATTTACTTCCCGTCATGTCATCAGCCCGTCTCCCCTGCGCCAATGTCCCCTTCTCACATTACTCTTTCCCCTTGTTGTCGACCCCTTTTAGCTTGTCCTGAAAGGCGGCCTTGTTCCCCTCATCTTTTTTTGGTTGCCCTTGAGCGTTGATGAGTCGTCCAGGTTTGCCATGAGTTCCTTCCCTTTTTTCCCCAGTACTCGCTCACATTATTCCACTCCTGTTCCAATAGTATCAAGCTGTACTTCCTCTCCGTTGACCCACGTCCAATTGTGATTTTTAGTTGTTGGGTTTCACCTCCCCTTGACCCTTCACCTCCTTTTTCCCATGCCGTCTGCAGGTCCAACCTTCCTTATTTTCACTTTTCATCGAAGCTCATTTTCTTTTCCCTCACCCTCCTTTTCCTTGCTCTTTTCTCGTTGTCTTTTCGTTTAACCCTGACGAGGATCTGCTCCTTCCCCCCTCCTTCCCCTCTTTTTTTTGGGTATGAGTATGTCGTTGTCTTCTCCATTCGTTCCCAGCCTTCCGTTTCTTTGGATCCCTTTTCCGTCGTAACCTGCCCTCCTGCCTTTTTCGTGGTCTTTTTTTTTTCAGCACCCATTTTTCGCCTTGCGAAGTTCGCCCACTTATTCTTCTTGTGTGAATAGTGGTTTTGATATCGACTTTTCCGCTCCTTCTTTATTTTGGTTTGCTCCCTCATTCTTTCGCGATTTTTTCTCTGTTCTCATTTTTTTCTTTGGTGAGCCACGTACTTCCCTTTTCGATCTGGACAAGCGGTTCGGGTCAGATTGTGCGTCCTTTCCGTGTTTCTCTCCCTCCGTTCGACCAGATAGAACAGTTTCCCTCCTTCGAGTGCGCCCCCCCCGTCTCGGAGCTCACGTGCTTTTCGTAAAATTGGGGCTGCGCCAGCTCTCTTCCCACCCTGACTCTAAATCGTTTTTTTGGTCTTCTGGCTCTTTTTCTCATCCAACTCGAATTTATGCCTCTCTTTTATTGGATCCCTCTCCTGTTGGCCAAGGTCCGTTGTTTGCGTTTTATCCACTTCTTCTCATGATCTCTCAAGTATATTTTTTCAGTAAACAATATTTCCCCCTTTCCCTTCCTCGGGACCTTTTCTTTTTTCAACTTTTGTTTTTCCAAGACCCTCTTCTTAGCGCCGGGAGGACGCCTTTCGACCCATTGTCAGAAGGTGTTATCACCTGCCAGTGGTCGAAAAGCCCCCTTCTTCCCCTTCTACCCGTTTCTTCTCTTTTTGGTTAATTCCCCTGCGCCTTTCTGTTTCTGTAACTTGGCCTCGACGATGCTTTCTCATGAGATCCACACATGTTTGGGTTGGTACCTTCTCCGTGCGATGTTCCCTTTTCCACGAAGCCTGTCTTCTGACTCATGACGCGCTTTTTTCAACTCCGGTGGAACGACTCCGCCTTGTCCCTTCCTCCTTCCCCGGCTACGACTAATAGATTGTTCCTCGGCACCCCTCTTTTTGTTATCGGCCTTTTATTTCGGGTCTTTGGATTCGCGGCGTGTCTTGATACCTTCTTTGAGCTCTATTTCGCCCTTCCTTGCTTATCAGGATCGGTTAAGACTCAGGTTTTGATGCAGGATTCTTTCTCTTTTTTTTACAACTTTTTCCTTCTTCCCCTCCGAATTCGAGTGCCGCGTCCTTTCATTCTCCGCCCTTTTCCTTCTTGAAGGACCTTCTTGAGGACCTTCCTTTTCAAGTACCGGTATTTACCTTTTACCCTCTGGCATGTCAGCCCTGACCCTCTATGGGCCGTGCGAAACTCGCTCTCAGATGCGATTCGTTCGACAAGCCACCTGTAACCTCATCCCCTTTTTCAAAGTCCTTTTTCCATCATGGGACCATGGTCCTCCCTATTTCCACCACACCGCGTTTTCGGCGAAACCCTTCGGCGCGAACCATTCCCCCTCACTCACCGCGAGTTCAACCACCGTTCGTAG
>Ga0179593_1244893_pt1 | contig 10539 bp, 15 predicted proteins | sample CZODoug2_1_08_16_FD_185931 | JGI IMG/M metagenome (GOLD analysis project Ga0179593, IMG submission 185931) | Vadose zone soil fungal communities from Angelo Coast Range Reserve, California, USA - CZODoug2_1_08_16fungal (PacBio error correction) | ecosystem: Environmental > Terrestrial > Soil >... | reverse complement strand
CCGGCGTAGTTGGCGGATTAACCCGGCGCGTCTCACAATTTGATTTTCACTTCCCCTCCCGTGTTTTCTTCCCCCCGGCTGAATGATGTCCCCCGCTGAGAAGACATTTTTCTGACCTCTGGTCCATTTCCCTTCCCCTCGATTCCTCTGCTGATACCTCGTCGTCCCCCCCCCACTACGCTTAAGTCTTTTCCATGGATCCTTTCATGATTTTGACCCCTCTCTTTTCATCAATCCCCTCTCCCCCCCATTGTTTTTTTTTTTTGCGATCTGATTTCCCTCATTCCCTCCCCTCAGCTGGAACTCCTTCCTCCGCGCGGAACCCCGCGTGCCGCTCTTATGTGCCGGCTTTGGTATAGTCCAGGGAACCTAAGGAAATCATGCATTCTCCCGTCGCTGTTTTTTTCCGGGTTCCGTCACCGTGCATTTATTTCGTTGTCCAGCTGTTACCCTTCTTTCTTTCCTTCATCGATTGCGTTTATTGCTGGCCCCGCGGCCTCGCTTACCCCTGGCAGGTCTTGTTTTGATGCACCTTTAAGTTCATTTCAATTCTCCTGCATCCGGCAGACTGATACCCCCTTCCGACATGAACTTTGTACCTATTTTCCCCGCCGCTTTTCAGCCGTGACGGAGAAGATCTTTAATCCACTTGGCATTTTTATTCTGGGTTTGCCTTTTTTTTCACCCACTTAGATTCGGAGCCTTAGCCCATTCCTTCCCGGCCTAGCGCCCGTTTTCCCCCTTTCCCCGGACGATAACCCAGGTCGGGTTTGCTGTCTTTGGGACTCCATAGGTTTCTCGGCTCGTGCATTTTTTCCAGTCGCTGCCGCCCTTCGCCACAATCAGTTCGTTCCAAGCCATTTCTCTTGTTCCGTAATCCTCAGTGCCCCATTTTTGGGTGATATGTTTGTGTTTTGATTTCCAGCCCCCCCTCCCCCCGCTATGGATTTGCCCTTTCTCTTCTGGGATCATTTGACCCCTTTCAGGTAGGCCTTTTTCTGTCGGCTTTTCCCAGACCACTCTGTCCCCTTGACCCTCGTCAATTCCACTCCGTTTTCCCCACACTATCCGGGAATTGCGTAGTCTGATTAGGACCCTCAGTACCCGACTCCACTTAAACTACCTATTACCCCCCTTGCTTTTTCGGATCCCCTTTTGTTTCCGAGCCAGCTTTAACCAGATTCATTCGAGATTTTTGCTCCCCCCCCCCCACTCAGTAGTGACTGAGTTATCACACGATGTCTCCCGCCTATAAACGCGCGCCCCATCTCCCCCTTCAGGGTGGCTTCCTTTTTCTATTTTTCTTCTTTCGTCATAGCCCTTTTTAAGCACACCGAACTTTCGAGTCTTTTCTGCGATCTCGAGCTTGTCGCCGGGCTGACTGAACCTATTTCCATGTTCCTGAAGAGATTGACCCCTCTAGACCAGCGTGTGTTGAAGATGCGGTGTGCAGGTACCTTTCTCTCCTCTCCCCTTTTCCCCACTGACGTGGCTCCCCCCGATCGTTTTTCGGTTCCGACGTAGGTGGGGCGTGAACCTTCCCTTTCCCCACTTCCCCTTTTCTGTTGTTCTCCGGGCGAATCCTCATGCGTTCTTGCCGCAGCTGTTTTCCCACTTTCGTTTCTCTTCCCCTGTGCATCCCCCCCGCCTCTGGCCCCACAACCCTTTGGCAAATTTTCCCTGGGTCGCATTTGCCAGATTCCGTCCCTTTCTTTGCCCGCCAACTTTATTGTTTTGAAACGTTTCCTCCCCCACAACTGGCCCTCAATTCCCCTCAGGATCGAGAGGAATGCCTCTCTTTTTTGCACTTCATTTCTTTCTACTTTTCCTTTGCCAAGCGGCATTTTGTCCTTAATGTTAGTCCCCCCTTAATTTCCCTCCCCGGTAATTTTCTTCCGCTCAATAGCTGTCAATCATTGGGTCCCCTCTTCTGTCTTGTTAAATTGTCACCTTTCACTGCTTCATGACTTTTCGGATGGCTTTTTTCCCCCGGACTCGTCAGACCTCCCTTCTCCTTGTCGCCGACGACTTTCGCCCTTTTTTTCTGGGGCTAAGTTGTCTGCTGGAAACCCTTCGACTTTCTGGCCACATAGTTCCGTAGGATGGATGCCGATCTTCCTTTTGGTTTTTTTAGTAGGTGAATTCCCATGGCGTCAAACCGTTTTCCTTTTTGATGTTGAATCGCTCCCTGGCACCGTTTTCCCTGGCGTTGCGCCGGTAGGACCTAGTACCGTGTTTCCTCATTTTTCCGTCCAACTGCTCCGTTGAACTGTTAGTGGACGTTTTCCTCCGACTCCCTATAAGGAGGTGATTAGCTTTCCCCCAATTACCTCTCTCGAAAGAGATATCCCAGAAGCCTGATGCCGCGGGCGTTATTCGCATTTTTTTGTTTTTCTGTGTTTCCAAATCTTTCTTCCGAAATTTTTTCCCCTCATTGTTCGTTGGGCACTTGCCGTAGTTGAGTTCCCCCCTGGCCAGACCCTAAAACAAATTTTATTTCTCCCTTGGCGGCTCCTTGTAGGACGCGCGTTTTTTTTTTGCACACTTCTCCTACCCTTACCTCCCTTACGTGTTGCCTTAGAGCAGATAACTTTTCCCCGTTCCCCCGGCACCCGGTGCCGGCTTCCCTGTGGTTTTGTAGGCCGCTGTTTTTCCCTCCGGTGATGACAGCACTAAGACTTGTTGTCACCCTGATGAAAACGGGTCTGTCCCCGTCGTTTTCTTTCCTCCCGTGCCTTGCCTTCGTGCTTTCTTTTAGACTGAAAATTGTCCTTGACTTTTTCCTCCTTGCAGATAGGCTTTTCGCCTGACGAGTCGGGCACGTCCCCTTGTCCAATCTCCTCCCCTTCGCACGCCTGTTGTCTTTTGTCGTCATGTTGTTTTTTATTCAGCTCTCTCTTTTTCCCATCCGTTGTTGTTTGCTCTCTATCCTTTCTTTCCCCTTTTTCCTCCCAAAATGAACAACTTCGTAGGTGCCTTTGTTTCTCCCCCTTGCCAGGTGTGTCCTACTTAGCTTCTGGACGCCAAGCGTTCTTCCCTCTTTCTCAGTTGCAACGTCAATTCCCCCGTGTTCTCTGCCTTGTCTGACGTCCAACGGCAGGACGCCATTAAGACTCTGATTTCCGCCGCCGCTTTCATCCTTGGAGCGAAGTCCTCCATATTCCTCATCTCTCTAGACCAAGTGAGGTCTGCTGCCTACAAACCTTCCTCCCTTCCGTGAAGGTTCCTTTTGATTATTTGTTGAAACCGTATTTGATTTTTTTTCTGTCCCCCCCACCTCTCGGCCTCCCCCTTTAGTATAGAAGACTTGATCCCCCCCTTTTGTGTTAGTGTCTGTAGGGGTTCCCTTCGACCCGTTTTTATTCCCAAGCGCCAATTCTTCCCCCTTTCGACTCCTTTTTTTTAAAACCCCACCCCCACACCTGCACCCCCCCCCGCGCGAAGAACGACCTTTATGTCTGACTGCTTCTTTTTCCCCTTTTGTGTTGCCTCGTAAGCCACTGACCCCTATTTTGCCTTTCCCTCCTCCACATCGGCCCATGTCAATTTTTTCTTTTTAGTTTTTTTTTCGAGTACTACGCTGGCTCGACTCGTTTCCTTTTTTCCCCCTCCGATCCCTCTTCCCCCCTTATGCTGTTTTCCGCCATTCTCCTTTCCCTCCCCCCTGTGGTGCCGTGCGGCGTCTGCTCCCTCCTTTCAAGTGATTTTTTCACTACGGTCCGCCACTTGCCCCTCCATAAGCAGTGGTTTCCCCAACAAGCGCGCCCCCCCTGTCCCCTCCCTTCTGCCTCCCCAAAGTCGAGTGCTCTCCTCTTCCCCGAGCGCAGCAGCCCTCGCCACTCTCCCGTTCAAGGGTTGAAGGACAATGCTATCGGCATTGCTTGAGCGCGAGGTTGCGACCTCCCTTCTGTTTGCTGTTTCCCTTTCCGCCCAATCGTCCTTCTTCCTCCCTTTTTCATGTCCCCTCTCGGACGTGAGAGATCTGCAGAAGCCCTTCATTCCTCCTATTGCTTTGTGAGTTCTTCAAAAATTCTCCTAATTTTCGCGAGTCTTGGCTCCGCAGTTCCCCATCCCTTTCCTCGCGACTGTTTTCTATGTTCTTTTCATTTTCTTTTTTTGTCCGCGTACAACTTTTTTCCCCACGTCTTACTTTGCATTCTTCTCCCTTCCTGAAAAAAAGGACCCTTCCAGGTGTGATTCTCCTTTTTCACCCAAATACGGCTGTCCTGGCCGTCGCCTATCCGGAAGACATTTTTTTTTGATGACTTCTTCAATTTCCGGCTATTACCTGCACTACCCTTCTCCTTTTTCTGGTCAATCTATCTCTTTTCTGGTGTCGTTCTCTTTTTTTCAGTTTTTTTTTTTGGACCAGCCTCCTTCTTTTCCAAGTCCATAATCCGCGCTGCTTTCCCTTTTTTTATTCCTTCTTTTGAGCACTCCTGCTTGCGATTGAGACCCCCCCTGCATCTTGCTCCTTCCCCGTTAGGTTTGACTTGCCCCCTTGATGTTTACGTAACACGCTTTTTGTTTGCGATTGATTCTTCCCTGCAAGTGTATATCTTCAACTCCCCTTCATCGCCCACTGTGACTTTCTTCCTTTTTTTCTTGCTTTTTTGTTCCTTTCCTTCCCTCCATTAACGAATATGATGTTTGTTACCCCAGGTTTTCTTTGACGATAACCTTTTTTGTTGATGTCCCCAGGAGCAGAGTATTTACAGCTGTCCCCCCATGTCTTCTTCACTAAGAACTGCCCGGCCATTCTTTTGCTCTCCCCTATGCTGCCCAATTTCTTTTATCATCGCTGGAACCTTCTTTACAATGTATTTTTCCTCTTCATATGAAAATGCCGATACCTCTAGCCATCTTCTTTTGCACAGTGCGCCTTTCCCCCCCCTTGATGTTATTGCTTCCCCTCTTTTTGACCCTTCAATTTCCTCCAGCGCGGTTATCCAATTGCTTTTCTGTATTATCATTTGTGCACCCCACTGAATTTTTAAATGTTCCGTGTTGGCCCCCATCATTCCTTTCGTTTTTTCCTTTTTTTGCCAAGGCATTTACTATTGCCCTTGCAGGTACCTAGCGGGTTTTTTTTTTGTTCTTCCTCGGCGGCTTTGACCCCTTTGCATTGCAACTTTTCTTCCCTTTTTGAAGAACTTCCCTTTTCTTCGATGTGATGCGTTCTCACGGACGCCGCCAAGCCCGTGTAGAGCACTTCCCCTTAATGTTTTTGCCCCCCTTCTTGATGTTTTTTTATTTCAATGCGGAGGAACCCCATTCCTCCGACTGATGGAGCAAGCGGAGTGACTGTGGATGTCCATATCTCTCTTCCCTCCCTCAGTGTTGTTTTTGTCGATTTTTTCTTCTGCCAAGTAGACCTCTCCCCCTATTCCGCTAGGGGTATAAGCAACGAAGGTCCCTTTTCGAAGCCTACCGTTCCGTCAATTTTTCCTTCCCGGAGTCCGGTACCGCTTTTAGGATTTTTACGTTGTCAAGCTTAATTAGATCCCCCAGTTCGGTCTCCAGGTTTATCACCCCCTCTTCCATTATAGGTTGTTTCTCCTTCCCTCTGGACCCCTCACTTCCCCCCCCATCTTCTCCAAATGAACGTTGTTAGATTCCCGTTTTGGCCCGCGGCTTTTCCAAGGATACTTTAGGATGAGTCCCGACTGTATTTTCTGGGTTAGTGTTCCCACTGAAATGATTTTGTCCTAGCAGAGTCCTTCTTGCCCTGCGCCGATCTGAATCTTTTTGTTTTTTTTTTTTTTTGTTTTTTTTTTTGTTTTTTTGTTGTGTTTTTTTTTTTTTTTCTTTTTGGTTTATTTTCTTGCCGTTTTTTTTTTTTTTTCCCCCCTTCTAACCAGCGCTTTGGCCGTTATCTCCCCTGTTTCCTCAGGATTGATCGCGGATCTGATTTTTCAGATGTCTCGACACAATCCATTCCCACTTTTCCCTCTCTGAATAGCCGTTTTTTCATGTTGCGGTTCTCTTTCTCCCCCGCTGGCTTTTTCCCTAGGATTTTTTTTTAATTTGCGACCCCGCTTCTGCTCTTTTTTCGTTTCTTGACACTTCGCAAGAAACCTTTTTGCTTCCCATATCATGCATTGGACTTTTCTTTCTAACATCAGCCTCCCCTTTCCCCCCCTGAAATATTCCCATGTGTCCCCTTTGCGTATATACAGGCTTTGACTGAATCCTGCCAAGCCGCAATTTCCATGCCTTTTTTTTTTTCCCCCCCACCCATAAGTGGCTCCTTTCACCTTTTTTCTTTCTCCCAAGTATCAAGATTCCTTTCTCCAGAGCCCACGCCTTGTTTCATTCTACGGTCGTGAATATTCTCCTCCCCCAGAAAATGCGCGCGCGTTTAGATATCTTGTGTCCTCTTTATTATGCCCTTGTACTTACTCGCCCCTCTCTCTTCTTCTCCACTGGTGAAGCGCTGACGTAGATCATTTTTCTTACAGTCCTGACTTCCTTTCCTGAGTCGTCCCAGGCCGCCGTATTTTGTGTGTTCTTCCCTTCCCCCTATTCCCCCCAAGAACCTTTCGGTTTTCCGGGTTGCGTTTTTTTTTTTTTATAGTTCAACAGGAAAACGCCTTTTGGGAGTCCATCCCTTTTCGTTACTGTGCAAACATCATATAGTCAAACAGTTCGTTGGTTTTACCTTCTTTCTCTTTCCTCATCCTGAGTAGAACTAACTCTTCGCACCTTTTTACTGAATTTCCGTGCCCCGCGGCACGTCTCTCTCTCTCTTTTTTTTCTTCTTGACAGATCTGCTGTCCCCTCTTGCATGGACCCCTTTTTTCTCGCTTTTTTCCTTTTTTTATTACCGGTAAGTCTCCCCAGCTGATTTCCCCGCTCCCTACTAGATCACTTGTGCGTCCGTGTTTCCCTGAACGGCATTTTTTGATTGGCTTCCTTTCTTCGCATCCTGAAATCCGGCAGCAAGATCCCTGCATGTGTTCGCCTCCTTTTCTATTTTGAGCGCTGTGTAGAAGGAGTTGCCTGGAACCCCTTGAAATCCCGTAGCTTCTTCTCCCTCTCCTACTTTTTCTGCTATCACATTGCGCGAAGATCCTGCTGTCCTTCCTTCTCCTTTTTGCACCCGCTCGGCGAGCCAGCGTAGTCTGGACCTCTTTCTGCTACCCATTAGCTAAAAGGTGACAGGCGAATGGATTTCTTTTTTTTCAAGCTATAGATTGATTGTTTTGGCGAAACCTCTGACGCTCTCGATAAGCCGCTTGCGTTATTCGCGCGTTGGTCCTCTTTTCAACAATCTGATTTTGACTGTCAATCCTTTTTGATTGCTTAAGGTTCTCTCTTCCACTGCCTCCCTAGCATTCTTTTCTACGAACGTTGCTTTTTTTTACCCTTGATAAGACGTTGACCAAGAAATCTTTGGAAGTCTGACTATCCTCCCCTTCCCTCACTTGTAAGGCTTTTGTAGTGCAAGCTCTTTTTTCCCTCTTCTCTCTTTTTTTTTTTTTTTTTTCCCCTCGAGGCGTTCTCAACTTCTTGGCGTATGTCCGTATTCTATCTTCCTTTTGCAGTCGGAGCTTGATCCGGCCCCACTCCTTCTTTCTCCCCGCTTGTCTTTTTTTTTTTTGACGCCTATCCGTAGGCAGTCCATTAGACCTTTCGTTTTTCGATTTTGTTTCTTATCTCTCCTTCTTCTCCTCCTCTTTGTCGTCTCTAGACCCCTGCCGCCCCCCCCCCAAAGACCCACCTTTGGTTTTTTGCCTGTTCTTTTTTCCCTTCTTTTATACTGAGATCCTCCTTCTCAAGGCACTACTTGTTTGTACCGGCGTGATGCCCCGGCGCCGACGCCCCTTCCAGGCTTTTTTCACGGAAATGCCGCCGCCGAGGTCCCTTTTTTGCTCCCTCCGCTCTCTCTCAAACTAACTCCGTCTTTCCCCTACCCTGCGGTTCCCCAAACTTCTTTTTTTTTTTGTTTTTTCTTTTTGTTGTTCTTTTTTTTGTTTTTCTCTTTTTTTTTTTTGTTTTTTTTGGTTTTTTTTTTTTTTTTTTTTTTTTTTTTTTTTTTTTTTTTTTTTTTTTTTATTTTTTTTTTTTTTTTTTTTTTTTTTTGTGTTTTTTTTTTCTTCTTTTGTTTTTTTTTTTTTTTTTTTTTTTATTTATTTTTGTTGTTTTATTTTTTTTTTTTTTTTTTTTTTTCTTTTCTTTGTGTCTAGTATTTCGTTACTTTTTTCTGATTTTGTTACTTTTATCATTTTTGTTTAATTTTTCGTGGTAAGTGAGCCCCTTTCCCCCCCCCCACTCTCTCCTTACCTTTTGAATTTCTCTCTTTTGGTTTGTATTCCCTTTTTTTGGACCTAGACCTTGCATGCCCACGCGACCCCATTCTTGCCCTTCTCTCTTTGAACAAATCTCCCCACCACGCGGTTTTTCCCTACGCCAGGCTCCCTTTCGCTTTATAACAATTTTTTATTTGACCTTCCCTGTCCTCCCTTTTCTTTAGCTAGGCTGCCGGCATCTGCACCTCCATGTCAACGTGCAGTGTGCTGCCGCTGCTGGGTTTTTTTCTAGTGGCTCGCCGAGCGACAGTTTTCTCCCCTTGGCCTCTAGGTTTTCCCCTTTGGCTCTCCCTTTCCCCCTTGAGGAGGAGTTCATTTTCTTAACTTTATGTGCAAGACATTGACCATTTTTTCCCCTTACGCCCTCTTTTTTCCACATGAGAATTCGTACGGCTCACCTGGCAGTGGATCTGCCTTTTGTGCTCCTTCTCCCCCCCCGTAAATTAATCCTTTTACGTTGGCCCTTACACTTTTTGCCTCTTGCCCCTTTTTCGGTGGGAGCGAAGAAAATTCAAGCTGGTGATGCTTACGTGACTAAACATTCGGCCTTCCCTCCCAAGTTTTCCCTTTCCCCCGATTTTGTTCCACGTGAAGAGCTTGCAAATCACCGTTTTATCTTCTCTTCTTTTTTCCTATTTGCGGCCAGAGTACTTTATACTTTTGCTAAGTTGTCCCTCTGACAAAATCCCCCTTTCCCCTTTGACCCTCCTACCACTGTCTTGCTTGGGTTTCTGTTTCCGCGAAAATTCTGTACTTTCCCTTTTGTTTCCTGTTTTCCCCGACTTTTCTTCCCCTCCTTCTCCACCAAGGCCCCGGAACCTTGTTTCCCTCCTTTCCCCCCTACTTTTTATGCCGGACGCGACTTTCGAATCTTTCCGTGCCTTCTAGGGAATCGTTATTCCCCTCCCCCTCCCCGATTAAAAAGCGTTCTTCCTCAATATCGCTTTTCTTTCCCGTGCCGATCGTTTTTTCCCTTTGTACAAGCTCCCTTCCAGTGTCCCTCTCCTAAGTCTTGAAGAAATTCCGCATTCCTTTACTTCCCCCTTCCGACTGCCGAGCTATCTTCTTAGTTCTTATTAAGAAGAGTTCAAATAGTTTGCCCCTCCCTTTTTTTGTCTCCCCCCTCGATCCCGGTTCGAGTCTTTCTATCCCTTCCCTTTTAATAAGACCCCCCATCCCCATTGAATATTTTTGACTTTCTTATTGATTTCTGTTCCCAGGCGAGCTTCAATTTCTTATCTTATGTGGTTACTTCTTCTTCTTTTCTTTCATTTCCTCTCCCGAGAATTTGAACCAATTTCCCTTTCCTGCACTATGTACCTTTGATACCTTCTAAGATAAATGCCCTAAATACTCTTTGAGTGAAAAACCGCGCATTGGCTCTTCTTATTCTCCTGATTTTTGACCTTTTATTTTTTTCATGTGATTGCTAATTCTGCACTTCTTGACCAACTCTTTTTCGCGAGTCCCCTACTTTTTCCCCCCTGGAGAGACCTCCTCTTTTTATTCTTGCGTTTCAGGGCTGATCCTTGCGGTCCCATATTCTGAGATTCTTTTTCTTTATCATTTTAACCACTTTCACATCATCAATCCGTTTAATTTTTCCCTTCCCTAGTCTCGGGTTCATCCGGATGCCAGATTTTTTTTTCCGCTCCCTTTAACCTGTGCCTTTCGTCTTGTTTTCGCGCTGAGGTTCCTTCTTTTTTACTCCCTTTCCTTAAACATTTGATCTCAACCTGTTGTCTCCTTCCCTTTTTTGCTATGAGATGGGCCTCCCTTCAGGCATCCCCTCCACGCCTGATTAGGAGCTAACTCTTCTTACCTTTTCAGGCAACTTTTTTTTTGTATTTACCGTGCGGTCACATCTGTCTAGAAGTTTCCTTAAATCCTTCATGGCCGTTATGTTACCGCTTCTCTCAATTCCACTGTTTGTTGTTTTTCTTTATCTCCTGATTTTCCATCAGGACCAGTATCTTGTTACCATCCTCTGAGACGGCTGGGTTCCGCCTCGGAAATCGCACGCCTGCTCTTTTCCCCCCTTTTTTGTCAACTCGTGCCTCTTTCTCCTCTCTTGTCGGGATAAGTTCTTTTTCGGCCCTCGGCCCCCACTTTCCCTTGATCCAGGTTTTTCTCTTCCCCGCTTCTAGTAGGTTTCTTGCTTTCCCTATTTCTTGAGAAAAAAAACCATATTTCCTTCCCCTTCCCTTTGTCCAGACCCCTTATTTAA
>Ga0179593_1525026_pt1 | contig 10540 bp, 7 predicted proteins | sample CZODoug2_1_08_16_FD_185931 | JGI IMG/M metagenome (GOLD analysis project Ga0179593, IMG submission 185931) | Vadose zone soil fungal communities from Angelo Coast Range Reserve, California, USA - CZODoug2_1_08_16fungal (PacBio error correction) | ecosystem: Environmental > Terrestrial > Soil >... | reverse complement strand
CTCCTCCCAGATTACAAGATTACCTCTTACCTCCGCTTCAGATTAACAAAATTACTTCCCCGAATTACCCGATCACCCTCTCCCCCTTCCAAGATCCTCCCCTTCCCCTGAGTACAAGACCCCCTGCACCCCCCCCTTTCATTACCGATAAAAGATTATACGCTCCCCCGATTAAACCGTACACCGTCCCGCGATTCACCCGTCTGAAAAGTATCCCCCTCTCCCTATTCCCCCCTCCCCTCTTTTCAAAGATTACTCCCCTTCTTAACAGATTACCGTGCTCCCCCCCTGATTTTTTACCCTCTTACAATCCACGATTACCCGATTACCCTCCCTTTCTTACACGCTTAACCCTCTCTTCCCGCTTAACCGTTTCCCTCTTACCGCTGAAACGCTCTTTTCCACTTCCCCTCCCCGTAAACTGCTTAACCGCTTACCGCCCCCTCTTAACCCGATTTACCCTATTCCCCCCCCCGCTTTTTCCCTCTACACTGATTACAAGCTTCCCCCTCCCCCCTATACCAGATAACCAGATTACCCCCGATTCCCCTCCGCAAACGCTTAACAGCTTACCGTCTCACAGCTTACCCGTCTACGCTCCTTCCCCGATTACATGAGACCCCCTTCCCCTGCCTGTAACGCTTAACAGATTACCCCTCACGTTCACGATTACCAGATTTCCCCTCTTAACCAGATACTTCCCCCGATTCACCCGCTTAACGATTCCTCCCCCTTGATTACCAGATTTAAAAGAATGTACCCTTCTTTCTTTTCACAACTCTTCCCCTTCACCAGCCCACAGATTAAAAAGATTACTCCCGATTAACAGATTACCAATTACCTCCCCTCTTTCCCCCCGAGTAAACGCCCCCCCCCCCCTCCGCTTGACCGACGAAAGAGTAAAAGACCTCTTACCCCCCCTCTTCAACTTTAACAGATTACCCCTTTTTTCTTAAAAGAGGACCCGATTCCCCGATCTCTTACCCGAACAAAGATTCCCCCCTCCCTGTTTCCTCTTTCCCTCCCCCCGATTACCGATTTTCCCTTCTCGATTACTCCGCTTTACAGTCCCCTTTCCCGACTTACCGATTACAAGTTTCACCCTCCGCTTACCTTTACACGCTTACCCGCTTACCAGCTTCCTCTTTACTTCTTTTTTTACCTGATGAACGCTAAAGACCCCTCTTTTCCCGCTACCGCTAAACAGCTTCCCCCCCCCCCCCCCCAGCTCTTCTTTAAAAGATTAACCTCCCCTCTTACCCTCCCCAGCTTACAAGATGACCGCTAAAAACGCTTACCCCCGTCTTCCTACCCCCCGCTTAACCCCCTGCTTACAAGCTTCCCCCCCCTCTCTCCCCCCCCCGATTTAGCCTCTGAAAAGCCACCCGAGTACACGTTCCCCTCCCCCGTTCCCGTAAAAGCTTTCTCCTTACACAGATTCCCCCTCCGCTCCTCTGACCGATTATAAGATTACGCCTTCTTACAAGCTACCGCTCCTTCCCTCTTCCCCAGATGATCCTTCCTCTTTCTGATTACTCGATTACCGATAGTACCCCTCTTCCCTTCCGCTCAACGGAGTATCCGCTTACTTCCCCCCGCGTACCAGCGTAACCTCCTTTTCTCCCCATGAACCCCTCCTCCACGAGTGCCTTTTCCCCCTTTTTTCAACCGAACCCGAGGACCCGCTTTCCCCATACCCTGTACCCGTGCGACCCCCCCCTCTCCCCCCCCGCCTGACACAGGAAAAGAGTACCTCGATTTAACAGATTACCTTACCCGTATTAAACGCCCCCTTACAAGATTACCCCCCCCCCCCCCTTCCCTTAACCTTACAGATTAACGCTTACAAGCTTACCTAACCGCTTACCCGATACCTTCCGATGAACCGATTATCCTGAACGAGTACCTTTTACCCGCCCGCTTCCCTCCCTTCTCTCTTTACACGATTACGATCTATTCTTCCTCTTGACCGCATTAACAGATGTACCCGTTTCTTTCCCAAATTACCCGATTACCCTTCTTCCCCGCCTATTCCCCTCTTTACTCCTCCTCCTTAGAGAGATAGAGGTCTGTCTTTAAGAGGAGGTAAGAGAGCTTTTCCCTCGGTATCTTAATCGGTAAGAGCGTTTTCGGAGATCGGGGAAAGGTAACTTCCTATAGGGTACGTCTCAGGTCATCGGGTCCCTCCTAGGGGTCTTTGAATCTTTTTCCGTTGCACTCGGGTAATCGGGTAATTTTCAGTGGATAAGCGGGGAATCTTCTCGGTCATCGGTGTGGTAAGGGTTCTTTTTCCCCGTGTAATCGGGTAGCGTGGTTTCCTCTCTGTCTCTCGGGTGGTAGGGTCCTTTTTTTGTAAGAGGGTAATAGTTGTTTCCTTTTCGTTTCCCCCCCCCCCGTCGGGTAATCGTTTTCTCCCCCTCTTCTTTTTAATAGGTCCTCTTTGGTTCATCTTTCTCATCGTCAGGGGTAAGCGGGTAATTGGTAGAGCGAGTTTCCTTCCTCCGCGGTTTCTCTTTAAGCGGGTAACTTTTTTTTTCTCCTTGTAAGTAGTAATCGAGTAAGCTTTTCTATAAGCTTCTCCCCCTTTTCCTTTTGTAAGTGGTGTTTTTTCTCTCCTAGAGGGGTAAGGTTTTCCCTCCTCTGTTGGTAATCGTGTACTTTCATCGGTTACTGGGTTTAAGCCCTTTCCCTTCTGAAGCGGGTAAGCTTTTTGGTTAGCTCTGGTTTAGAGTGGTAAGTTTTCCGTATAATCGGGTACTTCGGGTACCTTTTACTTTGGTACTCTTTGTAAGAGGGTTCCGCGTCCTCCTGTTAAGGGGTAATTTGGTATCGGGTAGTTTTATCTGGTAACTTTCTGGTAAGAGGGATAACGGGTAAGCTGTGGAAGAGGCCCCTCTGGTGGAAGAGGGCAAGAGGGTAAGCGCTCTTGGAGAGGGGAGAGGGCCCGCGGGGAATAGAGGGGAACTTAGACTCGTTTTGGGTACTCTTTGAGGGGATCTTCGAGTTGGAAGACTCCTGTAAGAGGGGAAGAGGCCGCGTTTCGGGATTTCAGCCGTGGGATCTGCGGGGTTAAGAGGTTGTGTATTTTTTAGCTGTACTCTGTAAGGCGGGTAAGCGGGGGTAAGCGGTACTTTTTCCCGTGGGTAACGCGGGTAATTCTTTTCCCTTTTTGGTAAGCGGGTAATCGGTTTGGGTCCTCTCGTAGTTTGTATAGGGTAATAGGTTAATCTTTGTAATAGGGTTAATTTTTCCTTTTTCACGGGTTCCCTCGGTAATAGCGTTCCTTGTTTTTTAAAAAGCGGGGAAGCGTCCCCCGAAGGGTTTTTTCTTTTCGGGTAATCGGTGGTATGGTACTTGTAAGAGGGTCACGGTTCATTTTTTTTCAGCGTTTCCCTTTTCGGGGTAACGGAGTTTCCTTTTCCTCAAGTTGAAGGGTAAGCGGGTAAGTTCCCCCTCGGAGGTAAGCGGGTTCCCTTTTTCCTTCGGGTTCCTGGGTATCGTTTTTCTTTTGTAAGTAATAGGGTAAGAGGGTAACCCGTTTCAAGCGTTGGGGGTAATCGGGGTAATAGGGTAAGCGGGTTTTCCCCCTCGGGAATAGGTAATCGGGGTACCCTTTTTGTTCCTCGGGTCGAGGCTACTCTTTCTTTTTGAAAGGGGAAGCGGGTAAGCGGGTACCTCTTTTTGTTTTTTCCTTTCAAGGGAATCGGGTAATTTTTCGCGGTATAGGGTAATCTGGTACTCTTTTCCTCGAGGCCTTCTCGGGTAAGCGGGGAATTCCGCTTTTATCTGGTAAGCGGGTATCTGGTAAGAGGGAAGTCTTCTTTCCTTTTTCCGCGGGAAGCGGGCTTGGGTAAGCGGTAAGCGTTGTACCTTCCCTTGACGGGTAAGCGGTCTTTTGTATCGTGCACTTGTTCCTCTTTTTATCGTTGTAAGGCTTCGTAAGCGGTAAGCGGGTATCGTTTTCCTCTTTCCTCAGGCTCGGTAATCGGGTAAAAACCCAAGGGTATCGGGTAAGCTTTCCTCTCTTTCTCCCTGTCCTTTATATCGGGTAATCCCTTTTCCCCTTTCCTCTCTCGGTATCGGGTATAGGGTAATAGGGTAATTTCCGGTTCCTCTTCCCTTGTACGAGTTAGCGAGTAATAGGGTAATAGGGTAAGGGGGGGGTCTTTTCCCTTTTGTAAGGGTTCCATTTCGGTAAGCGGGTAAGCGGATAATCCTCCCCCCCTCACTTTTGTTTTTGAGAGGAGATGATTATCCTTTGCCGTACAGCTAACCCGGCCCCCATTAAAAGCTTTCCCTCTCCAAGGCTTAACGCTCTCTTACTCCTCCCCCGCGTTAACAGATTACCCGCTCCCCTCTACACGATTACCCGATTACCCGCTTCCCCTATTCCCCGTAACCTCTACCTCCCCCGAGACCAGATTATACGATTTACAAGATTCCCCTCCTACCCTCCCCTAACCCAGATTACGATTACCTCCTATTACCGATATTCCCTTTTTTTCCCCCCCCTCTACGCGATTTACTCCTCCCCTCTCCTTCTCTTACCCGATACACGATTAACCGATTCCTCTTCCCTTGTAAAAGATGACCCGTCCGCTTACCCGTTATCCGATTACCCTCTTCTTTCTTCCCCCTTCTTACCCGCTCCTCTCACCCCCCGCTTAACCGCTACCCTCCGATGACAGCCTTACCAGCTTAACCGATTAACCGACCCCCGATAACGATTACCCGGATTCCCTCCCCCTCTTACAGATACCCATTTTTTTCCCCTCCCCCCCCCGATTACCGATTTACTCTTTACCCTTTTTCCCCCCCTAACCACCGCTTAACAGCTTACACCGACGTAACCTTCCTCTTAAACGATCCCCCCTTGCTTACTGAGTACCCTTTTCCACCCTTTCTTACCAGCTTAACAGAGTAACCTCCCCCCTCATCTTTCAAAGATTAACGATTAACGATGATTACAGATTACCCTTCTCTCCCCCCCCCTATCCCTATTAAAAGCTTACCCTCCCCACACCCCCCAATTACCGCCTTACCAGCTTACCCTTTTTAACGCTTACCCGCTTCCCCCTTCCCTCCCCCCTGATTACAAGATCCCTCTGCTTACCCAATTAAAAGCTTTTCTCCCCCCGAAAACGATTAACCCGATTAACCCGGCCTTTTTCTCCCCGATTACCCTTCCCCTCCCCTCTTAAACTCTTCACCCCTTTCCCCTATTACCCGCTTACCGCTACAAGATTTCCCCCTTCTCTCCTCCCCCGCTTAAACGATTACCCCTCCCCTGATTAAAAGATTACCTATTACCCTACCTCTTCCCCTCTTCTCCGCTTGACCGCTTCCCACTTACCGATAAAGATATTCCATCCCCCCAATTTCCCCCCCGATTAGCATTACCGGATAAAGCCTCCCTGATGAGATGAATACCCGAATTCCTTTTTCCCCCCCCTCCTTAACCTTCCCCCCCCTCCCTCGACCCCGTTCCCCCTTTACCCGCTAACCCCCCCTCTTCGTACCCGCTGAGCAGCTTTCCTATACCCGCGTACACTCCCCCCTCTCTCCCCTCTTACCCGCCCCCCCCTCCCGCGACCCGCTTTAAAGACTCCCGCCCCCTTCCCCCTTCTTCCCCTTAACAAGAGGAAAGTCCTCCTCCCTTAAACCCGAGTCCCGGTTACCCTTGTCTTAAACTCTACCAGATACCCCCCCATTCAGCTCCCCTTACACTAGCAGCTTACCAAGATTTACTTCCTCCCCTCTTACCCCGATTACCCTTACACGCTTATCCGATTACACCCTTTAGTTAGGAAAAGAGAGCCTCTTCTTCCTTCCCTTCACTCGATAAACTTTTTCTCCTTCCCCCCTTAACATTAAAGAGTAACCGCTTCTCCCCTCTTAACGCGACCCGCTTACCCGCTCTACTCCCCCCTCTCCCCCTTTTACCCCTCCCTCCCCCTCTCTCTGTATTAAACGATTTACCCGATTAACCGATTCTCCCTCCCCATTTACGATTACCCGATTACCCGATTACCTTCCCCCCCTCCTCTTACACGCTTACCTTTTCCTACACGATACCGTCCCTTCCCCCCCACAGATCCCCACTTAACCCCTTACCAGATTCCCTTCCCCGCTATCCCTTTCCCTCCCCGATTACCCCCCCGATACCGATTTGCCCCGGCACAAGATTAACCGCTTCCTACCAGATACCGCCTCTCCCCCTCTCCCGATGCCCCCCTCTTTTAACCGCCCCAGAGGACAACGAATCCTTCCCAGATTTCCCCCCACCCGCTTCCTCACCTTCTCCTCTCTTTCCTCTTTTTTTTTTGATCTCTAGCGGCCGTAATCTTCGGTCCCCTTTTGTACCTGGGTCTCGGGTAAGTAAGCGTCTTGGTAATCGGGGTTTTCGGTAGAATAAGAGGGTCGCACAGAGGGTCCTCTTTTAAGAGGCCTCGTCAATAGGTTCCTGTAAGATTTGTGTCCTGGCGGTTTTCCTGGATTTTCCTCGGGTCCCCTCGGGTTACCTTCCTCTGGTAATTTTCCCTCTTTCCGGGTCCGCGGGTAATCGGTTTGGTAAGGGGCTATCGGGTCTTTTTTAAAAAAATCCCTTTTTTTAATCCTTTTCCCTTTCTTTCCGCGGGTATTAATCGTTTTCCCCGTTATCGGGTGTAAGGCGGTAATGGGTTTTTCCTTTTCCCTTTTTCATAGTTTCCTTTCCTTTAATGGGGTTTCCTTGGTAATCGGTTAATCAGGTATCCCTTTAAGCGGTTCCTTTTTTATCGGGTAAGGGTTCCTTTGTTGTCCAATCGGTAGAGGATAAGAGGGTACCCGCGGTTAAAGGATCATTGGTTCATCTTTCCCTCCTTTTTTAAGCGGACCTCAAGGCTGATAAGCGGGTAGAGGGTCCTTCTTTTTCCTTCTATATAAGCGGGGGGTAAGCGGATCCCGGGGTTCCCTTTGGTAGGTAAGCGCGTTAAGTTGGAAGCGGGGGGTTATCTTAGCGGGTAAGCGGGTTGCTCCTTTCCCTTTTTTAATCGTGTAACGTTATCCGGTAAGAGCTCGTCCTTTAAGGTAAGAGGGTAGAGGGTAATCTTTTCTTTTTTTGGTGTAAGCGGGGTTCCTGTTTTTTCGCGGATACCTCTTTCTCTTTCTCCTCGGGTAATCGGGTAAGCGGGTTAATCTCTTTGTAAGCGTTTTCTCTTTTTTTGGTCCGGGTAGCGGATAATCGTCTTTTAATAGGGTACTCTCTTTAATCAGGTCCTCCTTTGGGTTTCCTCCTCTTTCCCCTTCCTAGTAAGCGGGTAATAGGTAAGCGGGTAATCTTTCCTCTTTTCCTCTTCTTAATTGTAAGCAGGGTGGTACCTTTTTTTCATGTAGTGGGAATCGGTTCCGCGGATAATCGGATAATCGGGTTCTCCTTTTCCCGGGTAATCGGTCCTGTTCCTCTCCCCTTTAGTCATCGGGTAATCGGGTAATCTTTTTTTCCTTGCTTTTTCGGGTCCGCTAAGCGGGTCAGAGCGGTGTTTTTGTGGTCCTCCCCTTTTAAATCGGGTCATCTGGTTTTGGTACGAGGGTCTTCTTGTCCTATTGTAGCGGGTAATCGGGTAAGTGGGGTACTTTGGTAAATCGTGTCTTTTTCCCTTTTAAAGGTTGTGTCCGCGGTAAGCGGTTCCCCCTTTTTTTTTCCCCCTTTTGGAAGCGGGTAAGCGGGTCCCTCGGGTAAGCGGGGTAATCGTTCGTTCTTGTAATAGGGTTCCTTGGTCATCGGGTAATCGGGGAAGTTTCTTCTTTTGGTGGTAATCGGGTAATCGGGGTAATAGCGGGTTCCCCCCCTTGTTTCTAAGGGGTTTGATCGGTTTAACCGAGAGACGGTGTAAGAGGGGGTAGTCGTTTTTGGTAATAGGGTAATCTGTTTTCCTTCCCTTTTCATGGTAACGGGTAATCGGGTTCCTTTTTCCTACGGTTTATAGGGTAATCGGGTGAATCGGTAATCTTTCCCTTTTTTTGGTACTTTTCTCTCGGCCGAGGGAAGCGGGTAATCGGTAATCGGGTTAGGGTTTTAAGCGGGTAGTTCCCTCTCTGGTAAGCTTTTTCTCTTTTTCCCGGGTCAGTTGTAATCGGGTAAGAGGGTCTTCTCTTTAACCTTGGTACCTTGGTAGCGGGTAAGCGGGGTAAGAGGGTTCCTCTTTTAATAGTGTAAATAGGGTAATGGTCTTTTTCCCCCTTTTTCTTTTAATCGGGTCCTCTTTTTCCTCTTTCTCGTCAGGGGTAAGAGGGTTCCTAATAATCGTGGTCCTCTGGTAAGCGGTAATCGGGTAATCGGGTTTTTGTCTTTCCCTTTCAATCGGGTAATCGGGTAACTTTTCACGGGTACTCGGGTAGGGGGAAGCTTCTCCTCTCCTGGTCCTTCAAGTGGCAGCGGTAAGCGGTAAGAGTTTTTTTAAGCGGATAATCATCTCGCTTCCTTTTTGTTTGTGAGAGAGATGTTTCCGCTCCTTCCCCGCTCACCCGCTTAAAGCTTCCCCTTCCTCTCTTACCGTCTTACCCGATGAATGCTAACCCTTAAGATTACCGACTCTCCCCTACAACGATTACCGCTTACCCGCTTCCTTACCGATCCCGATTAATTCGATACACCGATTACCCGATTATAAGCTTACCGTACCCGCTACCCTCTTCCTTTTTCCCGCTTAACCCTTTAACCCGATTTTCCCGATTACCCTATACCCGAGTACCCCCTCCCCCCCCCCCCGTCGCGATCACCACACGATACAAGACCCCTCGTAACCCGATTACCCGATACCCGATTACCCGCTAACCGATTACCTCCCTAATATTCCGATCCCGCTTACAACGCTTCACGCTACAAGCTTACCCTCCCCTTCACCAGATGATTACCTGCTACACGCTTCCCCCCTCTTTCCCCGATTCCCCAAGTCCCGATTTAAACGATTAACAGCCCCCTCTACCAGATTACCAACTTACCTACCCCCGATCCCCCCGCCAGTACCCAGATAACCTCTTTTCCTCCTCTCTTCCAGCTTACCCGCGTAAAAGATACCCGAGTAAATGAGTAAAGCGACTTCCTTTTACCGAGGACCCGATTACCCTTCCCCCACTTACGATGAACCTCTTCCCCATCCAAGCTTACAAGATCTAGTAACAGATTACCCGATGACCGCTTCCCCTTTAGTGACCGAGGTAAAGCATTAAAAGATTAACAGATACCCTTCCTCTACCAGCTTACTCCCCGAGAACCAGATTACCCCCCTTCACCCAATTCACCAGATTCCTGATTACAAGATTCCCCGCTTAACCCGCTTACCCGATTACCCGTCCCTTTCCCTTTCACCCTATACCCGATTCCCCCTTTCTTTCACCGATTACACGAATTTTTTACCCGATTACCAGATGTAACCTCCCGCTTACCCTCTCCCGTGAACCCTCTTTCCCGCTGCCGGCGACCCCACAGATTAACCGCTCGGAACCGATGGATCCGCTCTTTCCCGCGGAACCCCTCTTTGATACCAACGGACAAGACTCCCCCTTAGTACCCCCCTTTTCCCCCCCCAACCCAGCTTTCCCCCTCCGCTTCCCCGCTTACCCGATTACCCTTCCCACGCTCTACCCCCCCCCGCTCTACCTTATCTTCTTACCCGATTACCCCCCCTCTTCCCCCTCCCCCAGCCTTACTGCTTAAACCGCTTAACCCGTGCCCCGCTTCGCCGCCCTTTTTTCTTCCCCGATTACCAGATTAACATTCCCCACCCGATTATCCGATTAACCGCCCCCTCTTAAACGACTAACCTTTCTCTTCCCCGATTAACCTCCTCCCCCTCTCTCCGTGAATAAGATGAACCTCGGAAAAGATGACATAACCGATGAGCCGCTTACCGCCCCAGTACCACCCGATTAACAGTCTGACACCCACTTTACCGATTAGCCCCGATTTTTCCCCCAGATTACCTCCCCTCCTTTAAATTACCCAGATTTCTTATCCGCTTACCAGATTACCCTCTCCCCCTCTTCCCCCCGCTTAGCCTTCTCTCTCTTCTAAGATTCCCCCTCCTTTCCTTTCCTCTATCCTCCCAAGAACCCCCTTCCCCGCTTACACGATTATCTTTTTCTCCCCGAGAAACGCTTTATTAAAAGATCCCTTCCCGTTAACCAGCTCCCCCCTTAAACCTTCCCGATTACCAGATTCCCCCAGATTTTCCAGATACCCCCTCTCCCGATTAAAAGCTTACCCCCCCACGTTACCCGAGTAACCCCTCCCCCCCCCGATTACAAGATCGACCGCGGTACCGGATTACCCCTCTTCCGATTAACACTTCCACGGAACTTTGGACCCGAGGAAACGCGGACCCCCCCGATCTTCAAGCTTCACCCCCGATCCCTATCCCCCTTACCGATTACCCTCTCCCTTACAAGATTAACCGCTCCCCCTTTACGCGATTTCCCCCCTCTCCCCCCCTCTTCAAAGATTCTCCTCTCTTTTTAGGACCATTACCCGCAGGAACCTCCCCCCCGCTTAAAAGAGGTA